>Ga0210398_10002900_pt1 | contig 16544 bp, 14 predicted proteins | sample IncBWC4OmetaG_FD_161047 | JGI IMG/M metagenome (GOLD analysis project Ga0210398, IMG submission 161047) | Forest soil microbial communities from Barre Woods Harvard Forest LTER site, Petersham, Massachusetts, United States - Inc-BW-C-4-O | ecosystem: Environmental > Terrestrial > Soil >... | reverse complement strand
GCCTTCGTTGATGCGAATGCGGACAGGAAGGCGCTGAATGACCTTCACGTAATTGCCGGTGGCATTCTCAGGAGGCAACACGCTGGTGCGGGAGCCGGTGACCGCGGGCATGCTTTCCACCGTGCCGTCGAAATCGTCGTGCAACGCGTCCACATACATGCGGACATGCTGGCCAGATCGCATGCGTGCCAGCTGTGTCTGGGTTTGCGCGGCAGCGGTGGCTTTGTACTGGTCAAAGTCGGCGCGCGAGATGATCTGATCATCGTAGAGGGCCTTGTGACGGGAAAAATCGGCCTGGTTACGTTCATCAACTGCTTGCGACTCCTTGAGTTTGGCGAGAGAGCTCTCAAAGTCATGCTGCGCGGCGGCGAGTGATGCCTCTGAGGCGACGACCTCGGCTCGCTGAGAGGTGAGATCGTTAAGGTTGCCGATTTGCGTGATGGGAAGGCTGGGATGTGAAGCGCCAAGCTGCGCCAAGGCTTCGTCGTACTGGGCCTGGGCCTGCTGCAGCGCGACCTTATTGTCGCTGGGATCGAGCTCAATCAGCAGCGTCCCGGCCTGGACAGACTGATTATCGTCCACGTTTTCATGCCCCCGTCGCTCCAAAAAGAGAAGAACAAACATCAGGTCCGGACCGAGGAGACGCAGGCCAAGATTCTAGATGCGGCCGAGGCCATCTTTTCCGAGCAGGGATTTGAGAAAACGCAGCTCGATGAAGTGGCGTCCCGCGCGGGATACACTCGCGGAGCCATTTATGCTCATTACTCAAGCAAAGAGGATCTGTTCCTGGCGCTGATGGAGCGTCGCGTGCTTACTAAGATCACTGCCGTACGGCGTTTCATCGAGGCCGAGCCCGAAGTAAGCGAACGGCCGGAGATCTTCAAGCGTTGGCTGACCAGTCAGGTGACTGATCACACTTGGGGCATCCTAATGCTGGAATTCAAATTGTACGCTCTGAGGCGTCCGGCGTCGCGCGAGAGACTTCAACAAACATACGACTTGATTTTCAAGTCGACGGGGAATGATTTTGTGGAGTTGTTGTTTGGCGAGTATTTGGATAAGGCCACTCGAGCCGCAGCCGAGCGCCGCCTTGCTGTCATCGGCGCCATTGTGAGTGCGGTCATCCTTGAAAGCAACTTTCGGCCGAAGCTGCTTCCAAGGCAGCACCTGCAGAGCCTTGTCGGGGAATTGTATGAGGCCCTGCTTCGCCCTTAAGCGAAATTAAGATTGCGCGTTGTAGCAACTATTTCTGGTCATAAAATCTCAGATCGGAATGCTGAAAGTACGGTTAGCCCGCCTCGAATGACGCGAAACCACAACGGGCAGCTCTGATGTTAAATTCGAACACAGCTTGTGATGCATACGCTCCAGCCGTGATTGAGACATGAGTCCGGTCTTGGAACTACAGAGCACCAGACTGAGAAAATAGATTAGTTTGCATTGACTCAAACACGTTTCGATGGAAACACCATTCGGAGATACCAAGTACCACTTGCGCTAGTCGATTACGTCTAGCGGAACTTTCGAGGTCTCAACTGAGCTAGGGCCGATCAACACATCCACAGCACCAGGCTCGACTGTCCACTTCATCTGGGCGTTAAGGATAGAAAGTTGTTCGGGGCCTACATCGAAACTGATCGTTGCGGATTCACCAGCCTCGAGATGAACGCGCCTGAAGCCACGCAATAGGATCACTGGTTGAGCAATGCTGCTGACGGGATGATGAATATACATCTGAATCACCTCATCTCCCGCACGCTGCCCCGTGTTTGTAAGTGAAATGGAAACCTTGGCAGTGTCGGGCCGCCCTATCCTCGACCGATCCACGGTGGGTTTCCCGAGAGTGAAGGACGTATAGCTGAGTCCAAAGCCGAATGGAAATAGTGGAGAGTTATTATTGAAAACATACCCCAGACGGGACTTGGGCATTTTATAGTAGAAGACCGGCAGCTGCCCGACATTCCTAGCTATTGTGACTGGCAGGTGGCCTGATGGATTGACGTCGCCGAACAATACACCGGCAATCGCGTTTCCCGTCTCCTGGCCTAAATACCAGCCTTCTACGATGGAGGTAGCCTGTCGCGAAAGGGCTTCGATCGCATACGCCCTTCCGTTCAGCAGAACAGCGATCATCGGTTTCCTAAGCTCTGCAATTCGGTTTACCAACTCGTTCTGACGGCCGGGCAACTCGAGAGTGTCTGAGTCACCCATCAGTTCGTTGGAAGTCGCTTCACGGGATACGTTTTCGTTGCCGCCCAAGACCAAGACCACCATATCTGCTTTCTTGGCGGTCTCCACCGCGTCGTCGATTAGTTGCCGGTCCTTTTCGGCTGCAGGAGCTTTGTATGGCATGAAACCATTCATATTCGGTGCGGTATCGGGCTCGCTGATTCTGCAACCCTCGGCATAACGAACTTGAGTTCCGTCTCCCAAGCGTTTCTTGATTCCATCCAAAACCGTCACGTAATAGCTGGGCAAGCCCGAGTAGCCCCCAAGCCGTTCTTTATTCGCATTCGGACCTATGACTGCCAGCGTCTTGATCGATTTGGGATCGAGAGGCAGGAGATGATCCTGGTTTTTTAATAAAACGATCGCTTCGTCTGCGACTTTGCGCGCGAGTTTCGCATGATCCGCTGTGCCGACTTCGCGCGTGGCGCGCCCAGTATCTACAAAAGGATGCTCGAAAAGGCCTGCATTGAACTTTGCTGTGAGCACGCGGCCGACACTTTCGTCGAGTGCTGCTTCGGAGACCTTACCTGTTCGAACCGTTTCGACCAGACTTGGATATGTAGAAGGCTCGGGCAGTTCCATATCAACACCCGATTTGAAGGCGAGCACCCCGGCGGCCGCCTTATCAGCCGCCATACCCTGCACCGTATAAAGTTCCTCGATTGCGGTGTAGTCCGAGACCGTAAGCCCAGTGAATCCCCACTCTTTCCTGAGTACTTCCCTCAACAGCCAAGGGTTCGCGCTGGACGGGAGGCCCCCCAGCGTTTCATTGTAGGAGGGCATCACAGCTGCAATATGCGCATTCTTAACCGCGCGTTCAAAGGGGTAAAGAAAGGTGCTTCGCATGGTGTGCTCGGAGTAGTCGCTAGGCGCTCCATTGGTGCCGTTTTCTGGTTGACCGTGAACGAAGTGCTTTGCAGTCGCGAATACATGATTTTGCTCCAGCGTTTCACCGGCGCCCTGAAAGCCACGCACGGCGGCTGTACCGAGTTGAGCGACCAAGTAGGGGTCTTCCGAGTACATTTCCTCAACACGGCCATAGCGAGGATCGCGGCTCAAGTCGAATACAGGGGCAAGAACAAGGGTGTTGCCTAATGCGCGTTCTTCGACCGCAACAGCCGAGAACATTTGTTCCAATAGCGTGGGATCCCATGTGCTGCCCAAACCGACAGCTTCAGGGAAGGAGGTTGCTCCCTTCACCATGGCGCCGTGCAGCGCCTCACCGTGAAACAGGATCGGTATGCCCAGCCGTGTATTTTTCAATACCCATTCCTGAAGAAGATTCCTGTGTTCCGCACCCGAATGAGCATCTCCCGATAAGCCAGCGAATTCATCCATGAACGCATACGTACCCAAGCCGTTCGCGAAAATCTTCTTGAGGACGACTTCATTTAAGTGATCACCCTCGATTGCCGTTTCGAGATTCATTCCGGGTACGACCGGTTTGTTGGTGAAGGACTCAAGTTGAGCGACTTTCTCTTCAAGGGTCATTCTGCTCAACAGGTCCCGAACTCGTGCGGTAACCGGTGCATCTGGGTTCTGATACGCCAAACCTTTTGTCTGTTGGGTCCAACCGCAGGCGACAGAAACAAAAACAAGGCAGACTGCGAGAATGCGGCTAGCGGTCATGTCCCACCTCCATACGAAGTCCACCGGTAATCCACAGTTGATTGCCGAGCTTAGTGGCGCAATGTGCCGTTGTCAACGTATTGGGCCACACAATGTAATAAAATATACCTTTCGATCCACCTAGTGGCACATTGTGTTATATTTGGCGCGAAATAGAGATACGTCGAGAAGAGAGGGTGAACTTGATATGGCAAGGAGCCTGAAATCCCGCAAACAAGAGTTCGTGCGGGATTCAATATACGACGCTGCAATCGATTTGTTTGTCCGTCAGGGCTTTCAGGAAACCAGCGTCGAAGACGTGGCGAAAGCTGCAGGTGTATCGCGACGGTCCTTTTTCCGATATTTCACGACGAAAGACCATCTGCTCGCGTACAGCATTATGAAGTACGGAGACGTTCTCGTTTCGGCAGTAGCTGCATCGCCGGCGGAATCATCTGCGATTGAAGTCGTCCATGATACGGTGCTAGCGGGCATTCAGTTTTCAGTTGCTCAACCACGAACTCGCCAGATTATGGGGATTACCTCCCGCAATTTGCATGCTAGGCAGGCACTTCGGTCAAGAATGGTCGAAGTTGAGATTCGGCTGTCGGAGGCTTTCGCGGCCCGAACAAGGAATGAAACGAAGAACGATTTCAGGCCGAGGATGCTGGCCGTTGTAACCTTGACCGTGGTTGATCTTTCCTTATTCTGCTGGTTCAAGGGCGATTTTGAAGACTGCTCGACAGCATCGAAATTCGTTTTTGAACAGCTATCCCGCGTGTTGTGTGAACCCAACAAATTACAGACGTCCGCCAAGCCCCAGAAGCGAAAGCTGAAACTGGCTACGACAGGGCGCCGGAGAGTCCCTGCACACTCAGCAAGCGCCATGTAACACTGCTGGTCCCCAATTAAGAAGTTATATCGGTTCGAGGACGGTTGAAATGAAATCGCAATCAGCCGTTCAACACCACGCATCGTCTGGGATAGTTACGCCTCCCTGTGTTCCCTCCTGTCTCGGAATGACTCTGCCCCAATCCATCATCTCCCGTCGTTCACCCTCCGCTTGAAGCAATTAATCGAGGACCCGGGGCGGATCCACTGGGTTAAGGCCGACGACTCCCGCAGAGCGGCTTCCGTCTGACCAGCTCTTTTTCAAAGGTCTGGCATAAATATGCACGACAGAAAAATAATTCTTTAGTACGTCTTGACAATGGCTCAATGTGCCGCATATATTTCTTCGAAATGGCGCAACGTGCCAAAATATGATCGTTATGCCACAACGTTAACGTGCTGAGATCCACCGTTTTCTTGGGGGCCGGAAGAGGAGCAGAGAACATGTTTAGCAGTGTGAGGCGTGTTGTTCAACCGTGGTCAATCAGATTGATCGCAATCCTAATGTTCAGTTCGCTGACCCTTCTTTCAGGGACGTTGAGTCGGGCACAATTATCGACGGCCTCCTTGAATGGAACCGTCCAGGACAAGACAGGCGCGTTGATAATCAAGGTCGTTCAATCTGGAGAAAGGCTGAATCACGCCAGCGTTGTTGATGACGCCGTCAATCGCTCCGAAATGGGTGAGCACTTGCTCGGGCAGTCCTTCTACGGAGCTTCTGTCGGCAACATTAACTACGAATCCGCGGAATGCCGGCCCATATTGCAGTGCCAGTTTCGCAGTGTCGCCTAGAGAGATGGGATTGAGGTCGACTCCTGCGACTCGTGCGCTTTTGGAAAGAAGATGGAGAGCAAGTTCTCGGCCGATTCCGCTTCCCGCTCCCGTCACCACGATGACTTTGCCACTCAGCTTCATTCATAGCTCCAAGAGAGACAGTCGAGCGCTGTCGCCTCTTTTCCGTTCTCTCTCGCGAAAGTGTTTTCTTGGTGTGCGGTCCCATAGCAAGCCGAACGAACCTGATTGTTGCCGTGTGCAGCTACTTTGGTGTGCTGAAGATCACAACTCTTAGTCGCCATTTGCCGGCCGCTTATACGTTTGTCCATTGATAGTCGTCGTCAACGTAGCCTATGCGCAGGAAAGCTATAAGCAAGCCGCTGCTCAGGCGGATGCGGGAAACAAAGCCCCGATCGAAGCGACCCGCAGTCTCGTCGAATTTCAGACCGAAGAGCAGCGTCTGCGTTCCCAGTTGGGAGAGGTTGAAAAACGGCGCATCCAACTAGCGCGGTTGATTGGTTTACCGCTTGGGACACAGATACAGCCAATGGAGAGGCTGGACGTGCTTGTTGCACAGATCCCACCGTTGCAGGATGTGGTGTCGCGCGCCTGGTCCCAGCGACTCGATCTGAAGGCGGCGGCGGCCCAGCTTCAATCGGCTGAGGAAGCTCGCAAGGCGGCATCGGCGGAACGGCTGCCAACCGCTTCATTGAACGGAACGTATGGCATACAGGGCGTCAATCCCAATCAGGGCGTCCCAGTGTTTCAGTCAGCAGTCTCGGTGAATCTGCCGATATTCCTGGGAGGCAGGATTGAGGCGGACACTGCGCAAGCAGAAGCAGTCGTGAAGCAGAGACGGGCAGAACTTGCCGATCAACGAAGTTTTGTAGAATCCGACGTACGTACCGCTTATATCGACCTTCAGGTGGCAAACGACCAGGTCACACTTGCCGATAGCAACCGTAAGCTCGCAACCCTGACGCTTCAGCAATCGCAGGACAGGTTCGCCGTTGGGGTCGCCGACTCTGTGGAAGTGGTCTCCTCCCAACAGTCTCTTGCCGCGGCGGATCACGACTACGTCAACAGTCTTTTTGCTCAACATGTCGCCAAAGTCACGCTAGCCCACGCTATGGGAGAAGCGGAAAAGGACCTGTCCGAGCTATTTGAGAGGAAAGCGCCATGATCACCGAAACTGTAAAGACCGATCAGCCGGGCATTGACGATACAGAACGAGCAACGCCGCTAGCTGGGGATCGTCGGCGTCCAAGCCGCGGTATCTCGGGTGCGATCCTCATCTTAGTAGTCGCTATCGCCGCTGTCTGGTACTTCTACGGGCGCAGCTCCGAAGAAACCGACGATGCACAAGTCGACGGCCATCTGGTTCCGGTCGCATCTCGTATCGACGGTACGATTCAGGCCGTCCATGTGGACGATAACCAGACCGTCAGTGTAGGACAGCTGTTGGTCGAACTCGACCCTAAGGACAACGAGGTCGCGCTGCATCAGGCGAAGGCGCAATACGATCAGGCCGCCGCCCAACTGACAGCTGCCGGACCGAATGTGCCAATTACGCAGATTACGAATCAATCCGATCTGGACACTGGCGGCTCAGAGGTTGTCGCCGCTGAAGCTGCTTTAGCTGCCGCTCGCCAGGATCTCATCGCTGCGACTGCGAAGCTAAAGGAATCTGAGGCGGTAAATGACCGCATGCAAGCAGACTTTCAGCGCTATCAGACTTTGCTCGACAAGAAGGAAGTATCGCGCGCGGAATACGACCAATACAAGACCACGGCCGCCGCTCAGATGCAAACCATCGCCGCCAATCAGGCAGCAGTTGATGGAGCTGAAAAGACAGTCGACCAAAGACTGGCTCAGCTTGACCAGCAACGAAGCAAGTTACAGCAGACACGCAACAGCGCTCCGCTGCGAGTGGCTATCCGCGAAGCCGATATCAAGAGCCAGCGGGCGAATGCGGAAGCCGCGCAAGCTGCTTATGAGAAAGCCGATCTCAACGTGCAGTACGGTAAGATTCCCGCTCCAGTTGCCGGCGTCGTCACAGAACGGAGCGCGGAGCCAGGCGGCCGAGTCTCCTCAGGCCAGCAACTGTTGATGATCGTCGAGACCGACGATCTTTGGGTCACCGCAAATTTCAAAGAGACGCAACTTGCACATATGCGCCCGGGGCAGCGCGTGAAGGTTTATGTCGATGCGCTGCGCGAGGATTTTTCGGCAAAGGTTGAGAGTATGCCGGCGGTCACGGGTTCACGCACGAGTGTACTTCCTCCGGAAAACGCGACCGGAAATTACGTGAAAGTTATTCAGCGAATGCCGGTGCGGATTCGCTTCGATAGCGGCCAGAAAGATCTCGATAAATTGCGGCCCGGCATGTCTGTTGAGCCGAAGGTCTACGTGGAGTAGTCATGGCCGAAGCTATGGCGGTTGCCACAGGCTTTCCGGAAGCCCGCCCCGCGATCAACCCGTGGATCATCGCGATGACGGTCACGCTTGCCACATTCATGGAAGTGCTCGACTCCTCGATCGCTAACGTCGCGCTTCCGCACATGGCGGGGACGATGGGGGCAAGTCCGGAGGAGAGCACGTGGGTTATCACTAGCTATTTGGTATCGAGCGCGATCGTGCTGCCTATGAGCGGGTGGTTATCGAATGTGATTGGGCGAAAGCGCTTCTATATGATTTGCGTTGCGATTTTCACCGCCAGCTCGCTTTTGTGCGGTTTTGCGACCAGCCTTCCAATGATGATTGTCTTTCGCATCGTTCAAGGGGCTGGCGGAGGCGGACTCGGCCCAACCGAGCAGGCAATTCTCGCGGACACCTTTTCAGCCAAGCGGAGAGGCATGGCTTTTGCCATGTACGGCATGGCCGTCGTTGTTGCCCCAGCCATCGGACCCACATTGGGCGGATGGATTACGGACAACTACAACTGGCACTGGATCTTCTTTATCAATGTCCCGATTGGCATTCTCTCTCTGATCCTGACGAGACGCGTAGTCCATGATCCGGTTTATCTCAAAAATCTGAAACGTTCTACGAAGCGGGTAGATTACGTCGGCATGGGCCTGATCGTCGTTGGGGTTGGATTTCTCCAATTTGTTCTCGATAAGGGACAGGAAAAAGACTGGCTCTCTTCTCAAATGATCCTGGTCAGTCTTGTCATTGCGATTGTCGCTCTCGCGGCGCTCATCATCAACGAGTTCCTGCACGAAGACCCCATCATTGATCTTCGGCTCCTCAAGAACCGCAACTTTGCGACGGCTGTGATATTCAGCTTTGTGCTCGGGATGGTCCTCAATGGAAGCACGATCCTGCTGCCACAGTTCCTTCAGAACAGTCTCGGGTACCCGATGCCCAACCTCTCGAAATTCACGCGGGTCCATTTGCCACTCCTGATTCTGGAGTGTAGCTGAGGATCCCGCACAGGCGGGGTTGCAATCAAGCGTCGCGGGGCGTAGCAGCCATAGGTGCGGAAGGATTCGGAGAGATTACGGCCAGCGGATGTTCAGGGCGTAGATTTCCTGGTAGCCGGTGTCGCGGGTAAGAATAGGAGAGCCGTCGGGCGCGACGTTGATCTGAGCGAACCCCCCACTCGCTGCTCGATGAACGTCTTTGAGGCTCGTGATAGTTTCCAACTGGCGGTCAGCAACCCGGAGGCGCATGACCTTTGGTTCAGGACCTCCGGTTGTGTAATAGAGATACTTCGCATCCGGCGATATCATCCAGTTCTCAATATCACTCAAGGGGCTCGGCGACAGATCGTTCAATTGTTGGGTTTTCAAGTTGAACGTCACAAAGTTGGTGTACTTTTCGTTGCGACCTACCAGGATGTCCTGGGTGAGCCAGAAGCCGCCGCCGAAGTAGCCTTTGGGGGGAGGGTCAGCCGAATTCTTTCCCGTGCGTGCATCAATGATGTGGGACGGCCAGGGGTGATGGCCACCTTGATAGAAAAGATAATTTCCGTCAGGGGACCAACTCGCAAACCAGCCGCTGTCGCTAACCTTTTGCGGTATCCCTCCCTCCATGCTGATCACGAACACTTCAAGTTTATCGGTGTGGAATGAAACTTTTGTTCCGTCGGGAGAAATAACGGGAAATCCCACATCCATTGGAGGGAAGGTCAACTGCATGCGTTCGGTTCCATCGCTACGGCTGCGCCATAGGGTGTGGTCAGAAAACGTAACATAAGCGACCCACTTTCCATCGCGGGAGAATGTGGGGTTTGTTGCTGAAATTCCAGACAGGAATGGCAGGAACTGATGCGATTTCATGTCGTAACGAATCAGTTCGCCGCGCTCCTTCGTTCCCAGAACAAAAATCTGCCTTCCGTCCAGGCTCGGGTATGGCTTCGAGTAAGGCATCGGTCCGTTTGTCAGGCGAATCGGATTTCCTACATGCCGGAAAATCCCCGTTTTCATTGGAAGCAGCCAGATATTCGACTTCCGGTCACTTCCGGATTGATATACGAGATATTTTTCTTCGGCAGTCCAACGAAAGTTACGCTCATCACCGCCAAGCTTGCGGATCTCGCGGAGACCTGTCCCGTCCGGTGCTATTTCGACCAGCCTGCGATCGCCCGGCTTTTCCTGAGAGAGGACGATCTTGCGCCCATCCGGCGAAACTGTCACATATCCAACAAGGCCTGGAAGAGACAGCAGTTTGCGCGGGTTCGAACCGTCCTTGTCGGCAATAAACCACTGCGTTCTATAGCCTGTTCCCTTTACATCTTCTCTCGGAATGTTTTGCCCGAAGATGATGCGGCCATCCGAAAGAAGGTCCACAGTGTGTTCGCCGAAAGCGCCGTACGACTCACAACTGCCGAGGCGGCGAGGGTCTCCTGCCGGAAGCGGAAGCGACCATAAATCGAGGAAAGAGTGAGGGCTGTAGCGACCTACAGCAGAGTCGGGGACGGCAACATACAGATCGGTACCACCGTGCGCAACTCCGACGAGAAAGCAACTTGCAAACCTGGTTTCCACGGGTACAGTAGGTCCCCCTGTAACGGAGACCTGCGCGATCTTGCGATTCAGGATTGTCCCTTCCTCGAAATAAACACGGGATCCATCGCTGGACATCGCGCCCTTTGGCTGGCCATCGTCAGTGAGTTGCGTGACGGATTCCACCACTGGAACTGCGGGCGTAATGCCCCACCGTGCAATGAGCAGTGCAGCGAACGCGGCGATCATACAAGCCAGAACCGCTATTACCGCTGCGAGCTTCGAGATGCGAGGTTTTGGAGGCGGCGGCTCCGGGGCGGTTTGCGGGGGCTCGGATGGCGTGATCGGAACGACATTGTGGAGCAGGCCTGCGGCGGCGGACTGGGAAACTCCGTTGACCGGGGCGATGAAGCGATAGCCACGGCGGGGAAGGGTTTCGACAAAGCGAGGGTTGTCGGAGGAGTCGCCGAGCGCCTCGCGCACCCGGTTCACGGCGGTATTAATGCCATGCTCGAAATCCCCAAAGGAGTCCGAGGGCCAGAGCTTCTGCTTCAACTCCTCACGGGTGACCAGTTCTCCGGGGCGGAGCAGCAGGGTTTCGAGGACTTGGAAGGACTGACCGGCCAGACGGATTCTAACGCCCTGCTTCCGCAATTCAGCGGTGCGCAGGTCAACTTCAAAAACACCGAAGCGGATCACCCTCGCGGTCACATCCGGCTCTTTCATGCACGATCCCCCGCGATGAAGTCGAGTGTAAACCGGAAAAACCCTGAGCGTCGTAAAAGTATTTCAAAAAGGAAGACGCATGCAGTCAGTCATTTACTGCGTGACCTGCATAGGATGCAACAGAGATCGACAGGTCATCGATGTAACAGGAAATAACGCCAAGACTGCGGGGCACCGATGGAGGTGCCCCAATGCAGTCCAGCTTCAGACTCAGCCTTTCCACCTTATTTCTAATCCTCGCTGTACAGCTTGCAGCATCTCAGACCGTACCCCTCACCAACCCCGCAAAAGGCGATATTCCGCAGTCGGCTCCGCAACATTTTGTCTGCAACACAGGATATTCAGCCCAGCAATGCCATGAGCAGATGAGCGTGCTCAGGCCGCTGCTGGACCAATATGGGGCCGCCCGTCTCGGCGGCTGGACGTGGGTTCTGGTCAAGTCGGATGACTGGAAGGAACTCCAGCGCCAGCACAGTATGGATCCGGACAGCCCGGCCTTTACGGTTCTCGACCGGCGCGAGACATTCTTCGAGGAGGCGCTGGTCAGTCCGGTCACGACGAGACGCGTGGAGCTTGTCAGGCAATGGTCGCTGGGAATGGATGGCCTTCTTAACCTGGCCGTGACGCATGAGCTTGGTCATGCGCTCTGCAACGAAAAGAATGAAAAGAAGGCGGATGGTTATGGGGAAAGACTGCGCTCAGGACAGGCCGTTGTTTGCAAATAGTCGGGTGGCCCATGTCGCGTAGTGGAATAACCTTGATCGCGAACAAGAACAAAGGATTAAAGGATTTAAGGTGTTTATTTTCAATAAGCTATCCCGATATATAGAAATGACCTAGAAATCACTTCCATTGCTGCGGCACACCCGTCAGACTCACGGCATCTCCGTATAACCCCGGAGGGCGATACGAGCAGAACCGGCCGGGCTGGCTTCGCCAGAACACCACTCTTAAATGGTCCCATCCGGGAGCCAGAACGGCTCTGCGTCTGCTCTGTCAGATGCGCACGTAGCCGCCGCGAAGGGCGTGGGTGTTCCCATGGCCCTTTTCGGCCCCCACTGATCTTTGAAATGAGAACCGCAGAAAGGAAGCTCCAGGATGACCATGCGTATGAAATACGTTTCCTTCGCCCTCGGCATGCTCGTGTCGGTGTGCGTGATCGCTCATGCAGGCGAAACAACGCTTACGGTCGGAAAGCCTAACACAGACTGTCCGAATGCCGAATACACCACCATCGCAGCCGCAGTAATCGCTGCCGCACCCGGCGACATTATCGAGATCTGTCCTGCCCTCTATCCCGAACAGTTGGTCATTTCGAAACCGCTCACGCTGCGTGGCGTGCGGGACAACGTGGCTGGCAATGAAGTCAATCGGGTCCTGCTTCAACCTTCGTTACAGGAAATTCAGGATTTGCCGGTCGAGGCGGTGATCACGGTGATGAACACTTGGGGCGTTAGCATTGAGAATCTTGCCATTGATGCCAGCCGGAACTCGGTGCAAGGATGCACTCCGCAACTCGCCGACATTCACTTCCACAACGCTTCCGGCAGGGTCGCCGACGATGCTCTGTTCGGTGCGCAGTTAGCCAACCCACAAAATTGCGTGGAGATACTTCCCGGGAATGGTTTCGGAGTTCTCGTCGATTCCGACAAACCCGGCCCCTTCTATGTGGCGGTAGAGAACAACAGTATTCACGACTTTACAAAGGATGGTGTCCAGGCCATCAACGCAGGGGTGACGGCAAAAGTCGAAGGCAATCGCATTGCGGGCGTTGGACCAAGCATTGCCTTCCAGTTTGGCGTGTTCATCGCCAACGGAGCGGTGGGCTTGATCAACGGCAACATCATCACCGAAGGCCCGTGCGGCTCACTATCACCAGCCAACTGCTTGAACGCTCGAAGCGAAGGCGTCACACTAAAAAGCTTTGGAGACGGGACGGTGGTTAGCCACAACGTCATCACCCATGCCCAAAGCGGCATCTTTATCAATGGAGGTAACGACGCCCGCATTTCCGACAACTTTATCAGTGACATCGACTCGCTCGACGGCATCGACATTCAAGGCACAGCTTCCGGCTTCTTTACCAACAGCCGAATCGACAACAACACGATCTTTAACGTTACTCCACTTGCCAACGAAGGCTGCGGCGTCTTCGAATACTCTGGCACTGGCATTGCCGGAAACACGATCTCTCGTACCACCGTCAACGACGCCTATTGTGGCGTGGGTTTCGTCACGGCCGATCATTCCGAGACGGGAGACTACCACAACACGCTATTTACTGGCGTGAATACCGACACCTTTTCGTATCCCCCGCCAACGGAGCCGTGAACGGGAACGAAAGCACTGAAGATTTCTCAGAAGCAGAAGCCAAGAGGACGGTTGGGGCTCAATGACGGATCCGTGTGTCGGGCTGCGTCCGGACGGGCGAATCATGTCTGGGCCTACGATTTCTTCAGCACGTTCGCACAGGATGGAAGGGACAGTGCGGATGGAATAGTGCATGTCGCGTCTTGTCGGTCAGTGCAATCGGTTCCATTGCGAAGTTTGATGAGCGGATTTGGTACGGTAAGGCATGTCGATTACCGCTGCCAGGCCGTTCAAGGGACGCCAGTATTCAGGTGAAGTGATCCTAACAGCGGTGCGTTGGTATTTGCGATACCCGCTGGCTTATGAGCATGTGGCCGAATTGTTGGCGGACGGGGACTTGCCGTGCATGCCAGCTGCATATGGCGCTCGGTGCAAGCATACGCAGCGGAGTTAAACAAGCGATGTCGCCCGCATCTGAAGGCCACCAACAAGAGTTACCGCGTGGATGAAACCTATATAAAGGTGAAAGGCCAGGAGAAGTATCTTTATCGAGCCGTGGACTCCACAGGCCAGACCATCGATTTCCTGCTCACAGCCAAACGCGATGCGGCTGCTGCGCAGCGGTTCTTTCGAAAGGCATTTCGCTCTTCTAATAATCCAATACCGCGAGTCATCAATGTCGATAAGAATCCAGCTTACCCCGCTGCGATTAGAGCGCTGAAACGCGACGGCATACTGCCGCGCCGAGTGCGGCTGCGACAATGCAAGTACCTCAACAACATCGTCGAGCAAGACCACCGGTCGGCGAAAAAACGTACGCGGTTAGCCAAGGGCTACGGTTCGTTTCAAAGTGCGTGGCGAACACTTGAAGGAATCGAGACGGTGAACATGATCCGAAAGGGACGAGTGAGGTGGTAAGCAAAGATGATGTCAGCGCTCAAGCGCGCTTCGTAGCGAAGCTGTTCGGCATCGCTGCCTAGATTTCTCTCCTACAGCTTCATCTCGCTCTCGATCCCTGCTCACTCAAACTTCGCAACAGAACCTGCTCCGGTCGCGTCCACGAAGCCTGGACTTCAATTGTTCAAAAAGAATCGCTCGGTCAACCTTTTCGTGAAATCCGTCTTGCATCCCGGCAATGCTATCGAGTTCGCGATCCAGGCCAAGTGCTAGTTCGCTTCCTTGTTTGGTCTTGAGCCAGCGCCGCACGGTCTCGTGCATTGCCGTATGTGCATAGCGTCGAACTGAACCTTGCACATCCTTGGTTGTCATGGTCTTCGCTAACCGCTCAGCCCAATTTGCGAGAAGCGCCGGATCGATACGGGGGAATTCTCGCACCGCCCAGTAGTGCGCCGCCTCGACAGCAGACTGAATGGCCGGCGGCAGAGGATCGTTGTTCCCGTCGACGAGATGCAGTCGTTGCCGCTTCATGCGAGAAAAACTCCCACAAAAGGCGGCCAGGGGACCGATTACTCGACGGCAATCTCACCGCACTGTTCCGCGGACTACGATCTGAATGCCGAAATGATCACCTGGGCCACTACTAAGTTCACGCAGATAAGGTGGAAACGGCATTTTGATGTGAAGCTTTGGGTTGGAACGCTTTATCCGCGTATATCTTCCACACCCTTAAGCAATGTTGCTCCCTATCGATCGGACGGCCACAACGTCTCACCCAACAGAACCGAGTTGACCTTTTTCGTGCCATCACAGCTCTGAAGAAGCATTAGCTTAGCAACACAAGCAAGTAAATCGGTGAAAGCATCCGTCTGTTCCTCTAGAAACACCTGACATCACTCGTGGACCAACCCCTCCCGCAGCGTATCGCAGGTCTCAATAGGTGCCCAACGCCGTGCTAACGGCGCATCGTGATCCCCTTCATCCAGCAATAAATCCGCCTTCGGTGGCAGATGGATCGGCATTCTCAACAAAAAGTGCCTCTGCTTATATATGGCTGTGGAAAACTGCGGAATCGGACATCTATTGCGGAAAATTTAAGAAAAATCGATCTTCCGCTTAAAGACCGCAGATGTGCAAACCAGGATCCTCACAATTATCGGTGTGGAATCATCAATGTAGTCGGCTTCACCTCCCTATTCTGGGAGCATTCGGCGTAGGTCCTTGAGCAGAACAAACAAATGCAATGGGTCTGTAGGCGAAGGGACGAAATCGAATTGCTCGTAGTATCGCTTCGCCGCATCGTCCTTGGCATGAACCACCAAAGCCCGAATCCCGGCGATCTCTGAAGCCTGGACAGTCCGCAAGATGGCATCGCGGAGAAGAGCTCGCCCCACACCCTTACCCTGCCACTCCTTGTGCACGGCGAGACGAGCCAACAGCATGATCGGTACAGGATGCCTGGCAAGCCCTTTGCGCAAGCGTTCAGATGCGTCGGAGTACTCGACTTGGCCTACGGCCAGGCTGTAGTAGCCTACCACTGAGTCATTCACCAAACCGACATAGGTCTGAGCAGAACTTGCGCTTTGATTCTGGAGCGCATATTTGATGAGCCACGCGTTCAGGTCCGGCTGACCGCAATCGAAGGCGTGAAGCACGTGTTCGCGCCGTAGCTTCTCAATGCGGCGCTCTTCACTCACTGCTAGAGGCGGCGAAGAACCCTGGTTCCTTGAGAAGAGCCTTCAATCTGGGGAGAGGCAGTGTGGGTGCATCGAGAGCGGATTGAAACTCGGTCCATTTCTCCGCGTTCAGGACGAAGATACGACGTTCCACGAGCATCTCTTCTGCCCTTGAAAGGGCGCTCTCCATCACGAAATCGCTCATGGAGCGATGGGAGGCTGATGCGGCAGCCTGGAGTTTCGCCTTGGCAGCGGGTGAGACCCGTACATCCAGCTTCTCCGTGCGACGCTCACCTACCGTAGATCGGGCTGCCATATCACCATTCCTCCACTTCACCAAAATGGTAGCTGAATGTGATGACAACGTCAAGACACTCCCCGCCTTACCACTGAGCCCCAAAGAGCGAGATCAGCCGAATCGCGACCCCACTTTTACCCCACGCTATGTCTTCCTCAGTGTTCTAAATCCTTCCGAATCAGCGCC
>Ga0210398_10002898_pt1 | contig 16549 bp, 12 predicted proteins | sample IncBWC4OmetaG_FD_161047 | JGI IMG/M metagenome (GOLD analysis project Ga0210398, IMG submission 161047) | Forest soil microbial communities from Barre Woods Harvard Forest LTER site, Petersham, Massachusetts, United States - Inc-BW-C-4-O | ecosystem: Environmental > Terrestrial > Soil >... | reverse complement strand
TCGACGTCGCCGGAATGCCGACGACCGCGGCCTGCCCGGCGTTCGCGTACACGCCGGCGCAATCGGCCCCCGTAGTCGAGCGGCTGTTGGCGGCGGGCGCGGTGCTGGTCGGCAAGACCAATCTCGACCAGTTCGCGACCGGGCTCGTCGGCACCCGCTCGCCCTACGGCGTGCCGAGGAACCCGTTCGACGCCCGGTTCATCCCCGGCGGGTCGAGCTCCGGCTCGGCGGTCGCGGTGGCGGCGGGCCTGGTCGCCTTCGCGCTCGGCACGGACACCGCGGGCTCGGGCCGCGTCCCGGCGGCTTGCAACAACATTGTCGGGCTCAAGCCCAGCCGCGGGCTGGTGAGCACGCGCGGTGTCGTCCCGGCATGCCGCTCGCTCGACTGCGTCTCGGTCTTTGCGCTGACCGCGGTGGACGCGGCCGCGGTGCTCGATGTCGCCGCCGCCTTCGACCCGGCCGACCCGCTGAGCCGGATGGCGCCCCTGCCCGAGGCGAGACGCTGCGGCGCCAGTTTTCGCTTTGCGGCGCCGCCGGCCCGCGAACTCGAGTTTTTTGGCGACCATGGCGCCGAGGCGCTTTTCGAACAGGCCGCCGCGTCGCTGGAACAGGCCGGCGGTGTCCGAACGGAAACCGGTTTCGCGCCGTTTCGCGACGCCGGCCGGTTGCTCTACGAAGGCCCGTGGGTTGCCGAGCGGCTGCATGCTACCGAGCGGTTGCTGAACGAAAATCGGCGGGCACTGCTGCCGGTCACGCGCGCGGTCATCGAAGGTGGCCGGCGCTACAGCGCGCTCGACGCGTTTCGCGCGCAGTACGAACTCTCCGCCTTACGGTGCCACGCCGACCGCGCGCTCGCCGAGGTCGACTGCCTGCTGCTGCCGACCACGGGCACGATCTACGAGGTCGGCGCGGTTGCGGCCGAGCCGGTGCGCCTCAACGGCAATCTCGGGCTTTATACGAACTTCGCGAATCTGCTCGACCTCGCGGCCGTGGCGCTTCCGGCCGGATTCCGCGACAACGGATTGCCGTTCGGGATCTCGCTCATGGCCCCGGCTTTTGCCGAGGGCGCGCTTGTCGAGCTCGGGGCGCGCTTTCAAGCGCGGAGCGGCTTGCCGCTGGGTGCCGACCGGCATGGCCTGTGATCTGCCCAAATTTTCTGCGCTGCACCTTTTCTAACCAATTGTCGTTAAAGTCGGTTTTAGCCATTATTGTTGCGTCGCAACATGATTTGCGGCTAACGTCGCGGGGCAAGCACAGGGACCTGCGCGATGACCGACACGTTGTTCACGCACCAAAAGGCCAACTCGCCGGATGCGCGCTACGCCGAGGACGGGCTGCGCGCGTTTTTTGCCTATCGCGACATGGGGGTCATCAACGCGACCCACGGCAAATTGCGCGTTCAGCTGGTTCGCGCGGCGCGAAAGTCGTCAGAAGCAAAGGGCGGCACCGGGTTTCACCTTCACACCGCCGACGTTCATGTCGTCTACATGCTCCGCGGCTGGGCCAAGTTCGATTACGACGGGGTCGACACGTTGGTCGAGGCCGGGGACTGCGTCCACCAGCGGCCGGGCATCGTCCACAATCTCTACGACTGGTCGGACGACATGGAGTTTATGGAGATCATCGCGCCGGCCGACTTCGAAACGACCGAGATCACTTCGCCCGCGACACCCGCCACGCGGTAGCGCAGGCGGAGCCGGACCCGGCGTCAATTCAGTCGCTCGAATATACGACGTTGCGCAGCATCGGGTAGATAAAGCGGTTCCAGCGCTGGCCGTTAAAGACGCCGTAATGGCCAACCCCGGTCTGTATGTGATGCCGTTTCATATAGGGCCGCAGCCCGCTGCATAATTCCTGGGCAGCCATGGTCTGGCCGACGGCGCAGATGTCGTCGCGCTCGCCCTCGACCGTGAACAACGCGGTGCGCCGGATCGCGCGCGGGTCGACCCGCCCGCCACGCCATTTCAGCTGCCCCAGTGGCAAGGCGTGCTCCTGAAACACGCGCTTGACGGTCTGCAGATAGAATTCGGCCGGCAGATCCATGACCGCCAAGTATTCGTCGTAGAATTTGCGGATTGCCGCCGCCTTCTCCCCCTCGCCGTTGGCGAGGTGGCAAAACAGGTCGAGCTGCGCCTTGACGTGGCGGTCGGGGTTCATGCTCATGAACGCCGCGAGTTGCGTAAAGCCGGGGTAGACGCGGCGCCAGGCCCCGTTGTAGCGCGGCGGGACGACATCGATCAGGGTGCGCTCGAACCAGCCGATCGGGCGGCTGGTCGCGAGGTGGTTGACCTCGGTCGGGTTGATGCGGGTGTCGATCGGACCGGCCATCAAGGTCATGCTGCGCGGGGTCGCCGGGTGGTCGTCCTCGGCCATGATCGCCACCGCGGCCAGCACCGCGACACAGGGCTGGCACACCGCGACAACGTGCGCGCCCGGGCCCATGACCTCGAGAAACGTGATCACATGGTCGATGAAGTCGTCGAAATCGAACCTTCCGTGACGCAGCCCGACGTCGCGCGCGTTGTGCCAGTCGGTGATGTAGACGTCGTGCTCGGCGAGCAGCGTACGCGCGGTGCCGCGCAGCAAGGTCGCGAAATGGCCGGACATCGGCGCCACCAGCAAAACCCGCGGCCGTGCCGTCGCGATGTCCGTTGCAAAATGCAGCAGGGTTCCAAAGGGCGTGCTGTGGGTCTTGACCTCGTGCACCGCGACCGGCCGGTTCGCGACCACGACCTCGTCGATGCCAAAGGCGGGCCGGCGATGGCTGAGGCCGGCGCGGGCGATCATCTCGCAGATCGCTGCGATCGCGCGCTGCACGGTGTTGCGCGAGGTGCCCGGCACCGGATTGGCGAGCGCCGCGGCGGCGAGGTTGGCGAGCCCGCGCAGCGGCGCCACGCTATCGGCATAGGTCTGAAAGTTCTGGTAAATCATCGCGCGTCGCCCGCCCTCGCCACGTCGCACGGTCGTTGATTGGCGCGCCGCTTGCGAGATCGTTTGCGAGCGAAATCGGGGTTGTGGGACAATCGAACCTCACCTCGTCCGTCTGCGATGAAAGGACCACGGTCATGGCCGAGGCCATCCTGACGATCAGCAGCAAGAATTATTCCTCCTGGTCGCTGCGCGGCTGGCTGCTGTGCAAGATGGCCGGCTTGGACTTCGAGGAGGAGGTCGTGCCGGTCGAGGATCCGGCAAACCGCGCCGAGCTTTTGCTGCTGTCGCCGTCGATCCTGGTGCCGTGCCTGACGCATCGCGGCATGCGCATCTGGGACACCCTGGCGATCGCCGAATATCTGAACGAGATCAGGCCCAAAGCCGGGTTGCTGCCCAAGGAGCACGCGGTCCGCGCCCGCTGTCGCTCGATCTGCGGCGAGATGCATTCGGGCTTCGCCAATCTGCGCTCGGCGTTGCCGATGAACCTGAAGGCGCGCCATCCGGGCTTTAAGGTGTGGTCTGGGGCGCAGGCCGACATCGACCGGATCACGGCGATCTGGCGGGAGTGCTTTGCCGAGCATCATGGCCCCTATCTGTTTGGCAAGCTGACGATGGCCGACGCGATGTACGCGCCGGTCGCGACCCGCTTTACGACTTACGATGTCCGGCTCGACCGCGACTGCGCCGGCTACTGCGACCGCATCATGGCGTTGCCCCACATGATCGCCTGGCGCGAGGCGGCGCTGACCGAGCCCGACGAGCTCGAAGAGCTCGACATGGAGTTCTGAGCCGGGGAGTTCTGGGCCGGGGAATTCTGGGCCGGGGAATTCTGGGCCGGGCGTCTCGGCCCGCGGAAGCGCTCGGCGGCGGCTGGTCAGTCTTCGCCTGCGGCTGCCGCGTGCTCGGGTGCGGCGAGCGTTTGCGGCAGGTGCTGCCGTCCGACCGCCAGGCACACCGCGGCGATGATCAGGTAGCCGACCGCGACCGGCGTCGAGCTGCCGATGCCGAGCGACGTGCCGTGGATGAAGCCGAAATACGACAGCACCGCCCCGGCGCCGGCGAACAGCGCGGCGCGCTCGAACTGCCGGTCGATGATGAACACCGCGACCGCACCGAGGATCAAGCCGGCGAGCACCGCGCCGCCGCCGAGCAATGCCATGCCGTGGTAGACGACGCCGACCGCGCCGAGCTTGGCGAGGCCGATCTTGTCCGCAGAGGACGCGGCGGCGCCGAGCGCCCCGTCGATCTGGGTCTGCGCCCACGCGGCAATGTTCGGCAGCATCGCCAAGACGATCGCCGGCGCGTGGCGAGCGGGGGTCGTCTGAAACGCCTGCGCGCCGATGACGAGGCCGATATAGAGCAGGATCGGCAGGATCGTGACCAATGGGATCACCGCCAGCAGCAGCGCGGTCAGCCCGAGAAAGCAGACGATCCCGATCACGACCCCGGTCGCGAGCGAATAGCCGATCCGCCCGCCGACCGCTTTCCATCCCGGATGACCGATGTAGACCGCCGGCGGAAAGGGGCTGCCGAGCAATGCCCCGACAATGGCCCCGGTGCCGTCCGCCAGCAGGATCTTGCGCAGGCTGTACTCGTCGCCGGCGGCGGCCGCGCTCTCGACGTTGTTCATCCCTTCGGTGAAATTGTAGATGCCGAGCGGCACCGCGGTGACCAGCAGCGGCCCGATGTCGCCGATCGCCTTCGCGAAATCGCTGGAGGGGTAGGGCAGGTGCAGCCCGAACTGCCCGATCGCGGCAACGACCTCGGTCGGTTGCATCAAATTGTCGAGGTGAACGAGGCGCGCAAGCCAGGCGAGCGTGGTGCCGACCACCACCGCCGCGAGCCCGCCCGGCAAGCCGAACGGCAGCCGCACGCCCGCCATCCAGCTGATCAGGACGATCACCAGCGACAACAGAAAGAGCCACGGCTCTTCCCAGCCGAGAAAAGCCGGGCGCATCGAGATAAACGCGATCGAGATGCCGGCGAGCGTGCCGAGCATCGCCGCCCGCGGCGTGTGCTTGCGCACCGTCGGCCCGACAAAGGCGCCGAGCAGGACGATGGCGCCGATGACGATGCACCACGCGAGGCCCGCGCGCCACGCCAGCAACGGGTCATGCGTCTTCAGGTAGGTCGGCAGCATGATCAGGAAGACGACGATGAACATATGGGGCACCGACGGCCCATAGGGCATCGCGGTGACGTCGCTGCGCCCCTCGCTTTTGGCGAGGCTCCAGGCGAGCCACGCGTAATAGAGGTTGCCGAGCGGCAGGGCGATGCCGAGCGCCGGCAGGATGCGCCCGTAAACGATGTCGGCCGGCAGGTTGACGACGTGCAGGCACAGCCCGGTCAGCACGATCACGTTCAAGACGACATTGGTGAATAGGCCGAAAAAGCCGTTCCAGTCGCCCGGCACCCACCAGCGCGGCGCCTCGGACATCGCGGCGCTCGTCGTCGGCTCACCGATCGCCGCGCTCATCGCCAGCCTCCCGGCGCGTCCGGCGCCAGTGCAGCGACAACCGCCTCGCTCGAGGCGACCCAGCCAAAAATGCCGCCTTGCGCCGCGATCATCTTCAAACCGATTTCATGGAACTCGGGAAAATAAGAGCCGACGCAGTCGGCCACGACCACGCAGTCGTAGCCGCGGTCGTTGGCTTCGCGCACGGTCGTGTGGACGCACACCTCGGTCGTGACCCCGCACACGATCAGTTGGGCGATGCCGCGGTTTCTCAGCATCGCGTCGAGGTCGGTGGCGTGAAAGGCGCCCTTGCCGGGCTTGTCGACGATCGGCTCGCCGGGCCGCGGGTAGAGCTCGGGGATGATGTCGTGCCCGTCTTCGCCGCGCACCAGGATGCGGCCCATCGGCCCGGGGTCGCCGATCCCGGCGGAGAGCCGCCCGCGCGCTTTTTTCGCCGGCGGCAGATCGGCGAGGTCGGCGCGGTGGCCTTCGCGCGTGTGGACCACCGTCAGCCCGGCGGCGCGGGCCTTGTCGAGCAGCTGCCGCGACGGCGCGATCGTCCGGCGCAGCAGCGACACGTCGTTGCCAAGCGCCGCGCCAAACCCGCCCGGTTCGAGAAAGTCGCGCTGCATGTCGATGATGACGAGCGCCGCTCGCGGCGGCTCGAGATCAAACGGGTAGGGCTCCGCCTCGATCAGCGCCATGTCTCACCCCGTCGTCGTGATCGGTGCTCGCGCTCTTACGCAGCCGCGCTCACTCGCGCGCCTGGGGTTTAACGCAACATGCGAGCCAAGCTTCGGCGAGGCCGGCCGACAAGGCGGGAGGGTAGGGCGGCCGGCTAAAAATCGTCCAGCCGGCGGCTGAACCTGCCCAAATGCCGGTCAGCCCCCCGTCGCCGCCGCGAGCTTCTTCGCCCCGGGCCGGCTGCGCGCGTGGTAATAGGAAGGCGCACGCGCCGCCGGGTGTCACCCGGTCGCTGACGCCAACCCGACAGGAGTTTCGATGTCGAGCGTCACGCCGCTTTCCGGTCTCGTTGCGATCGAGATCGGGCACAGCATTGCCGCCCCTTACGCCGGGATGATCCTCGGCGAGCTCGGCGCCGAGGTGATCAAGGTCGAAAACCCGCGGACCGGCGATGCCGCGCGCGGCTGGGGTCCGCCCTTTGCCGAAGGTGCCGCGACCTGCTTTCACGCGGTCAACCGCGCCAAGAGCGGGATCACGGTCGATCTCGCCGATGCGGGGGACGCCAAAAAACTGAAACAGCTGGTTGTAGATCGCGCCGACGTCGTCGTGCACAATCTAAAGTTTGGCGCGCTCGAGCGCTACGGGCTGTCGGCGCACGCCTTGCTCGCGGAAAAGCCGGAGTTAGTCTACTGCAACCTCGGCGCGTTCGGTGCGGTCGGGCCGCTGCGCGGGCGGCCGGGCTACGACCCGCTGATGCAGGCCTATGGCGGGCTGATGAGCCTGATGGGCGAGGACGGCCGGCCGCCGGTGCGGGTCGGGGTGTCGATCGTCGATCTGGCGACCGGCATGTGGGCGGTGATCGGTATCCTCGCCGCGCTCGCCGAGCGGCAACGCACCGGACGGGGCGGCGTCGTCGACGCTTCGCTCTACGAAAGTGCCCTTGCCTGGATGACGATCCCGATCGCGGCCTATCTCGTCGACCGCAAGGTTCCGGCGCGCCAGGGGTCGGGGGTCGAGATGATCGTCCCCTACCAGGCCTTTGCCGCGTCCGACGGCTACCTGATGGTGGCGGCCGGCAACGACAATTTGTTTGGCCGGCTGTGCCGCGTCGTCGCCCGGCCGGAGCTCGCCGAAGACCCGCGCTTTCGCACCAACAAAGACCGCGTGGTCAACCGCGCCGCGCTGATCGCGACCCTCGACGACATTTTTGCCGCCCAGCCGATCGCCGAGTGGGAGACCCGCCTGGAGGCGGCCGGCATCCCGAATGGGCCGATGCAGACGGTCGACCAGGTCGTCGCCGACCCGCAGACGGCTGCGCTCGGCATGATCCAGCAGCTCGCGGCGACAGAAGGGTCGCCCGGCCCGTTGTCGCTGGTCGGGCTGCCGTTGTCGTTTGACGGCGCACGGCCGCCCTTTGCGAAACCAGCACCCGCTCTCGGCGAGGGCAATGCGATGCTCGCCGACCGAAACCGATGAGCCGGCACCGTCGCGGGCTCGTCGTCGCGGCCGTGGGCGCGGCGCTCGCATCTTGCGCTCCGCTGGCGCCGCCCGCCGGCACCGCAACCACGAGTTCGACCGCGGCCGGCCCAGCCGCGGTCGCGGTGCGCGAGCACCTGTCGGGGCGCTATCTCGCGCTGATCGGCCCAAAGGCCCAGCACGACGCGCCATACCTCGACACGCCGGAAACGAATTTCTTTTGCCTGCGCAGCTTCGTCGACCGACAGACCGGCGAGACCGCGCACCAGCTCTATGTCACGGCGAGCTACGACGCCAACCGCGATTGGGACAGCGCGCATGACGGTGCCGGCCAAAAGCTCGAATTTATGTCGATAAGCCGCTACAAGATCGCCTGCCAAGGCGGCGATAAGGATTGTTCTTACGCCGAGGAGTTCGCCGCGGGTCTTCCCGAAAGCGAGCTGCGCCAAAACCCTGCAGGATTTTCGGTCGTCTTCACCGACCAGGCCGGCGACAAGGAAACGATCGCCGTCTCAGCCCAGCAAATCGCGGCTCAGCTCACAGCACTCGCGCAGCAACAGAAAAACGGCTTTGCCGCGCCCACGGTCAGCGAAAGCGAGTGGGCGCCGCCTCCTCACCAGCCGTAGGACGCTTCGGCCTCGGCTTGCGCCAGGGCTTCGCCGACCGTCTGGCAATTCGGCGTCGCCGAGGCGGTGACATCGCCGGGCCCGGCACAACTCGGATCGTGGCGCGGGATCACGGCGCCGACCAGGCTTTGTTGCTGCGGCGTCGTCACGTGGCGAGAGGCCAGCGCCTGAACCCCGGCGAACAGCAGCACGAAGACCACCGCCATAGCCCAGGCCGAGGCGATCACACGCCAGCCGCCCAGATACCGCTCCGCCAACCCTGGCTCGCGCTCTTCCTCGATGTATTCCGGCATGACGGCACCACAAAATGAATCTGGTGCAGTGCAATATAGGAAAACACGGCTGACCTAGACAGACGCCCTACGACATAGCTGGCTTGCGCATCACATATGTGTGAATACGGAATATGAACCAAATTCATAAGTGGTTCACCGGGGACCCGCGACCCCGTAGGCGGTTGAGACACGCCAGATTGATTTCGGCTGTCGTGGCGACAACCCGAGCGGCTGCACCTGCTCGGCCGCTTTGGCACGCTTGCGCACATATATCGTTTGCGCGGCGACGGTGGCGGCGAGACGGGTCGCCATATCTCGGTCGCCACGGGCAGCTTTCGGGAGGGCAGGCATGAAATTCGGGCTATTCGGCGGGGCGCGGGCGAAGGGCGGGCCGGCTGGCGACAGCCATGCCTACCACGATTTTGTCAACTACGTCGTCGAAGCCGAGAGGCTCGGCTTTTCGAGCGTGTTTCTGGTCGAGCACCATTTCACCGGGTTTGGCCAGGTGTCGGCGTCGATGAGCCTGTTGGCCTATCTCGCGGCGCGCACCGAGCGCATCCGCCTCGGCACGGCGGTCGTCGTCTTGCCATGGCACAACCCGGTCCTCGTCGCCGAGCAGGCGGCGACCCTCGACCTGTTGTCGGACGGGCGGCTCGATTTCGGGGTCGGCAAAGGCTATCGCAGCTATGAATTCGCCGGCTTCTGCATTGCGCCCGAGGAGGCGAGCGAACGCTTCGACGAGGCGATGGAGGTGATCCGCACGGCGTGGACCTCGCCGGGCCGGTTCTCCCATCACGGCAAGCGCTGGCGGTTTGACAATGTGGTCGTCGAGCCGAGCCCGATCCAGCAGCCCCACCCGCCGTTTTGGCTTGGTGCCGGGAGCGCCGAATCGATCCGCCGCGCCGCGCGCGAGGGCTACAATTTGCTGCTGGACCAGATCGCGCCCACCGATCTCGTCATCGAGCGCGTCGCGACCTTCCGCCAGGAATGCGAGCGCGCCGGGCGCGGCTGGGACCCGATGTGGGTCGGCGTGACCCGCGGCCTGCAGATCGTCCACAACGACGAGGAACGGCGCCGCGCGGTCGCCACCCGCCGGCAGGTGCTGAAAAACATCGGCGACCTCGCCCGCGGCCCCGGGGCCGAGCGCTACGCCCACATCAAGGACGACGAGGATTCGTTCGTGCTCGACGATGCTCCGTTGCTCGGCACGCCCGAGGAGATCATCGCGCGCCTCAAACGCCTCGAAGCCGGCGGGGTCGAGAACGTGCTGTTCGCCGCCCCCGGAGCTTCGGTCGCCGGGCTACGCACATTCGCCGAGGAGATAATGCCGGCCTTTGCCGACGCGCCGATGACGCTCGCGCAGGTGTGACGGCGCCGCCGGGGCCGTCAGTAGTCGCGGTCAGTAGTCGTAATTGTAGTTGAGGCCGATGCCGGTGCCGCTGTTCTGGCCGGCCTCGGTGTCGACCGTGACATGGTGGCCCACGTCGACCTCGACGGTCACCTTGCTGGTCGGCGGCGACACCCCCTGGGTGACCCCGACCGAGACCCCCGGCGCGATGTATTTCCCGGCGCTGAGCGCCGTCGTGCTGGTTGTCGTCGGGGTCACGACGGAGGGGTTGAGGATGCTGCTCGCCGCACCGGCCGGACCCTGCCCGAGGCGCAGCCAGTCGAGACCGAGCCCGCCGCGCAGCCGGTCGAGCATGCCCGGCCCGTTGCCGGCGAGCGCCGCCGCGGCCTCGGCGAGCTCAAGCCCCTGTCCCGCTGTCATCTGCCGCACCCCGGTGCCGAACAGCAGGCGGGCGAGGATTTCGTCCTTTGGCAAGGGCGGGGTCGAGCTCAAACTTATGGTCGGCGCCGAGGCGTAGCCCGCGATTGTCGCGTCGGCGGTGATGTCGGCGGCGCTCGCCTCGGCCACGATGTCGAGCGCGGGATCGATCCGGCTCGTGCCGTCAAAAGAAATCGTGCCGCGAGTCAGCCGAAAGCTTTTGCCCAAAAGCGCGTAGCTGCCGCGGTTTGCCTTAAGCGTGCCGGCGATCCTTGGGGCGGCGGTGGTGCCGCCGATCCTGAGCCGGCCGGACCATTGGCTGTCGAGGCCGTGTCCCTGCACCACCACCGGCCCGGCGAGCCCGAGCGTGATGTCGAGGGTCGCCGGCAAGCTCGTCGCCGACGCCGCGTGCGGCGGCGCCCCCGGCCGTTTGGCGCCATTGACCTCGGTCACGTTCAGCACGACGACGCTCGGCGGCAGGCTCGTCGGCAGGTCGATTTCGGCGCGGTTGATGGTCAGCGGGGCCGTGATCTTGAGGGCTGTCAACGGCCCGGCAACCGAGACGGTGCCGCTCGCCGTCGCCTGCGCCTCGTCGCGCGCGGCAATGCGGAAGTTGGCGAGGGTGGCCGACAATTGCGCGCTGGGGCCGGTGGTCCCGCCGAGCGCCACGGTTCCCTCGGCCTTCAGCGAGCCGCCGGCGCCGTCGCCCGCCGTGAGGGACGCCAGCCGAAAGCGCTCGCCGCTGCCGACGAGATCGGCATTGAGGCCGCTCAGCACCGCGCCGCTCGCGAAATTCTCGTAGCGCGCGTTGCCGAGGCGCAGCTGCCCGGCCGCGGACGGCGCCGCGACGGTTCCGCCGACGCTCACGTCGGTGGAGAATTGTCCGCTCAACCGATCCTCGCCGAGCGGCAGCAGGTCGGCCAGATGGCCGATGTCGCCGCCGCCCCGCAGGCTGAACGCGAGCCGGCCCTGCGCCGGCACCGAAATTCCGAGCGGCGACGAGTTCAGCAGCAACGGCAGCGAGCCGGTGAACGCCATCCGGTCGCCGGTGAGCCCGGTCACCTGGCCGCTGGCGTCGACGCTTCGGCCGTTCCAATCGCCTTCGACCGTAAGCCCAAGGCGCGGCGCGTGAAGTTGGCTCGGCATCGCGAGCGACACACCCGCGGCATGCACGTCGAAATGGCCGTGCGGCGCGCGCAGGTTGCCGCCGAGCGTGGCGTCGAGGGCAAGCTCGCCCCGCATCTCGGGGTGGCCGATCAGCCGCGCCCCGGCGGCGATCGGCAAACCGTCGCCCTTCAACGTAAAGGCCAGCGCCCCGCCACGGACGGACCCGGTCGCGGTGACCCGGCCCTTGCCGACACGTAGTGCCAACCCCGACAAGCTCAGGTCGGAGCCGCGGCGCGAGAAACCCAACGGCTCGTCGAGCGCGAACGGCTCGCCGTCGAGCGAGCCACTCAGCCGGGCAAGGCGAAGCTCGGCGCCGCCGGTCGTCAGTCCGCCGTCGCCGGCGAACATCACGGTCAGCGGGCGGCCGTCGGCGCTGCCCTGAACCGCGAACCGGCCTGGGCCGCGGCTGTCGAATGTCGCGGCGGCGGTGGCGAAATCAAACAGGCCCGTGTGCACCGCGCCCAGCGACAACCGCCCTGAACCGGAGGGCGCCCGCCATACATCGACAAGCCGGGCCGAGGCGGCAACCCGGCCGATCTCGGTCCGCGACGAACCGGCGCCAACCGCTAGATGCGCCCCGTCGAGTGTAAAGGCGAGCCCTTGCCGACCGCCCGCCGCGGCGAAACTGGCGGCGAGGCCGAGGCTGCCCGCGAGCGGTCTGCCGGCAAGCGCCGACCAGCGCGACAGGTCGGGCAGACGGCCGGTCAGCGAGCCCTGTGCGAGCCCGCCGGCAACTGCGATCCGCAGACCGCCCGTGATCGCGCCGCCCCCGGCATTCAGCCGCAGCCTGTCGATCGCGACACCGGCGTTTCCGATCGTCGGCGCGGCGGTCAGCGCCAGGCCGCCGTCGAGGCCGCCGGCGCGAAAGCGGCCGTCGACGACGGCACTCGGCCGCGACAAGTCGGCGACCGCTACGGTGAACCGCGCCCGGTCGAGCGCCGCACCGGCGGCGGCGATCTTATGCCCGTCGATTTCGCCGCGCAGGCGCAGCCGGTCGAGCGGCCCCTCCGCGCTAACCCGGGCCGAGAGCGCGCCGCCGATGTCGGCGCCGAGCGCCGGACGCAGCGCTTCGAGCCGCGGCACATTAACGGACAGCGCCGCCGTCGCCTCGCGCGCCGGGTCGAGGCGGGCGTTGCCGGTGAGGTTGGCGGCAGCGCCGGTCAGCCGGATATCGTCGAGCGACAAAATTCCGGCGGCGTCGCGGCGGACGACCCCGGCAACGATGGGCGCCGCGCCGAGCAGGCAATCGACGGCGGCAATGCCGGTGCGCAACCCGTTCGCCGCGGCGCTGAAAGTCACCATGGCGGTAACACCGTGCGCGGCAGCCGCGAGGCGCCCGGAGCCGGTCAGGTCGAGGCCGCCGCCTTGCACATCGAGCTTTGTCAGCTCCATGGCGCGCGCGACGGGGTCGGCTTGCGCCGCGAGCGACCAGCCGATCCCCTGGGCAAAGCGCGAGCCAAACGCGCCCGCCGCGGGCAGCGCGAGCCCGGCGATCCGGCCGTGGGCGTCGAGCGCGACACGGGTTTGCCGGTCGTCGAGCGGTCCGGTCGGGCGCACCGCGAAATGCGCCGCGACCGATTTCGCACCGCCGCCGAACGCCGCGACGTCGGAGGCCGAGAGGTCGGTGTCGACCGTCGGTCGCCGAGCGGGCCCGCGCAATCTCGCGGTGAGCGTCGCCGACCCGCGGAGGTTGTCGCCGGTCATCGCGGCGAATTTGGACAAGTCGGGGAGTTCGCCGCGCAAGTCGGCGGTCACGGCACCGTCGGCCCGGCCGAACGCCGCGTCGCCCGTCACCCGGCCGGAGGCCGCGGCGAAGGACAGCCGGTCGATGACGATCCGCTCGCCAAAGACGGCATGCAGCGACAGGCGCGCGCGCTCGCCGACAAGCGGTGCCAGAGCGGGCGGCAGCAGCGGCGCCGGGTCCGCGCTCGCCGACAACGCAACGGTCGTTTCGCCGGACACGCCAAGCGCGAGATCGGCGTCGAGCCGCGCCTCCCGGCCGGCGGCGGCGGCGAGACGCCCATGCCAATCGGCCAACGGCCCGTCGCCTTCGAGCGACAGAGTCAGCGGCAAACGGTCGGCGCGGCCAAGCGCCGCCGCCAGAAGAACGCCCGTCGGCTCGCGGGCCTCCAGCTGGAGGCTCAGATGCGGCGCTGCGCCGGCGAGCGTCATGTTCAGCGCGATGCTGCCGGGCGACGCGTCGATGCGGCGGATGTCGAGCGTCGCTTTGGCGGCGGCGCGCCCGAGGACGAGCTTGCCCGCGACGGTCGCGGCGAGGCCCGCGCCGAGCACCGGGGCGCCCAGCGCCAGCCGGTCGACGGCGATCCGGTCGACGACCAGGGCAAACGGCAGATGGGGGACCCGCAGCAGCTCCGCGAGCGGCGTCGAAGGACCGCCCGGCCGCCTTGCCTGATCGACCTCGGCGGCGCGCAGCAGCCGGACGTGCAATTCGCCGGAAAGCAAAGCGGCAGGTGCCAGCTCGAGCTCGACACCGCGCAACGTCAGCCATTCGCCGGCGGCGTCGCTGACCGTGATCCTGCGCGCAGTCATCCGCGACGGCACGGCCCCGCCAAGCCCGTCGATCCGCCACAAGGTGTTCGGGCTGCTGGCGATCTGTCCGATCGCGGCGGCGAGAAGATCCTTGCCGGGCCTTGTCTGGAGCAGCCCGAATGCGACGACGAGAAGTGCCGCGAGACCGCCGCAGGCGAGGGCGAGCCAGCGAAACGCGGTTCCCGTCGGCAGTCGCATCAGAACGCCTCGCCGAGGCTGACGTAAACCTGGATCGGCGAGTCGCTGCTGCGCCGGTATAGCGGGGTCGCCAGGTCGAGCCGCAACGGCCCGAACGCCGTGTAATAGCGCAACCCGAGCCCGACACCGTACAACAGCCGCTGCCCGAGCTGCGGGACGCTGCTCTCGTAATCGCTGCCGGCGTCAAAAAACGGGACGAGCCCGATCTGTTGGGTGACCTTGACCCGCGCCTCGAAATTCAGCACCAGGCTCGACCTGCCGCCGATCGGGTCGTTGTTCGGGGCAAGCGGGCCGGCGGTCTGGTAGGCGTAAGGGCGAATCGTCCCGCCGCCGCCGACATAGATGCGCTGGTCGGCCGGCAGCGCCAGCAGCGGCGCGCCGTCGAGCGACGCGACCTCGGCCCGGCCGGCAAGCACCGCGCGGCCGTCGTTGCCGAGCTGCCAATAGGTGCTGGCCGACACCAGGTTCGACACATAGTTCAAATCCGCCGACGAGAAGATGTGGGACGGGGTCACCGAAAGCTGGACGCGGTAACCCCTGGTCGGGCTCAGTAGGTTGTCGGTCGCGTCAATCTTCAGATACGCCGGGACTGCCACCAGCGCATAGCGCTGGGTGCGCTGCGCCGAGGTGATGATCGACGAAACGTCGGCCAGCTCCTCGACGTTGGCTTTTTCGAGCTGCAGCGCGACGCCGCCGGTCACGATCTGGTCAAAGCGCCGCTCGACGCCAAACGTCGTCAGCGCGCGACGGCTGTGGTAGGCGGTCGGGGTGTAGTCGGCGATCTCGGCGGTGGCCAGAAAATCCTGGTCGGTGAGGATAAAATCGGGCCGCCGGAAAGTGGCGCCGAGCGCGTAGACCTGCTGGCCGCCAGTGGCGGAAAGCCGCAGGTATTCGGCATGGTCGAACAGGTCGCGGTTTTCCCAGTAGACCTTGGCGGCGGCACCCTGGCTCGTGTTGTAGCCGACGCCGGCGCCGACCGAGCGGTGCGGCCGCTCGACCGTGTCGACGCTCATCAGCGCGCTGCCGGGGTTGGCGGGATCGGGCGTCGGGGTAATTCGCACCGTGCTGAACAGGCCGGTTGCGATCAACGCCCGACGGGTTTCCTCGACCTTCGCGGCGTCGTAGGCGGCGCCCCGCTGCCAGCGCAGCCGCCGTTCGACAAAGCCGGGATCGAGGATCTTGAGGCCGGTGATCGTCACCGCGCCAAACCGCGTCGCCGGACCGGGCTCGATCGTGTAGGTCACCGCCATCGTATGGGCCGCATGGTCGATCACGACCTCGCGCTTGCCGGCCTTGGCAAAGGGATGACCGTGGTTGCCAAAAGCTGCAAGCAATGCATTTTCGGTGGCGACCACCGGTGCGGTGCGCGCGGCGTCCCCCGGCTTTAGCGGCAACGGGGCCGGGGTGGGCGGCACCGGCAACGGCCGTCCGTCGGGCCCGCGCACGGCGACCGACGCCACATGGTAGAGCTGGCCTGGCGCGACCCTCACGGTGACGTGCGCCGGGTGGTCTTGGGCGTCGATGCTGTAGGAGAGTTGCGCGTCCCAATAGCCGAGGCTGCGGGCCGCCGTAGCGAGCTGGCCGACGTCACGCTCGGCGCGCCGCCGCAGCGCTTCCTCCGACGGCGGCGGCCGGTTTTCGAGCGCCTTCAGTTGCGAGACCTGGTCCAACAGGTCGGCAAGCTCGCTGTGCGCGCCCTTGATTGTCGTCCTGTATTCCACGTCGGCTCGGCCGGCTGCGCTTGGGAAAAGCGCCGCGACCAGACCCAGTGCCGCGAAAAATCGCCGAACCCGCATTCCTACCCGGGCGAAGTCCCCAACCGGGGCCGCACCGGGCTCGGTCTACGCGCCGCGTCGGGCCGCCGCAACCTCGACTCGGCGTTTCAGCCGCTGAATTTCCGGGGTCAGCTCGCGGTTCGGGGTGTCGCGCAAAAACGCGTCGATGCCGCCCTTGTGCTCGATCGTGCGGATTGCCGCAGCGCTGATGCGCAGCCGGATCGGCCCGAGCACGTCGGACAGCACCGAGACCCGCTGCAGATTCGGCAAAAAGCGGCGCTTTGTCTTGTTGTTGGCGTGGCTGACGTTGTAGCCGACCTGAACACCCTTGCCGGTGATCGCGCACTTCCGCGCCATTTCTTACCTCGACCAACTCATGACTAGCGACCGCGCCGGCTTTGACAGGTGCCCGCGGGCGGCTGATTTACGCCGCCGGCCCTGTCCCGTCAAGCAGTGGTGGAGCGGGCGCCAGAGGGGTCTGCGGCGTCATAAAGCCGTTCGTCGGAATCATTGTCCGTGGCAAGATCGCCGCCAGGGAGGAATTGACACGATGACCGACGGCGACGCCAATCCGTATGAAACCGGGCTCGACAAAAACGCGGCGAATTTCGTGCCGCTGACCCCGCTCGGCTTTTTGTCGCGCAGCG
>Ga0210398_10002897_pt1 | contig 16550 bp, 18 predicted proteins | sample IncBWC4OmetaG_FD_161047 | JGI IMG/M metagenome (GOLD analysis project Ga0210398, IMG submission 161047) | Forest soil microbial communities from Barre Woods Harvard Forest LTER site, Petersham, Massachusetts, United States - Inc-BW-C-4-O | ecosystem: Environmental > Terrestrial > Soil >... | reverse complement strand
CAGGCGCGCGACCGCGGCGCAGCATCCCGCGTAGCGCGGTGACGATACGTTCGTTGCCGAGAAATTCGCTGAAGCCCATGGGATCAGCGGCTGGCGTGCAGCGCGGGGAACACACGCGCTTCGATCGCCGCCAAGATCTCCTTGTGAATTGCTTCCGGGGCGCGCAGAGCTTGGGCTTGCGCGTCATAACATTCGATCTTCAGCCAGTTCGGTTGGATCGTGAGCTCGTCGTAAACATCCGATGCCGCGCGCAGATGCGGCAGATCGGCTTCCTGCAGGTCGCGGCGCAGTTCGGTGTACTGGCGCTTGGATTTTTCGCCTACCAGCCGGTGCGCTTCTTCGGCGGGCACGCGCAAGTAGATCACCAAATCTTCGGGCGGCAGCGCGAATACGCCATATTCGAGCTCTTTGAGCCACGCCAGAAATTCGTGGCGCTTTGTGGGCACAACGCGCGCGCCCTGATGCGCGAGGTTGGAAGCGATGTAACGGTCTGCGAGCAGCGCTTTACCCGCTGCAAGATCCGATTCCAGGGATGGACGTGATTCGCGGCGGTCTTCTGCGTAAAGCAGCGCGGAGAAATGCGGGTCGACTGATTCCAGCGGGCCGAATTCGCCGTTGAGGAAACGCGCCACCAGCTTGCCGAAAAATCCGTCGTAGCGCGGGAAGCTCACTTGCGTGAAGGCGATGCCGCTTGCTGAGAACGCGCGCGCGATCATTTCCAGCTGCGTGCGTTTCCCCGAGCCGTCAATTCCTTCGAGAACGATGAATTTGCCGCGGGTAGGCATGTACTTGAAGCACAGTCTAGCATAGGGATGCGGTTCAGCAGACGTGGCGCGCGGCTGGTGATTAGGGAGTAGTGATTGGTGAGTAGTGATTCGCGACCCGCGACCAGTGAAACGCGCGCGGCTTGCGCGGCGGGTGTCCTGGTTTTTGCCATGTTAGAATCGCCCGATGACGAATCAGGCTTCAGCGATCGCCGCGAACTTCGCGCAAATTCAGGAGCGCATTGCGCGCGCTGCGTTGCGCTGTGGCCGACGCGCGGATGAAATCACCGTGGTGGCGGTATCGAAGACTCATCCAGCCGAGGCCATCGTCGCGGCTTATGAAGCTGGGCTGCGACACTTCGGCGAAAATCGCGTGCAGGAGTGGGAAGCGAAGCAGCCGAAGGTAGCGGACCTCGATGCGACGTGGCATCTGATCGGCCACTTGCAGAGCAACAAGGCGCGTCGCGCGGCGCACATTTTTCGGCGCGTGGATTCGCTGGATGATCTGGCGCTCGGGAAAAAACTTCACGCTGCGGCCGACGCGGAAGGGAAGTGCTTGCCGGTGTTGATCGAAGTGCGCCTCGGAGACGAAGACACCAAGAGCGGGGTTGCCGAGGCAGGGCTCTTATCACTGGCGACGAGCATCGCGCCATTCGCTCATCTGGAATTTGTGGGGCTGATGACCATTCCGCCGTTTTTCGATCAGCCCGAGCAGGTGCGGCCTTATTTTCGTAAGCTGCGCGAATTGCGCGACGACCTGGGCCGGCGGCTCAGCCGCGCGTTGCCGGTGCTATCCATGGGCATGAGCCACGATTTCGAAGTGGCCATCGAAGAAGGCGCCACGGAGATTCGCGTCGGCACAGCACTGTTCGGCCCGCGCGGATCTGTTGCCTGATTCGCTGGCCCGCTCGCAATGCTTAGCGCCGCTTCTTCCTTCCCATGCGCGAATGAACTCCGGGTTTCGGAACTCGCCTCTTTATCACGGTCACGGATTTTGTTTTCTTGTGCGGCTTGCGAGCAGACGCCGCGCCGCTGCTAACAACGTGTTTCGTCAAATCCACAGTGAATTGGTCCATCACCGAGCTGGTGCGCGTGGTTTCATCCACACCGAGTGCCTGGCATTGAATTGATTTGGCGCTGACGGTTATACGCAGAAAGCCGAAAACGTTGTCGTTGTAAGCGACCAGCGTGAGCTTGTTTCCCTTGCCGTCATTTCCCACCGCCCCCGGCACCGGCAGCGCTCCATTTTTTCCGGTCTTAGGTTTGCTCAAATTAAAATAGCCGCCATTTCCGGCGACCAAGTAAGGAATCTGGCGGCCGTCGGCCTTCATCACCCGAGTGTATCGCTCGTACAAATGCGCGTGACCGGAAAGCACCAGGTCCGGCCAAATGCCTGCCGTCTGGCACGCGGCGTCGACCTGCGCGAGCATCTGCGGGCTGGGAAAATGTTCGCTGCTGATCGTGAACGGCGGATGGTGCACGGCGATAATCAGTGCGAACGGCGCGGCGCCGGATTGTTTGCGTTGCGCGGCGGCCGCTTGCAATTGCGCCAGCAGGAATGCGGTCTGCTGCGTGCCAACCACTCCGCCGCTGATGACGCCCACCGATTCGCCGGTATTCGAATACAAGCCGATAATTTTCGCGAAGGGTGCGTTGAGCGTGAAGTACACGCCTCCTTGCGTCATGGTAGTGCGCGCGAAGCCTTTGGCTGCGGGATCTTTCGCCGGTGTCTTCGAGCAAAAATTCTCGTAGAACGGCTGCAGAGAATATTTCACCGGCTCGCTGGGGAAGAGTTCACCATCGTGATTTCCGGGAATGGCGAAAATGGGTCCGGCGTAGTCGCGATACGGATCGTAGAACTGATCGTAGTAATAACGTTCCTGGCCAAAGAAATAGACGACGTCTCCCAGATGAAAAAAGAAGGCGGGGCGCCCGCTGCTGTAATCTTTGCCGGTCAAGTCGTCGGTCATGCAATCGGCAACGGCAAACTGGTGCGACGGTTCCTTGACCCCTCCCGTATCGCCGACGGAATGGAAAACGATTTGCCCCGAAGACTCGATCTGCTGCGCCACCGAGTTTCCGAGCACGTCGGACAAGGCCATCACCGGCGGATTTTTCCACGGCGGGGGAATCGCTTCGGTCACCGGCGTGGCGACCACTGCGGAATCGGCGTAAACATCCTTGGGGTCGAAAGTGTTAAAGTTGTCGGGGGACGGTTGAGGATTGGCAAAAGCGAAACCGGTGCTGGACACGGGCGGCCTCCTTTTCAGGCGAGGATTCAGGTGCGAAGGCCGCGAGTATACCTGTTTCTCTCGTCTCTGAGGAGTTATAAGTTGCACTGGTCCGGGACGCGCGCTGGGCATCCGCGGGTATCAGCGTCAAGGATAGTGCCGATCGAAATGGAAATCGCAGCAAGCCCCGGAGGCGTGACGTTTTACGTGCAGGTACAGCCGCGGGCCAGCCGCGACGCCATCGAAGGCGAGCACGGGGACGCTCTGAAAATCCGCCTTACCGCGCCGCCGGTGGACGATCGCGCGAACGAGGCGCTTGTGCAGTTGCTTGCGCAGCGTTTGAACGTGCCGCGGGCCGCTGTTAGAATCGTTGCGGGCGAAAAAAGACGCAGGAAGCGCGTTGTCGTTAGCGGCGTGAAGCACGAGCAGGTGCTGGCGCTGGTTTCCGCAGCAAAACGCCCGGGGAAGAAAACAAAGGACCGACGAAATGCCCGATATTAAGGCCATTCAAAACGCATTGCGCGCCGCCAAGCTCGACGGCTGGCTTTTTTGCGACCATCATCATCGCGATCCGATCGCGGGTAATATCCTCGGGCTGGACCCGAACGGCATGGTCACGCGGCGCTGGTTCTATTTCATCCCCGCGAAAGGCGAGGCGCGCAAGCTGGTGCACAAAATCGAGCAGGGCACGCTGGATTCGCTGGAAGGCAAGAAATTCCTGTACGCCGGATGGGAAGAGCTGCACAAAATGCTGCCGAAGCTGCTCTCCGGCAGCAAAAACATCGCGATGCAATATTCTCCGGAGAATAATATTCCTTACATCGGCCTGGTGGACGCCGGAACGATCGAGCTCATCCGCAAGCTGAAGAAAAAAGTAGTGAGCTCAGCGGACCTGGTGCAGAAATTTGAAGCCAGCTGGTCGGAGGAGCAGTTTCAGGGGCATCGCGAGGCGGGCAAAATCGTGGACCGCATCACCCGCGAAGCTTTTCAGCGCGCTGCGAAGTTCGTGCGGGAAGGGAAGCCGCTGACGGAATATGAGTTGCAACAATGGATTGTCGAACAATTTCGTGCGGGCGGACTGACGACAGCCGAACCGCCGATTGTAGCCGTGCAACCGAACAACGGCAGCCCACACTATGAGCCACGGGCGGAAGGCTCGCGCCCCATACGCGCCGGTGATCTGCTGCTGCTCGATATCTGGGCGAAGCTGAACCGCCCAGGCAGCGTGTATTACGACATTACCTGGGTCGGCTATCTTGGCGAGCGCGTGCCGGATTCCTACGCGAAAATTTTCCGCATCGTGAAAAACGCGCGCAATGCCGCGATTGAATTCGTCAAGGATGCAGTTGCGAAACAACGCGCGGTGCACGGCTGGGAAGTGGATCGCGTGACGCGCGAAACGATTCGCAAAGCGGGCTACGGAAAATATTTCGTGCACCGCACGGGGCACAGCATCGGCCAGGAAGTGCATGGCAACGGCGCCAATATGGACGGCCTGGAAACGCGCGACGATCGAAAAATCGCGCCGCATACCTGCTTTTCGGTCGAGCCCGGAATTTATCTGCCCGAGTTCGGCGTGCGCAGCGAAGTGAATGTGTACGTCAGCGAGAACGAAGCGCGCGTTACCGGCGCCATCCAGGAAGAAATTCTTCCCTTGCTGGCTTAGGTGACCGTGAACGAAGTGCCCGGCAACGAAGCAGCGCTCAGCGACAACTCCATCAATCAAAATTCCGACGACCACGCCACCGGGGACCAAATTTCAGGCGATCAAAGTCCCGTCAGCGAATCGTCCGCGAACCCAGCCGCCGGCGACCAAAGCATTGCCGCGGCGCAGCATCCGCAGGGCTCGCGCGCAAATGCAGGTCGCGGCGCGCTCGCGCTGTTCGCGGCTGTCGCAGCGTGGTTGGTGCCCGGCCTCGGACATCTGCTCCTGGGGCGATGGGGCCGAGCGCTGGTATTTTTCTGTTCGGTCGCCGGACTCGTCGTCAGTGGATATCTGTTGCGCGGCAATGTATTCCCCTCACATTCTGGGGATCCATTCGGCACGCTTGGTTTTCTGGCGGATGCCGGCGCGGGCGTCTTCTATTATTTTTCGCGGTTTTTCGAGGCCGCGGGCCCGGATGTTTCGCGAGCTGCGGGAGATTACGGCACGCGCTTTATCGCTGCCGCGGGAGTGGTGAATCTGTTGGCGGTGCTGGACACGATCGAGATTTCGACCGGCAGGAGAGTCTGAGTGATTTGTGGCGCTTTTATCTTCCTCAACAGCGCGCTGCGTCTCAGCCATTTTGGAGCGATGCTGCTGTTCGCGCTGCTGGTTTCGTTGGCGCTGGCGTGCCTCTCGCAACGCACGCGCGCGGGCGGCGTGAGATATGTTCTGTGGTCGTTCGCGTTGTTCGTACTGGTTGGCCTCGGCGTCGCCTGGCTGATGTATCCGATGTCGCGCTGAATAATTCCGTGGACGCGCAGGAACGGCCCGCTGCCGGGCCGTTCCTGCGCGGCGCACACTATGCGGCCAAAGTTTGACAGTTTTTTTGCGCCGATGTTACAGTCGAGCAGGCGCCGAGGTAGCTCAGTTGGTAGAGCAGCCGATTCGTAATCGGCAGGTCCCCGGTTCAAGTCCGGGCCTCGGCTCCAGATTTTCCAACTCGCTTCTTTTCAGACAGTTCACTTTTCCATTTTCTGGATCCCCCGAAAACTCGGGAGCATTTGGGAACACGAAGCACGGCCACTTGCTTCGCGCGGAAGCTTCAACCGCTACTTCTTTGCAGAATCCTGAAAAGACTCGGGCGGGTCTAGCGAGCATTGTCTCCAGAATTCAGCGGGGGCAAGCGATCCGTCCTTCAATCCTTTAATGCTGGCGATAGCGGCGGCGATTTGCCCTCCGTCGGCCGAATCAAACACGATGACTACGCCATCCACCGCGGCGCCGGAAGATTTCAATTCGCCGTAGGTTTTTTCGAAGAGCGTCCGTGCGAAGGCCAGCTTTTCCTTCGCCGTCGAACTCGCGGTAGCGGACGCCGGCTCCAGCCAGATCACGCGTACTTTCTTGCCTGCGAGCGGCGCCCACTTGCCGCCGAAAGCTGTTGTCTCGTCCTTGCTGATAGTGAAGAGATTTGCCGTGGCGGGCGCCGCGTCGCCGGCGTCGCTGGGATTGTCCTTATACTCAGCAGGCAAATCTAGCTGCGCGCGGCGAATCCAACCGCGCGAGGAGCCGGAAATCTGTACGTGCACCCACGCGCCTTCCATCTCGAGCACCTGAAACTCGTCTTCCGCATCAGCTGAAAAAAGCACCGGGGACCCTTCGGCGGGCTTGGAGAACACATGCGTGCCGGCCTTCTTCACGGTGGCCAAATCGGCCGGGCGCACTTGGTTGTGAAGAATGTCTTCAAAATTCTTAATATCAGTTGAAAGTTCCTGCGCCCTCTTTTCGACTGCTGCCCGCTGCAACTTCAGCGATTCCAAGTTTTCATTCGGCGAGATAGCAGGCGTCGCAGCCTCCGCCGGCTGGCGTGGCGCGCTCGAGAAGTCCCTACCTGCGGCGCCTTTGTTTGACGACGATTCTCCAATATCGAGGGGTGCTGGGTCGAGACGGGTCTGCGGCCGCAAGCCGCCGCTGCTCACCGGAGGCGCGGCAGCGACTACCGCCTTAGCCGCAGGTGAAGCTGTCGCAGAGCCGGCCGGTTTGGGGGACGAAGTTGGGCCCAGAGCCTCCTGAATCTGGTCCAGGAAGTCATTCTCGATGTGACCGTTAGAGATCAACACGCGATAACCAGAGCGCGCCGGCGTGGGATCGTTGTACCACGCAGTGATCTTGGCGCTGGCACGGACGGTCGCGCCGCCCGCAGGTGTGGCGACCACCTGAAACGTGCACTCATAGTAGCCGCGTTCGTAGTGATCAATCGGCAGGTCGCCGGCTTCGACGAAGCCGTCCACCGTCGGCAGGCGGCCGCTGGACGATGGGCGCAGATTCCGCACCACGCGTTCGACATCTGTAGCAGGACTGGTAAACGTTCGTTCGTAAGGAGCAGCCTGCGCGGCAGCAAGGGCAGCTATCAACGTGAACGCAAGCGGCAGAATTCCAAAATGGGACGCGGCGTGAGGGGTTTTCTTCACGGTATCGGTTCCACCTGGTCGTTCCGCAGCCATCCGCGATGTCCGTCCACGGTTTCGACGCCGTACCAATACGGCGTCACGATCTCGATGAGCACGTCTGAATTGGCCGGTACGGTCTGCAGCGTCGCGGCATGTTGGAAGGGAGCTGATTTCAAATTGGCCTGGGCTTTCACGCGCAGTTCGGCTTTGTGCTGCAACTCATTGAGCTGCATTTGCAGGCTCTGCACAGAACTTTCGGCATCTTTCAGCCGCGCCGCTTCCGCTTCGCGCTCTTTTACATTCGCTTGCGCTGCTCGTTGCAATTGTTGACGCTGCTGCAGGTCCGCTGTTTGCCGTTCTTCGCGCTGGATGCGCACGATGTGGCTTTGAATCTCCGCGAACTCGCTCGTCTCCACCGTCGTGTCCGAGGTATGGACTCTCTTCGCTCCGTCTTCGATGAATACGGCGTCAATCTGTAGATGGGTGCGATCCGGGGCCACGCCTAGAACGATGTAACGCACGGTAATGGTTCCAATGTCCGTGCTGCCTTTGAAATGGGTCGGCGAAAGCGCCTGTTTGCGAATCTTGTAAAACGCATGGCCGGGACCCGTCCACGCTCCGTAGTATGTGGAACCAGTCGCGGGCTCCGCTTCGGTCAGTTCATCTTCCCGGGAATACACCTGCGTGCCGTGCAGTATCGTGTCTTGCGTCACCAGTTCGACAGCTTTCAGCACATCCGCTTCGGAAGCCTTCAGATCAATCGCGAAGCCTTCCGGCACGTCCGGTTTCTGGTCGTGGCGGGCAGCGATGGACCTCCCGGCAACAGAGCCGCAGAGTATCGCCAGCGCAGCCAAGCCGAAAACGCAGCAGAATAGCCCGCTCAGCGGAATGAGGTTGGCAGACGCCAGGCGTTTTAAGGCGCTGCCCTTATCCGTGTTCGCCAACCATGGCACCAGAACGTTCCCCCGCGCACCGCCCAACTGGTTCCCCTATTCCACGCTCGAAGCACAAATTCATTCCGCTTCGGCCGCGCACCCTCAGACGGCCCCCCGTCCAGGTTGCGACGGTCAGAGTACTGGAAGCCGACAGAGCGTACAGGGCAAAATACACCAAAAGAGGGGCAAAGAACAAAGTGTTAAGTTTTGTTAATTTTTATCTTGCATTCTTAATCCAGCGGGAGTATTTTCCGGGACGTTTGGCGTCTTTATCGGCTAGGGGCCGCCAATGATCGAAGAAAGAAAGTTCCTGGAATGCGCGCATTTGAGATTCAACGTCGCCTTCTTTTCGCCAGCTCGCCAACTGCGCCAGTTGCTCCATCTGCCGTTTGCAGGCCAATTGCGAAACACATCGAAGCTATCCCGCCGATTGCAACAGGAGGGCGTATGTCCAAGAAGTTTCGAGAGGGTGCAAATCCTATGAACAAATTTTTCTCGCGATGGAAAACGATGTTGATGTGCGCATCTCTACTGATTGCGATCGTGGCCTGCGATGTGCGCACCGCGAGCGCTCTACCTACCAGCAAAGTGATCGCGATTCCGGCGTTTGCGCGAAAGTATGGCCTGCCGTGTTCGGCGTGTCATACGGCGTGGCCGGAACTAAATAATTTCGGGCAAGTGTTCCGCGACAACGGCTATCAACTGATGAACGACCGTGACTCTCCGATTTGGCAGAACCCCTCCTACTTCCCGATCTCATTCCGCATTACACCGAGCTGGCATCGTGAGACCGCCAACAATCAAGTATTCGACGCGGCTGGTTCTATATCTGGAGGGGGAATCGGCGCGGTTACTCAATCCGGATTCGACCTTTCCGGAATGGACCTCTGGTCGGCCGGGACGATCTACAAGAACATTTCCTTCGTGCTGCTGCCGTCCTCAGACCCGACGGCGGTATGGCACTTTGAGAGCGCTTTTATTCGCTTCGACAACCTGTGGCATTCGCCCTGGCTGAACGTGAAGTTCGGCCGGTTTGAGCTGGACAACTTAATTTCGGAAAAGCGCTTCCTGTTCCTTTCGAATAACGGAGGCATCTACCAGATTTATCACTTCAACGTTCCGGGTGATAGCAACAACTTCGGTTACGGAGACAATCAGATCGGCGTCGAACTGGCCGGTCACTCGGCGAACAGCTACACGCGCTATTCCGTTTCTGTGTTGAGCAGCAACGAGGGAGGCGTGAACTTTACGACCGACGTGGTGCCAGGGGCGCCCCCGGCCAGCCGGAGCTACGATGTGAACTTGGCGTTCAGTCAGGCTTTCAATGCTCCCGGGCCGCCGGGGGAAAGTGGTTTTGGTCAGGAGCGCATCGGTGCGTTCGCATACATCGGCCAGCGGCCAACCAGCTTCCAAACGCTGGATGGTCAACCACTGGTGGGCATCGATAACAAGCCGTTCTATCGCATCGGATTCGCCGCCGATTTGTCATACAAGAACCTGGAACTGCTGCCGCTATTCATGTACGGGCACGACAACCCGTACCTGGGGATTACTCCCGGCACTTCGTCCACGCTGCCAACACTTCCACTGGGTGCACAGGCTCCCACATTTTACGGCGGTTTCCTGGAAGCGCACTACTACTTCAATCCGCAGAACGTAGCCTTGGCGCGCTTCGAGCAGATCAACGTGGGCCAGCAGTCGTTTAACAATCTTGCCGCCGGCGCGTCCGGCAGCAACGGCAACATCACCGCGTTCTCATTCGGTTACCGCTGGTATCCGATCATGTTCAGCCGCGGCGGCGTGGCGCTGGACGGCGAATACTCCCGCGTAAGAACGATCGGACAGGAGCCGTTAAGCGGCGATGGCGACGGCACCGTCGCTGTGCCCAACGCGGCGGTCTGGAGCAGCAGCATTTATTTCGGAATTGATTTCGACTTTTAAGGGAGAGACCAGCAATGACACTCAAAAAATTCGCGGTGACATTCGCGCTGGGCTCAGCGGTTCTGCTTACGGCCGGCGCAACGCGCAGCACGGCGCAATCGCATGTGAATTCACCTGATCCTTTGCTCGGCACACCCAGCGTCGCGACGGAGACCAGCAATATTGATGGGGTCACCGGGCACGCCGAATCGGGCAAGCATCTCTACCGGCGCTTCTGCATCGGCTGTCACGGGCCCGACGGCAACGGCCAAGGCATGAACGCGCAATGGATTGACCCGCAACCGCGCGATTTCACCGAAGCCACGTTCAAGTGCCGTTCGACGCCCACCGGCACGCTGCCCACGGATAACGATCTCTACAACGCCATCACCCGCGGTTTCGTCACCACGAACATGCCGTCGTGGCGGCCACTCAATCCCCAACAGCGCGCCGATTTGGTTGCGTTCATCAAGACCTGGTCACCGCGCTGGGCCAAGGAAAAGCCGGGGGCGTCTCTAAACATCCCGCCGGAAACCCCCATCACTATCGAAAGCATCCTGCACGGCCGCGAACTCTTCCAGAAGCTGGAGTGCTGGAAGTGCCACGGCCCGACGGGAAATGCTGATGGTCCGTCGGCTGCGACGCTGACCGACAGCAAGGGTAATCCCATCAAGCCGTTTAATTTTACGACGGGCGACCGGTTCATGTGCGGCGATACCAATCGCGATTTGTACCGCATCTTCATGACCGGCCTCGACGGATCGCCGATGCCATCCTTTGCGGATGTGATTCAGCCTAACGACGCGTGGGATCTCGTGCATTTCCTGCGCACTCTGCAGGTGGCGCTCCCGAACCAGGAATTGACGCTCTGGCAAAGTTATAAGGCAGCTCACGGAAAGGATCTGAAACCGATCGGTCCGGATTCCGCGGGCGGCGCGCAGTAATTTCATATAAGAAGGAGGGACTGATTCGATGCGAATGAAATTCTTTGCAGTTTTGGGATTCACCGCGGCGATGTGCAGCGCGCTAATGGTTTTCGCCACCCCGCCCGCGGGCTCCGGTTCCATCACCGGCAAGGTGACTTACACCGGAACGCCGATGAAAATGAAACCGATTGATATGTCCAAGGAGCCATCGTGCGCCAAGCAGCACGCGACTCCCATCACCACGGAAAACGTCACCACTGGGCCCGGCAACACTTTGAAATGGGTGGTTGTTTACATTTCAGCGGGAGACGAAGGCACCACTACTCCCTCTCAGGGCGTGCGTTACGACCAAAAAGGTTGCGAGTATTTGCCGCACATCCTGCCCATGGAAGTAGGCCAACAGCTTCAAATTTTTAACGACGACCAAACCTCGCACAACATCCATCCTCTGGCCAAAGTGAATCAGGAGTGGAACAAATCGCAGCCTCCCGGTTCGCCTCCGATCGACACCAAGTGGGATAAGCCCGAATTCATCTCGGTGAAGTGCAACATTCACCCGTGGATGCACGGGTATTTCGTTGTGTTGAAAACTTCTCACTACGCGGTCACCGGTGATGACGGCGCTTTCGATATCAAAGGACTTCCGCCTGGGAAATACACCGTAACCGCATGGCAGGAACAGTACGGAACGAAAACGCAGGAGGTCACCGTGGGCGCAGGCGCGGCCACTGCGAATTTCGTTTTCACCGCAACACCATACTGAGCTGGACGTGCCGTGTTTCAGACTACCGCACCCCTTGCTTTGAGGGCGAGGTGCAGATGCTCGAAGACTCGTTGGTTGTGACCGCAGCGCGTCGAGGCAAATAGATTATGGGCAAATTGTTTGCAGTGCTGGTGATCGTGATCGCGCTGATTTCGGTGTCGTTTTTCGTGCGGCATACCTGGTGGATGCCGACGGACATATCCACTACCGGCGCGGCAATCGACCATCAGCTCGACGAAACCATGATTGAGACGGGACTTCTGTTCCTGGCCGGGCAACTGGTTCTCGGTCTTTTCGTGTGGCAGGCCAGCGACAAGAACCCTGCGCGGAAGATCAAAATATTCCCCGGCGGGTCTAAGCCCGTGGTCATCGCTGCTATCTTTGTGGTCGGTATCGAGATTTTGGCTCTCACCTTTATCGGTTCGAAGGCGTGGGCCGCTGTGAACATCGCGCCGGCCGCTGCGGATTCCTTGCATATTGACGTTCAGGCCGAGCAGTTTGCCTTTTATTTCCGCTATGCCGGTCCGGACGGCCAGTTTGGCGGGCTCCATCCCGATAAGATTGACGATGGCAACGGCAACTACTTCGGTTTGGATCCAGCAAACGATGTGGCAGCTCGTGACGACGTGGTAGTGGGTTCGCTCGTTGTCCCGGTGAATCACCCCATCCTGCTCACTCTGCATTCCAAGGATGTCGGCCACTCTTTTTACGTTCCGGTTCTGCGGATTCAGCAGGACTTCGTCCCCGGCTTAGAAATCCCGGTGCATTTCACGGCCACGCAAACCGGCAAATTCGAAATAGTGTGCACCCAGCTTTGCGGGTTGGGCCACTACAACATGAAGGCGTACCTGCAAGTGATGTCGGAACCTGATTACGAGCAGTGGCTGAAATCACAAGAAGGCCAGTAAACAGGTTTTTGCTCGTTCAGGCGCTTTCCGCGGGGGGGAGCAAGTTGCTTTCTTTGAGGTCCACATATGCATGAGACATCGGCAGCATCCGTCGCGCACCAACACGCGGCGCCAACCGGTTTTATCCGCAAGCACATCTTCAGCCTCGATCACAAAGTGATCGGCAAGCAATACTACGGGCTGGCGCTGCTCGCGGTTTTCATCGGCATGGTTCTTTCCTGGCTCATGCGTATTCACCTGGGCTGGCCGGCGTGGCCCATTCCGCTGCTGGACAAGCTCTCGGCCGTAGGCGCACCGCAGGGCGTCATGACTCCGGAATACTACCTCTCGCTGATGACGATGCATGGAACCATCATGGTTTTCTTCGTGCTTACCAACGCTCCCTTCGCCGCGTTTGGAAATTATTTCCTGCCCATTCAGATTGGCGCCGAGGACATGGCGTTCCCGCGATTCAACATGATGTCGTTCTGGGTCACATTTACCGCGTTTCTGGTCATGATGGCCGCGTTTTTCGTCAGCGACGGTCCGCCAATTTCCGGTTGGACCGCCTACGCTCCACTCAGCGCGGTGGGCGGGGACGCCGGGCCGGGACTCGCCTTGGGTCAAACCCTGTGGGCAATTTCGATCGCGATCTTTTGCATCGCCTCCCTGCTCGGCGCCCTCAATTTCATCGCCACTACGCTGGACCTGCGCACCAAGGGAATGTCGCTGGCGCGCATGCCTGCCAGCAGTTGGGCTTGGTTCGTTACGGCGGTGATCTCCTTGCTGGCCTTTGCCGTTTTGCTTCCGGCTTGCATCCTGCTGATCCTGGACCGCGTCGCGGGCACTAGCTTCTTCATCCCTGCGGGACTGATTCTTAGCGACAAGATGCAGCCACACGCCGGCGGTTCCGTGCTTTTATGGCAGCACCTCTTCTGGTTCTTTGGCCACCCGGAGGTTTACATCGCGATACTGCCTTCCATCGGAATCGTCTGCCATATCTTGCCGGTATTCGCGCGCAAGCCGCTCCTGGGTCCGCGCGCCGCCGTTGGTTGCATGATCGCCACCGGCTTTTTGAGCTACATGGTGTGGGGACATCACATGTTTGTAAGCGGAATGAGCCCGTTCTCAGCCAATTTGTTTTCGGTCCCCACGCTGATTATCACCATTCCCATGACCATCCTGACACTTCTGCTGATTTGCTCTGTTTACGGAGCGAAGATGCGCTTCACCGCGGCGTCGCTTTTTTGCCTGGGATTTATTTCCGTGTTCATCAGCGGCGGCATCAGCGGATTCTTTTTGGCGCAGCCCTCAATTGATATTTATCTGCACGCCACTTATTTCGTGGTGGCCCACTTTCATTTTGTGATGGCGGTGGCGTCGCTGTTCGGAGTATTTGCCGGAACCTATTTCTGGTTTCCCAAGATGTTTGGCCGCATGATGAACGAACCCCTGGGGAAATTGCATTTCTGGCTGACGTTCATCGGCGTGTACTGCATCTTCATGCCGATGCATTATCTGGGGCTAGCCGGCAACGTGCGCAGATATTCCGCGTTCGTGGATGATTATTTAATTCCGCTGATTCCGGTGCACAAATTCATCACCATCGCGGCACTGCTGACCGGCGCGGCTCAGTTCATCTTTTTGTTCAATCTGATCTGGAGCCGTTTCAAGGGCCCAGTCGCTTCCGAAAATCCCTGGGAGGCGACTTCGCTCGAGTGGTCCACCACTTCGCCTCCGCCCTTTGATAATTTTGCCGGCCGCCACATGGTCGTATTCAACGGCCCGAACGAATACGGCGTCCAGAACAACGGAACGGACTTCGTCATGCAGGTATCGCCGGAAAAGGTTTCCGCGAGCTAAGCGCGAACAAGAGCAACCAACCATGGCAACTACAACCCTACCTCCGGGCGCTGATATAACGTTCGACGACCAGGGCTCTGGCAAACCGCCAGAACTTGCTCCTCGTCCCGGTTATGTAATGCAGTCCGGATCACCCGCCCAGAAATCCGAGACTGGAATGTTGGTGGCAGTTTCGGCGATCGGGATGTCTTTTGCGGCGTTCACCAGCGCGATGTTCGTGCGCCAGGATTCTTCCACGGATTGGCAACACTTCCAGTTGCCTCACGTTCTTTATCTCAACACCCTGATTCTCATCGGCAGCAGCGTTACGTTGCAGTTGTCGCGGCAGCGCTTTGCAGCGATTCCACAGGCCGCCCAGCGTGCATCCGCTTCTGTGAAGGTTTTATCGGCCAGCGGGATTTACTGGTTGTACCTCACCGCCGCTCTGGGACTGATTTTCGTACTCGGCCAGATTCTGGCTTGGCGCAACTTGGCGGTGCAGGGACTGTTTCTTGCGACCAATCCCAGTTCGTCCTTCTTCTATCTTTTTACCGCGTTGCACGCGGTACATTTGCTGGGCGGAATGGGCGGCTTGTTCTATGTGCTGCGCAAGCTCATTCGCGACGGCGGCGCAGCGGAGACCAGCGGGCTTAGCGCATTCTCCATCTACTGGCACTTCATGGATTTGCTGTGGGTGTACTTGCTCTTGCTGCTTGCGATCCGCATCTAGCCGGAAATTTCAGGAGGAGCTGTGAGCGAATCGGAAATGACATTGGGAGCAGGCCAGGCGACCGCGTTCGAGCCTTCGCCGTACGGCGTTCAGTCGAAAAAATTGACGATGTGGCTGTTTATCGCTTCAGATGCCGTCACATTTGGCGCGATCCTCTTCGGTTACGCGTACTTGCGAGCTGGCACACCAGACTGGCCCACGCCATTCCAATTTTCGCCGAGCATTGTGAACGGTTTGATCATGACGTTAGTGCTGCTGACGAGCAGCCTGACAATGCTGGCGGCGGTGGCTGCCGCGAAGCAGGGCAGCAAGTCATCGGCCCTCTTGTGGATCAGCGCGACCATCGTCCTGGGCATCATTTTTGCCACGCTGCACTTGCGCGAGTGGTTCCACATGTTTGCCGAAGGCTGGAGCCTGTCCAAAAATCCGCTCGGTGGAACCGTGATGTTCGGAGCGACTTTTTTCAGCATCACCGGACTGCACCTGATGCACGTAATTTCCGGCGTCATCGCGCTCATCGTGATCGCCATCGGCTACAACACCGAATGGCTGGACGCCGGGCACGTCGAGACCACCGGGCTCTACTGGCACTTTGTTGACCTTGTTTGGATGTTTGTGTTTCCGCTGCTGTATTTGATGAACGTGGCCCGCTGAAGCGAAATTGCCGAACAAGAGGGAGGCGCTGCCGTGACGGATACGAAAAACGCACCCGGGATGAAGGAGTACTTCGCCATTTGGGTTGGTTTGTTGTGCATCGTCGGCATCGAGACTTTTCTTACGACGATGCATATTTCCACATACCGCTTGCTGGCCGCCCTGCTGGTGCTGGCCTTTGTCGAGGCGGGAATCGCGCTGCTCTTTTTCATGCATCTGAAGTACGAAAGGCCCAGGCTGTTCTGGACGCTCGTACCCCTGGTGATATTCGTGCTATTCATGATGAATCACATCTGGCCAGACGCCTATCGCATGCTGAATATGCGCGTGCCGATTCAATAGGAAATGGCTGGCGCGCAGCTGCGGCGCGCTGGCTCGAAGCAAAGTGTCATTCGTGAAGTTGCAGCAATGCTAGGAGAGTGTGACTGCAATGGATGCAACGAAACCAGGAGCCGCCGGAATGATGGCCCGCGCTATTGCTGCGCTGCTCGTGCTGGCCACTCCCGCGGCGCTCTACGCGCAGAGCTGCGCGATGTGCTATCAGAGCGCGGCAGCTTCAGGCCCGCGTTCGATTCATGCCTTGAAATTGGGCATCCTGATCCTGATGTCTCCTCCGCTGTTGATCACTGCCGGCGTCATGTACCTGGCCTATCGCAAGCGCGATCAATTCAACCAGAACTCCTAGCGCTTCATCTTGCGGCGGAGGGCAAACTCAATTCCACAAGCAGTCCACCGTCCGGGCAATTTTCGGCTTTGACCTTTCCGCCATGGAGGCGAACGGCTCGCTCGGTGATAGAAAGGCCGAG
>Ga0210398_10002896_pt1 | contig 16551 bp, 13 predicted proteins | sample IncBWC4OmetaG_FD_161047 | JGI IMG/M metagenome (GOLD analysis project Ga0210398, IMG submission 161047) | Forest soil microbial communities from Barre Woods Harvard Forest LTER site, Petersham, Massachusetts, United States - Inc-BW-C-4-O | ecosystem: Environmental > Terrestrial > Soil >... | reverse complement strand
ATCGAGGACATCCCAGAAAACGCCGCCGATCGTGGGTGTGTAGACAGCTCTTCCATCCAGCAAGACCAGCAATTTGTTGCTGAATCTTCCGTTGAACCCGCGCACGCTGATGGCCCAGCTGTTGGCCGTAATTTGGGCGACGTCCACCCCGGGCACCATTCTCAACAGGTCCGGAATATTCAACGCCCCCGAAGCGCGAATGTCCTCCGGTCCGATTACGAATACGGCGGAAGCGGTCCGCGAAAGCCCCTCTTCGGTTTTGGTCACGGACGTAACCTTCACGTTCATCAGCTCTTCAAGGTCCATGGCCGCCAGATCTTCCCCCTGAGCCGGAGGCGACTGGGATTGCTGCGCCTGCACCGGCAGGCCTGCTAAGAGCAAGGCAAGCGAACATGGAATGAGGCTGGACCACGCTGCCATGGTGTGCTGTCTCCGGACGGCTGAGTTCATCGTCGCAATGGAAACGGGTAGAAGATTTCAGTGCAAATCGGCCCGGTGAAGAGGGCACAATTCGCACAAATTTGACCGAACTTGCTTTTGCACCGTACTGGCCAAACCCTCCGGCCCATGTGGGTGCTAAATCTTGACTGCTCAATCGACTGGGAAATTAGAAAGGCTTAATGCGAGTGAGTTTGTAGATCCCGGTGCCAAATTGGGTCTCGGCAAGCCCCGTTTGACTCACTTTGGCCCGACCCTTGTGCCCGATTTGAACCTGGGTAGTGGCACGGAGTCAGGCAAGGCCGCCTCTTGCATGCGGGGAGGAAATTTACCGGCGGTCAACAATTTGCAGGCCAAACCCGTGCGTTACTATGGATTGCGCACCTTCGCATTTCCGCTCCGGCGGAACGCGTGATTCCAGCCTACGGGGAACGGAGTGTTTCATGGCCGCCTGGTTCGAATTCGTGGGGAGCGTCGCTGCGAGTTGCACGACGCTGTGCTGGTTGCCGCAATCAGTAAAAATCATTCGCGAGAAGAGGACCGAGGGCATCTCACTCCTCACGCAAAGCGTGTTTACTCTGGGGACCGCGCTGTGGGCGACATACGGGGCGCTGCTAAACAACCGGCCGGTTCTCTACGCCAACAGCGTGACGCTGGTCTTCGCCGTGGCCATTTTGTTTCTAAAGATTCGCTATCGCTGAAATCAGTTTCGAACGGCAGCGCGGCGCCAAGCAGGTGGCTGCCCGAGGGGAGGATCTCACCGGTTCGCCAGCCGCAACGAAATGTTGTCCACAATCCACTGGTGCAGCTCGGTGCGTGCCTGAAAAAGCTCCTCTTTGGTCATGGTGGGCAGATCGAGCACCAGGGTTTTGGGATCGTCGTCATTGAGCTCCCACATTTGGGAAAAGGCGCTCTCCGGCAGTGTGATGCCGAATTTTTCCGGTGTGGACCAGACCTGCGATCCCGGATAGGGCTGAAACATGTGCAGGCTTGCGGCGTCGGGCCGCGCGCGGTCGAGCCACAGGCGCATCTCTTCGATTGACTCCCAAGTCTCGCCGGGAAAGCCTATCAGCAGGTAGGCGCGCGCGACGACGCCCGCGTCCTGGCAAGTCTTGATTCCCTTTTCGTTGGCTTCGGGCGTGGTGCCCTTGTTCATGGCCTTCAGCATTCGGGCTGAGCCGTGCTCGACGCCGAAACCCATCTCGGTGCAGCCGCGCTCGGCGAGGTAGCGGAACAGGGCCGGATTCATCAGGTTCACGCGCGACCAGCCGCGCCACAGCATCCCGTAATGGTGAAAAATGTCGGCCATTTCTTTGCAGCGCTTTTCCTTGATGGTGATGGTGTCGTCCCACACGCGCAGCGCGGTGACGCCCATCTCGGCCAGGGCCTTCACTTCCGCTTCGATTTGCTCCAGGGATTCCTCGCGCAATTTGGTTCGGGCGTCGGCACAGAAGTAGCATCCGTAGGGGCATCCCCTGGCGGTAAACAAGGAACCCGTGGTTCGCTCGGCGGCGTCCACCGAGCGCCCGGAAATCGACTGCACGACCAGCGCGCCTTTCGAATAATTTCCCTCCCACAGGTCATAGGCGGGCAAGGGCATCCTCGTCACATCGGGCTGCGCGCCCGAGGGAGTCCACGCGATGGTTCCGTCCTGCCGGAACCTGCCGAGACCGGGAATCGGAAAGCAGAGCATGCCTCTGGAGAAATAGTCGCAAAATTGTACGAAGGTCTCCTCGCATTCGCCGGACATCACATAGTCGAAGCCGCGAAAATAATCGCGATGCTTGAACTGGGCGTGCGGCCCTTCGAGGATGTAGGTGACGTGCGGGCCGCCGGCCACCTTCACTTTAGCCGGCCACGCCTCCGCCAGCTGCCCGCCGAATTCGGCATTCGGCGTCACGCAGGAGATTCCCAAAATATCGCACGGCTCCAGAAGCTCCCGCATGACAATGAGCTTGCCGGTGGATTCGTCCAGGAAGGTGTATTGGTGGCAATCGACGATCTTCACATCGTGCCCGGCACGGCGCAGAGCCGCTCCCAGGTACAGCAGCCCCAATGAAACGTGCAGCGAAGGGTTGAACAGCGCGAAGCTCGGACCGCCGGCTAGGATCACTTTCGCCATCGCAGACTGCTCCTGTCTCCACGAACGAAACCGCGCCCGAGTACATATTCAACATCGTTCGGAGGAAGCAATCCTTTAGCAAACCTTCTTCGGCGGCGTTAACGATTCCGAGACAGGCTATTCGAGGATATGGGTGGGGACTATGGAACTGATGGCTCGGCGAAATTCTCCAGCGCCTCGCGACTGGGGATCATCATGGTCGATCCCTGAATGGTCACCAGGTGCCGTCCTTTGAAATCGCTCAGCGTCCGCGTCACGGTTTCGCGCGTGGTGCCGATGAATTCCGCAATCTCTTCGTGGGTCAGCGGCATCTTGATCCGAGTGCCTTCCTTCGTCTGCTGGCTATCCTCGGACCAGGCCAGCAAGAGCCGCGCCAGCCTTTCCTGCGCGGAAGCCGAGAGTCCCACCGTCCGCAGTTGTTGGCACGCATCGCGGTACTGACGGCTCATCTGCACGACCGCGTGCTGGGTGCTCTCCGGGTGCCTGGACAGGAAGCGCAAGAAATCATCGCGGCGCACAAAGGCCACCTGGCAGGGACGAATCGTTTCCGCCGTGACTTCGTAAGGCTGACCCGCCATCGCCGCCATCAGGCCAAGCAGCTCTCCGGCGCGGACGATTCTGAGGATCAGGGTCTTGCCTTCGGCCGAGCTGATCGAGAGCTTTACCTCGCCTTCGCACAGGACGTAAACGCTGCGCGCCTCTTGCCTCTCGACGAACAGCAGCGCCCCTTTCGGGTAAGTGGCCGTGGACTTGATCTCATCGAATTCCTTCAGCGCAGCGGGAGGCAGTTGGCAAAAAAATCCCGCGCCCCTGACCTTACAGCTCTTGCAGCCTTCATTCAGCTCCAGTCCGTATGGGCCTTTCATGATTGCCTCCTCGCCTCGCTTAACTTGAGATCGTTTCGCTACCTTGCCGAGCCTGTTCCGCGAAATATTTGGTGAGCGGCGTGTCAGCCAGGAATTCAGCGCCAGTCTTGGCGTGAATCTCGGCCAACAAGTTTCGTCCCGTGCCGTCCACGTGCGTCACGCCTCGCAAATCCACACGAAGCCTTCTTTGTCCGATCGAGGGTGCCAGCTCTTGCCACGCCCCGTGCAGTACAGGAACATGGGGCCCCGCGATCTTTCCCTCAACTTGCAGCGTGACGTGCTCGGGTTCTTGCTCATGAATCGTGACTCTCATTTTTTCTGAATCGCTTGTTCGTACGCTTACTTAATGGCAATCGGGGAGCCAAACTGACGGATGGATTGCAATTTGCTTAAGCCACTCTGAAATAGGTGGTTAGCGGTGAGGACGGTGGGTGTGCGTTGGCGCACAGGGCCAAGTGACGAAGATCACTGGCGCCTAATCGTCACCTCTGACTACATGTAGTCTTGCTTGCGGATTCCCAGCTTCTTGATCTTTGAATTCAAGGTGGTGCGAATCAGGCCCAGGCGGGCAGCGGCCCCGTCGGAGCCGCCGATCTTTCCCCTGCTTTCGCGCAGAACGCGGAGAATGTGCTGCCGCTCAGTGTCCTCGAGAGACGAGTTCTGAACCGGAACGGGAACCTCAGTCATAGCCAGTTCCGCCAAAGGAGCGCGAAGAACCGGTCCGTTGGTTAGGATGACGGCCCTCTCGATGAAGTTCTCCAGCTCGCGGATGTTTCCCGGCCAGTTCCAGCGGGTGAGGGCGCGCATGGTCTCTTCCGGGATGGTTTCGATCTTTTTGTAAAGCTTGCGGGCATGACGGTCGACGAAGTAGCGAACCAGAAGGGGAATGTCCTCCCGGCGGTCGCGAAGGGGAGGAAGCAGAATTGGAAAGACGCGCAAACGGTAATAGAGATCGCTGCGAAAGTGGCCCTCCGCCACCATCTTGGCCAGATCGCGATTGGTCGCCGCGATCAGGCGAATATTCACCGGGATCGGCTTTGTGCTCCCCAGCCTTTCGAATTCCTTCTCCTGCAGGGCGCGGAGGATTTTAGGCTGCAGTTCCAGCGGCAGGTCGCCAATCTCGTCCAGGAACAGCGAGCCTTCGTTGGCCAGCTCCAGGCGGCCGATCTTGCGGTCCAGAGCCCCGGTAAATGCGCCTCTCTCGTGGCCGAAGAGTTCGCTCTCAAGAAGCCCCGAGGGTATGGCGGCGCAATTCAGCTTCACCATCACGCGCGCATGCCGCGGGCTGAGCTGGTGAATGGCCCGCGCGATCACTTCCTTGCCGGTCCCGGTTTCACCCAGGATCAAAACCGTAACGTCGGTGGCGGAAACGGTTTCCACCAGCTTGAGGACCCGCTTGAGGCTCACGCTTTCGCCAATGATTTCCTCAAACTGGGCCTCGGTGTTGAGTTCCTCTTCCAGGTAGCGTTTTTGCAGCTCGCTCTGGCGCAACGCTTCCTCGGCCTTTCTCTTTTCGCTGAGGTCGCGAATCACGCTCAGCACGATGCGCCCTTCGGCCGTTTCTACGGGCCCCAGCATGATGTCGGCGGGAAATTCGCTCCCGTCCTTGCGCCGGCCATAAAGCTCCAATCCCGCGCCCATCGGACGGGGCCGCGGCGCCGCGGAGTACTCCTTGCGGTGAGACGGATGCGCGTGGCGGAACCGCTCCGGAACAAGGCACTCAATCGACTGGCCTATCAATTCCCCGCGCGGGTAGCCGAACATGCTCTCCACGCGGGCATTCATCTCCGTGATTCGCCCTTCCGCGTCGCTGGCAACAATCGCGTCCGGCGAAAATTCGAACAACGCGTGGAACTGCGCCTCGCTGCGCCGCAGGGCTTCTTCCGCTTTTTTGCGGTCGCTGAGGTCTCGCGTTACCTTGGTGAACCCAATCAAGTTCCCGTTCGCGTCTCGAATCGCGGAGATCACCACACTCGCCCAGAAGCGCGAACCGTCTTTGCGTACCCTCCAGCCCTCGTCTTCAAATTGCCCCTGGGAGGAGGCGGTCTTCAACGCCAGGTCCGGCCGGCCACCGTCGGTATCTTCCTGCGAGTAAAATATCGAGAAGTGCTTGCCCAGAATTTCCTCGGGGCGATAGCCCTTGATGCGCTCGGCCCCCGGATTCCACGACGAGACTCGTCCCGCAGGGTCCAGCATGAAGATGGCGTAGTCCTTTACGCCGTCGACCATGGCTTGAAAGTCCGGAGCTGGAGAGGGGCTGAAAGGGGCGCTCATACCGGCGAAGTGTGCAGTCCGGCTTCGAGGGTACTCGTTCCGTCTGAATCGAGCAAATCATAGCAGACCGCGACCGCCAGCCACTACATTTGTCGAGGCCGGCCAAGGCTCGGTCAGGACCTGAGAAAGTTCCCCGGGAATCGGACTCGGGCGTTTCGCACGCCCGTATTCTTACAATTCGATGAAATTTTGTCGCCCTGTGACCCGGATCACCGCGAACGACATCTAACAGGGGATGATGCTATCTGCAGGGCTCGGCTGAACGCACGAAGTTCCGTTCAAGAGCGGAGAGGAGGCGTTCGGAAGGCGCACGTCGCAGCCCTGAACGAGATTGCACCGAAGTAGATTTGGCAAAGGAGAATGACCATGACACCCCAAAGTGCAGCCGCAGTACAATCCATCAAGACCGCAGCGATTACCAAACCCGCCGAAACGCAGGAAGTTTTCGACCGGATGCAACGACTCTCTGATTCCATAGCGCGAAGGGCGTTCGATATTTTCGAAAACAACGGCCGCTGGTTCGGCCACGATTTGGCGGACTGGTTTCAAGCTGAGTCCGAAATTCTTCATCCCGTCCATCTGGAAATTGCGGAAGCCGATGACGCATTGAGCGTCAAAGCGGAAGTCCCCGGTTTCACCGCCAAGGAACTCAATATTCAGGTTGAGGGAAACCGCCTCACGATCTCCGGCAAGCAAGAATCCAAGGAAGAGAGCACTAAGGGCAAGACGATTTATTCGGAGCGGTGCGCGAAGGAAGTCTTCCGGTCCGTGACCCTGCCGTCGGACGTGGACAGCGCGAAGGTCAGCGCCAGCCTGAAGGACGGCGTGCTGACGATCGAGCTGCCAAAAGCTGGGCACGCAAAAAGCCTCAAAATTGAAGCCAAGGCGGCCGGCTAGAGGTACCAGGAAGGCGGGCGAAGCCTTATGCTTTGCCCGCCTTCGAATGTAGACAGCTGCTATTCCTCGCACGGCTCGATGGAGACCCAATATCCATGAAATGCTGCAATCCCCTGTGCGACGCCCCCTTTGATTATCGCCAAGGCCGTTTGGTGCGGTTTTCCGAGGCGATCACCGATGCCAACACGTTGGAGGCCCAGGTCCGCATCCGGCATTTTTGGCTGTGCGGGAAATGCGCGGAGATTTACGCGTTCGAACACCACGCCGGCAGAAGCGTGAGGATTAAGCCGCGCCAGGCGGAAAGACCGGCCGATCATCCCTCCCATTTTGTCTCTGCCGCCTAGTTGCACGAAATCAGCCCCGTGACTGTAGCGGATACACGGCCTCTCCGAGGATGGTCCACGCGGGAAAGTACGGACCTCAACCTAACCCGACGCAGGAGCTTGCGTTTTGGTCCACGACGCGCCCATCCAGCAGATGAATGGTGCGCTCGGCGAACTCGGCATACTCCGGATCGTGGGTGACCAGGCAGATGGTTGCGCCTTCGGCGTGTAGCTCGCTCAGCAGATCCATTACCGATTTTCCGCTCTTCGAGTCAAGGTTGCCGGTAGGCTCATCAGCCAGCAGAATAAAGGGCTCTCCCGCCAGGGCGCGCGCGACCGCAGCGCGTTGCTGCTGTCCCCCGGAGAGTTGCGCCGGGTAGTGGCGCATGCGAGTTTCCAGTACGACACGCCGCAGGGCTTGCTCGACCCTGCGCTTGCGTTCCCCCGAGGCCATGCCACGATAGGTCAGGGGCAACTCGACGTTTTCGTAGACGGAGAGGTCGCCGATCAGATTGAACGCCTGAAAGATGAAACCGATTTCACAATTGCGAATGCGGGCCTGCTCGCTGACGGTGATATCGCCCACGGGTTTGCCATCGAGCCAGTAATTCCCCTCCGTCGGCGAATCCAGGAGACCGAGAATCGAAAGCAGCGTTGACTTCCCGCAGCCGGACGGGCCGGAAATGGCGACGTATTCGCCTTTGCGGATTTCCAGGTCTACGTTCGACAGCGCGTGGGTCTCCACTTCATCGGCGTGGAAGATTTTGGTGACGCCTTCGAGTTTGATCAGCGGTCCATTCGCGGTCATCGCAGTACTCCTTGCTTCTGGCCTCTGAGTGTTATCGCAATCGAATCCGGTCATAGCTGTCCCAGGTCGATGTGTCCGAAAGAATGATCTGGTCTCCAGCGCTCAAGCCTTGAAGAATCTCCACGGCGTTCACGGAGCTTCGTCCTAACTGCACGCTGGTGCGGATCGCTTCCTCTCCGCCATCAGTAATCTTGAACAGGCCGACGGTGCCATAGTCACGCGCATTCATCGGGCGGCCCACGTACAACACATCACGCACGTCTTCAATTTTGATCGTGCCGTCCACGCTGAGGTCCGGACGAGCTCCCGGCGGCAATGGGCCCTCGAAACTCACGTCCACGGCCACGGTGCCGTTTACCACGGCCGCGTCAACGCGCGTGACCTGCGCTTTTGCAACGCCATTGTGGGTATCGACCAACGCGGTTTGCCCAATCTGCACGTCCTTGGCCTGCGTTTCGGCAATCTGGAGCGTCGCCTTCAGCCGCGAGGGATCAGCAACGCGCACCAGGTTCGTCCCCGGCGAAACTTGCTGGCCGACGTCCACGGAAACAGCCGAGAGCACGCCGTTGATTCCGGCGCGCACCTGTAGCGCGTCCAATTGGCTTTTCTTTAGCTCATACAGGACGCGTTGCTGGTCCAGATGCGCTTGCTGCGCGGCGACCTGCGCTTTCGCGGCGTCGCCGGCAACCTGCAATTGCTGTTGAGAAAGTTCTTCCTTGATGGCCAGTTGCTGCGCTGCGATGGCCGATTTTTTGGCGATCACTTCCGACTGGACCTGCTCTTCAAAGAGCTGGCGATCTACATCGGCTTGGATCTTCGCTTGCTGGAATAGGATTTCCACGTCGGCGGCAGCACTCTTCTCTTGCATCAAGCTATTCGCCAGCTGCGCTTTCAGGTTGGCAAGTTCGGCTTCGCCGGCCTTGTAGGCATATTCCGCGTCTAGGACGTCGCGCTGCAGCTGGGCATCGCTCAGTTCCAGAATGACAGAATCAGGCTTCACTACAGCGCCCGATTGCAGAAGAACCCTTTCCACGCGCGCCGAGCTTTGCGCCGGAATCCAGCGAATATCCACCGGCACCAGAGTGCCGAGACCGCGCACCTCGCGCACAAATTCGCCGCGTTTGACGGTGTCAGAAGAAACTCCGGCGCGCTCCACCGCGGGCTCCGCAGGCCGCAGATGAGCCAGGCCCAGGGAAGTCCCGCCGAGGACGAGGACGGAAAAGCTGCCGTACGCAATGCGGCGGATCTTCTTCGCACGCGGATTGGTTGGCCGTGGAATATCCATTTCGTTTGCCTATTCGTATCGCAGAGCGACCATGGGATCGACCCTGGCCGCGCGCCGCGCCGGGATGTAGCACGCCAGCATCGCGACGCTCATCAGCAAGACTGCGACGCCGGCGAACGTCAGTGGGTCCGTTACACTCACTCCATACAGCAAACCGCGCAGCAATCGAGTGAGTCCCAGTGCTGCAAAAAGTCCAATTGCCACACCCGCGCCCGCGAGTTTTGCTCCCTGCCTCAAGACCAAGCCCAGGATTTCGGCGTGTTCCGCGCCGAGCGCAATGCGTATACCAATTTCATGGGTCTGTTCGGTAACCATGTAGGAGAGCACTCCATAAACTCCGATGACCGCGAGAAACAAGGCCACCCCGCCAAAAATCCCCACAAGAACGGTGTTAAATCTTGGTGCGGCGACAGAGGAACTCAGGACCTGCGTCATCGTGCGGATATGCGCTACGGCTAGGTCAGGATCAAGAGAATGAATCTTCCTCACCACGGCCGGACCCAGCGTCTCGGGATCTGTCCGCGTCCGGACGGCCAAATTCATCGAGCGCCATTCGCCCACAACGTTCTCTTGGACGGCGCCATCGGGGACTTGCAGATAAGGCATGTAGACCCGAGCCCGTCCCGACGCGCGATCGTTCACATCGTTGACTACCCCAACGACCGTTCGCCAAGGAAGTTTTGGGCTTGTCCCCCATCGAATGCGTTTGCCGACTGCGTCTTCATTCGGCCAGAACCGCTGCGCGAGGGTTTGGCTAATAATCGCAACAGATTGTGAATCGGCGCGGTCTTCGGCCGTAAACCATCGCCCCTGCAACAGAGAAATTCCCGTTGCCTCAAAGTAATTTCCAAGCACCCACGTCGCGTCCAGGCTGCGGTTTATCGTACCGGAGTCCGACCTTTCGATTTGAAATCCTTCCGAATCACGATTTTCCAGGGGTAAATCGTTGGAAAATCCAACCGCGGCGACTCCGGGCAAAGCGGCGATTTGTTCCAGCAATTGCTGATAGAGAGATCGGATTAGGGCCGCTTTTGGATAGGCGTTATAAGGCAGGGGCAGACTTAGTGTGAGCACGTGATCGGGACGAAAGCCCAGATTGGCCTGAAGGAGCTTTGCGAAACTGCGAATCAGCAAACCCGCTCCGACTAGCAACACGAGTGCCATCGCAAACTCGATCGTCACCAGCACTCCTCGCAAACGCTGCTTCGCCCGCCCTGAGGTCACGCTTCGCGCTCCATCCTCTACAACCTGCTGAAGGGCTAAGCCCGATAGCTGAAGCGCGGGTGCCAAGCCGAACAAGAGCGCTGTAAGTATCGAGATTCCTCCGACAAAAGCAACGACGGCAACGTCAATCGAAACCTGTTGCGGCAGTGGAATATCTGGAGGAGCAAGCGAAAGAAGCGATCTCATGCCCCAGCGCGCCAGCATGAGCCCGATGGTGCCCCCAACCGCCGCGAGCAATAGGCCCTCCGTCAACAATTGCCTGACGACACGTGCTCGGGTGGCACCAAGCGCGCTGCGAACCGCAAGCTCCCTCTGTCGGGCTGCTGCGCGGGAAAGCAAAAGCGTTGCGACGTTTGTGCACGAAATCAACAGCACCAGACCTACCGCCGCCATCAGCACAAGCAGAGGCTCCCGAACCGGCCCTGCTACTTCCCGCTGATAGGGATACACCGCTAACTTGATTCGTGCGACGTCAAGAGCCTTCAGGACGGCTGGAGGATAAAGAGCCGACAATCCATTCGAGAGCAACTCTGCTTCAGAATCAGCTTGAGCTATTGTAGTTCTGGGCTCCAGCCGCGCGATGACGTCGCTGTTGTACATGCTTCCCCATCCTTCCAGCTCCGTCCGCGTGAATGCCATGGGTATCCAGAGTTCGGCTGGATGGGAGCTGGAAAATAAGCCTGTCACGACGGGGGCTATTGGGAAGGTAAAACCCAACGGCATTACGCCTACGACTATGTAGGGCTGTCGGTCGATCTCGATTGAGCGGCCTATGATCCCCTTGTCCATTGCGTAGCGGCGTTGCCAGAGACGATAGCTGAGCAGGACTACGTTGTTTCCGGATGTGTCTTCTTCTGATGTAAAGGTCCTGCCAAACAGCGGTTCGATTCCCAAAATCGGGAAAATTGAGGCGGAGACCCGTGCGGCCATGACCCGCTCGGGCCGACCATTGTCCGAAACATCGAGCTCCCTGTTCTGAAAGATGCCCATGCTTTCAAATGAATTCTGGGAGCGCTGCAAAAACGTGAAATCGGGCGCGGAAAATGGGCACTTCGTGCAGTAGGGAAAGTTCTCCCAGAGCATTACCAATGAAGACGGCTGCTTAAAAGGAAGAGGTCGTATCAGCACCGTATTCACAACCGTGAAAATGGCGGTAGTCGCCCCGATGCCGAGCGCAAGCGTAAGGACCACGACCGCGGTGAATCCGGGGCTTTTGCGCAACATGCGCAACCCAAAGCGAATATCCTGCAAGAGGGATTCGAGGAACGGGATTCCCCGGCGCGCACGATAGCGCTCCTTGGTTTGATCGAGCCCGCCCAACTTGATCAATGCATCGCGCCGAGCTTCTGCGGGACTCATCCCCGCGCGGACATTATCCGCAATATGCATCTGGAGATGGCTCTCCAACTCTGCCGCGAGTTCCCCGTCCTTGCGCTCCTTATAAAAAAGACCGGTGAACCGCAGGCCCAGGGCGCGCAGGCTGCTCATGACGATTTCTCCGGCGCGAGGAAGCGCGCGACGATCTCTGTGGCCTGCTCCCATTCCTGTGTTTCCTTCTCCAAGTGCTTGCGCCCCGCCCGCGTCAGCTTGTAGAACTTGGCTTTGCGGTTGTTATCGGAGACGCCCCACTCGGAAGTGATGTAACCCTCTTGCTCCAGCTTCAGCAGCGCGGGATACAGCGTCCCGTAGTTGACCGACAACACATCGCCGCTGGTCTGTTCGATGCGGCGAGCGATGCCGTACCCGTGCAAAGGGCCCATGGCTTCGAGGGTTTTCAAAACCATCAGCGCCAGCGTTCCCTGCCACACGTCTGGTTTGGGGTCCATGTTCACTCCTATGGGTTAGCCATAGTACGGGCCGAGGATGCCATATTTCGTATTGGCATGCAATAGGAGAAAAAGAAGCCCCATTCACCGCCACGGATCGTGGCTCCCGCGCAAATCAACGCTGTGCGGAACTGGCTTGAAGTCGGTGACTGCAGCGCTAAGCGCGGTTCTGCGTGGCCCAGAGGTGACCAGCGGGAGTAGAATCTGTCGCAGCCGGAGAAGAGGTCGCGACGGCCGGCGAAACGAGCTCAAAGATGAAAGTTCTGGTGGCAATCGACGGTTCCCACTTTTCGGACGCGACTCTCGAGAGCGTCGCGTCCCGGCCCTGGCCGGCTAACACAGAATTTAAGGTCTTGCACGTGGTAGAGCCTCCCTCCTTGCTGATGGGCCGTGAAATGGGCGGCTACGATCCCGAGTTCGAGGCGGTCTGGAAGGCCCTGCGCGAGCAGGCCAAGGAAATCGCCGAGAAGGCTGGGGCGAAGCTGCGCGCCGCAAAACTGAATGCTTCCGCGCAGCTAGTCGAAGGCGATCCCAAATCGCAGATCCTCGACGTGGCCAAGGAATGGAAAGCGGACATGATCGTTGTGGGGTCGCACGGGCGAACCGGCCGGAATCGCTTTCTGATGGGCAGTGTTTCGCAGGGCGTGGTCAACCACGCGCATTGTTCGGTCGAAGTGGTTCGGGCAGCTTCCTAGCGGCTCTCCGCAAAGGAGGTTCTTACGCGGCGCACAAAGCCGCTATAGCTGGAGCCACGAATGGCGCGTCGTGCCTCGAGCGGGGTTACTGGGGCACGGGTGCGAGCCAGGCACAATGCCGCCGACCGGACGTGGAATTGATCCCCGCCTTGCAGTACAGTCGCGCCATGCGCGCGCCCAACGTTGCGTTTATGAATTCTTTTCGAACTTTCACCGCCATCTCCCGTTTTGCTTTTTGCCTCGCGGGCATCGCCTCCGCCCAGTGGCTGTCGGGACGCCCTTGGCGGGCGCAGGAATCTCCGCGCGCGAAGATCGCGCAAGGCGAATACGTGATCCATGAGAAAGAGAGCGGCGGAGCCTTCGGCCCCTTCGGGGAGGAGATGTACAACTTTCATGAATCCTTCACTCTCTCGGAAGGAGAGAAAGGCCGTTACGAAGTCGAAGGCGTCAGAAGCTTTGAGTCTCCGAGGGACGCGCCTCACTCCGATCGATTTACCGCCGAACTGGACCGCGATCTGGCGGTGATTCGCGTGACGGAGTTTGCCAAGCTGCGCTGGGTGGAGGATTCGGGGCCGCTTTCCTGCGAATTCCTGGCGGCGGAATTGGACTGCTCTTCCGGAGGTTCCAATCCCAAGCGAGAGATCAAGGTGCGAACACCACTGGACAAGCCGTACGGCTTGCTATGGCCGCTTTCTCCCTTTTCCTTCGGCGGCGTAGTGAGGCAAGTGGAGCGGGACGCTTCGAAAGCGGCCCCGATCGAGATGGTCCGCATCGAGCAGCCCGGAATGACGAACCCGGTGCAAGCGACCGTCCTGCAGGGACCTCTGCAGTACTTGGGCGATACCGATTTCGAAGCCGCCGGGCGAAAGTGGCGCGCGCACGAGTTCTCTCTCAAGGTGCCCGCCAATCCCGAATATCTGATCTGGGCCTCCTCCAAAGGGCTCTTGTTGGCGCTGGCGTTTGAACACGAGCATCCGGATTGGAAAAGCGAAGGACTGCGGCTGGAGCGTTTTGAAAGTTCCCGGGAATTCTAGCCCGCAGCAAATGGTAGCCGCAGTCCAACTCACCCATCAAGGCGCTGGGCGGAGGCTGGGATGTGGCGCAAATTCCTTCTGCCGCCTCAAAATAAAGTGTTGATTTTGGGGACGCGGGTGGGAGTCGAACCCAACTGGTTTATTATAAACACGTGAGTTAATGAATCATATATGAGTCGGGGACATTTGGGAGAAATTGACCGAAGAAAGGAACTGCATTTAAGCGCTATTTTGTTCCCGCGGTATATGTCTTGGTGAAGCCGTTGCGTGCGTTGGTGACCGTGAAGGTGCCGTTCGTCTGCGCTGACACTTTGATCCAGTACGCAGTCCCATTGTGCTGCGGTGGCGGAGGCGCGCCCGGACCTGGCACAGGAGCCGTCATCGGAGCGATCGGCATGCTGGCCGGCTCGTCATCAACCGAATTGGCGATAAACATGCCGGGAGCGGTGTATTCCTGACCGCTCAGGAGAGAGAAGTGCATCTGCCAGAGATCCTCGAGGCCTGGAGATGAGTGAACCGTCTGCATCGTTTCAGGTTCACCACCTTTGCGGGTGCCGTCGTTCATGATGGCAACGCGCGGACGAAGTGCGTGTACGAGCACTGCCGAATTGGAGGTCGCCTGTCCGTGGTGCAAACCCAAAAGGAGATCGACAGTACCGATGGGATTATTCGGGCACATCAGCTCGAATTCTTTGTTCTTAGTCAAATCGCCCAAATGAATAGTGCGAAATTTCCCGAACGTGATGAGGCTTCCGACGGATTGCGGGTCTTCGGCATTGTTCTCCCCCGGCTTGAACTCGGAACAATCTGGATTCGGCTTGCCGGCGCTCGGGAGCGGCGTCTTGAGAACTTGTCCTGCGGACGCCACAACAAGCCAATCGAGGCCAGCAACTGGAATCTTGTCGCCCGGTTTCACGACCGTGTGTGTGGCCTTGGCGTATAACGCCGGGTACGTCTTCTGCAAAAATTCATCGGCAGCGGCGCCGGGCTGAACGTTCGGGCCATGATCGACGAACTGCTTAATCGGGATGCGAGCGGCCAGTTCCGCGAGTCCGCCAAAATGATCGCCATGCCAGTGAGTAATGATCAGGTGATCGATCTGCGTAACGCCCGCGTCTTTCAAAGCGGCCATGATGCGTTCGGCATCGCGAACGGCACCTGGAGCCACGTTCCCCGTATCGATGAGGACCGACTCACCCGAGGGGGAAACAAAGAGCACCGAATTACCGCCTTCGACATCGACAACATAGATGTCCAACGTCGTTTTCGCCGTCCGAGTCTGGGCAACCGAAGGCGCCACGGAAGCAGCGAAGCCTAGCAGTAGAAACGCGATCTTTTTGCACACGGGAGCGCTCCCCGGGGTTTTGCCCGGAATTTCCGAATGAGCCTTCTGTTTCACGCATCGTACGCGTCTCCTGCCCTCGACACAACGAATTTGCCAACAGAGCAGGCTCTCTGGAGGCTTATTGCGCTGTCTGAATACGCCTGCTCATTGGGCGACTAACAAAGACGTAGAAAATAAGGGGAGATTGGCCCCGTACGCAGGCCGGGCCGAGAATTCAATTGTTCAGTGAGTTAGCAAGACGCTGCTTTGAGTAAGCTACCTGCCACTCATCACTGGTAATTCGATTCCCATATTCCGATGAGAGGACTTTTCAGGACTTGGCCGCTGGGGCCCGCAAGTTGGGATTCCAGGCGGCGGTCCGGCGCATGGGCGGAGTGGTCATCGCCTCGCTTCGCTGAGAGCGTATGCAGCCACCTCTAACGCGCGCTCGATCTGCGGCGGGCTGACATCAAGATGGGTCACGGCACGCACGGTTCTTGGGCCCATCCCACCCATCCGAACGCCGCGCGTAAGAAGTGCCGCCAGCACTTGCTTCGCTTCCGCGGCGCCGTTCAGGTCGAAGATCACGATATTCGTCTCGACGGACGCCGGATCGAGCACCACACCAGGCATTTTGGAGAGGCCTTCGGCAAGCCGACGCGCATTGACATGGTCCTCTTTGAGCCGGCTGACATGGTTGCGCAGCGCGAATATGCCGCCGGCGGCGATGATTCCCGCCTGACGCATCGCCCCACCCATCTGCTGCTTGAGGCGCCACGCCTGCGCGATGAATTCTCGGGACCCGGCGAGTGCTGCTCCGACCGGGGCGCCGAGCCCTTTGGTGAAGTCGATCCACGCCGAGTCAAAAGCCTTCGCGTAGTCGCGGGCGGCAACGCCGCTCGAGACTACAGCGTTCATGAGGCGCGCGCCGTCAAGGTGCGTGCGCATACCCCGTCGCCGCGCGACGTCCGTGACCGCGGCGATCCGCGCGAGCGGCCAGATTGAGCCACCACCCAGATTGCTCGTCTGCTCCACCCAAAGAAGGCGGCTCTTCGGCATATAGCGGCTTTCTGGGCGGATCGCGGCGGCCACCGCCTCCTCGTCGTACTGCCCTCGGGCGCCATCAAGCGCGCTCACGTTTACGCCCGCGAGCGCTGCGGGGCCACCGGCCTCAAAGTGGATAGGATGCGCGGTGCGATGAGCGATCATCTCGTCGCCCGGCCGGCAGTGCACGCGCAACGCGATCTCGTTGCACATCGTGCCGGAGGGAAGGAACAGAGCGGCTTCCTTGCCGAGCAGCTCGGCGACCATTTCCTGCAGCGTATTCACGGTCGGATCCTCGAACGTTTGCTCGTCGCCGACCTCCGCCTCGCACATGAACTCGCGCATCGCCCTCGTGGGGCGCGTGACAGTATCACTCAGGAGATCAACTTCG
>Ga0210398_10002892_pt1 | contig 16557 bp, 21 predicted proteins | sample IncBWC4OmetaG_FD_161047 | JGI IMG/M metagenome (GOLD analysis project Ga0210398, IMG submission 161047) | Forest soil microbial communities from Barre Woods Harvard Forest LTER site, Petersham, Massachusetts, United States - Inc-BW-C-4-O | ecosystem: Environmental > Terrestrial > Soil >... | reverse complement strand
CGAAGTGTTCTTCGGTTACTTCTTCCAGCTTAGCCAACTCGCCCTGTCCGGCGCTGGCGAAAAGAATATCGATCTTGCCCTTCTCGCGCTTTACCGTATCGTAGAGGCGGTCGAGGTCGGCTAGGTTACTGGCGTCGCCCTGCACACCGGTGGCGTTTTTGCCGACGAGTTTGACGGCCTCATCGAGCTTATCCTTGCGGCGTCCTGTGATGAAGACGTACGCGCCCTCTTTGACGAAGAGCTTGGCGGTGGCGAGCGCCATGCCGGACGTCGCTGCTGTGATGACAGCTACTTTTCCTTCGAGCTTTCCCATGACTGTTCTCCTCATGCGTGCGATAGATTAATGCGAGAGTCCGCTGGCATGTCGTTATCAGCGGCGTCTCGGGGCTGTTGCGCTGGGCCGCCCCGCATTCGCTTCCAGTGAGTAGATGCAATTCGGTCCTAAAAAGGTTCATTAGTTCTGATCAATAGAACTATTGAACCATTTCCCTTGGATGACTACTCTAATTAGCATGCGCCCTCTGTTCCACCCATCGATTGAGGAGATTACGGTAGAAGGAATTCTCCACGCCTTGTGCGACCCGGTGCGGGTGGCAATTTATGCGGACATCGTGTCGCAGGAGTGCTCGCAGAACTGCTCGACGTTTCTCACAGTCAGCGACAAGACGATCCCTAAGTCCACACTCTCTCAGCACTTTAGGGAACTGAGAGAGGCGGGGCTGATCCGTGGTGAGCGTCGCGGTGTGGAAGTCCACAACACCTCGCGTTGCACGGAACTCGAGCAACGCTTTCCGGGACTAATTCGGGCAATCGTCAACGCGCATGCCATCCAGTCGAGGGACGAAGGGCCAGGAAAGAAACGTGCTGCGCAGAGAACGGCCAGACGCGTAAGGACAAATAAGTAAAGAACCCAACTTTTTTCCCTCGATCAATCCGACCTCCTCGTCGTGCATCGGGTATACCGGGGCGCAGCTCCTCAGAACGCTCACTCCGTTAGGTATCATCGATATCGGGAAGTCGGCATCTCGCCGTGCGACCTGTAAAGCTGCTGAAGATGATTGTCTGGAGAGGAGGAACTCGATCAGACCGCGCGTCCCATCACGCGTAGCCTACAAGGCAGAGCGGGGAGGCAACGAACTGTTCTGGAGCCCTTGGACAATGTACCCACGCTCGCAAGAGCGGCGCCGAAACCGCGAGGTAACGGTGTATCTGCCAGTCATTAGGTGGAGACGGGCCTAGGCTTGGTCATACGGTCAGAATATACAAATGCTCGTAAGCGTCGTCAGCCGAAGAGAGCCTAAAATGCTGCGTGGCTCTTCTTGCAGTGAGTGCCGAGTCTGACGAGTATTCGGCCATGGGTAATCAAACATTGCCGGCGTATAGAGCAGACCTAACTGATCGCGTCATTTCAGCGGAACAGGGTAAGCCCGTAGCGCTCCTCGCAAGAGGAAGGACCATCGCAAGATGGATCCGATGGCGCTGCGGGTAACGGAAATGGGAGCAAGCGAAGGCTGCCCTGTAACGGGGCAGATAGAGGTTGCGTCGCCAGGTTGGGACAAGATCACCTCGCCGGAAACGGAGCTGACTTCCTACTGGTGCTCAACTCGAGAACGTTTGAGGAACCGATGCATGAAGCAAAGCAAATGACGGCGGAGAAATCCGTTGGTGCGGCTTCACACACAGCGGGTGGAATTCCCTCCGCTGTGCGAATCGGCAGCAAGTCAGTATCGAGTAGGTCTGATTCCGTTTTGTATCAGACCGCGCCCTCGTTGTTCATGGGGGCGTTTTTGGGTGCTCGAGCCGGATGAACGGGAAACCTTCAAGTCCGGTTCTTAGAGGGCTGGGCGCCAGCAATGGCGCCCAGCCACTCGACAGCAATACTAACGATCACTGCTAGCGCGTTTGTCGGTTTGGCCAAATTTTCACTTGTACGGCAACGGCGTTTGATCGGGAGACCGTCGACGCCGTCGAAATCCAGGAGTAGAATCCCTCCGAATCACGCGAAAGGAATCTTCGGAGAGCGTCGAACACGTTCGTCGGCCCGGATGAATCGCTTCGCGCAGTTGGGACGGAGGAGGGATAAATAATGGCTACGGGCGGAAGTGGAGCGGCTGTGGGGGCAGAGGCCGACGTACGTGACCAGATCATCGCGTTCAAGCGCACGCTCGCACCACGTCGCGAGGCCTTGAAACACGCCTACGCAGAGGCGAGGGACTACGTCAAGCGAGCTGTCGACATCGTCCTCAGAGAGACCGCCGCAGGGCGTGCCGCGGTGCCCGAGCTAAGGCACGCCGACATAAGGAACAACACGGTACCGGAAGCAATCCGTCAGTCGATCCGAAAAACCGGCTGTGCGATTGTTCGCGGAGTGTTCCCTGCTAATCTCGCGCGCGACTGGTTCGCGGAAGTCGGCGAGTATCTCGAGACGAACCACTACGAAGAACTGGAAGTCGAGAAACGGAGTCTCGACAAGTACTTCTCGGCTCTCAAAGCCGGGAAGCCGCAAGTCTTCAACGTCTACTGGTCCAGGCCGCAGGTCATGGCGCGTCAGGACTCGAGGCTTGCCGAGACGCGTGCCTTTCTCGATCGCCTGTGGAAATACGAAGGCGTCTTCGACCCCGACCGGCAGTGCACGTACGCTGACCGTGTGCGGCGGCGGCAACCCGGGGACAAGACGCTTGGACTTTCCCCACACATGGATGCGGGCACTGTCGAGCGCTGGATCGATCCTGGCTACCAGCAGGTGTACGAGAACATCTTCGCCGGTGACTGGCGCGGTTACGACCCGTTTGACGCAATGCACCGATTGAAGACCCGTGAGATTCCGTCGCCGGCGGTGTGCAGTATGTTCCGCACCTATCAGGGCTGGACGGCACTGACGCGCCAAGGGCCAAAAGATGGCACTCTGCGCCTCATTCCGATCGCGGAGGGCATAGCCTACGTGCTACTTCGCGCGCTTCAGGACGACGTGGACGAGGCTGATCTTTGCGGCGCAGCCCCGGGCCGTGCGCTCGGGATCAGCCCCGAATGGCACTCCGATCTCATCGCTGGCCTGGTCTCGATCCCGGAGGTCATGCCCGGCGACACGGTGTTCTGGCACACGGACATCTGCCATGCCGTCGGCGACGAGCATGCAGGTAGCGAGTACGCCAGTGTCATCTACATCGGCTCTGCGCCCGACTGCCCGAAGAATCGCGCATATCTTCCGAAACAAAGGCAAGCATTTCTCCAAGGGCGTTCGGCCCCTGACTTCGCTGCCATGGACTTCGAAGTAGATTTCAAGGGTCGTGCCACCGAGGAGGATCTGACGGATCTGGGGCGCGCTCAAATGGGCTTCTGAGCCATCACGACCGATCGTTACGACTCGTAAATAACCGTTTCTTCGACGCGGTCGAAGATTGAGTCTAGGAGCAAAGCCCTGATTAGTAATCGGAAACTTGAAACTCCGGGGTGTCCAATTCAGAGGGTTCTCGAAAATGACGGAACGCCGGAGCCTGAAACCCACTGACGCTCGCGCGAATCTAAGAAATATGAGCCCTGGCAAGGGGCTTTATGGCCGAGACTGGTTCGGGCCCCGGTCGTCTTGCACGATAACCTGTCGAGATTAAATGTCCTGAGGGCGGTAAGCGAATGATTCTGCACAATGGATTGACGGGCGACCCAAAGAACAATTTGCTTGAATGTCCTGACTGTCAGAATGAGTTTGTGCCGCTCGTGTCCGGCCCTATCGTTGACGGCCTTTCCCGGTGATAGATTAGCTGCGTCGCAATATCGCGGGCCAATCTACTCCTACGAATTCGATAACTCCCACAGTTCGTTTTGGTTACTACATAATTTACCCGATAACAATGCGCGCCTTCATCCGAGACTATAGGCGAGAAAGAGAACGTTGGCTGACAGGGAGGACCAATGCCCGAGACCGCAACTTATTCAAATCGTGCCAAGTATTACGAGGTGTCCAGACCCCGCACGCTGGGATGGATTAGCAAAACATATTTTTGCGGCCCGGCATGTTCGCGATGCGCATGGTTGTTCCGTCCCACTGGGCCGCCAACAGGAATCTCGCTCCAGCAGATGAAGGAAGACTACATGCGGCGTTGCAATGAGGAATTTGCTGCACATGTTTGTGCTGACCATCCAAGAGCCGCAAAGACGAACGAGTCATCAAATCAATCTAGTCGCTCGCGAGATCCCGAAGGTCGGCCTGCACATACGAAACTACAGTCTGGCATTTCGGGCAGCTAATCGTCGCGCCGACGCGCAGTCCGGGTTTTGAAGGAAGAAACAACTCGGCTAAGCCGCGCTTCGGAACCTGAGCCGTCTGGGAAAAGCCTACTTTCCGTTTTCTTCGCGTTCAACCAACTGCCTGAGGTCTCTTTCTGCCTCCGTCGGGTTTTTATATTGGCCGTTATGATATCTCTTCTTGATATCGTCCGAAATCCGCTCGATGGCCCGACGAACGGCGGGGTCCTTGCCGATTTTGAGTTGGCTGGCCAGGCGGTCAAGGAATTCCGTACCCACGCTAATCGCTCAACTCAAATGGTCCGCCAACAACAGGGCCGGGCACGATTGCAAGGAACGTTTTGTCACAGCCTAAGCATTGAACCGAATTCTTGCTGGTGTCGGTCGCTGACCCGACATTCACAGTCATTTTCGTATGGCAGTATGGACACGCGACCTGCATACAAGTGTACAGCTCAGTACGAAGGGACGCTGAACTTGCCCCAGACATAACAAACCTCCACGGGGGCTGTATTCATTAAGATGCCCCTGTCGGCCTGAAGGTTCCACTCGCTATTTCAATCAACCATATCAAACAGCCGACCAGTGGGAGATGGTTGGGCCGGAGGTCACCTCTCGGACCGGCCCCACAAGCTGAAGCAGCGCAAACCCCGGATAAGGTTTCCATCTAGCCCCCTCGGCGGAACTGTGGTTAAAAGGAAGCCGCCTAGCCTGACGCCGATTCTAGATCAGCCCGGATTCTGCGCCGGATCAGTCGGCCGCCTTTCGGCCAATTGTTATGTCCAGACCCGATTGCCCTTTGTCCCTGTCAGAACACAGAACTTGCACCCTTCAACGCCGCAACACCACTCGTCACCCCAATCGTTCGCTTGTTTTCTGTTGTTGTACAACCAAGCATAGTGTTTCTCGCACTTCAACGTGTTGGCATCCGGCTCCTCGACGGGATTTATTTCTTCGGGCATTCCGACTAATGTGAAGTACCCGTTAACCAAGTCATAGCGAACGTTGCATCCTTCGTAACCGCAGTGATAGGAAGGCCGATTGTCAGTTCCCGAAGGAAGTCCGCTCGCCTCGAATCGCATGATCTTGTTGTGGCGCGGGCAAAGTGGTTCTAGTTTTGCATCAAGCACATGGGAACAGGCAGGTTGTATCATCTCAACCTTCCAATCTGTTGACAACGATATCGTCTGCTTAGGCAGGACTTGGGATTTACTTTCCAAATATGTCCCTCACTGAGATCCATGCACTTTACGCGCCAACAGAGATAAGTCAGGCGTTTTATGTCTCTTGAGCCAGGAGGCTCGCTCGCGGAATTGCGGTCCTAGTACGCAGAAAGGGACCCGCCCGAGTTTCTCGATTGTAATATTTACAGAGTTCGAACTAAAAGCAGTCGTGTAGTCCTGAGGGGGAAAGCGAGTTCTTCCTCTACGCGGAATTGCTTTGTCTACCCAGCGCGTACGCAACGGACTCGGAGAGCCAACAGATTTGCCTTATGACCTTCTGTTGGTTGCTGGCTGGTGCCGAAATTCTAGGAAGAAGGCATCTCTTAGTTTCGTGGCAATGCGGTTGTAAGTTGAGTCTTCGATAAGGGATTTTGTGGTGCCGGAATAGAGGCGCATGCGTTATCAGTTCTTAGGCGATGCCGCACCCGCTATCTGCCCTTCCGAAACAATTGCTCGACGGTCCCCATAGGCAGGAAGAGTCGTTTCTCAATTTTGGGCAATTCAACGAATCCGTATCTCCTGCAGAATCCAGCCGCGGGCTCATCCTTTGCATCTACGATAACACCAGCCGATGCGATCTGCTTGTTCGAATCAAGGCTGCGGTGGAGGGCATCTATGAGCAAGATCTCTCCGAGGCCCCGCCCTCGAAATTCGGTACTCACTGCCAGACGGCCAAGGACCACTGCGGAGCACGCATTCGCAGAAGTAGCCATTGCGCGCCACGACCTATGGTGGAGGAGGCACCATCGTTGCGCCGGAAGGGCGGCTAACACGGCGTTACCTCTCCCGTGTGCTGGCTGCAGACGGAAAACCGAATTGTCCGCCGAAGTAGCACTCGATGGCCTCGACCTTGCCGTCCTTCAATTGGAAATAATCGACGTTCCGGAACGACTTGCCGTTCTTCGTCCGGCCAAGATATTTCACGAACGCCTCGTTGCCTTCTCCGAACACTTGCTCCACGTCGAACCGCTCGATGAAATCAATCTGCGACTCCCAGCACCGTGCCTTGAAAGCGCTTTTGCTAATGTGATCGTCGTCGTTCGCGCTCGTAAAAGTGAAGTTGTCGGCCAGCAGAATGTCGAGCGCGCCCCACTCCTTCTTCTCCCACCCGGCGTAGTATTTCCGGATGACGTCTTCGTTCGCCTTGCTCGGCCCCATTCCCGCTCGGCGTCCCTCCGCCGCGTGCGCCTTTGCCGCCCCCAGCAGGGCCGCCCCTCCAGCCAGCGCGCCAGCGCCTGCTTCGAGCAGACTGCGGCGCGACATCGTGGTTCGTGCCATGACGCGTTCTCCTTTCCGTGGTCTCGTGCGGTGATGCACTCTTCCTATTTCTTTGCCCCGGGCCCGCGCTCTCGGGGCCGGGGATTGCCACTCTACTTGCATATTGCAAGTGGTGTGACTATACCTCTCGTTTGTGGCAAAATGCAAGAGGTAGGTTGTATTCTACGCGCGGCGATCGAGATGAGAAAAACAAGGCGCTCCGAATGCCCCGTCAATCTCACCGTGGAGATGCTCGGTGATCGCTGGAGCCTGATTGTAATCCGGGATGTTATGTTCGGGGATCGCCGGCACTACAATGATTTGCTAAGGCTTTCTGAAGAGGGCATTGCTTCCAACATTCTGGCGGACAGGCTCAACCGCTTCGTGCGTGTCGGACTGTTGACCCGAAGGAAAGATCCCACGCATAAACAAAAGGCCATTTACAGCCTCACCGAGGCTTCGATAGAACTCGTGCCGTTGATGGCTCACGTGATTACCTGGGCGCGGAAGCATACCCCTGCTTCGAAGGACCCATCGACCGGAAAGACGCTCCGAGGGCAGCTTGTTGAGGAAGGAGACGAGCACATGTGGAATGCGTTTATGGCCGAACTGCGTGCCGACCATCTCGGTGCGCCTCGCCCGAGGGCATCTGTATTCGCCAAGCGCCTGGCAGTCCTCGAGGCCGATCGGGAACGCAGGACGCGACGATAGCGTCACCGCCGCGCTCCCCACAACAACGTCCTCAGGCCAGGTTCGGAGCAGCCACGCCAAGTTAAGCCCTACCATTCCGAAAAGCCATCATTCAAAAAATATCCTTTACCGTAGGTAGCCGCTGCGAGCAAGCCTTTTTGGCCGCGACGCTTAGCGGTTTCGTGCCGTAGTTTGTCTTTGCCTGGCGTTTAACCACTTCTGCCATCAGGCATTCCGTTCCGAACAGATCTGATCAGCCAGAATCAAATTTCCCGATCGGAACATTGGCTTGACGCCGGACACAGATCCCTATATTCTTCGTGCGTTTTGTTTGCTACTTGCGAAACGCAACTAGTAGCAAATTGCAATCTACTAGCAGTGAGGCAAGAAAGTGACCTCAAAAGGAGAGGATATGAGCGCGCTTAGACACCTGCGGAATTTGTGGATACCGTTGCTTACGATGATGGTTCTGGCCTGCTTCAGCGATGCAGGCGCACAAGTCAGGTACAAAATTACTGATTTGGGTACTAAGGGCAATGACAATCTGGGGTGTGCCATGTCCGTCAATGATGAAGGCTGGACGGAGATCATGGCTGGGAAGTTTGAACCGGGGCAGCAGGATTTCGTGCCCGCGGAACCTCTAATCGGACGCGTACTGATAGACGTCGACGGATTCAAGATCGACCTCGGTACGCTCGGAGGACCGAGCAGTTGGATGATGTGGGGCGAGATCAACGACTTCGGGGCTGTAGTAGGTTATTCGGAAACCGCTGTCCCAGACCCGAACGGCGAAGACGTTTGCCTCCTCGGCGACCACCTTACGTGTCGCCCGTTTCTTTGGCAACGATTCCAAATGAGCGCTCTCCCGACGCTCGGTGGAAATAACGGGCAGGCGAGCGCGATCAATAACCGTGGACAAATCGTGGGGTTTGCGGAAAACGGTGCCGTGGACTCCACATGCCCGGCTAACACAACTAATAGTCGGATTCAGCTGCCGGTGTTGTGGGATAACGGCAAAGCCCAAGCTCTTCCTACAGGTAGCGATCCAGGCGGGAACGCACTTTGGCTCAACGATCAAGGCCAAGCCGTAGGCTTCACGGGACCCTGCGGTGCGACGAATCACGCCGTTGTGTGGGAAAACGGCAATGTCAGCCCCCTTCTCGACTACGGAACTGGCGCTGAGGCCTTCGGCAATAACAACCGAGGCCAAATTGTTGGATTCGTCGACAGCCCCGACAGCTCAACCCTCTATGGCGCGCTTTGGCAGAACGGCACGCTCACAACCCTCGGCCTTTTGCCCGGAGATTTTGGCGGCCTAGCCAGTGGCATCAATAACAAGGGCCAAGTCGTGGGAAGCAACTTCGACTCGAACTTCGACTGGTCCCATGCCTTCATCTGGCAGGACAACGTGATGACCGACCTCAACACGCTGCTTCCAGCCAGTTCCAACCTCTTCGCAACCATGGCTAACAAGATCAACGACCGCGGACAAATCTCGGGCATGGCAATCGTAACCAGCGGGCCGGATAAGGGCAACGTCCACGCCTTCCTGGCCACCCCCGCAAACGAAAGCGTAGGCACATCGGTTGCGGACGTCGTGCATGAACACCCGAAATCCAATTTGCCCGCAAATGTTAACAAACAGCTTTTGCGGGGACTCGGACTCGGCCGATTGGTGCAATAAAACTATTTCGGAGCTCCCGCACCACGCATTCCAGCCATATGCTCGCGAAGGGGCAAGGCCGGAGGTTGTTGCGTGACATTCTGGGTCACGCGAATATCGACGTGACCCAGAATCAGGAGTTGGGATTTACTCGCGGACAATCTCCGAAAACAAATTGTGGGGAGCGGAGGGGTATTGTGCCTCTCGAAAATCTCGAAATATCTGAGCGGAGGAGGGTTATAGTTCTTTCATAATTCTCGCCCATGATCATTTCTCTCACGACTGTGCATAACGAAAACTTCATCCAGCGGTTTCCCGTCAAACGTCACGTTATCACTTCCCGGTCGCCTTCTTAACCCAGCCGCCAGTTCCCTTCCGCATGTCGCTGATTTCAATGGCATTCGTCACCGATGGGATTTGCGGGATCCACAATCGCGTGCGGAGTCGTCGCGGCATTCGCGGCGACGCGTCTGATGTCGTCACTTCTGTTCGGCGTGAGCTCCAGAGACCCGTGGACCTATGCGGGTACGATCGCGTGCGTGATTGCTGTATCGTGGCTGGCTTGCTACCTGCCGTCACGCCGTGCCGCCACTGTCGATCCCGCGAACACGCTGCGGGCTGAGTAGCAAGCAGTCGAATCCTTTAGGATGAGCCCGGTTAGTGCTGCCCGTTCGAGGGTTTCCGTTGAATGAAGCCCTTCATTGGTTGATCTCCATCTCTGAGGATTACATACTCATCTGCAGTTAGATCGGTTTTTTCCGCTTTTACCGTGCTCAGAGCGTCGTTGCCGGCTACCAGCAGAACCATCCGAGTGGCATCAAGGGGATTTTGCGCGGCGAGAATCAACGCCTCTCGTTCGGACGCATGCACCTTGCCGTTGATTGTGAAAGCCGCGCCGTTGTAGTTCAGTCCGAGCTTTTCGGACCAGCGTGCCAACGCGGAATTGGACTCAGGACGACCGATGAAAACGACGTCGCGGCCTCGAAGCAGGTCGTCGGTGACCTCAAAGTCTCTATAGATGGGTACTTCACTCTCATAGCGATCGAGAAAACGGTTCTGCATTTGTTCGGCAGCGTAACGGTTCGCGCCAGCGTCACGCCCAGTGCCGTAAACGATCGCAGAGTTTGCGAGTTTTCCCAAGATGTCGCGAGTAAGGTAGGCGGGGCCCTCTGGAGGATCGATGACGTCAATGCTGGCGCCGGCTCGCTCGAGAAAAGACTGCGCGGTGACTGTCTTGGTGGTGTTAGCCGTGAAATAGTCGCTCATCAGTTTAAGGAATGCGTCGTCGCCCATCTTGCTTCGGAGTGAATCGAGAAAGAGTACGCCCTTAGCCCGCTCCCGCTGAAAGTGATTCGCCGGAGTATCAGGGACTAATTCCAGCCCACGCCAGGTAGCACGCTGGGCATTCAGAGCTTCCTCGACATCTTTCGATTGGAGCGCGCGCTTGTATGCGGCTGAACCAGCAACGAACCACATGTCCGCGTCACTGGCCGGCAGCAGCCAACCTTTCCACAGGCGGCCCTCAAGAGAAGGCGGGTCTGCAACCGCGGGATCCGAAGGCTTGGCCGAATCCGTCAAAGCCGCAATTCGAGCCTTTTCGTTTTCCTGAAGCGCAGCACGCAGGCTGTCCGAAGGTTCTTGCTGGAAAAGATAGTAGCCCGACGGATAGAGCCCGTCGTCCTTGCTGGAGTCCGACTTCTGAGGCAGCCACTCGCGCTGGTTGGGCTTGCCGATGGCGGCCCACACCATGAGGTGAGACGCCATATCCGCAGTTAGAACCTTCGCATCCATGGTGATTGCGCTGACCAAAGGTGCCGTACGAAACGCGAGAAATGCAAACTGCTCGTCGATCTGGCCATGATACTTGCGATAGAGTGCCTGCCAGGCGAGATCGCGAGGCCCCGGTACGTACGGAATGTAGCCGCCATCTGCCTCGGGATCGGGATAACCCTCGAGACGAACCGTCAAATCTTTGGGGTTGTTGTCGCCCCAATAGAAGCCCGGCGTGTCGCCAAACCATTCGTTCTTGGAACTGCGCCACAGGCGGGTATGGCTCGTGCCCAGATCGTAGATCGCGATTTCGTTTGTCTTCGCATCGCCGATAATCCACTCATTGGTGTAGAGACCGTTATTTCGCGTGCCGAGGTGCTGCACCACCTCGTCGATGTTGCTGCTGTACTGGATCGCCGTACGGGCACGGAAGGCCACCGAGGTTCCTTGGATGTTGAAAGGCGTTTGGTCGATGGTGGTTTCGGTCAGTACCACTCCGGCATCATTCTGATACCAGTCCGTGCCGCTCTCAATGCCGCCGGGATAGCTTTGAATAAGCATGCGATGGCCGGAAGCGGGCGTGATGTCCAGCATGACATTGGTTTGCTCTGCCAGGGTCAGGGGCCACCACGTGACATGTCCGATGACCATCTCGCCGTCTCGCGTGGCCGGGCCGGTCGCAGCAAATGCGCTGCAATGGTCCGTGACAGAATCATGCTTGCCGTTTGCGTAAGGCGGAACCTCCAAACCCAGGCCTTCGAGACCCGTACGGGTTGTGGATAGAGCGCTATCAAGCACGCCCATTTCGATGGTTGTGTTGGCCACGAGGATGTCGATGAGATCGATGCGGCGATCCTGCCATCGCGCACCGGCATCGGAGGCCCCATCCGCAATCCCGCGCATCTCCTCGAGGAGTTCCTGATCGAAGCCCCGGAGGAACAAAGAATTCGCCAGCTTGCGATAGTCGTCCCAATGTTCTTTGGAGCCCAACAAAGACGCGCAGCGCTCGAGGTATTCAGGAATCTCGCGAGTCATTAAATGTCCGTGCTGGTATCCGCGCTCGAAGGGCTTGCCTTCGACGTGCAGATAGATCCAGCCGGCCGCAGGATAGCGATAGGCTGGCCCGAAGGTCTCCACCGCCTCTCGAACCGGCCACTCGTCGCCGGAGGAGATTGCGTCCAGTTGTATGCCCTCGAACCACGCCTTGCCACTGAATGTGCCACCATTGCCTACGGTGAGCAGTATCTCGTCCCGTTCACGCGTCGCAATAAATCGAAGCGTTAAGTGCGTCCAGGGCTGGGTGCCGCCGACCGATTCTGAATGGACATCGAAGGGCATCGAAGCCATCGTGAGTGCCGCGCCGGAAGCAATTGGCGAGCGATCCGCATCGTGTACCAGGAGCGCCTCGGTGCGGACCCAACCACTCAATTCATAGTGCTTTCCCATGGTAAGCGTCACCGGTGTGAGGCGAACGCAAGCATCCCGCGAAACTGCATCCCGTTCGATGCGGAGGGAACTATTCTTGTCGTGCAAGACGCGTGAATCTGGCGTGGCCGCACCACGAATCACTGTCCAGTCGCCATGCCCCTTCTCAAACGACGCTTGGAATACGGAAGTGTCGGCCTGAGCAGCTGACGCCATAAGCAGGCAGATTGCCACACCAAACATTTGCCACCTGCGAAGTGCACGGCGTGACCAAAACGATCGGCCCCACGGAGCCCTTTGGGATGACATTTTCATGGGATTCCTCGCAGTTGCCCGGGATTTTATCACCAAACTACTCGGAGCAGCCATCAGTCGTATCGAGCCATCTCCCCAGAAACTCCTCCTTGTTAGGCTGACGCGGGTATTTCGGTGACTTGGTATCCGAGGCTGGAGGCTTTCCGCTTGAGGTGCTTGATCTGCAATTGCCGGTATTGAAGCTCGTAGAAGGCCGCGCCTTTGTCCGCATATTTCATGCCGTAGCGCATCATGCGGTAGACCAAGCGCGCCAGTTTGGCGGCCATGGCCTTGATCGCACACGGGGCACCTAGCCTGGTTCTGAGTCGACGAAACTGCGCTCCGAGATAGGTGTTGCTTTTCCTCAACGTGCTGGCCGCCATCTTTAAAGCAATGGTTGCTCTGTTGTTGGTTGGCAGCCGACCTTTTCCGATGATCTTGTCGCCACTGATGCGATTGTCCGGACGCAACCGCAGCCAGGAAACAAAGTGGTTCTCGGTCTGCCATTTGCTCATATCGTATCCGGTTTCGCTGATGACCGTCGTCGCGGTCTGGATATCGATACTGTCGATCCGGGTCAAGTCGGTACCGGTCAGGCAAAACAACCTTTCGCGCAAGTCGAACCGCGGTGCATTCCCCTTCTTTTTCTTGAGCCGTCCCTTGAGCTTCTCTACCGGCAGCATGGCACCCTGGCTGCGGTCTTCTCTTTGTTGGAGATACTGTGCGAGTTGGCGATCACACTCCGCCATCTGCTTCTGGCAGAACTCATAGCCATCCTGCTCCTGCTTGAGCACAAACAGCAGATCGGGTTGCCAGTTGCCTTCCAGGCTTTGGGCAATCTGCTCCTCACTCGCTTTCACGCGAGGATCCCGAAATGCCGCGAGCTTATGCGGATCGCGTTCGCCTCCCAGAATGGCCTTGATGATGGCCTGTCCGGTTGCTCCGCTGATATCGGTCAATACATTGGCCAACTGAATGTTCATCTGCGTCAGCGCCTTCTGCATCCGCTGGATGTGACGCGCCGCTGCCTGTACCAAGTCATTGCGCTGTCTCCAGTAGGTCCGCATCGTCCGAATCTCCTGCGATGGCCGGTCCCTGGCGAATTGAGAAAGTGGCAGGTTCCAACGCAATGTAACATTGCAATCGCCTGACTGGCGAGGCCTCTGTTTCATATTCTTGAATGTCTTAGATTTCAAAGGCGTTCGCGCCGGATAACATTTTTGATAGGGACAGTTGCTCGTCACTCGGGCGGGATCGCTGGTTTCTCCATGTAAGCGGTTATCTTTAGTGTTGAGCCGTCGTTTTCTGCTGAGTTGTCAAGAGTTCCTGAATCTGTTTGACCGCATACTCGACTTTCATATCGAACGCCATCTTACCGAGTTCCACCGTTGATCGACGAGCATCGCCCTTGATGCCGTTGTTCTTATGCGGCAGCGCGTTCGCAGCGCTCTGACTGTCCAGTGCGCGCTGACCTAGTTCGGGTACCGGATCGCCTACCGCCTCATTTATCAGCTCTTTGCGAACCCAACCAGTGTCGCCGCCCAGGTAGAGCATTTCTGAGGTATCCGGGATGCCAGCGTGCAAACTTCGCGGATAACCATGCGCGACGAGCCAGTTCGACAAGTCGTTGTTTGCTTTCTCATACACCTCATCGCAGTAATAGACATGGATGCCGCTCGATGAGTACTTCTCGTCAAGTTTCTTGGCGACTGCAGAGTATATCTTCGGCTGACCGCCGCCGTGATCGCCCATCAAAATGATGTTCTTGAAACCAGTAACGATTGCCTGCTCCGAGATTCGTTCGAGAGTTGCGCCCAGCAACTCCTCCGTCAGCCCAATCGTGCCGGGCAGTTCGGCACTTGCCTCGTTCGGGGAGTAAGGCAGCACCGGCATGGCGATGGCATTGCCAAGCTTCAGCGCGATCTCCTTAACTGTGGCCCTGGCCATCAGATTGTGGCCTCCGTTGACGTTTTGTGGTCCGCGCTGCTCAGTACCGCCGGTGTAGAAAAGCGCGGTAGTCTTACCGGCAGCCAGCGCCGCCTTCACCTCCGGCCAAGTCATCATCTCGAATTCAACCAGTGAATCTTTCATTTTCGGGGCAGACGAGAGTTTGGCGCTAGGCGGCCCCTGCGCAAACACTGCCGAAGCCAGCAGTGCCAGTGCTGAGGTCGCGGACACGAAAAATCGCATGACAATCCTCCCTTGGCAGACGAAAACGCGCTGGATAGTATATCCAACACAGTGTCTCTGGATGGGCCATTTCAGATGGAGCGTTACGAACCTGGTTACCGAGAAGCTAGCCCATAGGGCGATACAATGGTCTCTCGATCTGTCGATTCCGGCCTAGGCAGCGATTCGGGACGAGTGGTCAGCTAAGCGGAAGTGATCGTCGGACTCGTTTTCCTTCGCGGTTTTGTCCGGGGCGTCTGAGCGCAAAACTACAATTTTTCGCTCGTCGAAACTCTGGTTCACAAGTGTGATGGATTGCTGTTTTTCCGCAGCTGCTTTCGCGTGAAGTTTTTTGCTCAGCCCACCCGGAGCGGGGCGCGTACCGTCCCATACCCTTGAGTCCTAATTTATGCCTGGAACACGAAACAAGGCTGCGGAGTAGATCAGACGGTTCTCGAAAATGACTTCGTCGTCGTTACAGGCACAGGCACCGCGCGTGATTTTATCCGGCTTCTCATCGTCGAACTGCACTGAAAAGACAAAGAGAGAAAACCGACTTGCCAGACTTGCCGATTAAGAGCCCCGTGAAAATAGCTAAGTGATTGTGGCGCCTTGCCTTAGCTTATTTTCCCCACTGTTCGCAACGAGGAGGCCAGGGGTTCGAATCCCTCTCGTCCACCCAGATTCTAACGAACTTAACCGACTTTTCGGAATTCCAAAATCTTGCCAGACATGCCATTTGCAGTCTCCGCCGCTCCCTGCTGGTGGCCTGGCAGCGTAAAGCCGGTACCTGCTTTTTCTGCCCATCGCAAGCGGCCATTCGCGCTGCTTCAGGAGTTTTTTGTACACCTTGGAGACGTGTGACTTCGCGTGTCCCGACCAGGTGTGTTGCAAGGTGGCCTGAACCTCCGCCGTCTCTGGCTTCGTGATGCGGAAGCGCCGGTAAGAATAATCTCCGCACAATATGATGCGGCGATTAAGGCCCAGTTCGCCGCATTTTCTGGTTGGCCACGGGGACAGACGCGAACTCCTTGATTGCCTGTCATATATCATGGTATATATCCAACAGGAGACTTTATGCCGCGTACCGCAAAGCTATTTAAGAATGGCCGAAGCCAAGCCGTGCGCTTGCCCTCCGAATTCCGATTCGAGGGCGAGGAAGTATTCATCCGCAGGGATGAGAAGACGGGGGACGTGATCCTGTCGCGGAGACCCGCCTCCTGGGATGAGTTCTTCAGTTTGAGGGAAGAAGCCCTCAAGGCCGATCCGCGTGCGTTTGAGGACTTCCTTGCCAACCGCAACTATGAACCGCCACAGAAACGCGAGTTGTTCGGGCGATGAACGCTCGCTATTTGTTGGACACCAGTGCTGCCAGTTACGCCATCACGAAAAAGAGCCTTGCTTTCGATCACCATCTCGCCAAAGTGCCCATGGCGGAGATCGGCGTTTCTACGGTCACCGAAGCTGAGTTGCGCTATGGCCTCGCGAGGCGCCCTTCCCCGGCCTTGCAAGCCACCATAGATACATTTCTTCTAGCGGTAACGGTGTTCCCCTGGGATTCGGAAGCAGCACACCACTACGGCGACCTTCGCGCTGGGCTGGAGCGCCTGGGGCAACTTTTGGGCAGCATGGATATGATGATTGCCGCCCATGGTCTTTCGCTGGGACTGACTCTCATATCGAGCGATGTGGCGTTCAAACGGATCAAGCATCTGAAGATCGAAGACTGGACCAAGTAATGGTTGGCTGAAGAGAGCGCTCGCCCAGCAGTTGTGCACAAAAACCTCGTCATCGCTCATCAAAAGCTGGAACATTCGCCCATAA
>Ga0210398_10002891_pt1 | contig 16558 bp, 18 predicted proteins | sample IncBWC4OmetaG_FD_161047 | JGI IMG/M metagenome (GOLD analysis project Ga0210398, IMG submission 161047) | Forest soil microbial communities from Barre Woods Harvard Forest LTER site, Petersham, Massachusetts, United States - Inc-BW-C-4-O | ecosystem: Environmental > Terrestrial > Soil >... | reverse complement strand
CATGCCATACTCGTACCAAGTCCAGTTCGGCATATCGGGGATCGGCGTCTGGCCCATGGGCGGCTGCGACAATTGCCGCGCCATCGGCCGCGTGATCTCCCATTCCTCGATATTGACCACCGACCAGACGATCATGCGGGCGTTCCCCGGCAGCTTGAGCGGCGGCCGGGTGAACGGCGAGGAATAGGACAGGCGCTCGCGCGGCAAGGTCATGGTGTAATCATTGTAGGCATCCGGCCGCACGCTCGGCAATCGGACAGGAGAACGGACGATGGACGACAAGGACCTTTACGACCGCGGGCTGAAGCTGCGCATGGAAACATTCGGCCGCGACGCGGTGGAAAAGCGCATGAACGCGTTCGGCGAATTCGGGCGTCCGCTGCAGCACATCATCAATGCTTATGCGTATGGCGACGTCTGGCAACGCACGGCGTTGCCGCCGGCGACAAAGTCGTTGGTCATGATCGCCATGATGGCGGCGGCGAAGCAACCCAACGAGCTTGGCGTCCACCTGCGCGGCGCGTTGCAGAACGGCTGCACGGCGGAGCAAATCCAGGAGGTGCTGCTCTTGCTCACGCTCTATTGCGGCATTCCGTCGGCGATCGACGCGCACCGCATCGCCGCCGACGTGCTGCGCGAGCATTCGGCCGCTTCGTGAAGGCCCGCGGCGGCGGCTGTCACTTGGTTGCGATCGCCAGTAAACCCAGAACGCCAAACGCGAGCTTGATCGGAGTCATGGAAATCTCGCTTGTCGCGAATCCTCCGCGCATGAGCAAGTCGGTCAATCCAGGCAAATCGAAAAGCTGGTGCGTTGAAGCCTGAGCGAACTTCCAACGCGTCATTGCGGATTGATCCGTTGCCACGATGACAATCCGGCCGCCTGGACGCAGCACCCGCCTTGCTTCGCGCACACCCGCTTCGCCGGCGAAATAGACAACGTGCACCGCGAGGATCTTATCGATTGAATTGTCTCGCCAAGGCAAAGCATCGATGCGGCCGCGGAGCAGATGAACCAGTCCCTGCCGAACGGCATGTCGATTACGGAACGAGGCTTGAGCGAGCATGGTCTCGGAGTGATCCAGTCCCAAGATGAGCCCCTGCCCGGCCATTGCTGCCAGAAGCCTTACGGCAGTTCCGGAGCCGCAGCCGAGATCCAGGATCGTGTTGTCGGGCGAACAATCGAGCGCACGAATCGCGATCCGGTTGGACCGTCGATTTGCTATCCCCATCGCGCGTGCAATCAGCCTGCCGCCGAACCCCGACGGATTTTGCAATTGCCGGCCGACGGTCGCCCAGATTGCAGACTGCGGCACCGGGATTCTCGTCCGGGCGCTATTTTGCCGGGAAATCAGTTGCTTGGCATCTTGGCCAAGTCTTCCTGGATAACCAGGCGTCGCGATTTATCCCAGATCGGACGCTCCGGATGAGGTGGCAGCGACAAGGCATGCTTGAAGACTTGCTGAGCCGCCGGATATTCTTTCTGCTCATAGAGAAAGTCGCCATAGAAGTAATTGGCGTCGAGACCGTCCGGCGCGTATTTGACGGCTTCCTGGAGCAATTGCCTCGCCTTGGCCTTGTCGCCGAACCCGACCGGAAATCCGGGCACGCGGTAGTAAAGAACGCCGAGGCTGGCTGGAGCGCCAGCATCCAATAGGGCCGGATTTGTCTTTGCGAGCGGCTCCAATATCTCGCGTGCACGTTTGGCGAAACTCAGCGCCTTGAAGGGGCTGCCGTTCTCGCTCGCCATCGACGCCTGCTCGCTGATGATAATTCCATGCCAGATCATTGCTTCAGGACGGGTCTGATATTGCTGCACCAGAGCGGCGGCGCGATCCGCCAACGCCGCCATCTGCTTTTCCTGAAGGTCCCTATCGGTTTCTTGGAATTTGATGTGCTCCCAATCCAGCGCGATCTTGAGAATGTCGGCATTGAGCGCAGAATTGTCGGCCGCCCGGCTATTCGTGGGCAACGCCAAGTAAAGCAATGCGCCAAACGCGACAAGAATAGCAATCGCTTTCCCGCACATCAGCATTCTCCTTCTCAGTTGTGGCGAAATCTCATGCCGTAAAGAGTCTCGTTGCCCTTTCAACACGCGCGCTTGTCGCCGCGGCCTACGAAGCAAGGCCGGCAGCGCGGCGCGCATCGAGATCACGAAACAGATCGCCATACAGCCTGTAGAAATCGCCCGTTGTCTCGACCACCAACGGCAAATGCCGTTGATCCATTCGATCGATCAGGTTCTCGAAGAATTCGGAGTGGCGGACATCGAGGTCGCCATGCGTCGTGAGATATTTGAATCCGCCGTCGTCGGCGGCGCCGATCGACTCGCGAAGCGTGGAGACGGCCTTGCCGGCCAGCGCGACAGCCATCCCTTCCAGGACATGGATCATGCCCAACAGCCCATAGGGCGAAACGCGATCGACGACGTAATAGGCATGCCCAACCATGACCTTGCAGGGGAAGCGTGGGGCGCTGCGGCGCACCTGTTCGGGGTCGCCACCCACGGCGTGGATGTCTTCGAGAATCCACAATTCGTGTCCGCGCTCTTCCGCGATGTATTCGAACAACGCCGATTGGTAGAGATGATCTTCGCGGCCGCAGCGCGCGGCTGCCAGGGCCAGCAGAGGAGCCGTGCTCCTGACGTGGTGATAGGCTTGACCGAGAAAATCCAAATACAATTCTTTCGATGCCCCATTGCGCAGAACATCCTGAATCAGCGGCAGCTCGATAAATGCTTGACGAGCCGATGCGGTCTGCTGGAGCAGTTGTTGAAAAGCGGACATGCTTCGATCCCCTAAGCGTCTTGAACACGCAGCGACCGGCTGCGCTCAGCCACGACTCGGCTGACTTCGGAACGTCGAGGCCGGGAATTGGCGGTGAGCAGATCAAGACGTCGGAATTCCTGATCGGACATCGCCAGATATCGTCGCGGCTTGGCGTAGTCCGGCAGCTCGCGGGCGGCAGAATTGACGAGATCGTGCAATGCCGGGAAGTCGCTGCAGACCGACGCGTCGGCCGGAATGATCAGAGCGACCAACTCCATTTCGTGCGCGCCAACCACGCACCGTCCGACACGGCTGTCGGCGGCAATGATGTCCTCGACCCATTCAGGACTGATGTTTCGCCCGGCGGCGGTGACGATGACGTTGTCCGTTCGACCCGTCACGATCAAAAAACCGTCCGCATCGAAATGCCCGAGGTCGCCGGTGTGCCACGATCCCGATATCGGGGGTTCGCCGACATAGCCATTCATGACCGTAGCGCCGCTGACCACGATCTCCCCTTCGTCGACTGCGACCGCAACGCCCGACAGCGGCCGTCCGACCGTGCCGGCTCGCCGTGCGTCCGGCGAGTTTACGCAAACGACCGAAGAGCATTCCGAAAGACCGTAGCCCTCATAGACCGGCAGCCCGTGTTGCCAGGCTGCCGTCGCCAAGTGCCGCGCTACCGGCGCGCCGCCGACCGCGATAAACCGGAGCGAAGCGGGACCCCGAGTGCCGCGCGCCCGCAATTCCTTCACCCATGCCGCCAGCAATTCGGGCACCAGCACGGTTGCGGTCACCTGAGCCTGTTCAGCAGCCGCGAGCTGACTGGCGGGCGAAGCCGGCAAAATTCCCGGCAGATGGATCGCCGCGCCGACCGACAGCGGCAGGTACGTGCCGGCTATCTGCTCCAACAGCAACGCGTTCGGCAGTACCGAAAGGTAGCGATCCGCCGCGCTCGCACGCGATGCCTCGGCAAGCGCAGCGACGCTGGCAAGCAGTTGTCGCTCCGACAAACATACGCCTTTCGGCTTACCGGTCGTCCCGGAGGTAAAGATGATTCTGCCTGCGCTACTTGCCGGGGCAATGTTGGTCACGCTTTCAGCATCCAATTCATGGACGGTCAGTCCCAGCCGCTTGGCGCGTTCCGCTGAAGCTTGATCGGCAACCACGTCGGACAGCTGCGCCACTTGAGCAATGTGCAAAATCTGAGCGTCGGAGAAGAATTCGGGCAGCGGGACCAGCTCCTTTCCGGCAAAGCTCAGCGCCAGATCGCAAACGACGTAATCCGCTCCTTTTACGAAAAGTAGGCCGACGCGATCTGGCAGTCTTGTCGCCCATTGCGCGTGACCGCGAACGCGTTCGACAAGCGCACGATATGACAGCACGCCATTTGCCGAGACCAGGGCCGCGTTATCGCCGGCAACGGTCGCCTGGTGCAACAGACCTTCAAAAAATTCGCGCATCGGCCGGCAGTTGCGGTAAAGCGGACGTGTAGTAGAACCGTTTCGATTCAAACGCCGTGCGATGGCTGACGGCCATGATGCGGGGATCGTGTTTGAAATAATGTCCCCAGCTTTCCGGATGAGGCACCCGGCTTCTGTCGGCGCAGCCCAATTCGATCATTGCCAATCGGTTTCGTCGCAGCAAACTCCGCAGCGGCCTGGTCGCGGTGAAAATGGCCCACTCGGCATCTCTCGTTCGCAACATTTCAATGAGGCTTTTCACGAACGCGAGCGAGCGCCCGGAACATGGTGCGGCCAGATGGGAGACTTCGACGATCTTATCGCGGTGAACCGTGCGCCCGATCTGGTCTTGCAGGAGCCGCTCCATGGGCAGGTCGAGGTAGCATTCCGAAAAGAACGCCTCGTTGCCGAAGCGGATACCTGCAGCACACTCGATGCTCCCGGAATGGCTCAGCTCCGCGACGATGGTCTGCGCAAACGAAGACAGGAAGGCCTCGTAGCGCTTCCAGTAGAGCTTTCGGATTGCGTCTTCGACGACCGACCGTAAGCGATCGGATCGCGGCACCACAACGAACATTGGCTATCCCCATCCCGTGCCAGACCGGCGGGTCGAGTAGTGGATGTGTTCGCTGACGGCTGCCTGACGAGTAGGCGGCAAGATCAAGGCATATCGCTTCAATCGTCCGGATTTCGAGGCGGATAGGCGACAAATTCGGGGTCGAGCGTTCGCCACGTCAACCGCGCGCCTCCGAGCCGACGTCGGACTGATTCGACCACGCGCGCCAAATTAGGAATTTGTTAACAATCGACACCGACCCACGGAGGAAATTGCAGCGTAAATTGCGCCCCGCCGTCATCCGCATCCGCGACCGAAACGGTGCCGTTCAAAGCTTGCATGATGCGACGGACAATCGCCAGTCCCAAGCCTGCGCCTTCCTTGCTTGCTTCCCCTCGCCAAAATCTCTCAAAGATCTTCTCGCGAAACTCGGCGGGTATGCCTGGACCAGAATCACGAATCTCGACCGATGGACCAGGCGTCACGCGAATTCGAACGGCCATCCCGGGCGGACTGTGATTGAGCGCGTTCTCGATCAAATTGCTAATGGCGATATTCACGACAAACCCATTGCCACGAATGAATACGGGCGCCGCCGGTTCCTCGACTTCCAGCGTCTTGTGCATTGAAATTGCTATCGGCCCAAGATTCTCCGCCGCTTGACGGGCCGTCAAACACAGATCGACCCGTTCGTCGAGCCGGATGTTCAGCGTCTCGAGCCTCGCCACGAGCAACAATTGATTCACAATCCTGCCCATCACTTCGACGTCGTAACGTAGCTTTGCCGCGACGGCGCTGTCGGTCATCGTATCGATGTTCGCTCCCAACACCGCCAGAGGCGTGCGTAATTGATGCGCAGCGTTGGCGTTGAATTCGCGCTGTTGCCTGAGACCTTCATCAAGTCGATCGAGTACGTTGTTGAAGGAGCTGACCAATGGACGAATCTCCGTGGGTATGCCTGCCGCCGGCAGGCGCAATGTCGAATGCCCCGGATCGATTTTCGTCGCCAGAGTCGCCAGCTCGTTGAGCGGAGCAAGCGATCGTCTTACCGTAAATGCGCTGATGCCGAGAACCGCGAGAAGAAAAGGAATTCCGAGCCAGCCGCCGTCCATGAAAAATTCATTGAAGACCGAAGCATTGAGCGACTGTGTCATTGGCACGGTCTGTTCGACCTGGGTAAGAATTTCCTTTGACCGATGTCCGTTCGAATGGCCGCGCCCAGCATGTTGGCATTTTCGGCATCGACCCTGTATTCATAAATGTGACGGTCCTGCAGTTGAATAAAGTCTTGCAGCGGTCCGACACGCCGGCCGGATGTAGCCACGACTCTTCCGGCTTCATCGCGCACGACGTACCGATATCTGCTTCCCGGATTGTTGTAGGCTTCCGACAACTTCGACGGCAGGTCGAGATAAACCGACCCGTCGCGGCTGGTTGAAATGAAACTTGAAACCTCTTGCGCCTGACGCACCAATGTTCTCTCGCGCAGATAAGCCTCGACGCGACTTTGCTTTACGTAGAGCCAGCCATACGAGACCGCAGCGGCCACGGCTGTCGTGATGGTCAAACGAACGATGATACGCGATGAGAGCGACATCCTGACTTGCTTCTTTACTCTTTGAGCAGATAGCCGATGCCGCGAAGGGTGTGAATGGACACCCGCGCTTCGATTGTTTCCAATCTGCGCCGCAAGCGTGAAACCAGCGCTTCGATCGTATTCGGTGTGACGTCGTCGCTCAGCCCGTAAACCGAATCCTCAAACAGGCGTTTTGGCACGACCTGATCGGCGCGCCGCATCAGAAGCTCGAGCGCGTCCAGTTCGCGCGGCGGGATCGCAACGGTCCGGCCGCCCACTTTGAGCTGCCGCGCCGCGGTATCCAGCGTGATATTGCCGATATCGATCGTTGTTCCAAGTGGCCCGCCGGGCCGGCGCAGCAAGGCCCGCAGCCGCGCAGCCAGTTCCTTCATCGCGAAAGGCTTGAGCAAATAATCGTCCGCGCCGCGGTCGAGTCCCTCGACGCGGTCGTCGATCCCGTCGCGAGCGGTCAATATAAGTACCGGAATCCAGCTTGCGGCAGCGCGAAGATCCTTCAGCAGCTCCAGACCGTCGCGATCCGGCAAGCCAAGGTCGAGAATTACGGCCTCGTATGAGATGCTCTTGGTCGCCGCCAGTCCCTCCTCGGCGGTCATGAATAAATCGACGCCAAATCCAAATCCGGCCAAGCCTTCGACAATTGACTGGGCGAGCCGCTGATGGTCTTCGACGAGCAAAATGCGCATGCGGCGGGCCTAATCCGTAGAGAAACAGTTACGCAACTGAGCCTAAGTTGATGCACGGCCCCGGAATAATTCGGCCACGCTTCGGCCTGGTGCCAGCGATTCCATTACCAGCGTCGTTCAGGTTCCTGACGAGAAGCTGACAGAGCTCAATGTGACTTGTCCGACACGGACCCCGGCCAAAAGCCCGCAGACAACTGCAGTGGCAATTGCAAGCGCCCCGCAATGACGCAATAGTGGAATCGTGATTAAATTGCGGCGCAGACCGGTTCGGTGCCGGACTCTTTCTAAGTTGAGTACTGCTGGGGCCTTACAAATGGTCCGGGATTTGAAACTGCACCTCTGCGTCGTCGCGCTCGTCGCCGCGTCCGCGAGCCGACCCGCCTTGGCCGCCGACCAGGTCCACGACGAGATCCAGGTCTACAACGCCGAGATCGCCGAAGTCGGGCAATGGACCTACCAGCAGCATTTGAATTATGCGCCGGTCGGGCAAACGCAGCCGGACGTGCCCGGCGGATTTTCCTCGAACCGCAGCCTGCAGGGCACGCCGGAATTTGCTTACGGCATCACCGACTGGTGGGAGGCCGGCTTTTATCTGCCGTTCGCCGTCACCGGCTCGGGCCAGTTGCTGTCGGACGGCGCAAAGCTCCGCAGCCTGTTCGTGGTGCCGGACGCCGCCAAGCGCAATTTCTTCTACGGCGTCAATTTCGAGCTCGGCTACGAGATGCCGCGCTTCGCATCGAACCCATGGGGGCTGGAAATCCGGCCGATCGTCGGGGTCCGCAACGCGCAGTGGGAGTTCATCGTCAACCCGATCGTGGATGTAAGCTTCGGCTCCGGCGGCGAAGCGGATTTCGCACCGGCGCTGCGGCTCGCCCGCAACCTCGGCAACGACTGGTATGTCGGCCTCGAATATTACGGCGATTACGGCAAGATCGGCGATTTCCTCCCCTGGCAGCAACAAAGCCAGCAACTGTTCGCGGTCACCGATTTCAAAGCGGGCGTCGTCGACGTCGAGCTTGGCGTCGGCTACGGCTTCACCGGCGGATCGGACCGGGTCGTGGCCAAGGCGATCATCGGGTACGCCTTTCCGGTGCCCGGCAAAAGCGGTGGCGGCAACACGGCACCCAAGCTCAGCATGGGAACGGCGGCGCGTGCGACGCAGGACGCGTGGAGCATCAAATAACGCGCCGTCAGGAGACGCTTGTGCGCGAGGCGAGAGAGACCAAGCCCGCGGCTCCCAGCACCGCGCCGGCGATGATGCCGATCGGCATGAAGGCGGTGAAAATCAGCATGCCGGAATAGCCTTCAAAGTCGCTGGTGTGAAACACCGTGGTCCAGAGAAAGCCGGCGCCGACGCCGATCACGCCGCCGGCGATCGCGCCGAGGAACAAGCCGACGAGAGCGAGCACGACCTTCATTTCGAGAAATGCCTGTCCAGCCCCTGCCAGCCTTCGAAATAATCGTGCTGCAGTTCCGACGACTCGATGGCGTAGCGGGTGAGCCGCATGGCGTAGCGGCTCTCGAACATGAAGGCCATGGTGTCTTCGATCTTGTGCGGCTTGAGCTCGGCGCGGCTGGCGCGCTCCCAGGTGTCGGCGTCGGGGCCGTGGGCGGTCATGCAATTGTGCAGGCTGGCGCCGCCGGGCAAAAAGCCTTCGGCCTTGGCGTCATAGACGCCGTGCAGCAAGCCCATGAACTCGGTCATGACGTTGCGGTGATACCACGGCGGCCGGAACGTGTTCTCGCCGACCAGCCAGCGCGGCGGGAAGATGACGAAATCGATCGTGGCGGTGCCCGGCACGTCGGACGGCGCGGTGAGCACGCTGTAGATCGACGGATCGGGATGATCGAAGCTTACGGTGCCGATCACCATGAAGCGGGCGAGATCGTATTTGTAGGGCGCGAAATTGCCGTGCCAGGCGACGACGTTGAGCGGCGAGTGATCCATCTCCGCGGCCCAGAGATTGCCCTGAAATTTGGCGATCATGGTGCACGGCGCTTTGCTGTCGTCGTAAGCCGCGACCGGCGCCAAAAAATCGCGCACGTTGGCCAACCCATTCGAGCCGAGCGGGCCGAGCTCCGGCAGCCGCAGCGCCACGCCGTAGTTCTCGCAGACATAGCCGCGCGACGGCCCGTCCGGCAGCTCGACGCGAAAGCGCAAGCCACGCGGAATGACGACGATCTCGCCGGGCGTCGCCTCGACGATACCGAGCTCGGTGACGAAGCGCGCGCGGCCCAGTTGCGGCACGATCAGCATCTCGCCGTCGGCATTGTAGAAGCAGCGGTCGGTCATCGAGCGGTTGGCGGCATAGATGTGCACGCACATGCCGACCTGGGTGGCGACGTCGCCATTGCCGCCCATGGTCACCATGCCCTCGATGAAGTCGGTGGGCTTTTTCGGAATCGGGAGCGGGCTCCAGCGCAATTGCGTCGGCGTCGCATCGACGTCGTTGAACGGCGCGCTGCGAATCAAGCCGTTGTCGACGCGCGCATAGGGCCGGTGCACGACCGAGGGCTGGATGCGATAGGTCCAGGTGCGCCGGTTCTCGCCGCGCGGCGTGGTGAACGAGGTGCCCGAGATCAATTCGGCATAGAGGCCGTGCGGCGGCCGCTGCGGCGAATTGCGGCCGACCGGCAGCGCGCCGGGCACCGCCTCGGACACGAAATGATTGCCGAAGCCGGACTGATATTGCAGCGGCGCAGCCGCGCGCGGTGCCTTGATGTCGGCTTTGCGGGTTTTGGTATCCATGCGACCTCGCGAAGGCGCGTGCGGCACGCGCGGGCAATTGGTATCGGTCGCAACTAATATCCGCCTTCCCGGGGCGGGGCGCAAGCACCTTGGAACGGTTCCAAGTAGCGGCTCATAAGGTCAGTCCGTCCGCCTTACCCTCGATTCATTCACCGCCGCGGGAACCCGGCGCGGTATTCCACGTTCTGCAAAAGTAGATGATCAGGGTGGAAGCCCATGTATCGCACGAATCGGCGTCGGCTGCTCGGTTCCAGTGCGGTCTTGCTGCTGCTCAGCGCGCGCGCTGCGCGCGCAACGATCATCAAAGGCGGACTGCCCTGGACGCCCGGCGCCGCCGATCCGCCGACAGCTGTGACCCCCGGCGGATGGAAATATTTCACGCCGCAGGAGGCCGCCACGGTCGAAGCCTTTGTCGACCGTCTTATCCCCGCCGACGATCTGTCCCCGGGCGGCAAGGATAGCGGCTGTGCAGTCTATATCGACCGCCAGCTCGCCGGCCCGCCCGGCCGGCTCGAAGGCTTCTATATGAGCGGCCCGTTCCAGAGCGGTACCAAGCAGCAAGGGCTGCAGTCGCCGGTCACGCCGGCGCAACACTATCGCAAGGCGCTCGCCGCGCTCGATGCCGCCTGCCGCGCCAAATTCGGCAACCGGCCCTTCGTCGATCTCACCGACGCGCAAAAGGACGAAGCCATCAGGGGCCTGGAAGACGGCTCGCTCAAGCTCGAGGGCGTCGATAGCCAGGTTTTCTTCAAGCTCATTCTCACCGACACCCAGACCGGTTTTCTCGCCGATCCGATCTATGGCGGCAACCGGGACATGGTGTCGTGGAAAATGATCGGTTTTCCGGGCGCGCATTACGATTATCGCGACTGGATCGATCGCCACAACGAGCGCATTCCGCTGCCACCGGTCGGCATCAACAATCATCCGAATTGGTCGCAGTAATTTTTGTAGCGAGAAGTGCGATGGCCAAAAGGCTTCCGCCCAAAGACGTGGCCATAATCGGCCTTGGCTGGACCGCCTCTATTCTCGCCAACGAACTGACGGACGCGGGCCTTGACGTGGTGGCGGTCGAGCGCGGCCCCTGGCGCAACACCGCCACCGACTTTTCGATTTCCTATATGCAGGATGAGTTGCGCTACCGCATTCAGCACGAGCTGTTCCTGCGGCCGGCGCAGATGTCGGTGACGTTCCGCAATAATGCCAGTCAGACGGCGCTGCCGGTGCGCAACTGGGGCGCCTTCATGCTCGGCAACGGGGTCGGCGGCGCCGGCGTGCATTGGAACGCCGAGACGTGGCGGTTTTTACCGAGCGATTTCGTCACCAAGAGTCATCTGACGCAGCGCTATGGCGCGAATTTCCTGCCGGCCGACATGACGGTCCAGGATTGGGGCGTTAGCTATGACGATCTCGAGCCGCATTACGATGAATTCGAATATTTGTGCGGCACGTCCGGGCAGGCCGGCAATCTCAAAGGCGCGATCCAGGACGGCGGGAATCCATTCGAAGGCGCGCGCTCGCGGCCTTATCCGACGCCGCCGATGAAGCAAGGCTACGGCCACGCGCTGTTCGCCGAAGCGGCCAAGCAACTCGGCTACAAGCCGTTTCCGCAACCGTCCGGAAATCTTTCGCAGGCCTATACCAATCCGCTCGGCGTCTCACTCGGGCAATGCACGTTTTGCGGTTTTTGCGAATGGTTCGGCTGCGCCAACTATTCCAAAGCCAGTCCGCAGACGACGATCTTGCCGGTGCTGTTGCGCAAGTCGAATTTCGAGGCGCGCACCGAATGCGAGGTCACTCGCATCAATGTGGATTCCACGGGCAAGCGCGCGACCGGCATCACTTATGTCGATACTTCCGGCGAGGAATTCGAGCAGCCGGCCGACCTCGTGCTGCTCTGCGCGTTCCAGGTCTTCAACGTCCAGCTCCTTTTGATCTCCGGCATCGGCGCGCCCTACGACCCGCAGACGGGCAACGGCCAGATCGGACGCAATTTCACACATCAAACGGTTTCGGCGGCGCTCGGTTTCTTCGACAAGGACAAATACAACTTCAATCCCTTCGTTTCGGCCGGCTCCATCGGGATGTGCATCGACGAGTTCAACGGCGACAATTTCGACCACGGCCCGCTCGGCTTCGTCGGCGGCGGTTATATCGGCCAGGTGCAGACCAACGGCCGGCCGATCCAGATCACGGCGCTACCGCCGGACACACTGGCCTGGGGTTCGAAGTGGAAACAGGCCCTCAAAGACAATTATCTCAGTACCATCAATTGCGGCGCCGCCTGTCACGGATCGTTTTACGCCTATCGCGACACCTATCTCGATCTCGATCCGACCTACAAGGATCGCTTCGGCCGTCCGCTGATGCGCATGACCATCGATCTGCACGACAACGAAATCAAGATGAGCGCCTTTCTCACCGACAAATATGCCGAGATCCTGCAGAAGATGGGCGCCAAACAGGTCGTCAAGCAGCCGCGCAAGGGCCCCTATGACGTCACCGCCTATCAGACCTCGCACCTGTGCGGCGGCGCCATCATGGGGGACAATCCGCGCAATAGTGCGGTGAATCGCTACTTGCAGAGCTGGGACGTGCCCAACCTGTTTGTCATCGGCGCCAGCGCTTTCCCGCAAAATCCAGGCTACAACCCGACCGGCACCGTCGGCGCGCTGGCTTTTTGGACAGCCGCCGCCATCCGTTCGCAATATCTCAAAAGCCCCGGGCCGCTTGTCCATGCGTAACCGACAAACAACTTTGCGACGCGCGTTGCGCGCGCTGCTCTTGAGCTCGTCCTCGTGCCTACCCGCTGTAGCGCTTGCCGCCGGCATCGACGGCCAGAATTTCAATCAGATCGAGCACGGCCGCTATCTCACGATCGTCGGCGATTGCGCCGCCTGCCATACGCTGCCGGGCAGCGGCCATGATTTTGCCGGCGGCCGCGCTTTGGAAACGCCGTTCGGCGACCTCGTCGCGCCGAACATCACGCCTGATCGAGTGACCGGCATCGGTGCCTGGACCGACGACGAGTTCATCAATTCCTTGACCAAGGGCACCGGCCGCGGCGGCGAGCGGCTGTTTCCGGCGATGCCTTACACCTACTACGCCAAGATCAGCCGCGACGACGCGTTGGCGATCCGCGCTTATCTCAACACCGTGCCGCCGGTCCACAACGAGGTGAACCCCGACCGGCTGCCGTTCCCCTTCAGTATTCGCGCCAATTTGGCGGTGTGGGATTATCTGTTCTTCAAGCCGGGTGAGTTCCAGCCGGATACGCACAAAAGCGCCGAGTGGAATCGTGGCGCGCTTTTGACCGAAGGATTAGGGCATTGCGGCCTCTGTCACACGCCGAAAAACATTTTTGGCGGCGACGATACGGCGCGTGCGATGCAGGGTTATGCGCTGCAGGGCTGGTTCGCACCGGATTTGACCAACGATCCGCGCCGCGGCCTCGGCTCGTGGTCCCTCGAGGACATCGCGACCTATCTCAAGAGCGGCCACAACAAAACAACCGCCGCGACTGGCTTGATGGCTGAGCAGATCGACCGGTCGACCTCGAAACTAAGCGACGCTGACCTCAAGGCGATCGCGACGTATCTGAAGGATCGGCCGGGCGACCCGGCCAACGCCGCGCAAAATCAGCAACCGGCCCCGTCCCCCGCGCCCGATCAAACGGTCATGAAAGCGGGCCAGCAAGTCTACGCCGACGAATGTGCGGGCTGCCACAAGGCCGACGGCAAAGGCATAGCGGGCTTATTCCCGACTCTGGCCGGAGCACCGACAGTGCAGCAGAGAGATCCCGCTTCGCTTTTGCACGTCGTGTTGCGCGGCGCGATCAGCGTCGCGACGCCGACGGCGCCGACCGGTGCGGCAATGCCGGCGTTCTCATGGCTCCTCACTAACGCCCAGACCGCCGCCGTCGTGACCTATATCCGCAATTCTTGGGGAAACAACGCTCCCGCGGTCAGCGCGGACGATGTAGGCAAAACCCGCGGAAATCTCGCCGAACGAAGTGATTAGCTAAGTTGCGCCGCGGTCATCCACGAAAAACCGCGGAGCTGGCCGTGCAGGCACGTCCGCAATTATCGCCAAAGCCGACATTGTCAGCACGTCAACGAGTCCACGCCCTACGCTTTCTCGGCCCGCGCCACGGTCCCGGCGGCCCGCTGCATGCCCAGCGTCAAAATCCGGTGCAGCAGGTCGCGGTATTTGATGCCGTCGTGCTTGGCGGCGGCGGCGAATTCCTGGCTTTCGGCGATTTCGGGGTTCGGATTCGCTTCCAGGAAATACGGCACGCCGTCGGCTGAGAGCCGGAAATCGATGCGGGCGTAGCCGTCGAGCTCGAGCGTGCGGTAGATGCGCTTGGCGATCGCCTGGATGCGCGCGGCAACTTCGGGCGCCAGATTCTTCGCCGGGCCGTGCAAAATCTGGCGGCGCTCCTGATAGTCGGTGTCGTGCTTGACCTTTTCGGTGGCGATCGGCCAGTCGCCTTCGGCCATGTTGCCGAAGGTGAGCTCCCACACCGGCAGCACGCGCAGCCGGTCGTTGCCGAGGACGCCGACATAGATCTCGCGGCCCTCGATATATTGCTCGGCGATCGCCGGCGTACCGACCCGCTCGTGGATGAAGCTTACCCGCTCGGCAAGCTTCTCGTCGGTATCGACGACGGAGGCTTGCGAGATGCCGTAGGAGCCGTCCTCGATCAGGCTCTTGACGATCAGCGGCAATGCCAGCCGCGCCGGACGCCGCACCTTGCGGCCGATCGGAAACACCGCGAAGGCCGGCACCGGAATGCGGTGGTAATGCACCAGCGTCTTCGACAAATCCTTGCCGCGCGCCAGCATCAGGCCGCGCGGATTGCAGCCGGTATAGGGCACGCGCATCAATTCGAGAAAGCTCGCGACGTTCTGGTCGTAGATCGCTACGCCGTGAAATTCCTCGAGCAGCGTCAGCACGACGTCCGGCTTCCAGGTCTCGATCTCGTCGCGGATCGGCTTTAACTCGTCCTGCACGCCGAGCGGTTTGACGTCGTGCCCGGCGCGGCGCAACGTCGTCACCACGTCGTACTCGGTCTTCCATTCGCTGATTTGTTGCTCGGAAAACCCCTTGGACGAGTCCGGGGGCAGGAGATCCGGATGGACGAGCACCAGGACGCGAAGCCGTTTCATAGCGCGATCCACCTTCGCCGCGACGGACCGAACAATGCATGCATGGTTTTCGCGGTCAACAGGATCGTGAACTCGGCGATGAGCCGGCGCTCCGACCCGGCCGCGCGCAGTTTCAGCTTACGGCAGCGCGCGATCATGTCGTCGAGCACCGCATCGACGGTGAGCTGATATTCGCCGGTCCATCGGGCGACCAGTTCGCGCACCCTGGCGCGGTTGCGGCGGATGAAGGATGCCGCGGTCTCGGCGTGGCGATGCTTTGGATCCGCCGAGAACAGCCGCAGCAGCTCGCGGTCATAGGTCCGCGGCGGATCGACCAGATAAAGCTCGCGCTTGTTCTTGTAATACTCGCCGAGCGTCTCTTTGAACTTGCTCAGCGGATCGACCTTTTCCCGATTGGTGAGGGACGGCCGCTTGCCGGCGATCTCGCGCATCAGCTCGTCGACATAGCGGAGCTTCTTGAGCGCCGGCCAGCCGATATAGCGCGTGCGCCAGTTCGAGCGCGGCCGCAGCCACACCGCAAATGTTTCGGCGAAATCCTCGTCGGGATGGCTCTGCGCGTACCACAGCCGCAAATGCTGGACGTAATTGCGGCTGGCGGGGTTCGGCTGATAATAGCGCGGGTAGCGTTTGGACGTCGGGCCGAACAATTGCTGCCAGCGGCGCCGGCGATGCAGCTTGTAGGCGTGCTGCACCACGTGGCCGGCCTCGTGGCGCAGGATGTTCATGCACGAATTCCAGGTGCCGCCCTCGACGTCGATGATCATCTTCTTTTCCAGCCGCATCAGGCGCGGATGGGCGAGAAAGAACGGCATGGCGATGCCCGGCGAGCCCTCCGGGCTGAACCATTCGTTGGAAATCCAGGCGTGCGGCCGCACCGTGAGGCCGCGCTCGGCAAGCTCGTCGTGCAAGGTCAAGAGGCAGTCCTCGAGCCAGGTGCCCTCGACCTTCACATGAAGGTTCTTGAGGCGGACCTTCAGGAGCTGCTCATCCGGCAGCGCGGCCCAGGCGAATTTCTTGCTCATCCTTGTGCGAACCTGCAAACCGAGGCGCCGATGGTGTCACGGCGAGCGGGTGCGGACAACCGCCGATCCGGCTCTGGCAGGCGACGGCCCGCGACAATTTTCCTTACGAAGGCTCGCTTGCTATGATGGCCCTAGCCGGCAGGCGGCGATGCCGGCGACGCAAAACGGATTGGCACAATGAACGATGGAATCAGGGCCCCCGAACGGGGCGACGAAGACCTCATCGCCTGCGAGATCGCCGACGAGGCACTGGAAGCCGCGGCGGAAACATCGAAACCGGCTTTCACCCTGGTCGGGTCGCCGACCGTCAGCGTCCTGGTGGCGTGCTGCGGCTGACCACGGCATTGCGGCGCCGGACTGCGGCGAAGCAAACATAACCGTCGCCGAGAAGCGCAGGTTCGCGCGCAGCCGCTTGTGGGCTCGCCGGATGCGCAGAGCGAAGACTTCTTCTCTTCGTTGTGCTATTCGATATAACGCAGCCTGAGTCGCACTCGAATCTAGAATGAAGCGAGCAATGACAGTACACCCTCGCAATAAACTGAATGATTTAACGGC
>Ga0210398_10002887_pt1 | contig 16575 bp, 16 predicted proteins | sample IncBWC4OmetaG_FD_161047 | JGI IMG/M metagenome (GOLD analysis project Ga0210398, IMG submission 161047) | Forest soil microbial communities from Barre Woods Harvard Forest LTER site, Petersham, Massachusetts, United States - Inc-BW-C-4-O | ecosystem: Environmental > Terrestrial > Soil >... | reverse complement strand
GCAACCGGTGGGGCAGGCGACGGCTCCGGCTCCGGCTCCGGAAACTCCGATTCCGGCGGTGCCGCTTCAACCGAATTCAACTCAAGGCCCCACCGCACAACCTAGCCAGAATGCTCCCGCTCGCTGATCCCGTCGAGGCTTAGGAGCGCGTGCTAGACTAAGAAAAATTTACCTTTGAGGCGCGCGCATGAAATTCGGCGTCATCATTTTTCCCGGTTCTAACTGCGATCACGATGCCTATTGGACGATTCGGCATGTCTGCAAAGAGCCGGCGACGTTTCTGTGGCACGAGTCGCACGATCTGGAGAACTGCGATGCGGTGATTGTGCCCGGGGGATTCGCCTATGGCGATTATCTGCGTACCGGTGCGATCGCCAAGTTTTCTCCAGTGATGGAAGCGGTTCGCAAATTTGCTGATGGCGGCGGGTTGGTGCTGGGCATCTGTAACGGTTTCCAGATCCTTTGCGAGGCGGGACTTCTGCCGGGAGCGTTGTTGCGCAACGTGGGGCTGAAATACGTTTGCAAGCCGGTGCAGGTGCGGGTGGAAAATGCGGACACGCCCTTCACCAACGCCTGCCGCAAAGGCGAAGTGCTCACCATCCCGATCGGGCACATGGAGGGGAACTATTTCTGCGATCCGGCAACGCTGGACGAGTTGCGCCGCGATAATCGCATTGTCTTCCGCTACTCCAGCCTTTCGGGCGACATCACGCCCGCGGCCAATCCCAACGGATCGCTGGACAACATTGCGGGCATCTGCAGTCCCGGCGGCAATGTGGTAGGGATGATGCCGCATCCGGAGCGGTCCGCGGAGCCGGAGCTGGGGTGCACCGATGGGGTGAAGATTTTTCAATCTGCGGTGGGTGCGCTGACGGCGCGTTGAAGAGCAGGGATCAGGGGGAGGGGACAGTAACCGAACCAATACTGGCTCCGCCAGGCATCGTGCTATAATTTGTGTTCGCCTGCATGAATATCGAGGTAATCCTGTGATCTTTTCGGGCGAATCCTGCGCCACTCTTGGACTCATTAAGCACGGATTGCTGAGCACGGAACGCTCAACTACAGGTCGTCACACTACAGAACACTAAACACGAGGTCTCGCCATGTCTGGCCATTCAAAGTGGGCCACAATCAAGCACAAGAAGGGCGCGCTGGACGCCAAGCGCGGTAAGATTTTTACCCGTCTGATCAAGGAAATCAGCATTGCCGCGAAGAACGGCGGCGGCGACCCGGATTCCAACCCGCGCCTGCGGGGCGCCATTGTTGCGGCCAAAGCTGAGAACATGCCCGCCGACAATATCAAGCGGGCCATTCAGCGCGGCACTGGCGAACTGCCCGGCGCCACCTATGAAGAGTTTTCTCTCGAGGGCTACGGCCCTGGCGGCGCCGCGGTTCTGCTGGACATCAATACGGACAATCGCAATCGCACGGTGAGCGAAATTCGCCACGCCTTTGGAAAAAACGGCGGCAACATGGCCGAAGCCGGCGCGGTGTCCTGGATGTTTCACAAGAAAGGCGACATCATCATTTCGAAGACGGCCGCGAAGGAGGACGACCTGATGAATATTGTTCTCGAGGCCGGCGGCGAAGACTTAAATGATGACGGCGAGAACTGGGAAATCCTGACCGAACCGTCGGCCTTTGAAGGCGTTCTTGAAGCGGTGAAAAAAGCCGGCATCGAGCCTGTTTCTTCGAGCGTGGCTTTCATTCCTCAGACCTACGTCAAGCTCGAGGGTGCTGCCGCCAACACCATGATCCGGTTGATGGAAGCCCTTGAAGAACATGACGATGTGCAGAACGTTCACTCGAACTTCGACATCGACCAGAAATTGCTGGAAGAAGTCGCCGGCTGATTTGCGACGACCACCGATCTGTACAGCCGCCCTCCGTGGGCGGCTTTTGCGTGCTGCGAATTTTTCGTGCGTCTTTTTTCGTGCATCGTGGAGAGGTTTTCAACATCTCCGTGGAAAACTCTGAGGAAAAACGAGCTGCTATCGTTGTAACTGCTTCGCAGAGTTATATTTCAGGACTTTGCACTGCGCGGGGTGCGGACTGACTCGTGGTGGGAAAAGGAAGAGCAACGGTCATCCTCCGGTGAAACTCAGACTCGACAAACTTCTGGTGGATCGTGGCCTGGCCGGCTCGCGCGAGCGTGCGCAGGCGCTCATTCTTGCGGGGAACGTGCTGGTCGACGAGCAGAAACGCGACAAGGCAGGCGCGCAAGTTGCCGCGGACGCCTCGATTCGGCTGCTGGGCGAGGATCTTAAATACGTAAGTCGTGGCGGCCTCAAGCTAGAGCGAGCTCTGGAACACTGGAAGATTCCTGTGGATGGGCGGGTTTGTTTTGACATTGGCGCTTCTACCGGCGGATTTACCGACTGCCTGCTACAACACGGCGCAGCCCGCGTGATCGCGATCGACACAGGCTATGGCCAGATGGACTTCAAGATTCGCCAGGACTCGCGGGTCCGCCTGTTGGAGAAGACCAACGCGCGTTATCTGACCCGCGAGATCGTCACCCGCGAGATCATGGGCGAAGCCGCCGACCTCGTCGTGATGGATGTGTCCTTTATTTCCGCGACGCTGGTTCTTCCGGCGGTAATGGCTTCCGTATTTCCGGACGCTGCCGCACGCAGCGGGCGTCAGATTGTGGTCCTGGTGAAACCGCAGTTCGAAGCGGGCAGGGAACATGTGGGCAAGGGAGGGATCGTGCGCGACAAAGCTCCTCAGGCCGCCGCTGTGGAAAGGGTTAGGCAGTGCCTGATGAGTCTGGGATGCTCGAGCAACGACGTTATCGAGTCTCCGATCCTGGGCGCGGAAGGGAATCGGGAGTTCCTTCTGCGGGGAGTTTTCTAGGCTGGTTATCGTCGACGATTAAGGCTTTCCGTCCCCGATTCTGTACAATCTTGGTTTCGCCATGGCCAGCTCGCAATCATCTCCCAAAGTCGCAGCGATTATCTCCCGGCCCAATCGCCCCGAAGTTGCCCAGGTCGTGCCCGGGCTGCTGGTGTGGCTTTCGAGCCACGATTATAAAGTTGTGATCGATGAGGAAACCTCCCAGTACACGAGGGGGCCGGAAATAGTTTCGCGTGCGCAGATGTCCGAGCGGCCGCTGAACCTAGTCGTTGTCCTCGGCGGAGATGGAACTTTGTTGTCCGCAGCGCGGGCCACAGCCACGGCGGACGTTCCCCTGCTCGGAGTGAACCTGGGCTCGCTGGGGTTTCTCACCGAGGTTCCACTGGTTTCGCTGTATCCCATGCTCGAGGCGATTGGGGAGGGAAGCGCCGCGGTTGAACAGCGTTCGCTGATGCATTGTGAATTGCTTCGCGGAGACCAAGTTCGCGGCAGTTATCTGGTCTTCAACGATGCGGTGTTGAACAAGACTGCGCTGGCCCGCCTGAACACCTACGACCTCCACATCGACAAGGTGTTCGTCTCCAGCTACCGTGCGGATGGCATGATCGTGGCGACTCCTACGGGTTCCACAGCTTATTCGCTCTCCGCAGGAGGGCCGGTGTTGATGCCGACCGTGAATGCTTTTGTGATTACTCCGGTGTCTCCGCATTCGCTGACCCACCGCCCGCTGGTAGTGCCAGATTCGGTAGAGATCGATCTGGTGCTGCGCAGCGATGAAGATCTCGCGTATCTCAGCCTCGATGGACAGCCGGGGCTCGACTTGCGCGATGGCGACCGCGTTCGCTGCCGCCGATCCGAACATAAAGTCAGCCTCTTTCATACGGATACGGATTTTTTTCATGTGCTGCGGACTAAGTTGAAATGGGGAGAACGGTAGGGAGGAGAATGCTCCGCAGCGGCCGAAGCCGCGACCTTCCAAACCACATCAGCGTTCGGCTCGTATCAGGTCCGCAACTTTCTCGCGGCGGCGAATGATTTTCGCAGAATTTCCCGACACCAAGACTTCCGCGGGGCGCGGGCGTGTGTTGTAGTTCGAGGCCAGCGCCATCCCGTAGGCGCCAGCGTCCAGGATCGCGAGGAGATCTCCTTCTTTCACATTGGGCAATGCGCGATCACGCGCGAAGAAGTCGCCGGTCTCGCAGACTGGGCCTACGACGTCGACGGTTTCACGCGATCCCTCACTTTGAGCAACGGGAGGCCGTTTTAGCGGGATGATCTCATGGTAGGCGCCATAGAGCGCGGGCCGAATTAAGTCGTTCATGGCGGCATCCACAATCACGAAGCGTTTGCCGCCGTTCGCTTTACGATAGATCACTGATGTAATCAGCACGCCGGCCGGTCCCACGATCGCGCGCCCGGGTTCCAGCAGCAGGTGCACATTCAATCCTTGCAACGGGGCGATGATCGCGCGCGCGTAGGCCGCAACTTGCTCCGAGAAATCAACTTGAGCTGGCGGGTCAGCGGAGGCCGGTTTCTGATATGAAATTCCCAGTCCTCCACCGGCGTCAACGTACTCGATGGTATGACCGTCGTCTCGTAATTCGCGGACCAGTTCCGCGACCCGGGTCATGGTCTCGGCAAACGGGGCGACGTCGGTGATCTGCGACCCGATGTGAACACTGACTCCGGCCGCTTTGAGATGCGTCGTTTCCGCAACCTTGGCGTAGAGTCGCCGGGCTTCACGAATCGGTACGCCGAACTTGTGAGCATGAAGGCCGGTCGAGATATAAGGATGCGTATCGGCGGCCACGTCCGGGTTCACGCGCAGCGCGACTCGAGCCACGGTCCGTAGCCGGGCCGCGCGTTCTCTAAGAACGTGCAATTCTGATTCGCTCTCGACGTTGAACAACAGAATTTTGGCCTTGAGGGCAGCGGTAATTTCGTCGCGGGTCTTTCCCACTCCCGAGAAGACCACGCGCCTGGCCGATGCGCGGTTTGCCGCCAACACGCGTTCCAGTTCTCCGTCGGAAACCACGTCAAAGCCGCAGCCGCTTCTCGCGAGCAGGCGCAGGATATTGAGGTTGGAGTTCGCTTTCACCGAATAACAGATGGTGTGGGGAACGCCGCGGAACGCGGCCTGAAAGCTCGCAAGTCGCCGGCGAATCAAAGTTGCAGAATAGACGTAGAGCGGAGTGCCGTAGCGCTGGGCGAGCTGCGCAAGCTCAACCTCGTCGCAGCGCAGGGTCAGTGCGGGAGCTTCGCGCGAACGGCTTCCTTCTTTCTGTGCATACGCAAAACCGGGAGCATGCGCGATCTCAGGCTTACTGCGTGCGTTCATTTCTTCTTCGGCGATGCAGGTGCGCCGTCACGTACCTTGATGGCAACCACGGTCTGATCGTCGAAGGTTTCCACTCCAGCGGAATGTTCGGCCACGGCCTTGAAGAGGGAATCGACGACGCAGTCGGCGGACTTGGCCGCGCAGCTGGCGACAATTTCTTCCACCCGGGGGCGGCCAAACATTTCGCCGCTCCGGCTGCGCGCATCCAGCATGCCGTCGCTGAAGAAGACAAACATATCTCCCGGCTTCATGCGGAATTTGAATTCGTCGTAGTCGGCTTCGTCGAACAATCCTAAAGGCAGGCCCGTCGCCTCAATCACTTCGTTCTTTCCGCCGTGGACGTAAATGGGGCGGGGCAAGCCGGAGTTCGCTACGGTCAAAGTGCGGTTTTCGTCATCCCAGACCGCGTAGATGAGCGAAACGAATTGGGCTTCGATGCGGCGTTCCGCCAGAGACAGGTTCACCGCGGAAAGCATCTCGGCCGGCATCGGTTCAATGGGCGCGTGCGAACGCAGGATGCCACTCACCAGCGCGGCGTAAATCGCCGCCGGCGCGCCCTTGCCGCTGACATCGCCGATTACGATTCCCAGCCGCGACATGGAATAGGGAATGAAGTCATACAAGTCGCCACCGATCGCTCGCGCGGGGACAAACTTCGCAGCCACGTCCAGGTGCCCGAGTTTGGGCCGGGCATGAGGCAGGAGCCGCATTTGCAATTCCCGCGCCAGCGCGAGGTCTCGCTCCAGGCGACGCTCTTGCCGGGCCACTTGCTCATAGAGCCGCGCGTTTTCGATGGCGATGGCGATCTGGGCGGCCAGCGTTGTCGTGGTGCGTCGGTGATCGTCGGTGAAAAATCCGCGCCGGGTATGCTCGAGATCAAGCACACCGATGACCTTATCCTTATAGATCAAGGGAACCACCAACTCCGAGCGCGTCTCCGGATTGGCCTCGATGTAGCGTGGATCTTTTGTGACATCGGGAACCAGCACCGCTTGTTTGGTCTCGGCCGCGTAACCGATGAGTCCGCGCCCCAGCGGAATTTCATGTTTAAGTTGAATATTTTCGTTGAAGCGCAGCGAAAAACGATGCTGCAATTTTTCCCCGGTGGCATCCAGCAGGAGAATGCTGAACATCTGGTAGTCGATGAGACGGCGCATCAGTTCCGCGATGCGGCCCAGCAGTTCGTCCAGATTCAGGATCGATGTGAGTTCGCGGGCGATTTCGTTGAGCAGCAGCAGAATACGCGACTGCTTGATGGTGCGCGTGTAGAGCTGGGCGTTCTCGATGCCGGCGGCCATGCGGGAAGCAACCAGGGTGAGCAGGCGGCTGTGCTCTTCGGTAAAATATCCGGGTTCGCGCGCTTCCAGGTCAATCACGCCGATCACGCGATTCTTCGTGAGCAGGGGAACGGCCAGCTCTGCCCGCACATTGGGAACGCCGGCAATGTATTTCGGGTCCGCGGTCACATCGTCGACCAGCACTGCCTTGCGCTCTTGCGCGGCTCTTCCGGTGACGCCCTCGCCCACTTTCAGCCGCGTCCGTTCGGCAAATTCTGGCGGATGCCCCACCTGGAAACGGATTTTAAGTTCCTGAGTTTTTTCATTGAGTAACAGAATTGCGAAGATTTCGTAGTCGATCACCTTGCGCACCACCTCTGCGATCCGCCGCAGAGTCGTGTCAAGGTCAAGCGAGGTAGCGAGCACGTCGGCAACTTCGAGCAGCAAAGGCTCGATTTGCAGATGCTGTACCGGTTTGGAAAGAACAGATCCCATAGTTTCTATGATAGCAGCCGGATTTCGCGAGGCGGGGAAGATGCCGCCAGGTCGGGATGTTTCCTCGCTCCCACGTCATGAAGGCCAGGGCCGCGCGAAAAACTGCGCCAGTTATTCCCGGGGGACCACGCAGATATCGGCCAGGTTGCGGTAGCGTTCTGCATAATCCAGCCCATAGCCGACCACAAATTCATCGGGAATCTTGAAGCCCACGTAATCTCCCTGCAGCGGAAGCTTGCGTCGCGACGGCTTGTCCAGCAAGGCAGCGATCTTGAGCGTCCGCGGCTGCCGCGCCAGCAGCATCTTTTTCAGATAGGTAAGCGTCAGCCCGGTGTCGAGGATGTCCTCGACGACGATGATGTTCTTGTCTTTCAGAGTTTGATCGACATCCTTGGTCAGCTTCACTTCGCCGGTGGAATCCCATCCGCTCTTGAGTTCCTGCGTAGGGCTGGGACGATTTCCGTAGCTGGAGACGCCGATGAAATCGAAGGTAGCATCGAGATCCAACTGGCGCGAAAGGTCGGCCAGAAAAATTGCCGCCCCTTTCAGCACGCCCACCAGCATCACGGACTCGCCCTTGAAGTCGCGAGAAATGTCGGCGCCCAGCTCTGCCACTCGCTTCGTGATTTGATCCCTCGTGATCAGCACCTTGAGGTCAGCCATAGGCGTTTCATATTAAACTAGGGGAGCAAATCTGGCGGCACGTTTGAGACTTTTTTATGCCCTGCGAGGACTGCCCAAGTGGGGTCATCCGATTTGTTTCGCAAGAAATAGGAACTAAGAGCCAGGAGCTGGTTTCATGATCCTCAATGGCATCAAACTGACATGGCTGGGCCACGCCACTTTTCGCATCGAGACGCCCGCCGGCAAGACCATCATTATCGATCCCTGGATCATGGGCAATCCCGCGTGTCCGGCGTCGGAGAAAGACGTCAAGAAAGTTGACGTCATGCTCATCACGCATGGCCACGGCGATCACATTGGGGACGCGGTGGAGATCGCGAAGAAGCACGTCCCCAAAGTGGTCGGCATCCCTGAGTTAATCGGCTGGCTGGAGAAGAAAGGCGTGAAGCAGACGGCGATGATGAACAAGGGCGGCACGCAGACTGTGGGCGACATCAAGGTCACCATGGTTCACGCCGACCACTCATGCGGCATTCAGGACGGCGACGATCTGGTCTATGGCGGCGAAGCTTGCGGCTATATTGTGGAGTTTTCCAACGGCGTCAGGATTTACCACGCCGGCGATACCAATGTGTTCGGCGATATGGCGATCATTCGGGAACTCTACGCCCCGGATATTGCGATGCTGCCCATCGGCGACCATTTCACCATGGGGCCGCGCGAGGCTGCGTACGCCTGCACTTTGCTTAAAGCTAAAACAATAATTCCCATGCACTTCGCAACTTTTCCTGTGTTCACAGGGACTCCGGGAGCGCTGCAGAAGCTGGTTCCTGGCGTTGAGGTTTCGGAAATGAAGCCTGGGGTAACGATTTCATAGAGTCGAGGTTCAAATGCCGAACAGATCGAACAAGCCAAGCTGGCGGCACTATAACGGCTTCACCGCCGCGCCAGTCGACGACTATCTCTACTCCATGCTTCCGAAGCGCGATGCGGTGCTGACCGAGATGGAAGACTACGCCGCCGCTCATAATGTACCCATCGTCGGCCCTGCGGTTGGCCGCATACTGCAGCAACTCGCGCTGATGATTAACGCAAAGACCATTTTTGAGCTGGGATCGGCCATTGGCTACTCGACGATATGGTGGGCGCAGGCCGTGGGCGAAAAAGGACGCGTCACCTACACGGACGGCGATCCCAAGAACGCCGAGCGCGCTCGCGGCTATTTCGATCGCGCGGGCGTGGCTGGTCGCGTCACGGTTCATACTGGCGACGCGCTCGAATACCTCTCGGAGCAGAAACAGGAATTCGACATCATCTTCAACGATGTGGACAAGACCGATTATCCGCGTGTGCTGCGGTTGGTGTCACCACACCTGCGTAAAGGCGGCCTCTTCATCACCGATAACGTGCTGTGGAGCGGCAGGGTCGCCGAGAAGAACCCGAAAAGTGCGGAGACTAAAGCGATTCTCGAATTCAACCAGTGGCTCGGCGCCTCGCCAGAATTTATGACCACGATTTTGCCTATCCGCGATGGCGTGGCGGTCGCGCTGAAGCGATAAGCAGAAGCATCACACCCGCTTTTCCCGACCAATCAGATCGACTTCACTGGGATCGCCAGCAAATCTTCCACCAACCCCACTTCCTTTTGCAGAAATGGCTCGGCATAGGGAACGCCGCCCAGCATGCCATAATGCCGCGCCATGGCTTCCACGCGAGCGTGAATCTCGTCGTGAGCGGGGAACAGATCCTTGCCCGCCTCCTGATCGCTGAACTGTGACTTGTAAGCCATGATGGAAGCGAACTTTCCCGCAAACTGTGCGCTGATGTCGACCACAAACGTAGGCCGCACATCGTAGTAGAGCGTCGCGTAAATGATCTTGAACGGACGATGAGGGTGGAGGCCCGAGTGCACAGGTCCAGGCGCCTGTCCTGAGCTTGTCGAGGTGTCCGAGGTCCGCTCACTGATAGCCGACGGCTGAGAGCTTAGAGGCAACTTCGCCAGCCCCGCCAGGAAGCAAGCTTCGTATCCCAGTACCGACGCCGTGTAGTGATCGGGATGCCGCCCCTTCCAGTACGGCAGAATCACCACGCGCGGCTGCGTCTCCCGAATCACGCTCGCTACTTTCAGCCGGTTTTCCCAAGTGTTTTCGACGCGCCCGTCCGGAATGTCGAGTGCCCGGCGCCAGCTCACACCGAGAATCCTGGCGGCGTCGTCGGCCTCGCGTGCCCGGTCTTCCGCTGTTCCGCGCGTGCCCATCTCACCTTGGGTCAGATCGAGAATGCCCGTGCGCTGGCCGCGCTGCGCGGCTTTCAGCAGAGTGCCGCCGCAGGTTTGTTCCACGTCGTCGCGGTGGGCGGCTATGGCCAGGATGTCGAGTGCTTGGTCGCGAGGAGGGGAAGCCATTTCAGTTGAGATTCCTCTGCTCGAGCACCACATTTTCGCGCACGATGAGCGGGTTCGCCATTATTTCCTGCAAGGCGGGGAGCACACGGCTCGCGTGTTCGTCGGCATCCACGAAAATGAGGATCTCCAGGGTTATAGCGAACTTCATCGAGGCAGAAGTTTATCAGATCATTGCCAGCCGCAAACCTCGGGGATCAATAGACGTCACCCAGCATCAGGGCTACCAGGAGCGTTGCGGCCAAAGAAGTCGCCGCCGCCAGTCTGGTACGCGCCTCCGGTAAACCGTCTTCTACGAAGCGCAAGATAAAAATAAAAGGGGAACGAGAGCCCGGCAACCGTGATTAGAGTACCGGTGATGTCATTTACCAGTTCCCATGCTCCGAAGTGCCAGTGTGCGATACCCGGATGAGGATAGAGGCTGTCGTGCGTGTCGCGGTTCAATCCGTGCATGATCTGGACTGCTACCAGGCCGACGGTGACAGCCACTACGCTCCAACGCGCGAACGCCTGCGCACCGGCCCGCACGGTTTTGCGGACCGTATCCGAAAGCCGCCAGGAAAACAAACTAACAAGCGCAAAAGCAAAGTAGCAGAGGCCGTTCGCGATCAGAAATGCGGGTATCGATTTGTAGGCCTCGCACCCTGTATCGAATCCCTCGGCTTTACACGGGAACATCTGGCTCGCTTTTCCAGATCCATACTCCTGTACGGTGATCAGCGGCGCTATCCAGGGAAGTGAGCGCGAGTAAAAGATTTGGTCATTCAGGTACAAACCAACCCATGCCGTGATGGTCATTGCGCAGGCGACGACGAGCGCGAGCGTGATCGTTCTTAAGACCGTTCGTGTGCCAGTCGGCGATGGAGTTCGTGCCCGGGGAAAATCAATTCCGCGGTTGCTAGATCGTGCTAATACCCGACACCCCAGCGCGAACCAGAAAAACCCCAGAAGGGATGCCAGAATGATCGGTCCCCGCAACTGCACATCGCTTGGCATCGCGAGGACGCGATGCAGAAGCAATCTGAGCAATGCAGAGCCTGCGCATGCACCGAAGACGATCGCAGCATAGCGGGCAGCCGTGGCCGGGAGCGATGGTTTGGTTGTGACTCCCTCCTGCGGCGAGGCGTTGTCACTCACTTTTTTCTTTCCACCAGGAACCGCGCCAGTTCTTTCAGAGTCTCCGCACGCGCGCCGAAACTGTCCAATTCCGCAAACGCTTTGCTCACCAGTTCGTCCGCCTTGCGCTCCGACTGCTCCACTCCAAACAGCGAAGGATACGTTGCCTTCTCGGCCACCGTATCCTTTCCCGCAGTCTTTCCCAGTTGCTCGCTGGTCTGGGTCACGTCGAGAATATCGTCCACAATCTGAAACGCCAAGCCGATCGACCTTCCGAACGCGCGCAGGTGCGCGACCTCCAGGTGGTCGGCTCCGGCATAAAGCCCTCCGCTCACCAGGCTCGCCGTGATCAGTGCCGCCGTCTTGGCGCCGTGAATATACTCCAGCATAGCCGCATCCGGTTTGGTGTGTTCGGCTTCCAGATCCACGACCTGGCCGCCGATCATGCCGTTGACGGTTCCCGTGCCCCGCGCAATTTCCTCGACGATACGCACTCGCGCCTCCGCCGGACATTTCAGCCGGGCCATTACTTCATAGGCCTGCGTCTGCAGCGCGTCGCCAGCCAGTATCGCGATCGCTTCACCGAACACTTTATGGCAAGTGGGTCGACCCCGCCGCAAGTCGTCGTTGTCGAGAGCCGGGAGATCATCGTGAATCAGCGAGTAGGTGTGCAGCATCTCGAGCGCCGCGCCCAGTTCCTCGATCCCAGCGGGCAACGATCCGGCCACCATGCGCCCTGCCTCCATGCAGAGCACCGGCCTCAGGCGCTTGCCGCCGGCAAACACGCTATGGCGCATGGCTTTGTGAATGGAGACAGGATGCTGCGTTTCTAACGGGATGAGCCGGTCCAACGCAGTGTCCACCGCCGTTCTGCCTTGTTCAAGAGTTTCCTGGAGCATGAAGGAGTGAGTATAGCAAGGGTGGGTGCGGAGGAAATCGCGAGTTCGGACGGCAACGTTCTTGCCAACAGGCGTACTGACGGTCTACGCCGCCGTGCCCTGGGCCAGTGCCACGCTTCTCAAGATCGAAGCCAGGATGGCCTCCACATCATAGGACGGACACACATCAACAGCGCCCGCTTCCAGCGCAGCCATCCACATCTCTTCATCCGGAATGCGATGTGTACAGACGATCAACAATGACGGGCAATCCTGGTGCAACTTCTCGACCCCGGCAAACGGTATAGCTTCGACATCGAGAACCGCCACTTCTGGAAGGTTCTGCGCAACCTTATCGCGCAGCTCGTTTTCGGAGCGGGCCACATGAACAGATTGAAACAGGGAACGTAACCCACCGACCAGGGACTGGGATATTGCAGGATCCTTCTGCAGAACAGCTACACTCAAACCCATAATTCTCCCCGAACAACCGCCGTCGATAGCGAACCCGACGGCACACTAAGGCTGCGGGGCGGGGGAAATCCAACTCCACAGACATGGGTACTGATGAGCACGAGACGAATTCCGGCGTCAGGAGCGCTTAACGCCGGGCCGGCACTTTCTCCGTCTCAGGCTCGAACGGCTCGGCCTGGAGTTTCCCGTTTTTCTTCAGCAGAATCTCCACTTTTCCTTCCGCCTGTTCCAGTTCTTTGCGGCAAGCCGAGGAAAGCTGCATGCCTTCCTCGAAGAGGGTCAGAGACTTCTCTAAAGGAACTTCTCCCTTTTCCAGTTCCTGAACTATTTTCTCCAGTCGCTGGAGGCATTCTTCGAATTTGGGCAACGGGTTTTGCTCCTGTTCTTATTGTAATCCCATTTTTCGTTCCGCCTGTCCAGTGAATTTTTGTAAAAGCGGCTGAAAGGAGCAAAATGCTTTTTCAATCTGGAACCCGTTCGGCGATCTGGAACTGAAGGTCAGGGCTTGAGACCTGCTGACAACATCTCTTCAATTTTTTCCCAGGTATCGGATGCGGCCATCGAGGGCGCGCCCGTTGCCGTCGACGAAAGTCGGGGTCGGCTGGGTCGGCGGATCAAGGATGCCGTTGGAAAGCATCGCGTTACCGTGGTTGGTGACGTTGTCGAAGCCGACGCGTACCGCCCAGTAGCGTCCGAACAGATGTATGCGTTTCTCGAACTCCAGATTTATCGTGTAGTAAGTCGGCAGGCGAAAGGTTCCCGGCGGATCGGCCGGATAAATTGTTCCCTGTTCTGAGGTCGCATTGACGGGCAGGCCAGTGCGCGCTTCGGCGGAGTAGACCAGGTCGAAGTTGTGGATGATGGGTAGCTTGAAGAACGGCAACACCCCGTATCCCACAAAGCGGTTGGGCGTATCCCAGGGATACGGGCCGGCCAACTGCTGGCTCAACACAGGCAGATCCAAACTGAAATCGAAGACCTGGTTCGTAATGGCGCGGGACCGGGTGTAAGCGCCGAAGATCTCATAGTGTTGGCTGAAGCGGTGACGCAAACTCACCGTGAAGGCGTCGTAGCGGTCGTCGCGGCCGTTCCCAAGCAAAAAGCTTCCGTCGACCGCGCCATTCAACGTGTTGTAAGCGAAGCCATGCACGCCGCGCTTCTCGATAAACTCCAGTTTCAGGAAAACGTCAGCGGGCAGTTTCTTCTCCAGGCTAACGCTCCAGTTCAGGTAGCGCGGCGCGGCGAGCGCGCTCCGGTTCACAACAAACGTCGTCGGCAATGGGATGGGCGCAGGCTCCGGCGATACTGCGACGCACGTAACACTCGCGCCGTTCGCTTGCTGCGGGCAGCCGTTCGTATCGAAAAAATAATCGATCCTCTGCCCTTCGAGAGCCTGATGGATCAATCCCAGGCTGGTTGCGTCGTAGGTGATTCCAATTCCTGCCGACAACTTGGTATTACTTTCGTTGTCGAATATGTACGTGCCGGCCAGGCGTGGCGAGAACAGCGGCGTCCGGATGATTTCATCCCAATCGAGGCGCACGCCGGGCTCGATGAGCAGACGATTCGTAACCAGCCATCGATCCTCGGCGTAAGCGCTGGCTTCGGCATTGTAGAGCGTCGAGTAATTACCCCCCGAGAACACCGAATAGCGTGCGCAAGTGGGCTCGGGCACGATAGGAAGTCCATTCGCGTCGGTAGGACAAGGCTGCGGCGAGCCCGACTGCACAAACGAAATCGGCTGCCGCCGGAACTGCGCGTCGTAGTTCAAACGGTCCCCATCCGCCCCAGCTTTGATGTCGTGGCGTCCGTGCCACTGATGCGGCGGCAGGTAAAGATTCGCCAGACCCTGCACTCTGCGCGCCAGAGTGTTCTCGTGCAGGTAGTAGTTTCCTGCGCTCGCCAGTATCGTCTGAATGTAGCCCGCGTCTCCTTGCGGAGTGAGGGTCAGGCTGTACTGGTCCACTCCGAATCCGCTTTCCAGCAGCGCCCCGCCGCGAAAATAGTAAAGGTCTTTCAACGAGCCGATGTAAGCGGTTTCCACCTCAGTCGGGGTGGTCGCCTGCGGCATGAGCGCCCATTCTCCGGCGTATTCATCATGAAGGTAATCCGACAAGAAGCTGGCGGTCACGATGTTGCGTGTCGTGAGGTTCGATTGCAGCTTGATCAGGTTGTCCATGCGCCAGATGTGGTCGCTGTCGGCGCCGGAGGGCAGTTGCTTGGTGACGTCGTTGTCGAACTCCCCGTCGAGCGTGTCGATAAACCACATCTTCCCCTTGCGGATCGGCCCCGACATGGTATAAATCGGCGTCCAGTTGGCCAGAGAGATCCCTTTGACATCCTGCGGCGCGGGAATGAAATCCGTCGCATTGAACCGGAAGTGATCGTTGCCCATACGTGTGTTCAAGCCGAGCACTCCGCCAGAACCCTTGCCGAACTCGGCCGGTTCGCGGCTCGGGGTCACCGCGATCGAGCGGAAGGAATCGACGCTGGTCCGCACCACCAGCTCTCCGTTGGTCGGTTGACTCACGTTGAAACCGTCCAGCAGTAAAAGAGTTTGGTAGGTTTCGGCGCCCGCCACATGCGGCTGCCCGAAGGCATCGGGCGTAACTCCGGGGATGAAGGTCAGAGCGTTGCGGTAGTCGTGCGGTCCCGGGTAGGGGATATCGATAAGCTCCGCCGCGCTGAGTTCCTCTTTGGACGAGATTTGCGCAGAGTCGATGGCCGGCACAGATTCCACCACGTTTACTACTTCCCGCGCCTCCTGCTGATGAGTGAGCTTCACGTCCAGGTTGGCAGCGACGCCCACCTGCACATTGGACTGCGATATTGCGTAGTAGCCGATCTTTTCCACGCGCAGTTCGTAAATTCCATGCCGTAAATCGAGGAACTCGCAGCGGCCTGCGGAATCGGTCAGGCAACGCAGTGGCAGAGCCGGCGGCGATGCCTGCAGCACGACATGCGCGGACGCGACCGGCACTGCGTTTTCGTCCGTCACCGTGACGGCGAGTTTCTGTGTGGTGGAAGCCGGAATTGCCGAGGAGGTTGCGGGCGGAGCAGCTTGTCCCCATCCGGAGACTGAGAAGAGGCCACCGAAAAGAAGAAAAGCAGCGGCTCGCATGGAATGGGGGCTTCCGGACTCGACACAGCTAGGATACCTCTAGTCCGCGAGCGGTTGTGCCGTCAAGACGCGAAAGTTTTGGTCGTGTTGTCTGAATCGTTACTGCGAACCAGCGCTCTTTGCAGCTAAGCATAATCTGACCGATTCAGTCTTGTCATCAAACGTCCCCGTTTTTCATCGCGGCGGAGGGATCTCAGTCTTGACCGCTGTAGCGCGCCAGCTGAGGCAGCCCTATTTCGCGCCGTTCGTGCCCAACGCTTCCAACACATCCACGGCTGAGCTGTAGCGTCCTTGCGGCGCACTGACCTGTGCGCCCTGCACGGTCTGCCGCACTGCCAGCAGCATTTCTCTAGCCAGGGCCACGCCCTCGGCGCGCGCCGCTTCAGGCGTTTGCGCGCGTGCCATGCGTTCCAGCACAGCGTCAGGCACACTGACCCGCAATTCGTTCTTCATAAACTCGGCATTGCGTACACTGACCAGAGGCCAGATTCCTGCCACTACGGGAATCCGGCAATGCGCAATGCGGCGCACAAAGTTTTCTAACAATCGCAAGTCAAACACGGGCTGAGTCACGGCGTATTCGGCTCCGGCTTCCACTTTGTACTCAAAGCGGCGAACCTCTTCGTCCAGATCGGTGAGGCCCGGGTTTGCGCCTACGCCAATCACAAATCCCGTTCCTGCGCCGATCGGATTGCCGCCCAGGTCCAGCCCCCGGTTCAGGTTGTGCACGATGTTGACCAGGCCGATCGCGTCCACATCGAAGACCGCCGTCGCGTCGGGATAATTCCCCATCTTCGGTGGATCGCCGGTGATGCAGATCAGGTTCTTGATTCCCACCGCAGCCGCGCCCAGCAGGTCGCTCTGGATGCCCAACACGTTGCGGTCGCGGCAGGTGTAATGCAGAACCGCGTCAATACCCACTTCGTGCTGAATCAGCAGCGACAGCGCCTGGTTGCTCATGCGCGCCGAGGCGCGCGGGCTGTCCGGGATATTCA
>Ga0210398_10002886_pt1 | contig 16587 bp, 14 predicted proteins | sample IncBWC4OmetaG_FD_161047 | JGI IMG/M metagenome (GOLD analysis project Ga0210398, IMG submission 161047) | Forest soil microbial communities from Barre Woods Harvard Forest LTER site, Petersham, Massachusetts, United States - Inc-BW-C-4-O | ecosystem: Environmental > Terrestrial > Soil >... | reverse complement strand
TGCCGCGGCGATGCCGTACATCGCCTTGCAGCTCGTTGGCATGCAAGCCGTTCTCACGCAGTTTGGCGCCGGGTCCCGGCTCGTGCAGGGCTCCGCGCTCTTCGTCTCGTTCGCGATCGTCGCCGCGTATACGTACATTTGCGGATTGCGAGGCCCCGCGTTAGTCGCCTTCGTTAAAGACGCACTGATGTACGTAACGATCGTCGCCGCAATGGTGATCATTCCGGCGAAACTCGGTGGCTGGGGACACGTCTTCAGCGCCGCAAGCGTCGCGCTGCGGACGCATTCGCCGCCCGGTGCGCTCCTCGTCCCACCAAACATGTATTTCGCCTATGGCACGCTGGCACTCGGTTCGGCGTGCACCCTCTTTATGTACCCCCACTCAATCACGAGTGCGCTTAGCGCGAAGAGCAAGTCCGTCATCCAGCGCAACGCCGTTTTCTTACCTCTCTATTCGATCTTACTGGCGATGCTCGCACTCATGGGTTACTGTGCGCTGGCCGCCGGCATCCATCTGGACGCCAAGCACACCAGCCTCGCCGTCCCGCTCCTGCTCAAGGCACTCTTCCCGGGTTGGCTGGCCGGAGTAGGTTTCGCCGCGATCGTCACGGGCGCGCTGGTTCCCGCCGCGGTTATGGCAATCGGTTCGGCGAACCTGTTTGCCAGCAACGTTCTCGCCGAGTTCACTCAAGAACGGCCTGCCGCCGAAACGCAGCATGCAAAGCTCCTTTGCCTCGCAGTACTCGCAGCGGCACTGGTCCTCGTGCTCACCGTTCCGGTGCCGTTCGCGATCAACTTTCAACTGCTCGGCGGCGCGTGGATGATGCAGATCTTCCCGGTCGCGGCGATGGGCCTCTACACGCGCTGGTTCAACCCCGCTGCGCTGCTGGCCGGCTGGGGCTGTGGAATCGTCTGCACGACGGTGATGGCGATAGACACCGGCTTCAAATCGACGTTCGCGCTCGGCGGAAACGGTTTGGTCGGATATATCGGCTTTTATGGTCTCGCGCTCAATCTCGCCGTCGCCGCTGGCTTGACGCTGCTCTTCAACGCGACGGGTACGGCGCCCGGGGTCGACCGAACCGTGCCGGCGGACTATGCGTGAGCGAACGTTTTCGTACGCCGCGCAGGCTACGATGACTCCAGAGACCCGTTCGGACCAGTCCCTCGCTCGGGGTCCGGGGCAGGAGAAGCTCCCGCATCTCCGCTATAGCGTAGGTACCAGGCGTTCGCCCGCCGGTCGGGTTTTTGAGCCACCCTTTGTCACGTACTTAAGGAGAGTCGGAATGCGTTTTCTCAAGATGTCGCTCGTCCTCGTCGCCGCAACCCTCGTCGTCACGGCCTGCGCGAGCAAGTCCTCATCGAACGATCAGAGTCAATCCACGGAAGCTACGACTGCCGCCTCGTCTGCCGCTACGACGACGGACAACACCGCCGCGAGCGCGGCGCCCGCGGGCGAAGCGCCCGCTTATCCCGGAGCGACCACGCAGGCATCCGGAAGCAACACCAGCATGGGCCAGAGCGCCGCGGGCACGGTCATGACGACCGATGACTCCTTCGACAAAGTCTACGCCTGGTATCAGAAAAACATGCCGAGCGGTTCCGAGAAGTCCCACACCACGGCGCCGGTAGAGAGCGCGGTCTTTATGGTCGGCGATCCGGGCTCGGGGCAAACCTCGGTAACGATCACCGTGTCGGGCAACAAGACGATGATCACGACCGCCAAAGTAAAGATGTAAAGAGCCGGCCGCGGCGATTGCTCATTCGTCGTGGAGCGGCAGCTCATTCATCGAGCTGTCGCTCCACATCGTTACGGCGTAAATTCGTAGACGCTTCCTTGGCCGAAAGTACCACCAGCCACGGTCGCCCCATAGAAGTTGCCGCGAGCATCGAGTGTCAATCCATAGTAGGGGTACGCGCCGTCGCTCCCGTTGCCGAACGCATGGAGCACTGTTTCGTCTCCGGACCTGGCGTCGACTTCGAAGAGCGTGCCGCAGCCGCAGCTTCCGCCGCCCGCGGATGTCGTTCCATAAAGTTCGCCGCTTTGCAAAATAAGCGTAGCCGTCGGAGAGCTTCCGTCGCTGCCTCCTTGGAAACTGTAGAGGACGCGTTCCCGGTAGGGTCCGTGCGACCGGCGCGCGAGTTCGAAGACGCTGCCTAACCCCGCGGCGCCGCCGTAGTACGTGGTTCCGAAAAGATCGCCGGCTGGATCGGCAACCAAACCGCCGTAAGGCGAAGCGCTATCGGGCTGACCCTTGAAGGCGTAGAGCGTCGTCAGCCTCCACCGCTGCCTTGCCGTCGCGTGCAGTTTGAACACCGTGCCGGCGCCGTGAGCGCCCCCGATCTCCGCGACGCCATACAAATTGCCCGCGGTATCGCGCAACAAGAGACCGAGTGACCCGACGCCCCCGTCCGCACCCCCGGTGAATGCGTGAATGATCTTCTCGTGCCATTTCCGCCCGGCGCGCCAAACTTCGTAGATGGTACCCTCGGAATGCGAACCGCCGTCGGGAGTCATTCCATAGATGTTGCCGCTCGGGTCGAAAACGACACCACCGCCCGGTCCGAATCCGTCACGACCCGCAGTAAAGTCGTGCAGCACGTTCTCGGTCTGTGGGGTCAGCTGGAAGAGAACCCCGCAACCGTCGCTGCCGCACGATCCGCCGGAGCCCCCGGCGACGGTGGTACCGTCGAGGTTTCCGCTCCTATCGAAGCTCGCGCCGCCGTGCGGATTCTTGCCGTCGGTGTAGCAGCTGAAGCTATGCAGCACGCTTTCCTGCCACGGCGGACTCGCCGGCGGCATCAGCTTGAAGATCGTGCCGCACTGCGACGTCCCGCCGGTGACGGTCGTGCCATAGAGATTTCCGTTGTTATCGAAAGCCAGACCGGTTGCGGCATTTCCGCCGTCGCTGCCACCGGTAAAACTATAGAGAACCTGTTCGGAGCCCTCCGAAGAGCGGCCGCTCGCGACGACGGCGTGTAACGAACCGGACGGGCCCGCGTTGTCCGCGCAGCCGGAAAGAATCGTCGCAACAACAATGCCCGCGAGTCCGCGCAGCGCGGCCGATCTCTCTTTCATACTTCCTCCCCGACGCTAACCGCGGTAAGCGGCTGGAACGCTGACGCTGGCGCCGCCGTTCTCGCTGATCGTTGCGCCGCTGCGCTTCGGAGCGGTATCCGACTCGCGGATGAGCTCGAACTGTAAGACGGATTCGCCCGAGGACGGTATCGCGACTTCAATGCGTTGTGGCGAACAGAACTTCGGCGTGCAAAAGGCAGCGAGCCAGCCGTTTGCCACGCCGGAGGCTTGCAAGTGGACGACGGAATCCGGCGTGCCGGTGACCTTCAAACGGTACTTCGCAGCCGCCGCGCTCGACGTCTGAAGCTCGCTGCCCGTCCACGGCTGGACCGAGAGATGTGTGGCCGCCGTCTGCGACAAGGCGAGCATCATCCCGATAGCGGAGATCGAAAGGCTCATGTACGCAGCTTATAGCCGATCGCCATCAAGCGCAAGATAATGCCGAGTGAAATCGCGGTAAGCAACACGACCATCCCAATCGAGAACGCGGGCGCGAGGTAACTCTGCCCGGTGTAGCTGCGTCGAAAGGCGTCGATCGTATAAAAGATCGGATTGAAAAGCTCCAAGGTCTGCAGCGCCGGTGGGAGCATTTTTGCCGAAGTAAAGACGCCGCCGACGAACGTGAGCGGCGTGATGACGAAGGTCGTGAGGATCGCAATGTGATCGAACTTGTCGGCGAGCAAACCGAAAATGAGGCCGAGGGCCGAGAATAAAATCGAGACGAGCGCGATCACTGCGAAATAGATCGCCCAGTCGTGAGGGACGCTGTGGACGAGGATGACGCCGAGCACGGTAATGAGCCCGGCGATCAGCATCGAACGCGCCAAACTGCCGATGACATATCCGCCGACGAGCTCGTATGCCGACATCGGCGCGATCAGCAGCTCCTGGATCGAGTTCATGAAGCGCCCCTGGAACAGCGAGCTCGAGCACTCGCCGTACGACGAGTCGATCACTTGGAGCATAATGAGTCCGGGGATCAAAAACTGCGCATAGCTGACGCCGTCGACCACCGGTATGCGGCTGCCCAGTGCGAGACCGAAGACGAAGACGTAGAGCAGCGTCGTGATGATCGGCGGCCAGATCACTTGGTTGATGATCTTGAGGCTGCGAACGATCTCGCGCTTGACGAGCGTCCATAAAGCGACGGTATTAATTGCGCGTCAGCTCCAAGAATACGTCTTGCAAGGACGCGCCCAGCGCGACGAGTTCTTCGGTCGGCTTTTCCGCGACGATTCGGCCGGCACGCACGATCGCGATGCGCCGGCAGAGCTCTTCGGCTTCTTCCAAGTAGTGCGTCGTCAGAAAAATCGTCAGGCCCTCGGAATTGAGCTTTTGCAGCCACTCCCAAAGCTCTAAGCGAAGCTCGACGTCGACGCCGGCGGTGGGCTCATCGAGAATCAAGAGCTTCGGTTCGTGGATCAAGGCGCGCGCTAACGAAAGCCGGCGCTTCTGGCCACCCGAAATCTTCGTGTACTCGAGATGCGCGTGCGAGGTCAGGCCGAAACGCTCCAGCAGCATGTCGGCACGCTCGGCCACGCGCTTTCCGCGCAGGCCGTAATAACCGGCGGCATAGACGAGCACGTCGCGGAGCGACAGATACCGGTCGAAGTTGAACTCCTGCGGCGAAAGGCCGATGAGACGCCGAGCCTCGCGCCATTGCCGTTCGTTGTCGTAGCCGAAGATTCGGATGCTCCCGCGGCTGGTGCGAGCCAAACCGACGATCGCGTTGATCGTCGTCGTTTTGCCGGCACCGTTGGGCCCGAGAAAACCGAAGAACTCGCCCGATTCCACGCTCAGCGAGATTCCATCGACCGCCGTGAAACTGCCATACCGCTTCACGAGGCCGTTCACTTCGATGGCCGGAGCGGAGACGGGACCTACGGTATCGAGTTCTTTAATCGTTTGTACCGGTGGCGGCGAAGAGTGGCGATCAGTTCCGTACTCTCCGGAATCCCGCAGTCGCTCAATTGGGTTGCGACCTTCTTGACGTCGAACGCGACGCGCCGGTGCTTGACCTGCCAGCCACCGTCACGCTCGGTAAAAATCGCGTAGCAGGCCCGTGGATCGCCATCCTTCGGCAAGCCGACGGACGCCACGTTAACCAGAAGCTTGCCGCGCCACATTCTCACGTAGGGCAGGTGCAGGTGACCGAAGGCAATCGCCGTTGCGGGCTCGTCACCGACGAGTCGTTCGAGCACGCCTTCGTCCGCGTCGGGCCAGATGTGCTCGTCGTCGTTCTTTGGATTCGCGTGCACGATCAACAGCTGATTGTCGTCTTCACCGATGCGCAGCGCAAAGGGCAGCTCTCGCAACCACGATAACCATTGTTCGCCGATCTCCCGGCGGGTCCACGCAATCCTCGCCCGCTCGGCCGGAGCCAACGTTTCGGCGACCGCTTCATCGAACACGTAGCGGTCCTTGTTTCCCCGGATGCATGCGGCGCCGATCTCTTCCAGACGCAGCAGTACCTTCTTTGGTTTTGGCCCATCCAAGCAGAGATCGCCCGCGACGGCGACGCCGTCGGCACCACCTTGCGATTCGAGATCCGCCAGACAGGCGTCGAGCGCTAAGAGGTTTCCGTGAACGTCAGAAAAGACGGCAAATCGCATTGGTCCTCCCGCTCACTCGCGCTTGAGAACCAGTGCCAGCATCGACGGTGCAATTCCAAGCTTCGCGAACTCGTAGAGGTCGATCGACTCGACGGCGATGCCCGCGCGTCGCATTTGTCCCAAAGCCGTGCGGTAGCGGACGTCGGCGAGCACGTGCCGCTCGCCCAGGCAGAGTACTCCCGCGGCCAACTCTTCTCCGCGTTCCAGCACGATGGTCCGAAAACCGGCGAAGGCGGCGGCGTCGGCCTTATCGGCTCCGACGACGATCGTATCCTTGGCGACGGCACTCGCTACCGAGCGCAGTGCGAGCACGCCCGGAGCGAGCTTGACCTCGACCACGCGATACCCGTGTGACTGCGCCAGTTTCGCGAAGCCGGCACGCCCGGGTTCGTTTCCTTGCGAGCCGATGCCAATGAAGGCGGTCTCGCCCGCCAAAATGATGTCGTTGCCGTCGAGCAATCCAGGATTGGCAATATGACCGGCCAGCGGCACGTCGAGCACGGCGAACTCCGCCTGCATCCGATCGGCTTCCGCACGTCGCGACATGGCGGTCGGACGCATCATAACGGCGCCGTCCTCAAAGACGAGCGCGGCATCCCCAGCGCTCACTTCGTAAGCGTCGCTCGCGTGCGACCCGAGTACGATCGTTTCGACGCCGAAATACTCCAGCGTCGAACGCAAGACGTCGTGTTGTTCGAGCGCGCGGGCGTAAATCGCTCCCGGCTCGCCGATCCGCGCGGCGGTGCGCTCGACGGCGGCGTTCGGCCGCACCAATACTGCGCAACGCAGGCGCCCCGTTGCGGTCGCCACCAAGCGCGGGCCGAAACCAACGGCGCTGCGCGTCATTGCGCTTGATACGTTTCGGGGTCGGGAGCTTCGGTGAAAAAGCCGGCCAAATCGGAGGCGAGGAGATCGTTGAGCGTAAGCGGGGGCAGCCCGAAGATTTCCTCTTCGGTTTTCACGATGCTGGCCACGCTGAGATGCCGGTCACCGACGTATCCGCGCCGGGCCAGCGGTGAAACGACCAACGCGTAACTGCGCATCGCGTTGACGTGATCGGCCGGCGAGCTGACGCCCTCTGGAACGATAAAGATAACCGTCGAGCTCCAGTGAGGCGTATGAGAGACAAAATCCACGATTTCGCCCAACGCCGCGTCGGCATCCTTAACGCCGGTCGCGCTGTCCTGCGTCGGAATCCAGACGTAAGTAAAACTCGGCACTCGGTCGCCCTGCACGAACGCTTGCATATCGCGAACGAATTCGTGGCCCCGAGCCACGTCGCCGACTTTCGGGTTGAAGCCGGCGTAGTTGAGATCCACGTTGCCCGCCAGGGCCGCAAGCGCAGGAACGTCGAGATGATACACGGATCCGTCGTAGCCGGACAGACGCAGGAGGCCACCGTAATCGCGATAGGTCAGTCCGGCTCGCGCAAATGCGTTGAACAGATAGCCGCCGCGATCGTAATCTTCCGGGTCGTCACCGTGGTCGTCCATCGGAGAACGAGCGGCGCTCGCGGCGTCCACGAGCTGCTGATAGAGCGTCGCCGCGGAGGCCATCGCAGACTGCTTGGCAACGTTCAAATCCGCATCGGCTGCGTAAAAGTTGTCCGCAAGCGCATAGCTGCGGGCAAGTGCGTGCAGGTTTGGCGTCATACTCTGCGGGTAGAGATTCAGCGTAGCATCGCCGTTGCCGTGCTGATTGCCCGAATCGTCTTTGAGGTCGCCGAGCATGGCGTCGTAACCGCGCGTGCCGACGGCGATGTAAACGACGTGATCGATCGCGTCACTACGCTTGCTCGAACGAAGGGGCGGAATCACCGGATTGAATTTTGCAACGCCGGGCGTCCGATTGTAGCGCAGCGCCGCCAGCGTCTCCTTGACCAGCGACGTGTGCTTGAGATCCACGCGCTGCAGCATCCCCTGGCCACCATCGCCCTTCGCATTGGCCACGTACAAGTAGCGGCCGTTCGCCGAAAGGTCGATCGCCGTCGGAAACCAGCCGGTCGGAATCAGGCCAAAGCGGTAACGTGTCGTACGCCGTGCGTCCAGCACCGCCACAGCGTTCAATCCGGCGAGTGCGACGTATAGTCGCTTGCCATTGGGACTGAGTGCTTCGGCGCTGGGCGCAGCACCGTACGGAGCGCCGGGATACAAACGAAGGTCGAGTCCGCGCACCACGCGAGGCGTGCCGGCAAGGCTGACGACCGCGACGCGGTCCACGTTGGAAAGCGCGACGTACGCGAGCCGGCCGTCTTTGCTGAGCACCGTGGCGCCCGGCGCGGCTCCGCCGATAACCTGCGTCCCGTCGGGTGCCGGATCCATCGGGACCGTCGCGGGATCGACGCTCGTACTTCCCGGCGAGAGCTCGAAAACCGAGAGCGCCGACGATTTGCTTGGATCGAATGCCGGTGCGGCAAAGTTGGGTTCAGGCACCGGCGTCTGCAGCGGCGTATACGCGGAGAGTCCGCTGCTGCTTGCAAGCACCGTCTCACGGCCGGCTGCAATGTAAAGTGGGAAATCGCCCGCAGGAATCGTTTGCGCGACGGTTCGATCTGAGAGATCTATTTCAATCGCTGCATCGCCGAGATTATCGGCGACGTACGCGTTTCGACCGTCGGGCGAGACGGCGATCTGCGCGGGAAACACACGACCGCCGTGCGTCGCAGGAAGCGCGACGGCCGCTTGCGCGGTGAGCGTTCCGCTCGCGTCGAGGTCGAAAACGTCGACCGCGCCGGCCGCCGCGTCCGAGGCGAGCACGATCGTGCGAGCGGCATCGCGCGGGTCGCGTGTCGCCGCCACGCCCATAAAGAACGATGCTGAGGAATTCTGATAAATGCTCGCGATCTTCATCGTCCCGACGTTCACGACCGCGAGCGACGCGGGTCCGGAGAGAATGGCGTACCGGCCGTCCGGCGAAAGCGCCATACCGAGTGCGCCGCTGCCGACCAGTAGGGTGGTGCCCGCGGGTGCCGTAGTTCGCCCATCGGGAAGAACGGCATCGACGGGATTTATTCGGTCGGCTCCGGCTGGACGGTCGCCTGCGGGTGCGGAGTATATGATGAGAGGAGTCGTCCGACTCCCCGCACCCAACAAGGCGGCGGCCAAAAGCGCCGCTGCAATTTGCCTAAAAGACACGGGAGGATGCCATTACCATTGCGGGTCGCGAGGACCCTGCCGTCTTAGCCGTAGCCACGGCCGCCCCGCCGTTTGAGCTCGGGCAGGCCGAGGTTGTTCGGCGGATCGATTTAGCGCTCGGTCCGCGCTCGCGCGAAATCGTCCGGCTCCTTCCAATGTTCGGCAACACCGGCATCGAGCGCCGCTACTCCTGCGTTCCGATGGAGTGGTATGAAGAAACGCACGATTGGCCCGACCGCAACGCAGTCTACCTCGATTCGGCGGTCGATCTTCTCGAGACGGCAACCAATGAGGCGCTTCGGCGCGCGCGGCGTCAAGCGGACGAAATTGATGCCATCGTCGTCGTTTCGACGACGGGAATTGCAACGCCCAGCCTAGACGCGCTCTTAATGGAGCGCATGCGGTTGCGCCCAACGGTGCGCCGCCTGCCGATCTTCGGGCTAGGCTGCGTCGGCGGCGTCATTGGATTGGAGCGCGCCGCCATGATGGCTCGCGCGAAACCCGGCGCGCTCGTTCTTTTCCTGGTCGTGGAACTCTGCGCGCTCTGCTTTCGCCGGGACGATTTCTCCAAGAGCAACATCGTAGCGACCGCCCTATTCGGCGATGGTGCCGCGGCGGCGCTGATCTCCTGCGACGGCGAGGGCCCCGCAGTTCTGGACGGCGGCGAGTTCACGTGGCCGGAGTCGCTCGACGTGATGGGCTGGGATGTCACAGGTGACGGGCTCAAGGCGATCTTCTCGCGCGATATACCCGAGCTCGTGACGACGAAACTGCACGATGTGACGGTCGATTTTCTTTCAGGGCACGGTCTCGCGTTACGAGATATCGATCGCTTCGTCTGCCACCCGGGCGGTGCGAAAGTGCTCGACGCTTTGGCCGTTGCGTTCGAAATCGACCCGCAGCGACTTAGCGAATCGCGCGGAGTGCTGCGCGATTACGGCAACATGTCTGCGGCGACGGTGATGTTCGTACTCGAGCGGACGCTCGCATCGGCCGCGCCGTGGAGGCGAGCACTGCTGAGTTCGTTAGGCCCGGGCTTCACCGCCGGCTTCACGCTGCTCGAAAACCGCCCCGTGTGAGCGTTCTCTGGGTTGTTCTCGCGCTCGTGGCCCTTCAACGGGTTGCTGAGCTGCTCTACTCGGCGCGCAACACGCGACGGCTTCTCGAACGCGGCGGCGTCGAAATCGGCGGCGCGCAATACCCGTTCTTCGTGCTGCTGCACGGAGGGTGGCTGGCCAGCATGGCGGTACTGATTCCCGCCTCCCGCGCGCCGAACTGGTGGCTGCTCGCACTCTACGCGTTACTGCAGCCGTTGCGCGTTTGGATCATTGCGAGCCTCGGCGAGTATTGGACGACGCGCATCATCACGGTACCCGGAGCGCCGCTCGCGCGGCGGGGCCCCTATCGCTTCTTCCGCCACCCGAACTACATCGTCGTTTGCGCGGAGATCGCGATCCTGCCGCTCGCGTTCGGCGCCGTAGAAATCGCAATCGTGTTCTCCATTCTGAACGCGGCGCTGCTGTCGTGGCGCATCCGAGTCGAGGAACGCGCGCTGCTCGGCCGCCAGGCGAAACATAGCGGGCTCGACCGCGTATAGGATTTCATGGCCTCGCGCCGCTCGTCTCGCAAGACGGCTACGATGGGCTCGTCGCCTGGAACGCCGACCAAACGCATTTCGTCTGGAACACGGGCCGCAGATGAGCGGCGCAACCGTCTGCCGCCAACATCGGCGGTAACCTGCTGCGGCGCTTTACGGTCACGTTCGATTACCGCTACGGTACGATGGCGCTCGTGCCAGCGCGGCGCTTCACGACCCTGACGTGTACGAGCGCTCGGGTTTGTTTCTCATCCGTCACGCCGGAAGCACGGTCGTCGTCGATGCGCGCCCCGGCTCGCCGCCGGCACGAAGTCGCTTGGCCAAATTCGCGACGTATTCGACCGGCCTGCGCGAACCGTCGTGACGCTGCAGATAACCGGCAAAGACGCAGTGCAACGCACCGTAAAGCTTACGTTAGGCGACTACATCTAAGCGAGGCGGTTTAGGGGGTGGCGCCGAACCTTCTCAACCGCCAAGTCGCTCAACTTCAGGAGAAAGCGCGATGAGAGTTTCAGGACTTAGGGGCTACGCGCTGTGCAGTTGCGTCGCCGCAATCCTAGCGGGCTGTGCGCAATCGCTGTCCGGCGCGCAGGGCGCGATAGTTCCGAACGCTGCGCAAAAAACGAAGACCTTCAACTACACCGGACACAAGCAAACCTTCACGGTGCCGTCCGGGGTGACGACGATAAAGATTATCGCCCTGGGCGCCAGCGGCGGCGCCTCAACGGGCGGCTACGGTACCGGCGGCGTCGGCGGCGACGGCGGTCGCGTGAAAGCGACGATCCCGGTCACCCCGGACGAGAAACTTGCGGTCTTCGTTGGAGGCCAAGGCGGAACTGCCAGCGCGTTCAACGGCGGCGCGCCCGGCGGCATCACCAACGGGAGTGGCGGCGTCGGCGGCGGTGGCGGCGGCGCCTCGGACGTGCGCCAGGGCGGTGATAAGTTAGCCGACCGCGTCGTCGTGGCCGGCGGGGGCGGCGGCGGGGGTGGGCCCAGTATTTTCTACGGCACCGGCAACGGCGGCTTGGGCGGCGGAGACGTCGGCGGCACCGGTGGCGGTCAATGCTACCAAAATGGGGCCGATGGTTGCGGCGGCGGCGGCGGGTCCCAGACCGCTGGTGGAACCGGGGGCGCCGGCGGTGACCGCGGCGGGTATGCGCACGGCAACCAAGGTGATCCCGGCAAGCGCGGCCGCGGCGGCGACGGCGCAGGCGGTACGTACACGGGCGGCGGCGGCGGCGGTGGCGGCGGCGGCTTCTACGGCGGCGGCGGCGGCGGTTCCGGCTCGCAGAGTACGAGCGGCGTTGGCGGCGGCGGTGGCGGGGGCGGCGCTTCTTCGTTCGTCGAGCAAAGCGCAAGGCACGTCGAGAACCAGCAGGGAGCGGCGCCTTCAGGTAACGGCCAGGTTATCATCTCCTGGTAGAAATGCGCTCTTAGCCGCGTCAGCAATCGCGACGTACAAACCTCATTGCGCGTTAGGCACTTCGGAGAGATTTTGGAGAGACCGAATGCAAGTTTCAGTTTCAGCTCGCTACGCGTTGAGCGTTTCCGCAGCTGTTGCGATACTCGGCGGCTGCAACGCTGGATCACCTAGTGCGGGGCCGCCCGGGGCGCCGTCAAACGCTCAATCGATGCCGCAAAGCCGCATGGGCAACGTGGTACCGCAATGGCAAGCTAAACATCAAGCGACCGCCGTCTGTCCGGAAGCCGTGGGCAAGCCGGTCTGTCAGGTGCTGCTCGAGCACCCGGGCCCGAGCCCGCTCAATTGCTCGCCGCCGGCAGGCTGCGGTTGGGAGCCAAGCCAGCTCGAAGCCGCCTATAAGCTGACCCCGTCGCTTGGAAAAGGATCGGGAACGATCGTCGCGGTGATCGAGGCCGGCGACCTGCCAACGGCTACGTCCGATCTGGCGGTCTATCGCACCGAATATAGCCTCGGAACGGCCACCATGACGAAGTACAACGAGGACGGAAAACAGTCGAACTATCCCCCCTCGTGCGAGAACTACGGCTGGTGCCTCGAGACCGACCTCGACATCGATATGGTCTCCGCTGCGTGTCCGAAGTGCACGATCTATCTCATGGAAGCCGGCGGCGAGATCAGCGACTTTGAAGCCGCCGAGACCGAAGCCGTCAAGCTCGGCGCGAAGATCCTCAGCAACAGCTGGAGCTGCCCCGAGGACTGGGATTGCGAAGATACCAACTTCGGCAACTACTTCGATACGCCCGGCGTCGCGTATCTCGCTTCAACCGGTGACCGCGCCTACAACACCATCGGCGGCCCGTCGGATCTCCAGAGCGTCATTGGCGTAGGAGGCACGCAGCTCGCCCTCAGCGGCTCGAAGTACTCTGAAACCGTCTGGAACGACGCGAGTGCCGGCTGCTCGAGTCCTACGGTCGTCGGGAGTCCCGGCGTTCCGAAGCCCTCGTGGCAGCACGATCCCGACTGCACCTACCGCACCGATGGCGATATTTCGTCTGAGTCCGGCTGCAGCCCGGGCGTGGCCGAGTACGTCACGACCCAGTACACCGGCTGGGAAGAAGTTTGCGGCACCAGCGTAGCGTCGCCGTTTACCGCAGGCATCATCGCACTCGAAGGCAACGCCTCCAAACTCAATGGCGGTGAGACCTTCTGGAAACTCAAGGCCAAGAAGCTCAAGAAAGAGCTTCACGACATCTCGTCGGGCTCTGACGGCTCCTGCGGCGGGGAATATCTCTGCACCGCCGGCGCCAAGGGCTCACTCGGGTACAAAACCTACTCCGGTCCGGCCGGCTGGGGTAGCCCGAACGGCATTAAAGCGTACTAAAGACCCGTACGAAGCCGAATCCATGGAAGGCGGGCGCAATCGCGCCCGCCTTTCGCAATTTCGTTAACGCGTGAACAGGGACGCCTTGGGCGGGTTGCCGCGCAAGGCTGCCGAAACGATTTTTAGCCCCGGTTTGGGCGGACTTCTGCTACTTCAACCTATTAGGAGGCACATGCGACCATCATCACGCGTGATTGCGTCAGCGTTGGGGCTCACGCTAACCCTCACTGCATGCGGAGGGCAAAACTCCTCGCTTCCGTCGATGCTCTCGAGCAACAATGGCGGACCGATGGAATCCTCCGTGCGGACGGCGACGCCAGGGAAGCCGTTGATTTCGATTCCGAAGCTCTACGGAGACTTGGCGTATACCGATGCGGGAAGGCGAGCTGCCACCGCGACGGTCAGAGTCTCTCTGACGCTTCGTTACAATCATCAAGCCGAACTCGACCGGCTCGTTGCCAGTATCAGCGATCCGCACTCGGGAGCGCATCGTCAGTTCCTAACGGCGAAACAGTTCAACGACCGCTTCGCGCCGACAGCGGCTCAGGAAAAGCAGGTCGTTCACGAGTTGGAACGCGCCGGCTTCAAAATCGAAGAACGTTATCCAAATCGAACGATCGTGGATGCAACGGCTCGTACTTCCACCGTCGAGCAGTTCTTCGCAACTGAGATTCACACCGTACATCAAGGAAAGCACGGCGAGCGCTACACGAACGTCACGTCCGCGACCGTGCCTTCGTCAATTGCCAAACTCGTGCGCGACGTTTCGCTCAATAATCTCGTCGTGGTCCGGACCGTAGCCGACCAGAGCGGCGTCGAAGGACAACGGAGCGTGCCGCAGTTGCAAACCGACGGCCAGGGGCGCGCGATGATTCCGCTTGGAGGAGTAGGACCTGCTCCACAGGACTCCAACGGCAACCTAGTCAACGGAAACTTTGCCAGCGGTTCGCTCAGCCCCGGCTGGATAAACGAAAGCACCACGCGGGGCAACTACGTGCAAGTCACGACCGCGCAGTCCTACGAAAGTACGTATTCGGCGTTCATGGGTACGTTGTCGCCGCCCGAGATTAACGGGTGGGCTGCGATCGCTCAAGAAGTAACCGTCCCCTCCGGCGGTGTCCTTAGTTTCTGGGTCTATCAAGGCTCGAACGAAGGCCAACTGGGATATGGAACCAAGTACGCGTGGCAAGCCGGGTATTTGCTCAACTCGCGCGGATCGATTCTCACCACCTTCTACAAGACCGTAAACAACACCAACGGCTGGGTGAACTATCAAGTCAATCTCAGCGCATACGCCGGTCAGAAGGACTATATCTACTTCGGTTCCTACGGTGACGGCTACTCGCAGACGTACGTTTACCAATACGTCGACGATGTCGCATGGTTAGGCGCGTCGCCGTCGCCATCGCCGACACCGACGGCAGCGCCGACCCCCACTCCGACGGCAGCGCCGACCCCCACTCCGACGGCAAAGCCGACCCCCACTCCGACGGCCGGCCCGACGGCTACGCCGACCGCAGCGCCAACGGCTTCACCAACTCCCGGCAGCGGATGCAACAACGCGTCGCCGGATAATGGGCCGCTTACCAACTCCTCTGGAACCCTCGCAACCGGCGTCGCAAAACCGTTCGATTTCCCGGTTCAACACGGTTGCAACGGCGCTGGTTATACGGCAGCCATCGCCATCGACGATCCCGTAAACACGAGTTACCTCGCAACGTATCTGTCGGCTGCGGGCGTCACGCAAACGGGTACGGTGACGAACGAAGCGGTCGACGGCGGCGGTAGCGGTGACGACGCCGAAACGGATCTGGACGTGCAGACGATCTCTGGATTGGCGCCGGGCGCGAACATCATCGTCTACGATATGGGTTCGCTGGGCGATCAGCAGATCGAGGACACGTACAATAAGGTGCTGACCGACGGGAAGGCGACAGCCGTTAACTCGTCGTTCGGTGGCTGCGAATCGAGCGACGTACCATTTGCCGATTCCACGAACTCGATTGCCGAGCAAGGAGCTGCCGAAGGCGTTGAGTTCTCCGCCTCGAGCGGCGACTCGGGAAGCAGTGAGTGCAACGGAAGCAAGGGCGTCAGCGCACCGGCCGGCGGCCCGTACTTCTCGTCGATCGGCGGGATCGACTTCACTGACACCAGCGGCGGCGTTCTCGAGACCGTCACGATGGGTAGCGTCGACGGTTACTCGGGCGGCGGCGGCGTCTCGACGGTCTTCGCGCTTCCCAGCTATCAAAGCGGCATCACCGGGATGATAACGTCGGGTCGCAACCAGCCCGACATCTCCTTGCCGTTCTTTCCGGTAGCAGTCTATACGGGCGGCAGTTGGGGCGAGTACCTCGGAACCTCGTGGTCTTCGCCGGCCTCGGTAGCAATGGTCATCGAAGCCAATCAACTCCACTCTAGCAAGCTGGGCTGGATCGATCCGACGATCTATAGTTTGTTCGGTTCGACCGGTTATAGTGATTACTACACGCCGTGCACGTCTGGCAGCAACGGTGCGTACTCGTGCAGCGCCACGCAGTATAATCAAGCCGCCGGAATCGGAGCTCCAAAGGCCTGGGCCTTAGCCAACGCTCTCTAGAGCTCTGGGGTGGTCGTGATCGGAAGCGGGGTGTGCATGCACACCCCGCTTTTTCGACCCTCGCACACGGCAGTTACTCGAATTGAGGTTTTTTTAAAGGGGCACCGCGTGACGCAGCAGTCTCAGTTTCAACTGCCGATCTTCTTCGACATCGGTGCGCTACAAGTGGCGAACGCGGGCGCTTCGCCCGCACCGACGTAAGCCCGATTTTCATACTTTCTTAACACATTGACGCTAGAGTCGCAACGTCCACCGGCCACCCCAGAGTGGCAATCCGTTCAACATCGTTAAGGAGCTAACATGAAGTCTGCCCAATGGTCACTTCGATCCCTTGCAGCGGTCGCCGTCGCTGGGATGCTCGCCGGATGTGCCGGCGGCGCATCTATGCCGGCATCGACGAACGCTCTGTCCTCCATGGCATCACGCGCGCCCTGGTCGAGCGATTCGATTCAACCCGCTAAATGCAAATCCGACCACGGCGTATCGGTGAGTCCGTGCTCGATCCACCTCTCGCTCTCCAACCCCGACGAAAACGTAACGACGAAGGGCCCGAAGGGAGGCACCTTCAGCTACAACGACACGGTATGCGTGAAGAACGACATCGCAACGATTAGCGGCTCGGGTAACAGCTACAACGCGGATTGGGGATCAAAATCGGGATCTTGCACCGCAATTTTTACCGATAAGAACTCCCAAGGCAAGAAAATCGGCACGGCTAAGCTCAAGATCACCAATAACGCCTAGCGGGGCCGCGTACACGAACGA
>Ga0210398_10002885_pt1 | contig 16589 bp, 15 predicted proteins | sample IncBWC4OmetaG_FD_161047 | JGI IMG/M metagenome (GOLD analysis project Ga0210398, IMG submission 161047) | Forest soil microbial communities from Barre Woods Harvard Forest LTER site, Petersham, Massachusetts, United States - Inc-BW-C-4-O | ecosystem: Environmental > Terrestrial > Soil >... | reverse complement strand
GACGCTCGGCTGGCCCGCCGCCGGCCCCAACGGAACCAAAGTCGCCGCACTCGGATCAGGCGGAAGCACCACGCGATCGCCGGATTTCAGCACGTCTGCCAGCAGCTTTATCGAGCTGGTTCCCACCAGCCAGCGGCCATCTTTCGAAATTCCAATTGGCACGGCTTCATATTTTTCAGGATCAAGCGCGCGAATCACCGAAGCAGCGGAAGCGAGCGAAACTTCGTGCTCGCCCGAGCGTCCGCCAAAAAGCACGCCGATGCGCAATCGCCTCTGCGAGCTCATCGCGGCACCGCCGGGCACACTCCACAGTCGCGCACAAAAGTCACAGGATTTTCTTCCCCAGGCCGGAGAGTACCAGTTCAACGCCCAGCAACGCCGTAGTGTTGTGCAGATCAATCACGGGATTTACTTCCACCACCTCGAACGAAACCATCTGCTTGCTGTCCGCGATCATTTCCAGCGCCAGATGCGCTTCGCGATAAGTCACGCCGCCGCGCACCGGCGTTCCCACTCCCGGCGCATCACTCGGATCCACGAAATCCATATCCAGGCTCACGACGATTCCCGCTGTGTCATCTCCCGCAAATCGCAGCGCTTCAGCCATCACTTCGCGCATGCCACGCTCGTCAATATCGCGCATCGTGAAAATATGCACGCCGGAATCTTTCACCAGCCGCCGCTCCTTGGCATCCAGATCGCGGATTCCCACCAGCACCACGTTCCGAGGTTCCACCATCGGCTTGATGCCGGCCAAATCCGTCAGCTCCGGCGGGCCATAGCCCATGATGGACGCCAGCGGCATGCCGTGCACATTGCCTGAAGGCGACGAATCCGGCGTATTCATGTCGCCGTGCGCGTCCAGCCAAATGACGCCGACTCGTTTCGATTCCTTATTGAAATGTGCCGCAGCGCCCGCCGTTGTGCCCACCGCAATCGAATGGTCCCCGCCCAGCACCAGCGGAATCATGTCCTCATCCAAAGTTTTCTTCACCGCATCGGCCAGGCCCTTGCACGCCTGCGAAATTTCATCCAGATAACGCGCGCGCTTCTCGCCGTAGGGCTGCTCTTCCGGCTGCGGCACCTGCACGTTGCCGATATCTTCCACCTGCCGCCCCAGCTGTTTCAGGCGCGCCTGCAATCCCGCCACGCGCAACGCGGAGGGACCCATATCCACGCCGCGGCGGCTCGCGCCCAGGTCCATCGGCACACCGATAATGCGAATTTTGTCAGGCATATTTTTGTTTTCGCGACCCCAAGCCGGGGGAGGGAACCCTAAGGATAAACTCGATACAGCATCCGTGGGAAGGGGATGACCTCGCGAATGTGCTCCGTTCCGCATATCCACGCGACGGTGCGTTCCAGGCCCAGGCCGAACCCCGCATGCGGCACGCTCCCATAACGCCGCAAATCCAGATACCACTGAAAAGATTCTTCGGGCAGATTATGTTCGCGCAAACGCCGCACCAGCGTGTCGTAATCTGCCAGACGCTCGCCGCCGCCGATAATTTCGCCGTACCCTTCCGGAGCTATCATGTCGAAACTCAGCGAAAGCTCCGGCCGCGCCGCATCCGTCGCCATGTAAAATGCCTTCATCGCCGCGGGATAACGATGAATCACCACCGGCCGGTCGAATTCCTTGGAAATAATTGTTTCCTCGTCGCCGCCAAAATCGTCGCCCCACTTTGCGGGATTCCCAGCCTTCTGCAGCACTTTGATCGCATCGTCGTAGGTGATCCGCGGAAAGGGCGGCGTGATTTTCTGGAGCGAAGCGACGTCCCGCTCGATCAACCCCAGCTCCCGCGTGCGATTTTTCGCTACCGACTGCACCACCGCGCTCACTAGCCCCTCCGCCAACTGAATCATGTCCTCCAGATGCGCGTACGCAGCCTCCGGTTCGAGCATCCAGAATTCCGTCAGGTGCCGCCGTGTCTTTGATTTTTCCGCGCGAAATGTAGGACCGAACGTATAGACCTTGCCCAGCGCGGCCGCCAGCGCTTCCACGTAAAGTTGGCCAGACTGCGTCAGATAGGCTTTCTGCTCGTCAATGTAATTCACCTCAAACAGCGTGGTGGTTCCTTCGCACGCCGCCGGAGTGAAAATCGGCGCATCGGTCAGCGTGTAACCCTGCGCGTCCATGTAATTCCGCGCCGCGCGCTCCGCCTCCGCGCGAATCCGCAAAATCGCAGCCTGCCGCGGCGTGCGAATCCACAAATGCCGCCGGTCCAGCAGAAAATCTACGCCGTGCTCCTTCAGTTGAATCGGATAAGGCTCCGCATCCGCGACGCGCTGCACCACTTCAATCGCGCTAACTCCCATTTCAAATCCACCCGGCGCTCGCGGTTCCGCGCGAATCGCTCCCGTAGCGATCACGCTCGATTCCTGCGGCAACCCCTTCAGCGCACTGAAGACTTCGGGATGCTCCTTCTGCGAAACCACTCCCTGCATGATTCCCGTGCCATCGCGGAAAATCGGGAACAGCAATTTTCCCGATTCGCGCAAATTGTAAAGCCAGCCCCGAATGGTGACGGTACCGCCCGTGTGCGCCCCCGCCTGCTCAATTGTGATAATTGGAACCGCCGCCTGTGCTTCCTGGGTCATGTAGTTTTTCCGTTGGATTATTTGCCGCGAACCATTATGGCATGTACTTCATGGCCCGTACTTCATCGCATGAAGTTCGGCATCCGCCGCGCGCCCTACTTCTGCGCCTCGAATTTTTCTTCCAGCTTGTCGCAGGCTTCGCGAATCTGTTCCAGCGAAGGCCCCGCCGCCCCCGCCTGCGCCTTGATTTCGAAAACAAACGGCAGCTCCACGGGCGCGCTCGCAAACCCGGCAAGTGCCGCATCCCAATCAATCGTCCCTTCGAACGGCAGCAGATGCTCGTCCTTGTCGCCGTGATTATCGTGAATGTGTGTGCTCACCACCCGTTCCCGCATCGCGTCGAAGCTGGCCTGCACGCCCTCTTCGATGTGCGCGTGACCTATGTCGAAGCACAATTTCAAATCGTGCAAATGCGTGTCGGTGATGAAATGCTGCAGCGAGGCCGGCGCGCCCAGCTCATCCGGCGTATTTTCCAGCGCAATCGTCACACCGCGCGCCTTCGCGAACATTGAAAGATTTTCCAGCGATGTGAAAGCCGCGTCCAACTTGCGCGCATCCGCCGCTTGCCGTCCGTGCCCGATATGCTGGATCAAATATTGGAACGGCACTTGCTCCGCAATGTCCAGCACGCGCTTGATTTCGTCCACCGCGTCCAGGCGGCGAATCCGCTCCGGGTCGGAAATGGAAATCACTACGCCGCTTTCCCGGCCGGGCGAGCGGTCGCGATCGGTCGGCGAGTGTACCGAGTGCAGCGCCAGGCGGTATTCGCCTAGCGCGTCCCCCAGTTCGCGTACGCGTTGCGCGTCGCGATAGCTGAAATGCTGCGAAGCGCAGAAAATCTCGACCGCTGAAAATCCCGCCTGCGCGATTTCCGCCAGCAGTGCCGCGCCTAGCGGTTGATTGACAAATCGATACGTGGAAAGGATGCGCTTCATTCGGCCCTCAATGGCGGAAACTATGGTCAATGGAAAACGCGATTCCGTCAATAGCGCGCGGCGATTGCAGTGCGGAACTGTGTGCCGATGGAAAACGCCGTCAGCCGGATGAAAGTCCTACGAGGATGAGAGCGATTAATCCGCCCAGGAACAAAGCCGCGAGTATCCACAGCGCCACGTGCGGGCGCTTGCGCATCAGCCCTCGCGGCGGCTCGGTCTGCCGCGCAAACTCCAGCGAATCCGCTTCACTATCTTCGCCTGCGCCGGGCTCGCTCGAAGCCGCAGCACGCCCGGCGGGCGGTTTGTGTGGGTCGTCGCTGAACTCGCGGGGCACGGCAACGATGCTAGCACCGAAGAAAAGCGGGCGGCAAGGGGACGCGTATCCGTCAATAAGATCTCAGGGAAATTCGTTTAGCTTCGGCCAGCAATCGCGAGGGGCGGAAGAAATCGGAATGCACGAATCGCGCGTTAGCGCGCCAGAATTCCCACTAGTGTGAATGCCGCGATCGCGCCCGCGAGAATTGCCAGCACCACCCAGCGGCCCAGGTGTGGATGAGATTCCGGTATGCCGAGCAAGTGAATCGAGGGGTCCGGTCCGTGAAGAATTTTCGCGCCGGCCGCGCGCTGCGCCGCAGAGAGAACTTCCGTAGCTGGCGAACGCACCGTGGAAGACTCTCGAGCGCGCTCGGCAATTTCGCTGGGCATTGCCGGAATACTACCACCAACACCGGCGCGCAGAAACAAAATTTCCAATGAGTTAACGGTTTCGTGAGGTTCTAAATTGAAACTGCGCGTCACGCAAGCACGCGCTTCAGCCGCTCAATGAATCGCGAACTGCACCATCATCAGTGCGACGACGGCCCCGGCGAATATCGCGAGAACCAGCCATCGCGAGATGCCCTGGTTCCGATTTCGCAGCTGCCGGACGTGCGCGGAAAGACCCGGCTCCTCCGGGATTCTGCGCGCGGATTTTTCTCGATTAGCGTCGAACTCCGCCATTTCGTCGGGTTCGGTCACGAGCCCGGAAACTTGATCAACATCGTAGTGTGTCATGGCGCCGATGTTATCACCGGGAATTCGCGCAGCGATGCGAGGAAGAGCGGACGAGGCCTAACAGGTATTGCGGCTTCAACAAAATGACGTTGCGGTACTAGATTGGGCAAGCTGGTTGCAGCGTTATCGTTCTGGGAACGCTGTACCGCTGCGGCACACTTCTCTGCCGTCAGCTTCTCCGCACGACCTAAACCGCCCAGCGCTTCAGCCGTTTAATTCCGCGAGTATTTTTGGAAGCAAAGAAAATTTTGCCAGCGCCGCTTCGCTACTCAAATATTCCAATCCGCACGAAGGCCCCAGGTAAGCGCGTCCGCCCTGGATTCGCGGGAACAAGCGCTGCACCTGCCGCGCAATATCCGCCGTATTTTCCATTTGTTGGTTGCGGCCATCGAGCAAGCCCAGCGCCAGGGGCTTCGGCGAGCCGCTGGACGCGATCATTTCGCCCAACTTCGGGCTGGAAACGAAATCGAAGCCGATGATGTCGACCGGCAGCTCCAGGAGTTTTTCGTACAAAGGCGCGCAGTCGTCGAAATACACATACAGCGCCAGCTCCAGCCTGCGATTGGTTTTTTTTGCCTTGTCTCGCGCCTGCAGCAGCGGCTCCAGCGCGCGCGCGAAAATAGACCAGTCGCCCGGATTCCGCAGAATCGCCGGTTCGTCAATCTGAATCATTTCCGCGCCACATTGCGAGAGCGCTTCGATTTCCGGCGCCAGAATCTCGCCGTAGGCGATCGCGCGAGCTTCCAGCGTCGCGGGAGTGCCGGAGCCGCCGTTCTCAGTGCTTCCTGAGAGCGAAAACTTGGCGAGCGTGTACGGCCCGGTCAACACCGGTTTGATCGCCAGTTTCCCGGCCTTGTTGGCGGGCGTGGGCAAATGGCCCAGCGCATTGCGCGCAAAACTATATTCCGCCACCACCAGATTGCCGCGCCGCAGCGGCGCGCCGGTAAACAGAGGCTGCCGGCACAATTTTTCGGTGTCGAAAAACAGCACTGTCCCCTGCAGCTTGATGTTGTCCAGTTTCGCTGGCAGATAAGAGATCGGATCGTTCCAGCGTATTTGTCCGTCGGTCACGATATCCAGACCGGCTTTCACCTGGTCGGCGATGGCGCCGCGCGTCACGCTATTTTGCGCGTCCAGCAAATCCGCGGTCGTGCGTTCGCCGCGGTCCAGCGCGGCGATGGTGCGCTGCAAAAGCTGCAAATCGGGCGCGTCTCCCACGCGTGGATAACTTCCCGTGCTCGAAAGATACAGCCCCGGAGAAATGCTGCTCATAGCGGAAACCTCGGAATCAGCGCAAGAAACTGGAAGAAACTTAGTCGAAACGCCCAGCAGCGTCAAGGGCGCGTCAGCGCCAGCGCGGAAAGGTCAGCCGCAACGCAGGTGGGTCATTCGCTGACCGAAAAATAACTGCAATCCGGATGATGAAACACCAGCGCGCTGACACTCGCCTCCGGATCCATCATCATTCCTTCGGTCAAGTGCACGCCGATTTCCTCGGGGCGCAGGAGCATCCATATCCCGGCCTGATCCTCAAGATTCGGGCAAGCCGGATAGCCGAAACTGTAACGCTTTCCGCGATACCGCGAAGTAAACCGGTCCGGCATGGTCATCGCTGGCGGATCTGGGAAACCCCAATCTTCCCGTATGCGCCTATGCAGCCATTCAGCGCAAGCCTCGGCCGTCTCGATCGCCAGTGCCTGCAGTCCGTGCGAGTAAAGATAGCTGCCGGCCGCCTTCGCCTCTTCCGATCTCTCGCGAATGCCGGCGCCCGCCGTAACCACAAACAGCGCCACGTGGTCGCGCGCACCATTCGCCGGCGGCAGCACATAATCGCTCAGGCAAAGTTTGTCGCCCAGCCGCTGTCGTTGAAAATAAAACGTGTGCGTGGGCGCCGGTTCTCCCGGAGCAAAAAGCGCGATGGAATTCCCGCGCCGCTCCGCCTCGAAAAATTGCCACACAGCGCCAATCTTCATGAATTCGGCAGCCTGCTGCTTCACTTCTTCCATGTTCTGGTGCAGCTCGATCGCGCGCGTATCGTGTTCCGCCAGCGCCTTCTCAAAATTTCCACGAAAACCCAAATGCCGCCCAAACAGCATGAACGGGTTAATGTAACTCCACACTTCACTCAAATCCGGAACGTTGCGGACCTTTCGTTCAACATACGCAACGGGAGGAATCGGCAAATCGATGCGAATGTGCGGCGAGCGCTCTTCACCCGCAGGTTCTTGCGCGACGGGCGCCGGTTCGTCGAGCACCGCGGCCCCCACGTGCGTGTGCTGCTGCAATACGTTGTCGCGCCGCACCGGATCGCTCAATTCATTCATTAAACGCAGCCCGGTCATCGCGTCCTTCGCGTAGCACACCGCCTGGCTGTACTGCGGCGCGATTTTCAGCCGCGTAAATTTGTCAGAAAGCGCCGCGCCACCCACCAGCAGCGGCACAGTGATCCCAGCCTCGCGCAAGTCGCTCGCGGTAATCACCATTTGCTGCGCGCTTTTCACCAGCAGCCCCGAAAGGCCGATGGCATCCGGCCGGTGTTCGCGATGTGCGCGAATCAATTCCTCGGGCGGCACCTTGATTCCCAGGTTGATCACGTCGTAGCCGTTGTTCTTCAAAATAATCTCGACCAGATTTTTCCCGATGTCGTGCACATCGCCCTTCACCGTCGCCAGCATCACCTTCGCGCGCTTCTCGGTGTCCGCTTTCTCCATGAATTGTTCTAGATGCCCCACGGCGGCCTTCATCGCTTCGGCGGATTGCAATACCTCGGCGACGATCAGCTCGTTGTTATTGAACAGCCGGCCCACCTCGCCCATTCCCGCCATCAGCGGGCCGTTAATGATGTCGAGAGGCGCGACATTCTCCGCCATCTTGCGAGTCAGATCGTCCACCAGCCCGTCTTTCGATCCTTCAATAATGTAATTCGCGAGCCGCTGGTCCAGAGGCAGATCCGCCGCGCGTTCTTTCTTGCGCGCCCCCGTTCCGCGAAAATGTTCGGCGATCGCGGCGATGTGAAATTGATTAATCGCGGCCTTCTGCTCTTTTGTTTGCGCACGCCAATCGGCAGGCGCTCCACGCAGCAGTTCCGCATCAGGCGCGCCGCCCGGAATCTCAGTCGGAGGCTTGTTGAAGACCAAATCCTCAGCCAACTTGCGTTCGCGCTCAGGAATCGAACCGAAGCGCTCGATGCGCTCCGCATTCACGATCGCCAGGTCCAGCCCCGCCTTCGTGCAGTGATACAGGAAAACCGAGTTCACCACTTCACGCGCGCCCGCCGGCAACCCGAACGACACATTCGAAATTCCCAGCACCGTTCGCACGTACGGAATATGCTGCTTCACCAGACGAATGCCTTCGATTGTTTCCACCGCGCCGCCGATATAATTCTCGTCACCCGTGGCGCAGGGAAATACCAGCGGATCGAAAATAATATTTTCCGCGTGGATGCCGAATTTCTCGGTCAGCAATTTGTGCGAGCGCTGCGCCACTTCCAGCTTGCGTTCGCGCGAGAACGCCTGCGCCTGCACCGGATCCTCGTCAATGCATCCGACGATCACCGCCGCGCCGTACGATCGCGCCAGCGGGCAGATCTTCTCGAATTTTTCCTCGCCATCTTCCAGATTGATCGAATTGATGATGCTCTTGCCCTGGCAATACGTCAGCGCCAGCTCCACGCCGCGCGGATCGGTGGTGTCAATCATGATCGGAGCTTTGATCTTGCGGATCAGCTGTTCGTAGAACGGCGGAATATCGTTCAGTTCCTCGCGGTCCGTGCTCTGCAGGCAGACGTCCACAATATGCGCGCCGCTCTTCACCTGCCGCCGCGCAATTTCGGTAGCTTCCTCCCACTGTTCGGCGGCCACCAAGTTCTTAAAAAGCCGCGAACCAATCACGTTGGTGCGTTCACCCACAATCAGCGGCCGCGTGCTGTCTTCCGCCTCGATAATTTCAATCCCTGAATAAACCGCGCGGTGATTCGCTTCCGGCGTTATCCGCGGCTTTTTCCCTTCGGCCATCTGCGCGATCGCGCGAATGTGTTTCTCGGTGGTCCCGCAGCAGCCGCCCACAATATTCAGCCACCCGCGGTCAATAAATCTTTCGAGCTGCTCCGCCAGAGTAGTCGGCGTCTCCTGATACAAGCCTTCTTCGTTGGGGAGCCCCGCGTTCGGATAGCAGGAAACCGCGCGATTCGTCAGCGACTGCAGCGTGCGCACATGGTCCGTCATGAATTCCGGCCCAGTCGCGCAATTCAATCCCAGCGAAATCAAATCCACGTGATCCAGCGAAGCCCACAACGCCTCGATGCCTTGCCCCGCCAGCATCGTGCCCATCGCTTCGATCGTCACCGAAACCATCAGCGGAATCGGCTGCCCCAGCTCGCGCGCCAATTCGCGAATCGCCAGCAAACCCGCCTTGATATTGCGCGTATCCTGGCAAGTCTCCAGCAGCAGAATGTCCGCGCCGCCTTCGATCAATCCGCTGGCCTGCTCGTAATAATTATTGCGCAGCTGCTCGAAAGTAATTCCGCCCGTCACGCTAATGGCTCGCGTCGTCGGCCCCATCGAACCGGCCACAAATCGCGGCTTCCCAGGTCGCGAAAATCCATCCGCGGCTTTGCGCGCCAGCTCCGCGGCCACGCGGCTTATGCGGCGAGCTTCCTCACCCAATCCGTATTCCGCCAGCACCACCGGCGTGCTGCCGAATGAATTCGTCTCGATGATGTCCGCGCCCGCATGCAAATATTTGCGGTGGATTTCGACTACCACGTCCGGCCGGGTCATCACCAGATTCTCGTTGCAGCCTTCGAGATCTGGCCCGCCAAAATCCTCGGCGGTCAGGTTGGCTTGCTGCAGCATGGTCCCCATCGCGCCATCCAGAATCAGGATGCGTTCACGAAGCAATTCGCGAAGGGCCAAGCCCTGTTGGATCAGATTGGTCATGGGTTCAATAATTTTACCTGAACGCGGCAGGCTGGAAGGGCGGCAGCATTTTCCCGCGCGCCTGAAGCGCAACAACGGCGGTGCCCCGCTCTGCAATTACGATTTTTCAGCGTTATGCGGATCGTGAAGGCGTTTCGCTCACCGTGCTGCTCAAAAATTCCACCGGCACATCGCCGGGAAGCAGGCCCGCCGCGGCCCCGCGCGCCAGCAATTCGCGCACGGCCCGGCGTCCTTCTTCACCGTAATCCAGTGTCCAGCGGTTCACGTACATTCCCACGAATTTGTCGGCCAGCAGCGGATCCATGTCGCGCGCAAATTGCAGCGCGTAATTCAGCGCCGGCTCGCGATGATCCAGCGCGTACGAAACGCTGTCGCGAATCACGCGCGATATCTGCCGTCCCAAATCTTCGCCCAGCTTCCGGCGAATCGCGTTCGCCCCCAGCGGCAACGGCAGCCCGGTTTGTTCCTGCCACCACTGCCCCAGATCGACCACCCGATGCAAGCCCATCTGCGAGAAAAGCAATTGCCCTTCGTGAATCAGCAGCCCCGCTTCCACTTCCTTGTTCTGCACCGCGTCCAGAATCTTGTCGAACGGCATCGTCACCGTCTGGACGTTGGACTCAAAAAGCTTCAACGCCAGATAAGAAGTCGTCAGCATCCCCGGAATCGCAATCTTGCGCCCGGCCAAGTCATTCTTCTTGATCGGATGGCCGGAGACGACGATCGGCCCATAGCCTTCGCCGAAACTCGCGCCGCAATCCATCAGCACATATTTATCAGCCACGAACGGATAGGCGTAAAAACTGATCGCCGTCACGTCGTACACTTCTTTTTTCGCCGCCTGGTTCAGCGACTCGATATCCGACAAAATATGCTCGAACTTCACGCCCGGCAGGCGCACTTTCCCCGTCGCCAACGCATAGAACATGAACGCGTCGTCGCTGTCCGGCGAATGTGCCAGGCGAATCTCTGTGACCTTTGGTGAAGCGGCTGGTGTGGACATGCTGGGTCCGTCCTGGCTCTAGCCCGAAGTCGTCACTCATCTGTCTCAACCGCGAACACGCCGTATAGACGCTGTAGAGACTATGATGCCCTAGCCGTCTTACTCGTCGCAGTGAAAGAAACCAAGGTGTGTGCGCCTTCCGGCCTGAGCGCCGAATACGCGAACCAAGAATACCATACGCTGCGGCCTAACGTACAGGCGGTGCGTCCGGACACAAGTCTTTCACAGCGCCCCACCCGCCTCGAATCGCAATTCTTTCCAGGTTTCGCTTTTCATTCTCAGCCGACGTTCAAAGCGCGCCGCTGCTCATTGCGGCTTCGCCAGCGAGCCCGGTTTTTCGCTCGGCAAAATAAACGTCGCGATGTCTTCCACCACTTCCGGCGACACGTGGCCCAGCCGCGCATAATCCGTCGGCTTCGACGCTCCAGTGCCATGAATGAAAAGATGATCCAGATCCGGATAAGTGTGCAACGTCACATTCTTGTCATTCGACAGCGCATCCGACCAGGCCTGGAAATTCGAAGGCGTCACCTGGTAGTCCCGCCCGCCTTGCAAAATGAAAATCGGAATTTTCAGCTTGGCCGCGGTTTTCAACGGATCGTAACCCCGCAGGTCCAGCCAATAAGCGCCGTACATCCTCGCGCCTAAGAATTCGATCTTGTCGTCCGGCTTCAGGTTGGGGCTTTCAATTTGTTTCGCGCCGTCTTCGGCTGCGTCAATCTTTTTTTGCTCCGTTTCCGTCGGCGTGCCGTTCATGGCCGCCAGGTAATGAATTTGCTCCAGCACTACTTTCTCCAGCGGCCGGGCGTTCGCCGCCAGCATCACAATTCCCGCAATTTCCGCGTCGCCCGTGGCAATCCGCGGTGCCAGATATGCTCCCAGGCTGTGTCCTAGCAGGAAAACCTGTTTCGGATTAACGTTCGGCTGCTTCACCATCAGCGCGACCGCTGCCCGCGCGTCACTAATCGTTTCATCCTCCACCGTCAGGCGCATAGGATCGTCGCTGCTTTGCACGGTATATTTCTGGGTGCGCTTGGTGTAGCGAAACACCACAATTCCCCGGCTCGCAAGTCCCCACGCCAAATCCTTGAATGGTTTGTTCGGTCCAATCGTCTCGTCTTGATCTTCCGGTCCGGAGCCCTGCACCAACACCACGGCCGGAAATGGCCCGTTGCCCACCGGAATCGTCAGGGTCCCGGGCAATTCGAATTTTCCGTTCACCAAAGTGAGCGGCTGCTCCGTGAACGAATCTTGTTTGACGTACGCCGCCGGAGTCCACGGCGCTGGGGGCGCCTGGTGCGGCTGGAAACTCAAACCTCCCAATTTGCCATCCGGATTAAAAACCACCGTCGCGTCCAGCACAGAATTCTCAAACTTGCACCGCATCTTCACCACCTGCAGTCCCTGCACCTGCGAAGTCTCCGTGCTCGTGATCGCTTGAAACGCGCCCGCCTGCTTGTTCAAATCGCGCCAGCCGTCCGCGAGCTTTCCCGGCGGCAGCGCCTGTGCCATGCGCGCATCGTAAATTGCTTCCACCTTGTCAAATTGTCCGGTCACTAGTTCCTGAATGACCTGTTTCGCGGCGACAGCCGACGGCGAATCTTGCGCAGCTTCCTGAGCGGCAGCGCGCAGCTCCGCGCCAGGCGTCGCTAGTAAGAATAGGATCAGTGCGAGCAAACTAATTTTCACGCGGCATCTCCTGCGCATAAATGCGCCGATCCATTATATGACGGGCTGGGTTTGCAAATCTCTCGCCGAGCATCCCGCATCGCCGCCGCAATTACTGTACCGGCGAACGCGGAGAAGCTGGCAAAGGCGAGGCATGATGCGCCACAAGAAACCACTGTTCGTCGCGGCGCAGAAAAATATTGGTCGTTTGCACCATGGCATCGTCAAAACCATCCGCAAACGCGGTGGTCACGTGCTGCGTGCAGGAAACCCACCCGATGTCGCCCTCGACGCGCACCCACACGCCGCTCAAGGCGATGCGCACGCGCTTGGCGTGCCCGAAAAGCCGCGCCCATCGCTCGCGCACTTCGTCCCAACCCAGCAGCAAATCCCAGCCCGGATGCACGCAGGTCACGCCATCGTCGTGCGACCACACCGCTTCCATCTCCGCCAGGTCCAGCGATTCGAACGCTGCGTAAAATTTCGTGTTCGCCGCGCGCAAAGCGTCTTCCGGACTTTGCTTCTGCGGCACGGGCTGGGTGGGCATAATAGGGAGTCCGAAAAAGCGAGATTAGAAAGAAATAGTTTACGCCAGGACCGGGGCCTGCTTGCTTAAGCTTCTTGCTTACGCTTCTCGTCGCGCCAATTGCAATCCGCCGGCCGCAACAACGATCAGCGCCATCTTGATAATCTCGCCAGGGACAAATGGCAGCGCGCCTTGCTGTAGCGCCAAGCCCCATCCCATTTGCAGGAACAGCGCAAGCCAGGCGCAGCCAAACGCGAAAATAATCGCTTCACCCGAAATCAACGCGCCGACGAGCGACAAACCAGCAAGCCGCGAGCCTCCAGCGCGCGAGTCCCGAATCTTCGCGCCGCGCTCCACCAGCCAGCCAGTTACAAACGCAGCCAACGGGTATGAAAGCAAATATCCAGCTGTCGGCCCGGCAAAACGCGCCAGCCCCGGCAACCCCAGCGGCTGAAATACCGGCAATCCCGCCGCACCTTCGAGCAAATACAAAATCAAAGTGATCGCTCCACGCCGCGCGCCAAGCAAAACCGCCACCAGCAACACGCCGAACGTCTGTCCAGTGATCGGCACCGGCGTCCAAGGCAGCGGAATCACGATGTGCGCGCACAATACCAGCAGGATATTTGCCGCGGCGATGCGCAGCGCGTCGGCCGCAATTCCTTCACCGGAATAAATTCGGTCGGCTAGAACCTTCGCTTGTGACATCCGCATTCCTTTTCGCGTTTCAGCGCCAGACTGGACCGCTACCAGGCCTCAACAGCGTCAAATAATACCGAAACTGGCAGGCATTATACCTGACGCCGCCAAATGTCGCGTTCACTTTTCGTCCACGGCTTTTTCGCTGGCTATCAAGGGATCATCCACGGTGGCCACCTTACCGTGCTTGTCATCGCCGTGAACTTTTCCCGCAGTGTCCAGGAAGAAAGATCGTTTGCCGGGTTTTGGGTAGGCCTCGGGAGTGGCCGCCAGTTCGAAATTATTGTCGTTTCCATTCGGGTCCGGAGAAATGCGGTAGCGGAAAACGTAGCCGTCATGTTTTCCCGCCGCCATGTCCGCCGGCACCAGCGCCGCCTGATCCGGTGAGATCTGATCTTTGGGCGCCGGCCCCAGCTGCTCCAGCGATTCCGGCAATTTGCCAAACGCGCGCCGGTAAGTCTGTATCGCTTCCGCCAACGCGCGTAGATCGGCGATCGCCGTGTCTTCCTGCGTCGCCAGATCCGCCGCCGCCCATTGCTTCGCCAGTTGCGGCACATCGAACAGCACCAATCCCAACGACAGCAGCCGCCAGCTGCCGCCTTCGCGCACCATTCCGAAGTCCGCCTGTTGGCTGTTTACCACCGCCACCGGAATGAACGCCAAATTTTCCTCCACACGCGTGGCGCCGAACCGGTATTCCACCGTATTATTCGCGGCCCGGCAGCGCAGCACGATGTGCTTTTCAGCGTCCGCGGAAAGCAACGGCTTGCCCACGTCATCCGAAAGCGAAAGCCGCTTCATCAATTCGCTGCGTTGCGCCACCGGCAGCGCGCGAAACGCTGCGGCGTTTGCCGCAGTCAGGTGTTTTGCGAAATCAGCTTCGCTCGCGCGGCAAGCAGCCACTAAAGTGTCGGCCAAAGCGGCAGCAGGATCCGCCGCGTCACCGGATTCCTGCGCGTGCGCCATCGCCGGCATCGTTGCCGTCATCGCAGCGCAGACCAGCAACGCCGCAGCAATCGCACCAATATTGCCGGATTTCAATCCGAGGTGTCGTTTCATCATCAGGACTAAGACTTCGCCTGCGCCAGTATGGTTGCAAGGTCGCGCGTGAATTGCGACCGCGGCATCACCTGCGTGCACCCCGCGGCGTGCGCCTGCTGCGCCAGCTCCGTCTGCACGTGCGAAAGAAATGCAATCAACGCCAGTCCCGGCGCAACCGCGCGCACACGTCCAATCGCCTGCACCGGCGCGCCGCGCGCGTTCAGATCCACAATCACCAGCTTCGGCGCTTCCTTCGCAATTTCCGCGAGCAGCGCGTCTCCCGTCGTGGTCGTGCGCACCGTGATTCCTAAATGCTTCGCCGTCTCCAGAATCTTCGCCTGAAAGAATAAATCATCCACCAGAGCCAGAACCTGCGCCATGCCTTCGCACCTCGTACGCCGTCGCGCCTCGCGATCCGCCGCGCGCTTCCCGGCGAATCGCCGCTCTTCGGTGTACCACGCGCCACCCCGCCGCACAAGCGCCCCTTCGACAACCTTCGCCCATTGCGGTATAAAAGAATTTCGCCGCTACTGTTCGGGAGGATTTGATGGCCGCCACTCCAAGCCCAGACGCGCTGCCAGGCCTAGCCGTCCTGGAGCAAACTCCGATCATCATCGAAAAAATCGTCTGGTCGGCCAATGACGAGCAATTGCACTGGAAACCCGCTCAAGATCGCTGGTCCATCAGCGAAGTTCTGGCGCATCTGGCGGAAGTGGAAGTCGTCGGCTTCCGCGATCGCATCCAAAAAATGCTCGAACAGAAAAATCCGCAGCTCGATGCCTACGATCAGAACGCCGCCTACGCCTCCGGCCGCTACTCCGCCGCCAAAGCCCGCGAAAATTTAAAAAAGTTCTGCCACGAACGCGACCGCAGCCTTTCCGCGTTGCGCTACGTGCCGCCCGGCGTACTTGCGCGCCCCGGCCAGCACGCCAAAATCGGTCCGATCACGGTCGGCCAATTAATGAACGAGTGGGCGTTCCACGACCTGGGCCACATCCGCCAGATCGCCGAACTCTATCGCTCGCGCGCATTTTTCCCATACATCGGCCCGTTTCAGCAGTTCTACACCATCAAGCCCTAGTGGCGAGTTTATGATCGCCGTCGCGCCGAAAATTCGTGCGACGGGCGCCTTTGGCTTTGCGGTTGAATTTGTAGCGGATGGTCCCGTTCTGTGGGACCGGGCAGCGGTTGATTTGGTTTTTGTGGCTCAGAAGTCCGGCGTAAGGGACACGATGCACACCGTCGCGCGGCGCATCCTCTCCACCTTCGACCAACTCGAACGCCCCACACTCGATCTGCACACCCTCTTCGAATTCGTCGGCGGCAACGTCCCCAGCGATCGCGAAACCGTGCTGGATGCAGTAACGAATCTCGTAAAGGATGGCCTGCTCACATCCGAAGGCGGTGGCGACTTCTATCGTCGAACTGAAGAAGGCCGCTTAGCCCTCGCCGCCCCGCGCGACGTCACCATGTACATGCGCGAAGGCTGCCACCTCTGCGAAGAAGCCAAGTCCGCAATGGCTCCAGTCCTGGCCGCGCTAGGCGCCCGCCTGCAAGAAGTTGACATTGACGACGACCCGATCCTCCGCAACCGCTACACCAACGACGTCCCAGTAGTTTTCGTCGGCCCGCGCTTTTTCGCGCAACATCGCATTGACGCAGCGCGCCTCCGCCGCCGCCTCGAAAACGCAAAGCTTTAGCAGTCTTGGAAGAACTGGGATTTACGGAAACAGCAGGCTGGCGAAAACGAAGGCGTTGTCATCCCGATCCCGCGAAGCGTGTGAGGGATCTGCTTCTTATTTAGCTAGAAGAAAATTCAATTGAAACTTAGTGTTCTACTTCTTCCTGCGCCCCAACACTCTCATCCGGCACATCACCCGGCCGCCCCTTCACCCGGTCATACACACTAAAAGCGCAAGTCGAACCCAGCGCCTCATTGTAATAAGTCGGCACGCCCAACGCCGTGCGCAATTCCTCGTTGAACCGCCGCAAATCGCCGAGCTGATGCACCTGCACCGGGAATTTCTTGCCTTCATGCCCAATCAAAAATTTCTGATACCCGGCATCCCACAAGGACGTGAATTGCCCCTGCATCATAACGCAGGGAATCTCCGTCATCTGAA
>Ga0210398_10002883_pt1 | contig 16594 bp, 15 predicted proteins | sample IncBWC4OmetaG_FD_161047 | JGI IMG/M metagenome (GOLD analysis project Ga0210398, IMG submission 161047) | Forest soil microbial communities from Barre Woods Harvard Forest LTER site, Petersham, Massachusetts, United States - Inc-BW-C-4-O | ecosystem: Environmental > Terrestrial > Soil >... | reverse complement strand
CTGGCGCGGATGGCTTGGACACCCAGACCGTGAGCGAGTACGGCGTGATGACGGACCTGATTGACGCCAGCGGGCGCAAGCTTGAGGCCAGGGGCGTGGCGGCCGTCCCGGTAGCCGATGTCGACGAAGGAGCGCATCTCGTTGAGGGTCATGAAGTACTTGACGCGGTCGGAGAGATGCTGGGCGACGTAGCCTGCGTATGTGGCGAAGGCTTCGGAGGCGAAACGGGACTGCCAGCCGCCTTTATCTTCGAGGGCCTGGGGGAGGTCCCAGTGGAAGAGCGTGCAGTAGGGTTGAATGTTATTTGCGAGCAACTCATCGACGAGGCGATTGTAGAAATCGAGGCCCTTGGGGTTGGGTGCGCCGGCGCCTTGCGGAAAGACGCGCGGCCAGGCGACGGAGAAGCGGTAGGTCTTGAGGCCGAGGTCCTTCATGAGCTGTATGTCTTCCTTGTAGCGATGGTAGTGATCGTCGGCGACGTCGCCGGTGTCTCCGTTGTTGGTCTTGCCTTCAGTGTGGGAGAAGGTGTCCCAGATGGAGGGGCCGCGGCCATCCTCGTCGACGGCGCCCTCGACCTGATACGAGGCGGTGGCGGAACCCCAGAGAAACCCCTGCGGAAAGGACCGAGCGGTGGCTGCGGATTTGGTGGTTTGACCTGCGGCCGAGGTGGCCAGATTTGTGAGCGCGGCAGGGGCGATTGCTGCAGACCCAAAGAGGCGGGCGAAGGTGCGGCGGCTAAAACGTTTAAGCACGAAATATCCCTCGGTGAAATGTCAGGGAAGTTTAGCTGCTTCTGCGTCTGCTTGCCAATTGTGGGTGCCGCAGAGGAATTTTGCGGGTAAATATTGTTTCGCTTCGGTGGGGTGAGTTGGTGGAACCAAGAGGCCCGGGCGGAGGGGTTTGCGCCGCGAGCAGTGTTATGGGATTCGGAGTAGTACGCGGGTTATTTTGCAACAGGTGGCGGGTAGTTTTTGAGGAGTTTGGCGACGGCTTTACTGAGATTCTTCTGCTGCTTGTCGGGCTTGGCCTTGGGATCGAGGGTCTTGCTGACGACGCCTCGCCAGACGAGGTCCTTTGCGGTGGAGTTATACATATCGAGGTCGAGTTGGCCGACATAGATGGTTGTAGTTTGGCCAGTGGTTGTGGTCATTCCGCCTCCGCCGTACCACCCTCCTCCATACCAGCCCCCACCGTAGCCCCAGCCTGGACCCATTCCGCTGCTGTAGGAGCTGAATTGCTTCTCTGATCCGACGGCGGTCTGATAGCCGATGAAGAGATCTGCGTTGTCGGAATCGACTGCGGTCAAACCCTTGGTCAGAAGTTGAGAATCGACAGTGGACTTGATCTGTTTGTCGACGATATCGTTCGGCATCTGGGCACCCTTGATGAGGACCCACTTGTAAGTTTTGAACTTCGAAAAATCAGTACCCTTATCGTAGTTGTAACGGACATCCTGGCAGAGCGCGCTGGTGGCGATCATCAAAGAAAGGGCCATGCCGAGAAACGAAAACCTTCTCATGTTCAGCCTCCAATTTGTGGGCGTCTTTCTGCCTCGTTCGGTCGGAGCTTGTTAAGGATGACGCTCCGAGTGAATCCTAGGCGGCTGAAACGCTGGAGGAAACTGTTAGTTCTGACAGACGACTTAGGGGAGTTTTGCGGTTTCTGCTCGAGGGTCCCAGTGATCTTTACCGCCGAGGAAATTTTGAGGCAGGTATTGGTTGGCCTGGTCAGCAGTGAGCTGGTGCGACCAAGGGACACGGGCGGAGGTGTCTGCTCCGGGACCTGTTGATCCGAACTCGCCGTAGTAGGCGGTCTTTTCGTTGGCGGGGTTGTTCCAGTTGTTCCATCCGGCGGGATTGAGATCGGCGGGGAGTTCGGTGTTGATATAGATGACGCGGGAGTAGGGGCGCCAGGGACGGCCGAGGCCGATGGTGCTGTGGGCGGAGGTGGCGCTCTTTGCGCCTGGGGTGGCGGCGTCCATTGGCGGGGCGTCGCCGTTGATGCCGCTGGTGACACGACTGTTGAGGATGACGTAGCCGGTGGTCTGGTCTGGTGCGGTGCGGGACTGAGCAGTGAGGTAGCCGGGGCCGTTGGCGTGGAGTTCGCTGTGGTCGAAGACTGCGGTTGCGTTGCCGAAGATGAAGTCGACTCCACCTTCAATATAGGAGTCGACGTAGTACTGGCGGCCGTAGTCGGCGAAGAGGGTGTCCTGATGGCCGAGGAAGCGGCAGTGTTTGAAGATGCTGCGATCGGCGCGGTCGGCTACGGCGACGGCCTGACCCGTGTTGCCGGCAGTGTTTTCGAAGGTGACGTTGTCGGCTTCAAAGCCGGTGCCGTTGATCTCGACTGTCTCGGTGAAAAAGGTGCCGCCGGCTTGCTTCGCGTTGAGGGAGTTGGTGATGACGACGTCTTCGGGTGATTTACCCATGCCGATGAAGGTGATGTTGGTGTGGTTCTGGGTGACGATGACGCGCTCCTGGTATGTGCCGGGGGCGATCTCGATGTAGACTCGACCGCCGGGGCCGGGCCAGGGATGGTGGTCGAGTGCGTTCTGGATGGTGGGAAAGACTGTTAGGTTCTCGTTACCGGGGTTGGCGTGTGGTGCGGAGGGATCGACGCGGACGTGGACGTCCTGGGCGCGTGCGAGAGTGGACAGGAGGACTGCAGCAAACAGCAGGCTGGTGCGCATACGAGTTAGGTTAGTGGTAAGGGATGGAGTGGGCAAGTTTTGCACTGAGGCAGGTTGCGCGAGGTGAGCGAAGGAGGGTGTGGAGTGGTAAAATGGTTCCTGTGCCGGGTCCTACGCGACGTAATCCCGCCAACCCCGCCAGGTCCGGAAGGAAGCAACGGTAACGGGTAATTATGGGCGCAGTAGGTCGCCCGGTGCACTTTTTTCAATTTCCTTCAACTGCAAAGCGCACCAAGTCGCCCGGTGCACTTTTTTTGTCCCTTCCTGTTTATTTTCCCCACAAAAGAGATGATTGCCGGGTGCGGACATTGCGCCATAAGGTGAGGTGTGCCATTTTTGGATGGAGACCCTGGATCGGGTAGGTGACATGCGTGCGCTTCTCGGAGAGAATGAACTGCGACAGGTGAACGAAGGTTCATTTGTATTGGTCTTTTGTTTTTATTGCAGTGCAACCAGGTGAGGTGAGAGTTTGAGTTTGACGTTGAAGCCGCGGACGCAGGTGCGCGCGAAGATCAGTTCGGTAGGGACGTATGTTCCGCCACGGTTGTTGACCAATGCCGACCTCGAAAAGATGGTTGCGACCAACGACCAGTGGATTACGGAACGGACGGGCATTCGAGAGCGGCACATCGTCGACGAAGGCGTGGCGACGAGCGACCTCGCGGTGGAAGCGACGAAGCGGTGTCTGGCTGCGCGCGGCATCGATGCGAGCGAGCTTGAGGTGATCATCGTCGCTACCGTGACTCCAGACATGTTCTTTCCGGCGACGGCGTGCCTGGTCCAGGACAAGCTAAAGATAAGGGGGGCGTGGGGGTTCGATCTTTCGGCGGCGTGCTCGGGGTTTCCATATGCGCTGCAGGTGGGGGCGAAGCTGATCGAGAGCGGAATGCATAAGAAGGTGATGGTGATTGGAGCGGACGTGATGAGCTCGATCATCGACTATACGGACAGGGCGACGTGCGTGATCTTCGGCGATGGCGCGGGCGCCGTCCTGCTGGAGCCTTGCGCTGACGATGAGATTGGGTTGATCGATTATTTTCACGAGATCGATGGGTCGGGTGCGGCGGCGTTGAATATGCCGGGAGGCGGGAGTCTGCATCCTCCGACTGTGGAGACGGTAGAGAAGAAGATGCACTATGTCCATCAGGACGGGCAGGCGGTGTATAAGTTTGCGGTGCGCAAGATGGCCGAAGCGGCGGAGCTGGTGTTGTCGCGAAATGGAGTGGAGGGCAAGGACCTGGGCTGCTTTATACCGCACCAGGCGAACAAGCGGATCATCCTTTCGACGGCGGAGCGGCTGGGGATGCCGGAGGAGTCGGTGGTCATCAACATCGACCGATATGGGAACACCACCGCCGCCACGATACCGTTGGCGATGCAGACGGCGCTGGATGAGAAGCGGATGAAGAAGGGTGATCTGGTGCTGCTGGCGAGTGTGGGTGCGGGGTTTACTGTTGGGGCGACTTTGTTGCGGTGGGAGTTTTGAAAAAACAGGAAGTAGGGAATAAGGAGTAGCGACGAGGGTTTTTCAGGCTGTTCAGGCCGATTTTTCCCCCCGGGTCGTCGGTACATTTTTCTTGACATATATATCTTATAGATATATAGCTTGAAGCTATGAGGACTGAGGGCGGTGCCACTCCTAACGCTTTGCTTGGGCTTTTGAGCCTGGGACCAATGTCGGGATACGACATCCGGCAACTGATTCCTGAGTCGATCGGGCATTTTTGGAGTGAGAGTTACGGGCAGATTTACCCTGGGTTGAAGCGGCTGGCGGGGGCCGGGCTGGTGGCGAAGAAGACGGAACGCAAGAAGGGAAGTCCGGACAGAAATGTGTATTCGCTGACGGCGGAGGGACGCGAACGATTGCGCGAGTGGCTGAAGCTGCCGGTGGCCGAGGAGGTGCCGAGGAACGAGTTGCTGCTGAAGTTGTTCTTCGGAGCGCATGTGCCGGCGGAGGTCAGCCGCGAACATGTCCAGGACTATCTCGAACGGCACCGTAGAAATCTGGAGATGTATGGAGCGATTGTGAAGCGGCTACAGAAGGAAGAGGCGAATGATCCGCAGCTGCCGTTCTGGCTGATGACCCTGAACATGGGACGGCATCACAGCAAAGCTATGGTTGTCTGGTGCAAAGAGACGTTGACCGAGCTGGAGGGGATCGAGCGCGGACACAGAGGGGGTGCGTGATGCATGCAGTGGATCCGTTGTGGATGAAGGTGTTTCTTGGAGTGCATATTGCGGCCGGGACTTCATCGTTTTTGCTGGCTCCGGTGGCGCTGGCCACGGCGAAGGGCGGCAAGCAGCATAAGCGCTGGGGCATGGTGTATTTGTGGTCGATGGGTGTGGTGGCGGCTACCGCGTTGCCGATGGCGCTCTATCGTCCGGTGCTGTTTCTTGCGCTCGTGGCGGTGTTCAGTTTTTATCTTGCATTTTCGGGATTTCGAGTGCTTCGGCTGAAAGACCTGGCGCGGGGCGGCAGCGCGAAGCCGATCGATTGGATCACGGCGCTGATCTGTTTTGGGGCCAGCGCCTGCCTGGCTGGTTTTGGAGCGTTTCGTCCTGCGTGGGTGCAGGGATTCGGGATAGTGGCGGTTGTCTTTGGATTGATCGGAATGCGGGCTTCGGGCGCGGAGATGTGGTCTTTTGTGCGGAAGCCGAAGGAGAAGATGTTCTGGTGGTACACGCACCTGGGAGGGTTTATTGGCAGCTATATTGCTGCGTGGACGGCCTTCTCGGCGGTGACGCTGTCACAGTTTTTCGGCAGCGCCTGGTATGTGTGGTTATGGCCGACGATCGTTGGGGTACCGGCGATTGCGCTGACCACGGCCTATTACAAGCGGAAGTTTGCTCCAAGAGCGAAGGCGGCGGCGTAGGCTAAGCGGTCGGGTTGGGCCGGTCTACGAGGCCGCCAGGGCGGACGCCGACTGCACGTGAGGTCTTGTAGAGTTGCCAGAAGGCGAATGCGCAACTGACCCCGATGAGCGTCCACAGGACGATAAGGAAGGGAGTGGCGTACTTTGCCGAGAAGCCGTTCCAGAGCCGGACGATGTGCCGGCCGTAGTGGATGCCCAGCCATGCTGCGGTGGAGTGACGCAAGCACCGGCTGATGGTGAAGGTGGTGAGGAACTTCCTGCGCGACATTCTGAGCGCGCCCGCGGCGAGCACGAAGGGGCTGAGCGGCATGGGCGGCGGAAGGATGGCGGGAAGGGCGACCGAGAGGATGGCGTGGTTCTCCATCCATTCGCAGACCCGCTTGAAGATGCGGGCCGGGACGCGCTTTTCGACGAAGGCCATGCCGCCGGACTGGCCTACCTGATAGCTGAAATATCCGCCGAGCGCAGAGCCTGCCGTTGCGAACAAGATGAGCAGGAGCCAGCTGTGGTGTTGGGCAGCCAGCACGATGACCATGATGTCGGTGATGCCGGGAAGGGGTAGCGGAACGAAGGAGCTGTCGACGATTGAGACCAGGAAGACGCCAAAGATGCCGAAGCCCAGCAGCAGATGAAGGAAGGGATTGCGGGCCCCACGACGGACGACCGCGGCCCTGGGTGCAGCAGCTGCGAGGTACCTTGCCGTTGTGGTGGCAGCCGCATAGAACTTCATACCTGATTATGACGTGGATCGGTGCTGGGAAGTCGCAGAAGTTTGCAGATTGATGAATTAGAGGAAGCGAAGGTTGGGAAGCGGCGGGAGGACATCGACTTCGGCGGCGAATTGGCGGAAGAGTTCGATGGCGCGGACGCAGTCGGTGTTGAGGACGTAGTGGATGTTATAGGAGAGGTAATGGCGGATGGTGGAGGGAGGGATGGCGATGCGGGGGGTCCATTGTTCGACGAGTTTTTCGATGTTGAGGAGACCGTGATTGCGGGAGGCTTCGAGGTCTTCGGTGAGCTCAGCGGGGGTGACGCTGGGTGGGCCGAGGGCTTCGGGGCGAACGGCCCAGACGGCGGCGACCCAGGGGAGGTTGGTGCGGGTGCGCCACTCGTAGGCGAGGTCGAACCATTGACACGGGCCTATAGTGTTTTCGATCTGCTCGCGGGACTCAAGGGCGAGGAGCGCAGGGTCGCCGATGAGGATGGCGGCGTCTGCTGATTGCAGCATGGCGACCGGATCGGCCGCGGCGGGAACCAACTTTGGTCGAGTGTTGAGGAATTTGCGGAAGAGGACCTCGGCGTAGGCGAGGGAGCTGCGCGATGCGGTGTCGGCAGCGATGGTCCTTACTGTGCTGAGGGTGTGAGGGGACTTGATGATGAGTTGAATGGAGCGAACTTCGTTCAGTGAGGCGATGGTGCAGCCGGGGACGATGGCGAGGTCGGGCGTGAGAGACGCAATGGGAATGAGGCCAAGGTCGGCTCGGGCGCTAAGGAGCTCGTCGGCACAGAGCGAGGGCTGGGTGTAGTGGAGGGTGTAGCGTTGGGCGAGTTCGGCGGCGAGGGGTGAGTGCTCGAAGTCCCACATGAGCGGAGCGGGATTGAGGAAGTTGATAGCGGCGACTCGGAGCATGTTGGGTGACGATGAGGTAATCAAAGGACTAGTTTATTGGATGTTGTGCGAGGGTGCGCGATGCAGAGGGCCGTGGTGAGTTTTTATCAGGACGAGCAAGGAGATTGGGCGGCGCGGCTGGATTGCGGACATGGACAGCATGTGCGGCATGATCCACCATGGATGGTGCGGGAGTGGGTGGTGAGCGAGGCTGGCAGAGCGGCGCGGATTGGGAGCTTGATGGAGTGTAAAAAATGCGATGAGGAGAGGGTTTGATAGTAGGATTCTCGCGATAGACGTGTGTCAATCTGAAGGAGCTGCGTGGGGCCCATGAATTCTATGAATAGACGGGAATTTATCTCATCCTCTGGTGTGGCGGTCCTTGCGCTTGGCAAGGGAGCAACGGTATCAGCGGCTTCTACCGCGCCTACGACAAAGCCTGTGCTGATGAAGCTCGGGTGCCAGAGCCCGCCGACGACTGATACGCATTTGAAGTATCTGGCGCGGTATGGGGTGAGGAACATCTGCGGGTATCCGGAGATCGCGGACGGACGCATTTATGCGACGGTGGATGAGTTGAGTCGCATGAAGGACCTCGCTGCGAAGAACGGCATCGAAGTCGATTGCGTTGGGCCGACGGTGTTGACGTCGAGTTATATCGACAATGAGAAACACCCTGCAATCATGCTGGCGCAGAGTCCTGAGCGGGACCGTGATATCGAATCGATCCAGACGCTGATCAAGAACTGCGCACAGGCGGGTTTGCCATCCATCAAATACAACATGAGCTTACTGGGTGTGCTGCGCACGGGCAGGACGCCGGGGCGAGGAGATGCGAGCTATAGCCAGTGGAAACTTGCGGACGCGCATCCTAAGACTCCGCTGACTATTGCAGGTCACGTTGATGCGGACATGTTCTGGGAACGGATTACGTATTTTCTCGATCGTGTTATTCCGGTTGCAAATGAGTACAAGATTCGTATGGCATGTCATCCGCAGGACCCAGGGGTGCCTCCGGAGGGTTACCAGGGTGTGGACCGGGTGCTGGGGACGGTTGATGGATTGAAGAGGTTCGTTGCGATCCAGGAGAGCGAGTATCACGGGTTGAACTTCTGCCAGGGGACCGTGTCGGAGATGCTTGCAGATCCGGGGACGCAGATTTATGACGTGATTCGATACTTTGGGACGCGCAAGAAGATCTTCAATGTGCACTTTCGCAATATCCGCGGGCATAGGAACGATTTTGTGGAGGTCTATCCGGACGAAGGGGACGTGGACCTGGTGAAGGCCATCCGGGTCTATCGGGAGGTCGGTTACCCGTATATGTTGATGCCGGACCATGTCCCAGTTGCGGAGAACGATCCGAACGGGCTGCAGTCGTTCGCGTTTTGTTACGGGTATATTCGGGGGCTGATCCAGTCTTTGGAGAGGGAGGGGTGAGGCGCAAATGCGCTCAAAGTGGGATTGACTTGGCGGAGGGCCGTGATAGTCTCCATCGGATGTAGTTGTCCGGGAGGAAAGATCCGGAGTTAGAGAGCGCGATGAGCACGAACAGTGAAGTGGGAGATGAGACCGGGAAAGAGGATTTTGTCTCAAATGAAGTCTCTGGGAATGTTCGGATTACGACTTTGCCCGACGGACTCATTGTGACTATTCCTGCGACGCGCCCGGCTTCGTCAGCTGTCTTGCCAGGACTTCTATGTGCCTTCCTTTTGTATATGTCCGGAGGACTCGTCCACGAACTGTTGAATAATCTGAATGAAGGCAAAGCTGCAGTGCTTCCTGGCGTGGTCCTTCTCATTTTTTCGTGGATGGTCTTTCAATTGTCTCGTCTGCTGTTTGGACGTAGAGAGGTCCTGCGATGTACAAACGAAGATCTGAATATTATTAAGGTCGATTTCGGATATGCGTGGCGTCGCCGAAGCTTTCTCAGACAGGACATCAAGGGAATTGAATTTGTTGCTGTAGGATTTTCACGGTACGGTTCGGTGACCGGTTTGAGGTTCAATACGGCGGGAAAACAGATCAAGTTATTACGGGGTTTGCGGTCGGTGGAGGCCCAAACGATTTTGACAAAATTGAGCGAACTTGGCTTTGATGCGGGGACAAGATCAGTCGATTTCGATGCCGAAGGAGATCGAACAATCTCGTCGTGAATCATTTTGGGGACTGTTCGGTTTAGCGCATATTTTTAGATATAAGCTTGGCGTAAGCAGGTGAATTTAGAAAGCAATAGAACGAGAAGGTGACAAAGAAGTGAAGACGAGCAGCGACGCGGAGCAGTTTGCGCTGAACAGAGTGGATGAGGCGAAGATGGCATGGATGGCGTTGATGTTGACGCCGGGTATGGGGCCGACACGGATTTGGAAGGCGATGGGGCGACTGGGGGAGGCGGAGCGGCTGTTTGAGGCTTCGTTGACGGAGCTGGAAGGGTTGGGCATGCCTGCCGCGGCCGCGCAGTTTGTCTTTGAGGGTAAGGCCAAGGTGGCTGCCGAGGACGAGATTAAGCGGACCACGGAGGCTGGCGCGAGTGTGTTGACGCCAGAGGACGCGGCTTATCCGGAGAGGCTGCGCGAGATCTATGATCCGCCGGCGGTGCTTTGGATTCGAGGCGATGTGACGCAGCTGGCGCGTCCGGGAATTGCTGTGGTGGGGACGCGGCAGCCTTCGCCGTACGGTGCGGGGATGGCGGAGCTGTTGTCGCGAGACCTGGCGAACCGACGGCTGGTGATCTTGAGTGGGATGGCCCGTGGTGTGGATACGGCGGCGCATAAAGGGGCGATTGAGGCTGGCGGGAAGACGGTAGCGGTGTGGGGGACGGGGATCGATGTGGTCTATCCAAAGGAGAACAAGAAGCTGGCGGAGAGTATTGTTGCGACGGGAGGGGCAATTGTGAGCGAGTATCCGCTGGGGACGTTTCCGGCGCCTCAGAACTTCCCGATTCGCAACCGGATTTTGAGTGGGATGAGCGTCGGAGTGCTGGTTATTGAGGCTGCGGAGTACAGCGGGACGCGGATTACGGCGCGGTGTGCGATGGAGCAGAACCGGGACGTTTATGCGGTCCCGGGGAACGTCACAAACAAGAACGCCTGGGGGCCTAACACGTTGATAAAGCAGGGGGCTAAGCTGACCGCGACCTGGGAGGACGTGTGGGAGGACCTGCCTTCGGAGATTCGGCTAGCGCTCGAGGATGAGCGGATGATGGCGGGCGGGGCGGGTGAATCGAAAGCGGGAGGGACTGCATCTCTATTTAATGACGCGCCACTTCCGAAGCATGAGCGGGTCGTCTTCGACAGGCTGAAGCATGACGAATCGATGCAGTTGGATGAGTTGATCGAGCAGTTGGAGCCGGAGTTGGGGTCGGCAGAGATTTTCACTGCGCTGTTCGAACTTGAGCTCGCAGGACGCGTTCGACAGCTTCCGGGGAAAAATTATGTGCGGGCGTTTTGATGTTTATTGACGCAGTATGGCTTCCGGGGTGACGGAAGGTCGACAAAAGTAAATGTAAGTCTAGGCTGTCGTTTGATTTGACAGTTGATTACCCGTGCGGGTTTTCCGCCGAAAGATGTTGTATGGTTATGACCTTCTGGAGGAATTTTCGTCAGTTGAAGAATTGTGGCTAGATGACGCGTTTGCAGAAAGCGTGTTAGGTTCGCAAGGGAACAAGGAAGACCTGGAACGTTTCGCCTCGGCGACGCGTTCTGATGAATGAAGGGAAATAATGGCTAGATCACTTGTGATCGTGGAGTCGCCGGCGAAGGCGAAGACGATCGGGAAATATCTCGGCAACGACTACGTGGTAGAGGCCTCGATTGGCCACATCATGGACCTGCCGAAGAACGACATCGGCGTGGAGCTGAAGAACCGGACGTTTGAGCCGACGCTGATCGTGTCTCCGGGGAAGGAAAAAGTTGTTGAGAGGTTGAAGAAGCTGGCGGCGAAGGCGGACATGGTCTACCTTGCGCCGGACCCGGACCGCGAAGGAGAGGCGATCGCCGCGCATCTGTCGATGCAGCTGCTGCCGATGGTGAAGGACAAGGCGAAGGTGCGGCGGGTCACGTTCAACGAGATCACGAAGAAGGCGGTGCAGGCTGCGTTCCAACACGCCCGCGATATTGATGAGAACCTGGTGGACGCGCAGCAGACACGCCGGGTGCTGGACCGGCTGGTGGGGTATCAGGTTTCTCCGCTGCTGTGGGACAAGGTGCGGCGAGGACTGTCGGCTGGGCGAGTGCAGACGGTGGCGCTGCGGCTGATTGTAGAGCGCGAGCAGGAGATCAGCGCGTTCAATCCGGTGGAGTACTGGACAATCGACGCTGTTCTGCAGCCGACTGCCGGCAAGCAGAGTTTTACTGCGCGATTTGTCGGCGTGAATGGGACGCCATCGCGGGTCGCGAATGGCAAGGACGAAGAGGGGAAGGAGCTCTTTCTGGCGAATGCGCTGCCGGACAAAGAGGCGGTCGATGAGGCGGTCGGCGAGCTGGAGCATGCGAAGTGGAGCGTGCGTTCGGTAGAGAAGAAGGAGCGCAGAAGCAATCCAAGGGCGCCTTACACGACGAGCAAGCTGCAACAGGACGCGTCCGGACGACTTGGCTTCAATGTGCGACGCACGATGGGTGTGGCGCAGCGGCTGTATGAGGGCGTTGAGATTGGAAGTGAAGGCACCGTCGGTCTGATTACGTATATGCGTACCGACTCGACGCGTGTGAGCCCAGATGCGATTGCGGAGGCGCGCGAATTTATCGGCAAACTTGGGAAGCAGTATCTGCCCGCGACGCCGAACGAGTATGCAGGGAAGAAGCAGGAGCAGGCACAGGACGCACACGAAGCGATTCGACCGACGAACGTTGAGTTCACACCGGATTCGATACGGAAGTACCTCTCGGATGAGCAGTTCCGGTTGTACAAGCTGATCTGGCAGCGGTTTGTGTCGAGCCAGATGACGCCGGCGGTCTTCGACCAGACGACGGTGGACATTGTGGCCCAGGCGAAGCAGGCCTATGACTTCCGCGTGACCGGCAGCGTGCTGAAGTTCGACGGGCACCTGAAGTTTGACGAGGAAGACAAGCGGGCCCGGCAGGCAGCGAAGGACAAGGCAGCTAAAGAAGAAGCTGCGGCGACGCCTGCCGATCGGACGGGCCAGGAGGCACAGGCAGACGGCGACGAGGAGGCCGAGAGCAGGTTGCCCGAGCTGAGCGAAGGCGAGGCGCTGCGTTTGGAGAAGCTAGACCCGCAACAAAAGTTTACCCAGCCGCCGCCGCGGTACAACGAAGCGAGTCTGGTGAAGACGCTTGAGGAAAAGGGGATCGGGCGCCCTTCAACTTATGCGTCCATCATTAATACAATCCAGGACCGCGATTATGTGAAGAAGATCCAGGCGAAGTTTGTTCCGACGGAGATTGGGACGGTCGTCACGAAGCTGCTGGTGAAGAACTTCCCTTACATCTTTGACACGGCGTACACGGCTACACTCGAGGGCGAACTGGACGCTGTTGAGGACGGTCAGGAACGGTGGACCGATCTGCTGAATGGCTTCTACGACCACTTCGAAAAGGAGCTGAGCGTGGCCGGGAAGAACATGGAAGACATCAAGCGGATGGAGGAGCCGACGAAGGAGATTTGCGACAACTGCGGCGCTCCGCTGATTCTGAAATGGGGCAAGTTTGGGAGCTTCTACTCGTGCAGCAACTTCACGAAGGTGAAGCCGATGACGATCGCGGCAGGACCGTGGAAGAAGGACGCCAAAGCGGTGACGAAGAAGGTCACAAAGGCGTTCCAGTTTCCCTTGATCGTGAAGGCGACGACGGAGGACGTGACCGAGTATTCGAAGGAGGTCGACGACGCGAAGGAGATGGCGGCAGCGATCGGTGAGGCGGCGGAACAAGGCAAGAAGGTGACCGTCGAGCCGGTGAGCTGCGACTTCACCAAGGAGAACTTTGCTGCAAAGCCTGATTTGAGCGCGCCCGGGGCGGACGAGGTCGCCGAGGAGGAGTTCTGCGACAACTGCGGACGCGTGATGGTGTTGCGGAACGGACCGTGGGGGCCGTTTATGGCTTGTCCTGGTTATAACGAAGATCCGCCGTGCAAGACGATTCGCAAGCTGAACCAGAAGGTGCAGCAGAAGCCTCCGGTGCAATTGGACGAGGCATGCCCGAAGTGCGGGAAGCCACTGCTGCTGAGAAATGGGCAGTATGGCGAGTTCATCAGCTGCAGCGGATATCCGAAGTGCAAGTACATCAAGCAGGAGCTGTTGGATGTGAAGTGCCCGAAGGACGGCGGCGACATCGCTGTGCGTAAGACAAAGCGCGGCGACGTGTTCTATGGCTGTGTGAACTATCCGAAGTGCGACTTTGCGTCGAACTTGAAGCTGGTGGACCAGGTCTGTCCGAAGTGCGATAGTGCTTATGTTCTGGAAATGAAGAACGACAAGGGGACGTACCTGGTGTGCCCAAATAATCGCGAGGCGCTGCCTAAGAGACGCAAGAAGAAGGGTGCACCGGAGGAGGTACCAACGACTCCGCCTTGCACATACCAGAAGAAGATCGCGGGACCGGAGCCGGTGCCGGTGATCGAACGGCCTGATCCGGAGAAGACCCGGGCAGTTGTTGAGAGCGTAGCTTAACCGATGGTAAGGGAGTAGGAATGGCGACTGCAGCGGACGCGGAGTTGGTATTGAGGCTGTACGAACTCCGAAGGGAAGAGACGTTACGCAAGGCGAGGCGGTTTCTCGTATTCGAATTCAATCCAAAGACCTTGGAAGAGCTGCGTGCAGTGACACGGGACACCAAGTCGCAGTACAACCCGTATTGGCGACAAGCGATGAGCTTCTGGGAGATGGCGCATTCAATGGTGTTGCGCGGCGCGGTCGACCCGGACCTGTTTCTGGACTCGAATGTCGAAGGGATACTTATCTACGCCAAGTTTCACCACTTCCACGCGGAGACGGAGAAGCAGAGCGGCAACCCGTTTATGGGGAAGACGGCGGAGCTGATTGCGAAGTATCCGGCGGCGAAGGCGCGGTATGAGGCGTTCCTGAAGACCTTCGGAGTGGCGAATTAACTTACATTGCGACCGGACTACGGGAGACCCACGGGACGTTTCATTTTTGCATCATTTCTGTTACAAATGAGATAAGGACCTATGGATCCGGACTTCACGGTGACGGCCCGCTAACGCGATGTGCCCGCTGTAAATTGTTGAAAAGAATGCAGGTAGTGGATTATGGCAAAGGCAGTTTGGAATGGCCAGACGCTGGCCGAGAGTGAAAAGACAGAGATGGTTGAGGGAAATATTTATTTCCCGGAAGAGTCGGTGAAGCGGGAGTTTCTCAAGGCAAGTTCAACGACCTCCAGTTGCCCATGGAAGGGGCAGGCGCGGTACTACACGATCGTTGTGGACGGGCAGGAGAACCCCGATGCGGCGTGGTACTACCCGGACCCGAAGCCGGCGGCACGCAATGTGAAGCATCATGTAGCGTTCTGGCGTGGCGTCGAGATCATCAAGTAGCTGTCAAATGAGTGTTTGAGCGGGAGGGGCCTCGGCCTCTCCCGTTCGCCTTTAGTAGGCCTCTGCCCGGTCGAGCGGAAGGCGAACCTGGAAGCAGGTGGCCCCGGGCTTGGATTCGACGGTAACGAAGCCGGAGTGCTTGTTGACGATGCGTTGGACGGCGTCCAGGCCGAGCCCAAGGCCGCGTCCGGGGGCCTTGGTGGTGAAGAACGGCTCGAAGATGCGTGAGCGAATTGCGGGGTCGATGCCGGGGCCGGAGTCCCAGACCTCGACGAGCGCGAGCTGCCCGCTGAGATGGGTGGTAAGGCGAAGGGTCCCCATGTCATTCATGCTCTCAAGAGCATTTTCGATTAGGGCAGTCCAGACCTGATTAAGCTCGCTGCCATAGGCGCTGACGGGCGGGAGATTCGGATCGAATTCGAGTTCGACCTTGACGTTTTTGAGCCGCGAATTGAACATCACGAGTGTGTTTTCGAGCGACTGGGCAAGATCGACGTCCTGAATGGGCGCCTGGTCCATGTGGAGTAGTCCTTGATGGCGCTGATGAGGTCGAAGATGCGGACGGTGGAGTCGACGACTGTTTCGGCCATGCGCTCGACGCGGAGGGAGCTGGCGACGGTGGCGACGGCGACGGGAAGGACCTCGGGGCGCGTGATGGCTGCAAGCTCGTCGAGTAAGTCAATCGGGAGGTTAGTCTCAGAGAGGGCTGGGGCTATTGTCCACGGTTCGGGAACATTATGGGCCTCGAGCCAGCGGACGATCGCCGCCTCGCGGTCGGTGGTGGCGAGAGGGCTTATCGGGCCCTGCGCGTGGCCCGAGAAGGCAGACATGCGGGACCGGGCGTACTGCACCCAGTTGCGGTAGCCCTCGATCTCCTGTTCGGAGAGACAGAGGTTACCGAGACGATACTTCTGGTCTCCATAGGCACGGAGTTCGCCGAACAGGCTGGCGGCGCTACGCTGGGCTGCGGAGGCGGGGTTGTTGAGCTCATGGCTGAGGTTGGCGGCAAGCTTGCCGAGGGCGTTGAGCTTCTCGGACTGCTGTTCCAGGCGGGTGACCTCGCGGACCCGATCAAGCAAGGCGGAGACGCAGCGCTGGCCCATCGACGGAATGGCGATCAGCATCTCGGGGAAGAGAGACTGGTCGATGTCGAGCGCCCATGTAGGGCCTACGGAGTATCCGTCGCCGCCGTAGGTCTTCATGCGGGAGTAGGGGAGTTTGCCGGTCATCTGGCCAGCGCGGCCGATGAAGAGGGCAATCGGGCCTGAGCGGAGACGTCGTACCTGGACCTCACCTCTGAGGATGAAATTCAGACTGACGGCGGGTTCGCCTTCGCGGAAGATGAGAGAACGGTCTTCGCCCATTCGCTCCTTGCCGTGAGTGGCGAGCCACGCGTACTCCTGTTCGCTGATACCGTCGAGCGGAGCGACTGTGCGGAGGGCGGCGATGATCTCCGGAAGTGGCGTTGGTTCGGCGGGGGGGCCGGCGAGGACCGGCTGCTCGGCCTGCGGCTGCGTGGAAAGCAGGCTTTCGTAGCTGTTCAGAGTGGCCATCTGGGGAGCTCCTTCTGCTGCTTGTGCGTCGAATCGTTTCTGTTAGTTTACGTCTCCATTGTTGCAGGAGTTCCGAATCCGTAGTGTTTCCTCATTACCATCGGGAATGAGGGGAGCGGTCTGGAAGCGAGGAGGCGACATCTGGTTTAGATGCCGCCTGTTTGACTTCGATTTGTGAAATTTGTACTTATCTTTCGATCCTGGTGGTGGTTAGGCTTTCTGGACCTGGCCGTCTTTCACGACGACGGGGTCGAGGAAGGGCATGGACTTGCGAAGTTCGGCACCGACTTTTTCGATCTGGAGCTCGGATTCCGCCTTGCGGATGCGGGCGAACTCTTTGCGGCCCGTTTCGTTCTCGGCGATG
>Ga0210398_10002882_pt1 | contig 16594 bp, 16 predicted proteins | sample IncBWC4OmetaG_FD_161047 | JGI IMG/M metagenome (GOLD analysis project Ga0210398, IMG submission 161047) | Forest soil microbial communities from Barre Woods Harvard Forest LTER site, Petersham, Massachusetts, United States - Inc-BW-C-4-O | ecosystem: Environmental > Terrestrial > Soil >... | reverse complement strand
CACCTACGGCGGCAACTGGGTCACCACGAACACCTCGGCGATGCATTTCGGCATCTTCGATCTGCTGCAGGTGACGGTGTTGGCGGCGTTGTTCGCCCTGATCCTGGCGATGCCGGTGGCCTTGGGCATCGCGATTTTCCTCACCCAGTACTCGCCGCGCCGGATCACCGGACCGCTGGCCTATGTGGTCGACCTGCTCGCCGCGGTCCCGTCGATCATCTACGGGGTCTGGGGTCTGTACGTGCTGGCACCGCGGTTGCGACCGATCGCGACCTGGCTCAATGAACACCTCGGCTGGTTCTTCCTGTTCGCCACCGGCAACGTCTCGGTTGCCGGTGGCGGCACCATCTTCACCGCCGGGATCGTGCTGGCGGTGATGATCCTGCCGATCATCAGCGCGGTCACCCGCGAGGTGTTCGTCAAAACGCCGCAGAGCCACATCGAGGCGGCGCTCGCGCTCGGCGCGACCCGCTGGGAGGTGGTCAAGACCACCGTGCTGCCGTTCGGACGATCCGGCTACATCAGCGGCGCCATGTTGGGACTGGGCCGAGCGCTGGGTGAGACCGTCGCGTTGCTGATCATTCTGCGCGGCACCCAGGCGGCGTTCGGCTGGTCGCTATTCGACGGCGGCTACACCTTCGCGACCAAGATTGCGGCCACCGCTTCAGAGTTCAACGACCAGTACAAAGCCGGTGCCTACATCGCCGCCGGGTTGGTGCTTTTCCTGCTCACGTTCGTGGTCAACGCGATGGCGCGCGCCGCCGTCGCCGGCAAGGACATCCGATGACCTCGATCCTGGACCGCCCACTCAAAGCGCGCACATTCACCGGTGTCAGCCTGCGGCGACGGCTGGCCAACGCGGTCGCGACGGTGCTGGTGACGCTGTCGGTGGCGGTGGCCCTGATACCGCTGGTCTGGGTGCTGTATTCGGTTGTGACCAAAGGTCTTAACGCCGTCAGGTCCAGCGAGTGGTGGACGCATTCCCAAGCCGACATGACGGTGTTCTTACCTGGTGGCGGCGCTTACCATGCCATCGTCGGCACGGTTATGCAGGGCCTGGTATGCGCGATCATCTCCATACCGGTCGGCATTTTCGTCGCCATCTACCTGGTCGAATACGGCGGCGACACCCCGCTGGGCAAGCTGGCCACATTCGCGGTGGACATCCTCACCGGGGTCCCGTCGATCGTGGCCGCGTTGTTCATCTACGCGCTGTGCATCGCCACACTCGGCTTTCCCCGGTCCGGTTTCGCGGTGTCGCTGGCGTTGGTATTGCTGATGCTTCCGGTGATCGTGCGTTCGACCGAGGAGATGCTGCGGATCGTCCCGGCGGATCTGCGCGAGGCCAGCTTCGCGCTCGGCGTGCCGAAGTGGAAAACGATCACCAGAATTGTGCTTCCAGCCGGGCTGTCCGGCATCATTACCGGCGTCATGTTGGCGCTGGCCAGGGTGATGGGAGAGACCGCCCCGTTGCTGATCCTGGTGGGCTATTCGCAGGCGATGAACTTCGACATGTTCACCGGCTTCATGGGGTCGTTGCCGGGCATGATGTACGACCAGACCTCGGCAGGTGCGGGTGCCAACCCAATTCCCACCGATCGGCTATGGGGCGCCGCCCTGACGCTGATTCTGCTGATCGCCGTTATTAATGTGGGGGCCAGGGTGGGCGCGAAAGTCTTTGCGCCCCAGACGCTAGGCAGGAGCTTCAGTGGCTAAGCGGTTAGATCTCAAGGACGTCAACATCTACTACGGCTCGTTCCAGGCGGTCGCTGACGTTTCGCTAACCGTGCTGCCCCGCAGCGTCACGGCATTCATCGGCCCGTCGGGATGCGGCAAGACGACGGTGCTACGCACGCTGAACCGGATGCACGAAGTCATCCCCGGTGCGCGCATGCAGGGTAGCGTCCTGCTCGACGATGACGACATCTACGGCTCCGGTATCGACCCGGTAGGTGTGCGTCGTGCGATCGGAATGGTCTTCCAGCGGCCAAATCCGTTCCCCACCATGTCAATTCGCGACAATGTGGTGGCCGGGCTGAAACTGCAGGGCGTCCGCAACCGAAAACTGCTCGACGACACCGCCCAATACGCGCTGCGCGCTGCAAACTTGTGGGAGGAGGTCAAGGACCGGTTGGACAGGCCGGGCGGCGGGTTGTCCGGCGGTCAGCAGCAGCGGCTGTGCATCGCACGGGCCATCGCCGTGCAACCCGATGTGCTGCTGATGGATGAGCCGTGCTCGTCTCTGGACCCGATCTCGACGATGGCGATCGAGGATCTGATCGCAGAGTTGAAACAGGAATACACCATCGTCATCGTCACCCATAACATGCAGCAGGCGGCGCGGGTCAGCGACCATACCGCGTTTTTCAACTTGGAGGCTGTCGGAAAGCCGGGCCGCTTGGTGGAGATCGACGACACCGAGAAGATCTTCTCCAACCCGACTCAGAAGGCCACCGAAGACTACATCTCCGGCCGCTTCGGCTAGCCGGACTTGGCTACGGCTTCGTCGTCGGGGAAGCGACCTGTGGCCTGGAAGATGACCCGACGTGCCACCTCGACGGCGTGATCGGCGAACCTCTCGTAGAACCGGCCCAGCAACGTCACGTCCACCGCTGAGGCCACCCCGTGCCTCCACTCCCGATCCATCAATACGGTGAACAGGTGGCGGTGCAGGTCGTCCATCGCGTCGTCTTCTTCGCGAATGCGCGCGGCCTTTTCCGGGTCGCGGGACTGCAGCACTTCTTGCGCGCTGTTACCCAATTCCACAGCCACCCTGCCCATCTCGGCAAAGTACCCGTTGACCTCTTCGGGTAATGCATGCTGCGGATGGCGCCGACGGGCGATCTTGGCGACGTGTAGGGCCAGCGCCCCCATCCGGTCGATGTCGGCGACCATCTGAATTGCGCTCACGATCGACCGAAGGTCGCCGGCGACGGGTGCTTGCAAGGCGAGCAATACGAAAGCGCTCTCCTCGGCGTGGGTGCTGAGCTCTGCGATCTTCTCGTGATCGGAGATGACCTGTTCGGCGAGCACCAGATCGGCCTGTAACAGCGCCTGAGTTGCGCGTTCCATCGCCGCGCCGGCCAGCCCGCACATCTCGCCGAGTTGTTCCGAGAGCTCAGCGAGTTGTTCGTGGTACGCGGTCCGCATATCGCAAGCCTACGTTCTGAATCCGCAGACCGGCATGAACCGGCATGAAGTGGGGCATGAACTCACGGTGAATGCGAGTTTTCGTTCAGTTCCTCGACGGCGGTTGCCGCTATCCGCAGGTGGTGTCGGCGGCGTTGGTCACCGACAAGTCCTCCGGAAGCTTCGTCGGTGGTGTGCTGGTATTGCGGTCGACCTGCACACTGACCGACGAGCCGGCGGGCGGGGGAGCGCCGACCGAAGAGAAGTCCGGGCCGAGCACCACCTGCACCACTTGCCCAATTCCGGTGACCCGCTCGACCTTTGGGTTCGCCAACGACGCCGCCACGGTGGCGGCGGCCTTTTCGTTGCCGGGCGAGAAGAACACCGTGGTCGATTTCAGCGAGCTCGGGTAGTCGTCGGGCGTCTTGACCTTGAAGCCGTGGTGTTTCAGCTCGGTGCTGGCGATGGCGGCCAGACCCGACTTGGCGGTCGAGTTCGACACCTGCACGGTGACGTCCTGCGGTGCCGCCGTCACGGCCTGGACCTGCTCGGGATGCGGCACGGCCGACGGGCTGGCCTGGGGTGCCTTGCTGGTCAGCGACTTTGTCGGCGGGCTCGATGTCGCGTTCAGGTCGTTTTCGCCCGGCAGCGGATCGTCGTTGATGATCGCGTCGAAAAGCGCCCGCATGTCTGAGGTGCGGGGTGGTTCGTCGCCGTTCTCGTCGGTGACGCCGGTCGGCACGGTCACGAAGGAGACATGGCCGGCGGACATGCCCTGCACCGACTGGCCGAGCTGGACGAGGTCTTTGGTCTTGACGTTGTCGACGTAGCTGTTGTTGATGAACATGTTCACGACGTTGTTGAGCTTGCTCAACGAAAAGAAGGTGTCCTGGGAGATCAGCGAGCGCAGCAGCGACGACAGGAAAAGCTGCTGGCGCTTGATGCGCCCGTAGTCGCCGTTGTTCTCGGTGGTGACGTTGCGGGCCCGCACGTAATTCAGTGCGGTTTTCGAGTCGATCAGCTGACGTCCGGAGTGCGCCAGCACGGTGCCCAGCTCATAGTCCTTCAGCGGGGCGGTGCTGCACACCTCCACGCCGCCGATCGCGTCGACCATCTTGGCGAAGCCGGCGAAGTCAACGGCGATGAAGCGATTGATGCTCAGGCCGGACAGCTTCTGGATTTCTTTAACCAGACACTTGGGCCCGCCGAAAGAGAAGGCCGAGTTCAATTTCGTCTCGGTGTAGACGTTTCTCGGGCCCCACTTCTTGGCATCGGAGTCATAGATGGGGCCGTATTTCCCGGTGTCGGGGTTCCATGCCTCGCATTGCATCGGGGTGATCGCCAGATCACGCGGAAACGACACTGCGACAACGCGTTTCCGGTTTGCTGGGATGTTGACCAGCATGACGGTGTCCGACCGGGCGCCGCCGGCGTCCTCGGTGTCGCCGGCGCCCATATCGCCGTTCGCCCCGGCACGGGAGTCGATGCCGACAATCAAAAAGTCCTCGTCGCCGTACTGCCCGTTCGGGTCGACGATGTCCCGCGACTGAGGGTCCAGTGCGCTGACCGTGTTGAGTCGGTGGTTCTTTGTTGCGCTCCACTGCCAAGCCCCGCCGGTCAGCGCGAGCGCAGCGGCCGCAATCGCGGCGGCCGTCAAGCGGCCGGCCAGCATTACCCCGTTGCGCCTGCGCCTCGGCTTCCGCTCGAGAATCTCGTCAGCTGCCGGCTCGTCGAGGATCCGCGCCGGTCGGGTCGCGACCGGCGTTCTCGGCAGAACGCCGGTCCGCTCGGTGTCGGCACCGCCGGTGCGAGTCTCGAGGTGGCCGGCCTCCAAGTCGGGCAACGGAAAGTCATAGGCCGGGGAGACCGGCATGGCATAGGCGTCGTATCCGTCGTCATGCTCGTCGCCGGGCCTGGTTGGGGCCGCTGCCGCCGGCTCGAGGTCAGGTGCCGCGTGATGCCGGCTCGGCCGGGTCGCGGTCGGTCCGCCGATCTTCGCGATCAAGTCGGCGACGGTGAGCCCACCATCGGTATGGCATCCATGTGGCTCGCCGTCTTCGTCGGCGACAGGCTCGGTTGGCGCTGGCGGTCGTAGTGACCGCCGGGGGGCGACGGCGACTCCTTGCGAGGGCGCTCCGAATCGTTCCCACGGCGCGACGCCTCGCGATCGCGGCGCCGTTGCGGTAGGCCCTAGATCGTCACCGGCGACGCCCGAGGCGCGCCGACGACCGGAAGCGGCATCAGGAGTGGCTTTATCGGCGCCAAAGTCGCCGTCACTCATGTCCTACCCGGCCTCCGAATCTGATGAGGTGCCTGACTTGCTGTGCGCGTACAACAAGGCAGCGCCGGCGCTGGCAGTGCTGCAAATCCATGCGACCGGTTGGTCGCGTCGTGTTTGTCGGTCGTGCCGCGGCGGCGGCCGAGCTTGTTAGGGCTTCGTCACCGGCGTGCGACGCAACAAGTTCCACATCGTATCGACACATCTGTCGAAACGCGATCTGGGGACCGACCCGGATCGTCCGGTCAGCCGCCCGAGTGCATGATGTCGGCCCCCGCGGGCACCGTGCAGTCATCGCGGTCGGCCAGCCAACCGTCCGGCAGGGCGACCCGAGCGGGTGACCCCTGGCGCCCGCGCGGCCCGGTTGCCGCGGTCGGGAAGGGCACGTCGGCGTCGAGTTTGTTCAGCAGAATGTCGAGTTCGGCGGGGGTTTTGACCAGCGCCAGAGCACGTCGCAATTCCGATCCTGCCGGGAAGCCGTGCAGGTACCAGGCGATGTGCTTGCGAATATCGCGCATCCCCTTGTCCTCGCCGAAATGGGCCGCGAGCAGCTCACCGTGCCGACGGATGATGTTGGCGACCTCGCCGAGATTGGGCGGGGCGGGCGGCGGGCTGCCGGTGAACGCGGCCGAGAGCTCGGCGAACAGCCAGGGCCGGCCCAGGCAGCCCCGGCCGATGACAACGCCGTCGCACCCGGTTACCGCCATCATGGTCAGCGCATCGCTGGCTTCGAAGATGTCGCCGTTGCCGAGCACCGGGATCGTCCGCACATGTTGCTTGAGCTGCGCGATCTGCTCCCAATCCGCAGATCCGGAATAGCGCTGGGCGGCGGTGCGGGCATGCAATGCGACCGCGGCCGCGCCTTCGGACTCCGCGATCAGGCCCGCGTCGAGATGGGTGTGGTGGGCGTCGTCAATGCCGATCCGGAACTTGACGGTCACCGGGATGTCGGTGCCTTCGGTGGCGCGCACGGCCGCCGCGACGATCTGGCCGAACAGCCGCCGCTTGAACGGCAGGGCCGCCCCGCCGCCACGACGGGTGACTTTGGGCACCGGACAGCCGAAATTCATGTCGACGTGGTCGGCCAGGTCGTCGTCGGCGACCATTTTTACCGCCGCGTACGTGGTCGCCGGATCGACGGTGTAGAGCTGCAACGATCGCGGCGATTCGTCGTCGGAGAACGACGTCATGTGCATGGTGACGGGGTGCCGCTCGACGAGGGCACGCGCCGTCACCATCTCGCAGACGTAAAGCCCGCTGACCGTTCCGACACGGTCCTGCTCGAGTTCTCGGCACACCGTGCGGAATGCGACGTTCGTCACACCGGCCATCGGGGCGAGCACCACCGGGCTGGCCAGGGTGATGGGGCCGATCCGCATGGCGGCTACCGCCGGCTCAGGCTGAGCGTGCCTTCGGTGTGGTGCAGCTCTTCTGCGGTGACCTTCTTGCCCGTCCGGGCCTCGCGGTCGAGTTGGCGCTGCTTGGAGATCTCGAACTTGTCGCAGGCGACCTCGAGTTCCTTGATCAGCACCGCAATTTCGTCGCGCAACCGGTTGGATTCCCCGCTTAAATCTTCGCGCTCGAAGATGCGCCACTTTTTGAGCACCGGCATCACGACCTCCTCGAGGTGGATGCGCGGGTCGTAGACGCCGCCGACGGCGATCATCACGGCCTTGCGGCGGAACTCCGGTACCTGGTAGCCGGGCATCTGGAAGTTGTGCAGCACTTTGTGCAGCGACCGCATCGCCTTGTCCGACGCAATCTCGAAGCCGGCTTCGGTGACGTCGCGGTAGAAGATCATGTGCAGGTTTTCGTCGGCCGAGATTTTGGCCAGCAGCTGATCGGCGATGGTTTCGTTGCAGGCCTTGCCGGTGTTGCGGTGTGAGATGCGCGTCGCGAGCTCCTGGAACGTGACATAGACAATCGAGTCGAACAGGTTCTCGCAGAACAGGTCGTCGCGAATCTGGCGGTTCTGACCGGGGCTGAAGCCGCGGTTGACCACCTCGATGCGCAACTTCTCCAACTCGATCGGGTCGACCGCGCGGGTCACCAGCAGGTAGTCGCGCAGCGCAATCCCGTGCCGGTTCTCCTCGGCGGTCCAGCGGTTCACCCACTGACCCCACGCGCCGTCCATGCCGAAGCTCATCGCGATCTCGCGGTGATACGACGGCAGGTTGTCCTCGGTCATCAGGTTCTGGACCATCGCTACCTGCGCGACGTCGGAGAGCTTCGACTGACCCGGCTCCCAGTCCTGCCCGCCGAGCGCGTAGAAGTTCTTGCCGTCCGACCACGGGATGTAGTCGTGCGGGTTCCAGGGCTTGTGCATGCTCAGGTGCCGGTTCATTTTTTCTTCAACGACCGGCTCGAGTTCACGCAACAGGTCCAGGTCTTGAGGATCCGGCACAACGCCTCCCAGTTATCTGTGTCTGTCGGTGTCAGTCAATATATCTGTGTATGCCGGTGACATTCAAGTTGCCACTCGGCGAGATTATTTGGTGTCGCGCTCAGGGCGCCATCTAGTGCGTTGCGGCCCGGCTGAGCAGCATTTCTACGCAGTAGTCGATGAACTGCTCACGGCTGGCCGCCAGTCGCCCGTCCAGATAGGCGGTGAACAGCGCGGTCAGGCCGCCGATCAAACTGGTAGCGATCATCTTTTGCCGCACCGGGTCGCCGATTTGGGTCAGCTTGCGCTGGAGCAGGTCGATGAAGCTGGGCATCCACTCCGCGCCGGACCGCACCAGCACCGGCTCCACCGCTGGGGCCAGCAACAGCACCCGGCCGCGCACCGGGTCGTCGACCATCAACGCGACGAATCGCTCAACGGCTTCGCGTGGTGTGGTCGCGGACATCAGCGCCGACATGGCGCGTGCGCAGACGTCGTCGTAGACACCGCGGACGAATTGGTCTCGGTCGGTGAAGCTTTCGTAGAAGTAGCGTTCCGTGAGCCCCGCCTCACGGCATACCGCCCGCACCGTCAGCGCCGGGCCGCCTTCCCCGCCGAGCAGTTGCACACCGGCCGCGATGAGTTCGTCTCGCCGTAGCGCCTGGCGATCCTCCAAGGGAACGCCGGACCAGCGGCCCCGTCGTTGACCGGACGGCACATCACTCCTAAGGTCTATAATGACAACGCATGTAGTCAGGTTGGCTGACACGGATAGGAAACTTCGCCAGTGACTCAAGATACGTCTGAGGCGTGCCCGCTGACCAGCACACGCGCCGCCGACGAGGTGGCCAGCGGAGCGGTCGCGACAGGTTGCCCGGTGTCGCCGCTGGGGTATGACGCCCCGCCGCAGCCGCTGGGCCCAGACTCGCTGACCTGGCGGTACTTCGGTGATTGGCGCGGCATGCTGCAGGGCCCGTGGGCCGGGTCGATGCAGAACATGCATCCGCAGCTGGGTGCGGCCGTCGAAGAGCACTCGACGTTCTTCCGCGAACGCTGGCCGCGGTTGCTGCGGTCGCTGTACCCGATCGGCGGCGTCGTTTTCGACGGCGACCGCGCACCGACGACCGGCGCCGAGGTGCGCGACTATCACGTGGACATCAAAGGCACCGACAGTGTGGGCCGGCGCTATCATGCGCTGAACCCCGACGTCTTCTACTGGGCGCACTCCACGTTCTTCGTCGGCACTTTAATTGTGGCGGAACGGTTCTGCGGCGGCATCACCGAAGCCCAGAAGCGCCAGCTGTTCGACGAGCACGTGCAGTGGTACCGCATGTACGGCATGAGCATGCGGTCGGTGCCGAAGACCTGGGAAGACTTCCAGGTTTATTGGGACCACATGTGTCGTGAGGTGCTGGAGAACAACTTCGCGGCGCGCGCGGTACTCGACCTAACCGAGCTGCCCAAACCGCCGTTTGCGCAATGGCTTCCAGACCGACTCTGGGCCATACAGCGCAAGCTGTTGGCACCGTTCTTCGTCTGGCTGACGGTCGGACTCTACGACCCCGCGGTGCGCGAGCTGATGGGCTACAGCTGGTCGCGTCGCGACGAGTGGCTACACCGCCGGCTCGGCGATGTCGTGCGTCTGGTTTTCGCCTTCGTGCCGCCGCGCTATCGCAAGCACCCGCGGGCCCGCGGCGGGTTGGACCGCGTCAACGGCCGCATCCCGGCCGACGCGCCGCTGGTCCAGACTCCCGCACGCAACTTGCCGCCCCTTGACGAGCGCGACAGCCCAAAGCACTACTGCCCCAACGTCTAACAACGACCGGGCCCGTCAGCGCGGCCGTGGTCAGCTGTGCGCGTGGTTGTGAGGTTCCTCGAGGCCGGACTGATGCACGTGTCCGTGGCTGTGCTCGGTTCCGTCGTCGTGGGTGTGGGTGTGCTCGTGCTCGACGTGTTCGTGGTCGTGCGCGGTGTGAGCGTGCGTGTGAGCGACCCCGCTGTGCTCGTGTTCGTGCGAGTGCGGTCCTTCATGGTTGTGCTGCTCACTCATTGCGATCATCTCCTTTGTGTGAAACACATTGTGTTGCTTGGTTGCAACGCCTAGGTAGCTGACAGCTCAGCTACCCTTCTGCTGCCGTTCCACCACCCGCAGGCCGTCGTCGACGCGGTGATGCCGCGGCACCCCGGGACCGGCGTGCTCAGCGTTGAAGACGGCGTCGACGACGAGTTGTCGAACGTGATTGTTTTCCAGGCTGTAGAAGATCGTCGTGCCGTCGCGGCGCGTCCGCACCAGCCGTGCCATCCGCAACTTGGCGAGGTGCTGGGACACCGACGGCGCCGGTTTGCCCACATGCTCGGCGAGCTCATTGACCGACATCTCGCGGTCGGCGAGCGACCACAGCACCTGTACACGAGTGGCGTCCGCCAGCATCCGGAACACCTCGACCACCAGGCTGACCTGGTCGTCCGGCAACCGGACATCCTCGTTATCTGCATGCATACGCAGATAGTAGCGCAGTCGTCGGCGCTGTCAAGGGCGACGTGCTGCGCCGACCCGCCACTAATGCAGCCGCGGCAAGACCGCCGTGCGGTAGAAGTCGATCGCGGCCAGCGGATTCCGCTGCGCAAAGCGCATGAACGGCGTCGCGCCGGCGTCCAGAACCGCCTGCACCGCGGTGATGTGGGTCGCGGCGTCGGTGCCGGTGGTCCAGCCGCGGGTGACCTTGTCCAAGGGGTTGGCTTCCGCTGCGCGTTGGATGTCGACGGGATTGGGCTGGTCGACGGCACCGCCGGTGAACCGCCACAGTTCTGCGGCGCTGGCGATTTCGTTCTGGTCGCCGACGACAGCGAACATTTCGGCTCGCTTGCCCAAGGTGGTGGGATCGCGGCCGGAGTCGTGTGCACCCTGGTTGAAGGCGGCCACCAGCTTTTGGTCTTTGACACCGCTGGCTTCGGTGATCCAACCGTCTCCGTACTGCCCGGCCAGGTGTGCGCTTTTGGGTCCGCCGGCGGCCACGAAGATCAGCGGCGGCGCCGGCGGCACGTCGTAGAGCTTGAGTTGGTTGGTCTGAAAGTATCGTCCTTGGAACGAGATTCGCTGTCCACTCCATAGCTGCCGGATGAGTTGGATGGCTTCGATCAACCGGTCGTGGCGCTCCCGATACGGTCCGAACTGGGTGGTGGCCGCTTGCTCGTTGAGCCGCTCGCCCGTTCCGACGCCAAGGAAGACACGGCCAGGGTAGAGCAGCGCCAGCGAGGAGAACGCCTGGGCGACTGTCGTCGGGTTGTAGCGGTAGATGGGGCATGTCACGCCGGTGCCGAACGGGATGTGGCTGGTGCGCTGGCCCACCAACGCCAACGTGATCCAGGGGAACATCGAATGTCCCTCGTTGTCCTGCCAAGGCTGGAGGTGGTCGCTGACCCACAGGTAGCGGAAGCCGGCTTGCTCGGCCGCTTGGGCCTGGTCGACGAGCTGCGCCGTGGTGAATTGCTCGTGTCCGAGCACTAAGCCCACACCCGGTCCCGACGGCGTCGGCGGAGCGGCGGGCGTGGATGGCGAGCCGGCGGGCTGCCTGGAGCCGCTGCAGGCGGCTGCCAGTACGGCGGCGCCCACCACGCTCGCTCCAGCCGCGAGTTGTCCGAATGAGCGCCGTGAAATTCCTCTCATGCGCCCGGGATTACCCGGAATCCGGCACGGCGTCAACGGCGGCGGTCGCTCGCGTCATTAATCAGCCGAGGTCATCCTCGGACACCGGTGCCCCCACTAGGACTCGAACCTAGGACCTGCGGATTAAAAGTCCGTAGCTCTACCAACTGAGCTATAGGGGCGCGAGGAACCAGGATACTGGGTGCTCGGCGGCGCGCGTTTGAGGATTCGGTCCATGGTGACCTAAGCTGACGTGGCTTCAACGTAACCTTGTTGTGAGTACCCCGGAGAGATTCGGTTCTGGCCCCCTTCGTCTAGCGGCCTAGGACGCCGCCCTTTCAAGGCGGTAGCGCGGGTTCGAATCCCGTAGGGGGTACGCGACGCGGCGACGCGGGGCAAGCAGTACAAGCAAGGCCCTGTGGCGCAGTTGGTTAGCGCGCCGCCCTGTCACGGCGGAGGTCGCGGGTTCGAGTCCCGTCAGGGTCGCCGTCGAGGCACACGATGCCTTCCGGCCAGGTAGCTCAGTCGGTATGAGCGTCCGCCTGAAAAGCGGAAGGTCGCCGGTTCGATCCCGGCCCTGGCCACCAAAGTTTGTACAGTTCAAGGGCCATTTATGCTCTGTCGCCGAACTGCGCATCTTCGAATCGGCCGGGGCGATGGGGCCAATATGGGGCCAAAACGAGGCGCCACCATTGGCGCGTCTTCTCAGGTGGCCCGACTTAGGTCGTCGAGGGAGTCGAGCGCGGCCGCTATGTTGTCGAGCTCGTCATCGAAAAGATCTGCGTAGGTGTGGGCCGTGCCGGTAATGGGCGCGTGCCCCAGGCGGCGATGTGTTGGTGGCGCGGCTCAGCCCAGGAACTCCGACTCCAGAACCAGGTCTTTAAGTAGCGTCTGATACTCGACGTGGGTTTTGTGCTCTATGGTCTGCCACCGCTCGCCTTGCTGTTCCTTCATGTAGGCACGGTACTTGGGTGCGCCTGGGAAGCCGACGTTGTCGGCGACGACGATCGTTCCCGGATGCAGCCAGCCCCGGTCGACGAGTCGCTGCAGGTCGTCGAGGTACACGTCCTTCCAGTGATCGAGGAATACGAAGTCCAAACAGCCCTCAGTGAATCCGTACTCCTCGGTGAGTACCCCGAGCGTCGTCCCGTCGCCGACAGTGCCGTGAATGCAGGTGACGCGCTCGGCGAGGCCGGCGTGCGCCCACACGCGGCGGGCCACCGAGGCGTTGGCACCGGACTTTTCGATCGAGAATACTTTGGCACCCGGTGCCGCTCGGGCGATCCGCAGCCCGCTGTATCCGCAGTAGGCACCGAGTTCCATGGCGAGCTTCGGATTCGCGCGCTTGACGGCAGTGTCGAGCAGCTCCCCCTTCTCGTCGCCGACGTTCATCAGGATCGACTTGTCGTAGGCGAAGTTGTCGATCGCGTTGATCGCGGCATCGACATCGCCCGCCGGTGCGGTGGCAATCACGTACTCGGCCGTCGCCTCCTCCCGCCCGTCACCCATCTGACCCGTCCGTATGGCGTCCCGGCCTCCGAAAGCCCCGCGCAGAACCGAGTACCTCAAGAATGGAAACTTCTGTCGCAACGTCCTACTCAGACTCATCGCACTGAAACCCGATGTCCAGATGGCAACTTCGCCATGAGATTGGCCCTTTCTATCCCGCTCAGATCTGTATTGCTCAGATTCCTGGACCCGTTCCCGCGCGATCGCGCTGACGGAGTCGACGAGCGATTTGATTGATGCGGATTTCGGGTTGGCAAAGGAATCGGCGCGACGGTACCCGTGCGGTGATAGTGCGCGCGTTGGTCTCGGGTGAGTGGAAAGTATTGGAGGTGTGTTGGGATCCCTTTGATCATCGCGTGAACTGCTTTGAGGTGCAAGCGATAACGCCATTCGTCCAATCCAACTGTGGTGCTAAAGCCGAACGCCAGCGAAAACGCTTCAGCGCGAACCAGATCCGGCTTCTCGAACACCGACCAGGCAATGTCGTGAACCTTGATATTGGGGTCACGGGATCGCCCCGGATGGTCTCCTTGGCGAGCGCCCTGATCACTGGGCAGATCGGTGTGCGCGCCGACAACACTGTCGCCCATCAATCCGCCTGTTTTGGAAACGGCGACCGTGCTTCGAAAAATTCGACAGCTCCGCTGCGCTTGAGTGTCGCGACGTCGAGGCCGAGTTCCTTCAGCCATTTCTCGATTTGGCCTGTGTGCGGGGGGTTTCCGAACACCCCGGCACGACGGCTCTGCGCAGCCAGCTAGGAGTCCCCGGAGGGGTGGGGTGACCCCGTTAGCAATCAGCGTCCGCCTCGGACAGCTCAAGCGGAAGATGGCTGAGCGCATCCAGGCCCGCGAAATCATCGAGCTCGATACCAGCCACTCCTCGTTCGCCACCCGGCCCACCCAAGTACTCGAATTCATCACCAAACGCGGCCGCCATCTCCTCGGGGCCAGGGGTGTGCGGCTTGTGTCCGGTCAGGCTTCCAGTCTGGCCCGAACAACAGCCAGGCGTTCCTGGAGCTCTCTCTGATCGATAACACCGCGGGCCACCAAGGAGTGGGTCAGCGAAACCAACTGATTCTCCGGATAGGGCAGGGTGGAGTAGACAGTTGACGAAAGCGCGTCTTCCTCGTTGCGTCGGTCGATGGAGCTGAGTTTCTCTGGACCGCAACCGTTTCGATCAAGTGCGTCACAGATGCCATCGAGACTGGATTTCCACGGTGGCAGCGGATTCTCAACCCCGTACTTGGCCGCCATGCGGCTCCAGACCTGATTCCGTTCAACGATGTTCGCGAGCGGCGCGATCTTGAGCCCGTCGATCCGTCGCGACTCTTCTGAAGTACTCATCGATTCGCTTTCGGTCGATCACTTCACCGGATGCATGGCCGGACGGGTGTCGGTGATCGCGTTGGTGGTCACCCCAACTTTGGGCAATGCGACACCGATCAAACAATCACGAGTGACGATGGCGGCCAGCTGGTCCTCGTCCCAGTTGTCGGTCCCCGCCGGACGCACCGGCATCACCATGAAACGGTGTTTCTGGTTCGAGTCCTCCACCCGGATGGCGACGTCCTCCGGTAGATAGAGCCCGAACTCCGCGAGCACCTCGCGCGGCCAGCGCACAATGCGCCGACGGTAGTTGGGGGTGCGGTACCACTCGGGAGAATTGCCGAGAATCGGTCGCGGATAACACGAACACAGCGCGCAGACGATCACATGGTGCAAGGTCGGCGTGTCCTCAAGAATATGGAACGCGGTGAAGTCGCTGGGCGTGCCGAAACCGGTCGGCTCTAGCCAGTCGACACCCACTTGTTTACTGGCCGTCATGGGCTCGTTCAGGGCCAAGCTTTTGAAATCAGGATCAAGCCACGCCCGGGCCACCAGGTGGGCGGCAGGAGTGGGGCCGATCTGTTCAGTGAACTCGGTGAAGCGGCGATGATCCTCGGCGGTGAACAGACCCTTTTCGATGCATAGCTCGCGGACAGCGATTTCAAGCACTTCGAAGTCGGTGATCTCGTCCACCATGGGTGCCGCAGTGCGCTCGTGATCGTGGTCGTGTTCGGTCATTGTGAGTTCGTTTCTTTCGAGAGGCAGTAATACGCGGAGTCGGCGCCGAGCTCGGAGCTAGGCGGCCGCCTCAAGCCACCGCTGAGGGATCTCCGTCTGCAGGGTGTCACTGTCCGTGCCGGTATAGCCGTGCCACAACCGGGAAAGGTTAAACCGAACGATGTAGAACCACTCCGGTCTCTGGTCAGTTCGCTCAAACGCCTCGTCCTCGGCTGCCGGGCTTTCGTAGGCGACCGTCGCGATCTCGCCTGTTGCGCCGCGCACATACTCCGGTGTGCGGGTGTAGAACAAGGCAGGCAGCTCGCGCACCACCACCGCGTCACCGACCCGAAACTTCGGCTGGCCGGCCTGCCCGGCAAACACCTGCGGGTCGCCCTTGCCGACAGCATGCGTGTGGTGCTGGTTGCGTTTAACCTCCGAACCGTCACCCTCGAACTTCGGCCGCGCCTCCAACGTCTTTCCCTTAAGGCCGCCTTCATAGCGCGCCTTGACTTCAACCTGGCGGTCGGTCAATTCGCCCAGAGTGATGTGATGCTTCTCCACGAGGATGCGCGCGGCAGCCAGCAGCCAACGACCGTAGTAGGGAAGCCCTAAATAAATCGTGCGTCCGAGGTCGACGTTCTGGAGGCGGCGACGTTCCTCCGACACCCAGATTCCGCGCCACCCCAGAACCTCACATGAAACAAAGGTGTTGTCTTCCCACGCTTCGTACTGCTTGTTCTCGAATTTGATCGGCGCATCGGGCTCTCCACCTACGTCATGGGGGGTCTTCATGTATGCGGTGAACCGCTCGTGGTCGATAAGGTCCGGAGTCGGTGCGTCTGGAAGGTCGGTGAAAGCGGATGCCAGCCGGGCGATCAGGTCGAGATGGGTTACCCGGTCCCGCGGTGTGGTCATGAGTGCTCCGATCGACTGGGAGCTTTAGTTTAATTATTGTCGGCGCCCGACGGAACCGTCGCGGATCGCTGCCGCAGACACTGGGCGGTGGTTGCCAAGCCTCCTCGTGCGACGTCTCGAACGCCTGCAACTCGCCTGCGAGTAGAACATCATGCGACGGCCATTGGACGAACTGCGACGAAGCTTCGTCCCACGGATGGATGACCAGATTTGGCGGTCTGTCGGGCCCGACCGTAGGCAGCCAGCCCCGGCTGATGCGGAGGGTCGCCGGTTCGATCCCGGCCCTGGCCACCAGGGTTGAGCTGCACGGACGCGGTGTCGTCCGGCGCGAGCAGTAAACAAGGCTTGATCGCACCCGCGGCGCCTTCTCCTAGGTATTTCCCCTTAGTTGATTACCAGGCATCAGCCCTGTGGCTGCCGGGGATGATTCATCCGCCGGCGGGACTTCGTCGCGGATCGCGCGGTAGACCGCGTAGGGCATGACGAGCAGCCATACCGAGAACATGACAAGCGGGATGTAGAAGCCGAGGATGCCGCTGTAGGTGAACGGGCCTGTCTTGAAGAACGTGATGACACCGGTGGTGGCGATATTCGCGGCGCTGTAGTCGGCCGGCGGCACCGGCAACAGCGCTGCGATGGGCCAGAAGCCAATCAAGAGAAGGACCACTCCGACCACACACGACCATGCG
>Ga0210398_10002881_pt1 | contig 16598 bp, 14 predicted proteins | sample IncBWC4OmetaG_FD_161047 | JGI IMG/M metagenome (GOLD analysis project Ga0210398, IMG submission 161047) | Forest soil microbial communities from Barre Woods Harvard Forest LTER site, Petersham, Massachusetts, United States - Inc-BW-C-4-O | ecosystem: Environmental > Terrestrial > Soil >... | reverse complement strand
ATCAAGGGATCGTCTAGTTCCTCGGTTTCTGCATTAGGCGCTTCAGCCTGGCTATCTTCCGTTAATGCCCGTGGCGTAATCAACAACTCAGGCAGCGTCCCCGGACGGCTGCTGAGAAATCCTATGAAACTTGTGACCTGAGATCGTTCATCGGTGGTTCGCGCCGCGAACTCAATACCCATGCCGAATCCCGGATGCATCACGCGCACCGTTCCCTCGGCATGCGCTTCCATGCCTTCTGCCCGCAGCGAAAGTGTGATGCCCGCCCGCTCGGGAAACGGCGACTCTGTTTCCACGTAGCACCCGCCAACACTAAGATCGGTCAGCTTGCACTGTGTTACCGGCTCCGGATCGGGTGGTGGAGGTTCGGGCGCGTTCGCCGCCACCCAGTTTTGCAGGGTCGTCCGCAAGGTCGCGGGAAGATTTACAAAATGCACCCCTGCCTGTCCGTTGGGATTCGCCCAAGCAATCTCACCACGTGCATCAATCTCTTTGCCATCGGGAAGACTGAACTTCACCTGGATGGCCGCCGCCGCGCGCACCGGTTGTGCCGCAAGCAGGTCCAGTCCGTCCTCGCTCAAATCCAGCAGAATGCCTTCCGTCTCCTGATCGTCCTCAACCTTCAACTGCACCGGAACCTGCACCGGAACCCGGAAAGACGACCGGCGTTCGCGCTTCAGCATGACAGTCGCTGCCCGCAGGCCGGCTTCTGCCTGCTCGATAGAGAATGGTTTGTAGAGCACGAAATTCGCGCCCTTGCCGAACACATTGCGCAGTTTCGATTTGTCGCTCAACAAGGCGACGGTGACTACGTGGTTCCTCGGGGCCGACTGCAAAACAGTCTGCAGAACCAACTCGGCGCTGTGGGGGTCATCGAAGTCAACAATGACTGCGTCGTAATGCTGTTCCGTGAGCTGGCAGATTCCTTCCGAATATCCGCAACGCACCGCTTCCACTCCCAACCCGGAGAGGACACCGGTCAGAGTGGAGGTGGATTCATCGTCTTTCGAAACCAGAAGTGCTTGGAACGTCATAGGCCGCTCGTAACGGCGCCGCCGGAATGCCTATTTCTAGGGCCAGCGCGGCGAACTGCTGCGAGGCTTGCCGGAAGCGCTTCCCGCGCCGGCGCCTGCGGCTTTCGCTTGCGGCTGCTCATCCATTTCGGAGAGCACCGCGCTATCGTCTTCATCATTCTCGGCGAGCAAAGGGGCCACTTCCCGCAGCTTCTCCGCCGCCTGCTGCAACATCTCAATCTGCTTTCCCAACTGGGCGAACTTGGCCTGCTTCCGCCGCAGAACCTCATGGATGTCCTTCATACAACCCCCTGTGGCGAATTTACGGTCGCTTCCTGCAAGGGTCAATTGCATTCACCGGCGGGACAATTACGTCAGTAACCGCTTACTGCTGGCCTTTTCCGGGTGGGAAAATACCTGAGCGGCTCTAGTCCCGCCGAGTGTTTCTTCTCCTCCTTGGTCCTCTCACCGGATCGCCTCGTATCCGACGGAATCTGCGGGTTTTCTGGGGCCAATCGCCACTTTTGCCCGGCAATCTCCGAACTTCTCACCCCTTCTGATCCCGGATCTCAAGCTATGTCAGGCGTTTACAGGTTCGCGTCGGATAGCCAAGTCGTGCCATCCACTGGCACGAAGGTGGGATTTACTGCCAGCCGGAAAAATCTTATCTTGTCCGTGAGCAGTTCTGGGGGAGGGCTGTTCGGGCGTCCCGTTACTCGAAAGAGTTCGGGGCGCTTCTTATTTGCGGACGGTGTTTGTTCCACTCCACATCTTCCACTCGACCACGGCTTCCGCGTCCCCGGCCGAGTTTGGAAGTCGAATTCCATGCTATAGTCTGCCCCCAGGATGTGGCCTGACCCGCTGTCCCTCCCTGTGCGGCCAGCCTGGATTTGAGGTAACCAAACCATGCGACCCAGTTCTGCGGCAAAGTTAGTTTCCCGGATTTTCCTGGCGTTGCTGCTGGCGGCGACTCTGCGCGACCCAGCGCAGTCACAGACGTTTAAAGTCTTGCACACATTCGACGGAAAGGACGGCGCATTCCCCGAAGGGGTTTTGGTCAGAGATGTTACTGGAAACCTTTACGGCACGACTGCCTTCGGCGGAACCGGGCAATGTGGCACGGACCGTTGCGGCACGGCTTTCATGCTGAACAAAGCTGGCAAACTGGTGGGCTCGTACAGCTTTGGCGGCGCAAATGGAATGGACCCGGCGGCAGGGTTGCTCCGCGATGCAGCGGGGAACTTCTACGGCACAACTCTGTATGGAGGCACGAACGAACCCTCATGTGGCTCGTCTGGTTGCGGAACCGTCTTTAAGCTAAGTCCCAGGGGCAAGGAGACCGTGGTTCACAAGTTTACGGCGACACCGGACGGGTTCTTTCCGGGGGCGCTCCTGGTCGAGGACACGGCGGGGAACCTATACGGAACAGCCCAGCTCGGTGGCGATTACGCACTTGGCACAGTGTTCAAAATAGACATGTCTGGCAACGAGACCATACTTTACAGCTTCACCGGCGGCTCGGACGGCTGCTTCGCCGGGCCAGGCGTTATTCTCGATTCCGCAGGCAATTTGTACGGCGTCACCTCTGGAGGCGGCGCCGGGTTCTGCGATAGCGGGGTCGGCGTGGTGTTCAAGGTCGATCCCAGCGGCAACGAGACCGTGCTGCACACCTTCGGCGACGGGGACGGGGCCAATCCTGACTCAGTTCTGCTCTTCGATTCCGACAACAATCTGTATGGAACGACCCAGAACGGCGGCACGAGCGAAGGGTGCGGTTTCTCGGGCTGCGGAACAGTCTTCGAGCTGTCGCCACAGCAGAACGGAAGTTGGCCGGAGACAGTGCTTTACTCGTTCTGCTCCCTTTCTGAATGCGCCGACGGGGAGGATCCACTGGTGGGTCCGCTGGTAAGGGACTCTGCCGGCAACCTGTATGGCACAACCACTTTCGGGGGTAAGTCTGACGACGGGGTTGTTTTCAAGCTGGACACAACCGGCAACGAGACAGTGCTGCATAGCTTCACTGGGGGCGCGGATGGTGCGTTCCCCGCCCCAGGTCTGGCCATGGACAGCGCAGGCAATCTTTATGGCGCGACAGATGAGGGGGGCGATGCATGTGCTCCCAAGTTCACGTGCGGGGTGGTGTTCGAGATTACTCCCTAACCGATACAGTACAGTCGCTACAGTGACACTCTCCTACCTTTACATCCGCAACCCGCTCATGTTCTAGTTCTTGCGACACCCTAATCTCCACGGAGCCCGTGTTTGAAGCCCAAGGACCTGCTGATTCTTCTGCTCCTGACTGTTGGACCCCTCTTGATTCATGGCTACCACCCTTGGGCTGAGGACTCGGAACTCTACGTCCCTGGAGTCGTGAAGACTCTCCATCCCGAACTTTTCCCCTTCAACGCTCAGTTCTTCGAGACGCATGCCGGATCAACCGTTTTTCCAAACTTCGTCGCAGTTTCAGTACGGCTGAGTCATCTTCCTCTCAGTGATGTGCTTTTCGTTTTGCATGTAGCTTCCATCTTTCTGTTCTTGCTGGCCTGCTGGCAACTCATCAGCCGATGCTTTCCACATCCCAAAGCTCGCTGGGCTGGGGTCGCCCTGATCGCCGCACTCTTAACCTTGCCGTTGGCCGGGACAGCCCTCTACATCCTCGATCAATATCTCAACCCACGAAACCTGGCCGCCTTCGCCGCAATATTTGCCGTCGTGAAAGTGATCGACAAAAAATACATTCAGGCGGCATTCTTTCTCATCCTTACCGCAGCCATCCATCCTCTGATGGCGGTCTTTGCTTTCTCCTACTGCGTCCTGCTCGTGGCCGCTGAATATGCGGATTCACACTTCGCCGCTCTCGCCTGCCTTCTGCCTTTCGGTCTTTCGCTCGATCCCCCATCTGCCGCCTATCATCAAGCTGCGCTGACCCATGGATTTCACTACATCACTCGCTGGACGTGGTACGAATGGCTGGGAGTTCTGGCGCCCATCCCGATCTTGTGGTGCTTCAGCCGTCTGGCGCGCTCAAGACAGCTGCGAAACCTTGATCTTCTGTGCCGCGCGTTGGTCGTCTACGAAGTAATCTACTTGCCCATGGCCGTGGTGCTCTCGACAGTCCCGCGTTTCGAAGCTCTGGCGCGGCTTCAGCCCATGCGATCTTTGTGGCTGCTTTACGTTCTGATGTTCCTGTTCCTCGGCGGATTTCTCGGTGAATATCTCCTGAAGAACAAAGTGTCGCGATGGCTCGCTCTCTTTGTTCCGCTGAGCGCGGGCATGTGCCTAGCCCAGCTCACTCTCTTTCCTGCCAGCCAGCACATCGAGTGGCCGTGGGCAGCACCGACCAATCCTTGGTCTCAAGCTTTTCTCTGGGCCCGCGATCACACTCCCACCGATGCTATCTTTGCCCTCGACCCTGAAGTCCTGAAGCTGCCCTTTGAAGACGAACAGGGTTTTCGTGCCATTGCCCAGCGCAGCCGCCTTGCAGATCGCACCAGCGACGCCGGCGCCGTCTCCATGTTTCCCGCCATGGCGGACGAATGGTTCCGCCAAGTGCAGGCGCAAATCGGCTGGAAGGATTTTCAAGCGCGGGACTTTCAGCGTCTGCACACAGACTTTGGAGTCACCTGGTTGGTCTTGCAGTCCCCCGGAGTGCCGGGATTGGACTGTCCCTATGGGAATCCAGTGGTCCTGGTTTGCCGTTTGTGAACACAACTAAGCGCGCCAAAACGTGTTTAACTTGCTAGAATATCGCCATATAAAAACCAAATGGCTAGGAATGTCATCTTAATCGGGAAGGTTCCCCGGGGATGGCTTTCTCTTTTGTGGCTGTCTCAATTCCAACGGTAGCTGATAAACTTGATAAGATTGCCAAATTTTCACGGGACGAATGGAAAACCTTGGGGCTCCGCTCGCTCAACCAGGCAATCCCAAAAGGATCCGTGCTAATGGCATGTGCGCAAACAGTAGAGGAAATTGCCCCCTTGTTCGACTACTGTAGATGGAATTCACAACTAGCTGAGTTGTCCAGGCAATATGCTGCTAACAGTCCCTTGCCCCATGTTTTTCTTGGGGACTTTCTCGACGCCGCCGTAGCTGGCGCGATTGCGCAGGAGTTTCCCCGCGCCGACACCGCAGCCTGGATACAGTACAAGCACCACAATGAGAACAAGCTCGGCATGGCCAAGCGTGAACTCTTTCCGCCCCGCCTGGGAAGTGTGACCGATGAACTGAATTCGCCTCGCTTCGTCGCATGGCTTTCCCAACTGACCGGTATACCAAACCTGATTGCCGATCCCGGCCTCGAAGGCGGCGGATTACATCAATCAAGCCGCGGGGGCTTCCTCAACCTGCACACCGATTTTTCCCATCACCATTACCACAAGAACTGGCGCCGCAGGGTCAACATTATCCTTTACTTAAATGAAGCCTGGCAGTCGGCTTGGGGAGGAGCCATCGAGTTCTGGGATTCCGGGATGAAGCAGTGTTTCTCCAAGTATCCGCCCCGGCTCAATCACGCCGTGATCTTCAATACCGACGATCGCTGCTTCCACGGCTTTCCCGAGCCTCTCACCTGCCCTGAGAAAGAAACCCGCAAGAGTCTGGCTTTCTACTACTACACCGTCGAGCAGGATGCAAAAGCCGCGCCCCGGTCCACTAACTACCGTGCCCGGCCCAGTGACAGCATGGCCGAATCGGCCATGATCTGGCTCGACAAAACCGCTGTGGATTTGTATTCCCGCGCCAAAGCCCGCTTCGGATTTTCCGATGAATGGGCCAGCAAGATACTGGGAGTTATCTCGCGCAAAAAGTAGCTACTGGGTGGGAAGTTGCCGAGTCTCGCGTGGTATCAGCCTGATTCACTCCTCGCGCAGCAATATCATGGGATTAACCGACAGCGCGCGCTGTGCCGGAATCCATGCGGCCAGTAGCCCCAACAATGACATAGCCAGGACGACGCCAGCCAATACAAGCGGGTCACGCGGAGTTGCCTGATACACAATGGAAGCCAGCACTCGGCTCGCCAGAATTCCCAGGATTAATCCTGCCGCTGAACCAACCGCCAGTAATTTGAAGGCTCGTCCCAACGCTGCTTGTAACACTTCCGTGGGCTGCGCACCGAGGGCCATACGAATTCCCAATTCCTTCATTCGCTTACTCACCGAGTACGCAGCCATTCCAAAGATGCCAGTGATCGACAGCACAGCGCCCATCGCTCCCAGCACCCCCAGCGACAGCGTCGCCATGCGCGAAGGAAACAAAGCGCTCTCTAGTTCCTGGTTCCAGCTGCGGATGGTAAAGGGTAGCCCTGCATCCAGGCCCTGCACGGCACTCTTGATGGCTGCCGTTAGTTGCTGCGGATCGCGATCTGAGCGCACCACCAGGCTCATCGAGTCCGGCGGCAATTGCAGTGCCGGGAGAAACATTGCGGGCTGCGGGTCTTCGGTGAGGCTGGCATATTTTCCGTTTTCTACAATGCCGACTACCTGGGTGCGCGTTCCATCCTTCATCTTGAAGTAGCTGCCTACCGCGTTATCGGCGGAACCGAAGATTTTGCTCGCAAATTCACGATTGATCACGGCGACGCGCGGCGAGTTCTTGTCGTCATGCCAGGTGAAAATCCTGCCTGAAAGTAAAGTTGTCCGTGCAGCATCAAAGTATTCGGGAGAGATTTTGTACATCATGGCGTCGGCGGCCGCGTTCGATGGCCTCAGATCTGACGTCTTGTCGGTGAAGACGTTCGAGTCGTTCGCGCCGTAATAGACCGGCAGCCGATCCACGGTTCCCACGGACTGCACGCTTGGAATCGCCGCCAAGGCATCGATCATGCGCTTTTGCATGATGGGCACATTGTCGCCATAATAACCTGCCATGCGCAGGTCGGTTTCCAGCAGCATCGCATTCCGCGGTTCAAAACCGAAATTGCTGTGCAGCGAGCGCATCAGCCCGCGTACCGCGACCAGCGAAGCAGTAACCAGCACCGCGCAGATGGCAATTTGCGCCACCAGCAACAAGTCTCGGACGGTAATCCGCTTTCCCGCCGTGGCGGTTGATCCCGACTTAATGACCTGATATGGATCGGTGCGAAGTACCTGTCTTACCGGCACCGCGCCAAAGAGGAAACCACTGGCTAAACTCAGCAGCAAAGCGACTGCATAAACAGTTGCGTCCGGGTGCACGGGCAGAGAGATGGGAGCAGTTGGCAGTGGCTGCCACACCGTCAACCCGCGCAATAACATAATGCTGCCCCACAGACCGACAACGCCTCCGATCAGTGAAATCAACACCGCCTCGGTAAAGAGTTGCTGCAGAATGCGCATAGGGCGCGACCCAAGCGCGAGTCGCACCGCAATTTCCCGGGAACGGTCGGAAGCGCGCGCGGCAAACAGGCTGCCCAGGTTGGCGCAGGCGGCCAGCAGAATTAATCCCGCGAGCAGCATCAATCCTGAAAGGAATTCCTTTACCGGACCGCCCAGCCAGTCGCCAGCAAGACCAGGGCGCATCAAGGAGAAGGTCATCTTGCCATCGTCCTTGGGATAGGTTTTTTCCAGGTAGGTGCCAACCGAGTTCAAATCGGAAGCCGCCTGCGCCGGAGTCACTCCCGGCTTCAGATGTCCCATCATCATCAGCAGGCCGCGATTGCCGCGCGCGTTCAGCCAATCCGACCCCTCCCTGTCGATCGGGACCCAGAAATCGGGGAAGACGAACGAAAGCGTCCCACGAAATTCAGACGGCGCAACGCCGAGGATCGTATAAGGCTGCTTGTTCAGCTGAACCACTCGACCCACTACACCGCGATCGTCCTGAAAATGGGCGTGCCAATACGCGTAGGTGAGCACGATATAAGGAGCACTGTTGGGTCCATGCTCATCGGTGGTGTGAAAAAAGCGGCCAAGATACGGTTGAATGTGTAATGCGTCGAAATAGTTTGCGGTGACTTCCATGGTCCATGCGCCGGTTGGATTGTTGCCGGTATCGAAGCCCACGGACGCAACGCTATACGCGACCAAATCCTCGAAGCTGCGGTTGCGATCGCGCAGATCGAGATAGTCGGGATACGACTCCGTAGGGTCCTTATCCTTCCCGCGCTGGATTCCGTAGAGGGTCTGGGCCTGAGGCACATCCAGCGGGCGCAGGATCAACGAATTCAATATCGCGAACACCACGGCATTTGCACCGATGGCCAATGCGAGTGTCAAAACGGCAGTGACCGCAAAGCCTGGAGAATGGTGTATCTGACGAAAGGCGAATCGCAGGTCCTGGAGCAGATTGTCCATCTCGGCCTCTGGGTACGCACAGACTACGTAGGAGGAACGGCAATTCCTGAGCCAAAGTGTTGCGAATGCAATTTCATGATAACAGGCGGTTTGCAGGAGTTCGCTGGCGTGCGGGAATCGAAGTGTGTCCGGTTTCAACCGGAGAGTGTCCACGAACGAACAGTAGGGTGTCCCGTCCTTGTCTCTGCGTTCTTTGCAGAGACAGGGGTGGGAAACTTGGCACCTTCGGAAATAGAATTGACCGGAAGCCCCTCACTGTCCCTTGCTCTCGGCCGTCGATGGGCCGAAGCCGCAGCGTTCGCGCATGCGTTGACGGAATTGTTCCCGCTCCTCCGGAGTCATGTGTCCGTAGCGTTCTTTCATGCGGCGACGAAAGTTGGAGCGCCCATGACCGCGCCATCCGTGTCCGCCAAACAGCACGCGGCATAGCACCAGAATCCCCAGAGCTTGCCAGAAGGTGATCGCGTGCCACCCGAACAGCGGCGGCAACAGCCAATTCCATAGATCCATCACTATTTTGCCGCCGACGGTGACAAATATCACCACGCCCAGAATCGCCGCCGGAACAATGAAAATCATCTTCTGTAATCTACTCATGTTCACTCCCTCACGCTTTCATAAATTCGTCGTAAATGTTCTGCAAACGCTCGCGCAGACGCAATACCGCATAGCGCTTGCGCGAGAGCAGCGTATTCACACTTACGCCAGTTTCGGCGGCCATCTGCTTGAAGCTGCGTCCTTCGAACTCGTGCGCCACAAACACCTCGCGCTGCTCCTCTGGCAGTTCGTCGAGCGCAAGTTCCAGTTCATCCAGCAGCAGGTGGCGGAAGTAAAGCGCTTCCGGGCCGGCATCGGGCGATGGCAGAAGATCTTCGATCCGCAGCACTTCTCCATCTTCGTCGGCGGCATCGCTAAAGCTCTCCGGCCGCTTCTTGCGGAAGAGATCGATATGCGATTGCGCGCCACGCGAAACAGCCAGCCGGTGACGTGCTCAATCGGCATCAGCAGCCGATTCGCTTCCACCAGCTCGTAGAAGACGTCCTGGAGAATGTCCTCAGCGTCGCGTGGGTCGGGCACCCGTCGGCGAATGAAGTTGCGCAGCCGAGGCTCATCGCGGGCAATCGCTTCCGAGATGCGTTGATCCTGCTGGCTCATCAGCCACCGGTTTCTCAGCGCCAGGTCCATCTACTGGTGTAGACGAACGACGGGGATAAATATTGTAGGAGGCCGGTGATCAGGACCCCGCCGCTTTCACCTTTGCCGGCGCGAGCACCATTAGCGTTGCACCGATGACAGCGAAGGCAGCCACGCCCCATAGAAGGTCGCGCTCGCTCGCAGTCTGGAATGCCATGATCGCCATAACTGCGCCGTGAGCGAGGCTCGACCATGCGGTGAAGGCGATCAGGCTGCGATGCTCCGATGGGTTCTGCGCCGCTATCAACAGGAGAATCCCGAGCGTGACATAGAGACTGGCCATCATTGCGTCGTCATATGCGGACACGTCCTGTTTCCATGAGATCATCGCTATGGGATAAATCCCTGCCGTAAAGAGCAATCCCACCACGACTAACACAACCTTTAGTGCTCGTTCTCGATGCATTGCGTCCTCCTTCGATCTGCATTGCATCCGTGGAATCCCACGTTTCGAAAACCGCGAAACGTGGGCCACCCAGCAATTATGGGGAGTTGAGTCTCCTGAGCACTTCGACGGCGCCGCGGTTCTTTGGGTTTAGCTCAAGCGATCTTTTGTAGTTGGCGATGGCCAGCGGTTGGTTCCCGTCGTCAAGGTAAGCCTCGCCGAGGCTGTCGTAGACGTTGCTGGATTGTGGATAGGCATCGACGTTGAGTTGGAGAATGCGGATGGCTTCCTTGAATTTTTTCGCCCGAATGAACTCGTATCCGAGATTGTTGAGTTCGCTTTCATCGAAGTTGTAAGTGGGGGATCCGGCGGTTTTGAGGTCATGGTACTGCTTCACGGCGTCGTCGATGCCGCTGGAGGCGATGGTTGCCGAGAGAGTTTCTGCAATCGATTTGCGCGGGTCGTACGCGGCTTTGACCTGAGGTACCCATTGCGTCATGCCGACCGCAAAAAGTCCAGCACACATCACCAAGGTCAGCATAAAGAGCATGCCTGCCGTAGCCACGCGCCGTAGCGCGCCTGGGCGGTCCTGCGCCCGCAGATAGATTTCGAGCACGGCAAGGGGGATTAGGAATTGGGCGAAAGACATGAAAGTGAGGAACGGGCCGCGAAACGTACTCGGATCGAAACCGAAGGGGCCTTTATTGATGAGCAACGACAAGAAAAAACCGATCCGGAAAAACCATGATGCACTTACCACCAGGAAAAAGCGAAGCGCCCAGCGGCGATGAGTCTTGAAATCGCGAGCCAGCGCATAGCGCAACGCCATGCCGCCGCAAAGCCAGATCAGGACGGCGTTCAGAGTAGAACCCAGGTGTACGGAAAGATCGCCAACACTTCCCCGTATCCAGGTCATGTAAAGGCCGGCCACGCTGAGGGTGAGGGCAGTCAGCATGTAGACACGGCCATTCCAGCGGTGAAAGACTGGAAAGCGGTTGCGGATTTGCGGAACTAGCTGCACCGCTCCGGCGAGCATGACGAACGCGGCGGAAGCAACATGCATGACCACAGCGGTATTGCCCATGGAAAAGCCGGGGACATAACCGTTCGTGAAATTCCACTTGTGGTAGTCCCCTCTCAGTGCCGTGAGAGCATAGAACGACGCTACCGTAAACGCGAAGACCAATTGGCCGATAACGGTCACCGCAAACCAAAACCGAGCGGCTGCTGTCAAGGCAGTGTCAGCTACGGAGCTTAGCTCTAATCGGTTAGTCATTACTGCCGTGCTCATAATCGTTTCTCTTTAACGAGTGACCGGATCAAGAGTCATGTGACCCATCGATTTCTCTTTGAACGCATTCTTGAACCGAACTCGGATTAGCCAGAAAATCATCAGCAACAGCGGCAGGACACTCAGGAAGACAAGTACACCGGTCCTGCGCAATAGATCAGGGAATAGGTGTTGCCGTGCCAGGAATATGGACGCGGCGGCGATGAACAGAGCAAAGCACATGCGCCAAAGATGCCGGGCGATACGCTGGGTCCCAGAAACGCCACCGCGCACGAGCATGCGAACGTCTCCCGTGACCGCAAGCACGGCGACCGAACCCATGAAAAAGTAAGGCCCAGGGGGATAGTCGTACTTCAATCCCGTCTGGCTAAACGCCGCTTCTAGACCGAAGGTCAACTCGCAGGCTGCGACGCCCAGGACAACCAGAAGCGCAACCCAATCGAACATACTGATCTCCCCGTCCCGCCGCCTGGCGGCCATCCATGCGGTTGCCACCAGATAAAACGTCAGAGTGCCCCCCAAAATGTTGCCGGGTTGAGCCTTCATGATCGCCAGATAGACTCCGGTGGCAGAGAGGACCAGCATGGAAACGACAAATACGTCGCCAGCGAGGCCATGACGGCGGGAACCCTTGCGGAGAAACGCTGCCACAAATCCAGACAGCATTCCCAAAGTGCCGGCGGTAATGTGAAGAGCTAATAGTGGCGATTGCATGATTCCGTTCCTTCTTGTTTCTTCCAACCCGGGCTAATGAATCTAATGTCCAGGCGAATCAGAGCGGCTCCCGATAGCGCCTCTGTCGCACCGCTGCCGCGAGCAAGGCCGCAGCAACTAGCAGCCCGAGCCACAGACCCGGGCTGCTCAAGAACCTCCCCGGAGCGAGTTGTGTCAGGGGAATGAAATGCGAATCGATGGGGACGCCATTCTTGTCCTTGAGGTCGAAAGCGGCCTCGGAGAATCCAACCAAGCGGCCCAGCAGCATCGATCCCAGAAACGAAGTATGGAAGGCGATGTTCTCTATGGCGGCGATCGCAAGCAATGGCACCACGGCCCAGAGAAACACCGCGCGCCGCGCCCAGCCTGAGACCAACATAAACCAGCAATAGATGGGCGCATGCCAGAGCACAATCACGGCCGTACCATAGAGCGTCACCAATTCCATCTCGGAGAGTGGCAGCCGAGCCCACAGCGTCGCCGCGCTCCCACCGTTCATCACTAGGACCGACAAGCTCAGCAGCCGCATAATCTGTTGCAGGATAACGGAGAGCGCGAATACTATGAGTGGCAGAACCACGAGCGGGATAGCCGCCTTCGAGAGCACGGTGGTCAGATCGGAAACCGGCAGCGACTTCCAGAATAGGATGCTTCGATCGCGGCGCTCGCCGTGTAGCGCGTCGAGCGAATAGAAAATCCCGACCAGGAACGCCACCAGCCCGACCAGCATGGCAGCATGGGCGTAGGGCATGGCGAGCCCGATCAGGCTATCGGTCACGTTGTGAGCGGCGGCCATTTCGCGCATGGTGTGCGGCATCCAAACTTCACGCATGTTGTGCGGCAGCCAAATCACGCTGACCGCGAAGCCGAGCAGATAGACGGCGGCGATGGCCAGGGGCGCGACATAGATGGAATGGTTCTCCCAAATTTCTCGTCGTATCGACCAGTACAGGGGCCGCGTCTGCGACAGAGACGCAGGCGTGATGGCGTGCGATTCGAAGGACTCCGGCACGCCGTTCGATTGAGTATTCATCTAGCTGCTCCTTGTGCCTGGCCGGCTGGATTGCCCATGAGGGCGACGAACAAGTCGGCGATGCTGGGCGTGTGCACGTCGCCGAGGGCCGCGAGTTGTTTACGGTCGACACCATCGAACAGCAAGATGCTGCGGCCGAGCATCTGGCGCTCGTGAATCGGTTTAAGCGCGCGGGCCGCTGCGACATGCTCGGGATGCACGGTCACTTCCACATAGCGCGATTCAAAGTCCTCCATGCTGCAATTGAGCACGATGCGGCCGCGGTTGATGAGCATGAGATCCGTGATGACGTTCTGGACATCTTCCACCTGATGGGTGGTCACCACGATGGTGCGGCTGCGATCGAAGTAGTCGTTCAGCAGCGAATCGTAGAACTGCTTGCGATATAGGATGTCGAGGCCCAACGTAGGCTCGTCCAGCACCAGCAATCTCGCGTCAATGGCCATGACCAGCGCGAGGTGCAGCTGGGTCACCATGCCCTTCGACAATTCCCTGATCTTGCTGGAGCGCTTGATGTCGGTCTTGGTAAGAAAAGCTTCCGCCTTCGCGCGATCGAATCGCGGATGCACGCCAGCGACGTAGTCGAGCGCCTGCGACACCCGCATCCAGCGTGGCAGGACAGCGACATCAGAAATGAAGCAGACATCGCGCATGAGCTGATCGCGCTCGCTCCAGGGGTCACGGCCGAGCACCTTCAGCTCTCCCTGATACTGCGTGAGGCCAAGAATCGCGTCGAGCGCGGTGGTCTTGCCTGCACCGTTGGGACCGACGAGTCCGAGAATGCGGCCTTCTTCGACACCCAAATCGATGCCGTCCAGCGCGACAGTTGTGCCGAAGGCTTTGTGGAGTCCGCGTGCTTCTATGACTTTCATGACTTCGGTTCCTCCTTTGGATTCGGCGACCGATGGGTTGCGGTACCGTTTAGCAGTTCTTCCGCTTTCAGGCCGAGCCGCTGTATTGTCTCGTGCACCCGGGGCCATTCTTCCGAAAGAAACTTCTGGCGTTCGCCCTGCAGCAGCAGATTGCGCGCGCCCGCATTGATGAACATGCCGCGACCTCGCTTACTCTCGACCAGTTGCTCGTCGACCAGTTGCTGATAGCCCTTCAGGACCGTGAGCGGATTGACCCGATACTCGGCCGCGACAACGCGCACGGACGGCAGGGGATCGCCTTCTTTGAGCACGCCGTCGAGTATCATGGCGACGACGCGGTCGCGAAGCTGGCGGTAAATCGGCTGACTGTCGTTCCACTCACGGTCCATCATCGGCTCCAGATAACCAGAAACACTCCAGTCAATTCGTCCGCGTCAGGTCGAAGTGCGCGTGGATCAGCTTGTCGTTCATCATGAACGTCCAATCCTCGGTGTGATGATTGGCGTCGATAAGGGTGAACGCCGAGTGGTGCATGTGAACTGCTGGGTCGCCGCTGATGTCCTTGAGCTCGAACTCGACTGTCTTGCCGTCGGGCGACATCTTGCCGGTCATGCGCGGCCGGTTCCCGGCATCGCAATAGTGAATCAGTGTGAGCTGGTCTCCGTCCAGGTAAACCATCGTAACCGGATGGTCGTACTTGGTCGCATCGAACGGCGTTCCTGCTTCCTGAAGTTCGTGCACGAGCAGGTGTCCCCTCGAGGTCACGCGCAGCGAGATGTGCATCTTGCCGCCTGACATCGCCGGCATCTCCGCCACGGTGGCGGGGCCTTCCCACTCTCCCGCCAGGCTCTTGATGGTTGTGAAGGACTTCTCCGCCTCGGACGGCGCAGGAGCCACGGTGGATTTTGGCGTGTCAGGCTGGGTGGTCGCCGTGTCTGCTGCGAAAGCGGTGGCGGCCGCCAGAACAAATAGAATGGAAAGTGCGATTCGTGTTTTCATTTTCTGTCTCCTTTGAGAATTCGTTCTCTAGCTGCCTCCCTGAAGAAAGCCAGCCAATGAGTACTGTTATAGTTAACTATAACACTAAAACAAATGCAAGCTTTTTCTTTACGTATCCACTGCCATCGGCTATCTGCTTTACAAACAATGGGTTGAAAGACTATCAGGATAAGGAAGAAATTACGCAACAGAGGGGTCTTAGGCTCGGTTGATCACGTAAGTTTGGCGATGAACAGGTCTTAGAGCGAATCAGCCCGTCTTATTCTCCTGTCCCAAAAGACGGGCGAAAACAACTAGTCCGCGTGACTCGCAGCCGGTGAGACCGGCCTTGGCAGGCCAGCTTTGCGACTTGAACGCAGCCGCAACTTGTCCATATAGAGATATACAACGGGAGTAGTAAACAAAGTTAGCGCCTGGCTAACAATCAATCCGCCGACAATGGTAATGCCCAACGGCCGCCTCAATTCCGAGCCGATCCCCATCCCCAACGCCAACGGCAGCCCGCCCAGCAGCGCCGCCATCGTAGTCATCATGATCGGACGAAAACGCAGCAGGCATGCTTCATGAATTGCATCCAGCGGCGATTTGCCTTCGTTCCGCTCTGCCTCCAGAGCGAAATCGATCATCATGATGGCATTCTTCTTCACGATGCCAATCAGCAGAATGATGCCGATCAATCCGATGACGTTCAGCTCGTTGTGCGTCACCTTCAGCGCTAGGAGTGCCCCCACACCGGCCGAAGGAATCGTGGAAAGAATGGTGATGGGGTGAATGTAGCTTTCGTACAGAATCCCCAGAACAATATAGACGGTGAGCAGCGCCGTCAGAATAAGGACGGGTTCGCTCTCCAGCGAATCCTTGAACGCCGCTGCCGTTCCCTGAAAACTTCCCTGAATGGTCGCGGGAAAACTGATTGACCTCTTCGCATTTTCAATCGCCGTCGTCGCCTGTCCCAAGGAGACACCCGGAGCAAGGTTGAACGAAATGGTCACCGCGGGCCATTGTCCCTGGTGGTTGACGCCTAACGAAGTGTTCGCCGGGCCGTAGTGCGTGAAAGCAGCAAGCGGAACCGTAGTCCCGCTCGAGGTGTGCACCCAAGTGTTTTCCAGCGTCTCCGGGGCCTGCTGAAATTGCGGCGCAACTTCCATCACCACGTGGTACTGGTTCAGCGGCTCATACATGGTGGAGACCTGACGCTGGCCGAATGCGTCATACAGGATTCCATCGACGTCCGCCGCAGATACTCCCAGTCGCGACGCCGTATCCCGGTCGATGACCAGGTTCGCTGCCAGTCCCTTGTCCTGCTGGTCGGTGTTCACCTGCATAAGGAGCTTGATTGCCCGCATTTTTTGCAGCAACTGCGGCGCCCACGTGTTCAGCTCATTCAAATCCTCGCCCTGCAATGTGTATTGATATTGCGCCTGGCTGAGACGTCCACCAATTTGAAGGTCTTGCTGGGCGTACATGTAGAGCGTCGCTCCCGGCACCTCGGCGAATTTCTTGCTTAGTTCGTTGATCACCTGGTCGGCAGTCAGCTTGCGCTTTGTCTTCAGGCTGATAAACATCCGCCCCTGATTCATCGCTGTGGTTCCGCCACAAAACCCAATCATGTGTTCCACGTTGGGATCCGCCATCGCAATCCGCACGTAGCGGCGCATCTTCTGGCTCATAGCATCAAAGGAAATGTCCTGCGACGCCTGGATCGATCCCTGAATGCGCCCTGTATCCTGCTGCGGGAAAAAACCCTTGGGCACGTCAACATACATGTAGACGCTCAAACAAGCGGTTGCAATCGTGAGCATCAGCACCGCGAATTGATGGCG
>Ga0210398_10002880_pt1 | contig 16598 bp, 11 predicted proteins | sample IncBWC4OmetaG_FD_161047 | JGI IMG/M metagenome (GOLD analysis project Ga0210398, IMG submission 161047) | Forest soil microbial communities from Barre Woods Harvard Forest LTER site, Petersham, Massachusetts, United States - Inc-BW-C-4-O | ecosystem: Environmental > Terrestrial > Soil >... | reverse complement strand
CACCAACAACCTTGACCTGAGCATCTTCAAACGAGTCTCGTTCATGGAGCGCTACAGGATCGAGTTCGGAGCGCAGGCAGTCAATTTACTGAACCACTCGCAATACTTCCCCGGCTCACTGGACACGGTGAACTCGATCGGATCGACCGGGTCGCGTAACTTCGACACAGTCACCAACACCCAGTTCAACCAGAAACAGCTGGTCTTCTCCAATAATCCACGTAATCTCCAACTCTCTGGAAAGATCATCTTCTAGGAGCACAGATAGCCGCAAAAGATAGGGACTCCCTGGGAGTGGGTCCCTATCTTTATTCCCAGCCATCAATGTTGAACCGCATCTGGCTTTAAGGACCGACAACCACGCCTCGCCTAACAACGGTCCGCGTCAGCTACTCGGTCCGCAAAGCCTCCATAGGCTCGATCCTCGACGCTCGAACAGCCGGCACCACGCACGCAACGATAGCCGTCAGCAAAAGACTGCCGATCATAGTCGCGAAGACCACCGGATCGAACGGACTTGTTCCATAAAGAATCGATCGAATTAGCGCACCTGCAGTTGCGCCGCCCGCCAGCCCAATCACCAACCCGATAGCAATAGGACGCAGCCCATCCAGAAGCACCAGGCGCAAAACCTCGGACCTTTGTGCCCCCAGCGCAATGCGAATGCCGATCTCCGTCACACGCTGTGTAACCAGATACGAAAGCACGCCATAGAGCCCGATGCCAGCCAGGACGAGAGACAGTACAGCAAAAGCCAGTACCAGCGTCGCGCTGAAGCTCTGGCTCGCAGTGCTGTTGCCGACGATCTGCGGCAACGTCAGCACTTCGTACACAGGAAGCGCCGGATCGAGCGCGGAAACCTGCTTCTGCACCGGCAATGAGAGCGCGAGAGGATCGCCGGTCGTGCGCACCACGATCGTCGCGCCGCTGGTTTCACTGGGTATGCCGGAGAAAATGGGGAAGTAAATCATGGCCTTCAGAGGTTGCGTGACGTCGTACAAGGTGTCTCCAACGACCCCAACAATCTCGAAAGTCTGCAATTTGCGACCCCACGAGATCTTCACGTGCTTGCCGATCGGGCTTTCACCGGAGAAAAATTGACCAGCGAATTGTTTGCTGATGATGACATACTGATCGCGCGTCAGGCGCTCCTGATCGGTGAAGAAGCGGCCCGCGATCAGCGGTATCTGCAGTGTGGAGAAGTAGCCTGGGTCAGCCGAACGGGTCATCGCGTCGTTCAGCAGATTGAACTTCTCGGACGGTCGCTCTTCAATCGAAAAGCTACGGTCATTTTCCCACCCGCCGCCCGGCGGAGTGGAGACGAGTGCGGCGGCACGTACTCCAGCCAGACTTCGCACGCGCGCCAGCAAAGCCTCATGGAACGCGACCACCTTTTCGCGCGTGTCGTACTGTTTTTCGGGCAGACCATATTTCACGGTGAGCACGTGATCGGTCACACAGCCCAGATCGGAGGTGCGCAGATGCAGGAAGCTCTTGAAGAGCAGGCCGGCCGAGACGAGAAGGACCACCGTAATAGCGATCTCTGCCGTCAGCAGAATCTTGCGAAGCGTGGCACGAGACGCGCTGCCTCCGATGCTTCGTGACGACTCCTGCAGCGCTGTCAAAACCCCCGCACCAGTCGAAGAGATGGCGGGTAGCAGTCCAGCAAGCAAGGCAGTCAGAAAGATCAGTCCAATCGAAAACGCGAGAACGCCGAGGTCGACATGAATCGATTCGGCCCGGGGCAGATCCTGCCAGTGACTCGCAAGCCAGCGAGTAGCAAGCACCGAAATCGCCAGCCCGAGCGTTCCCCCTGCAAGGCAGATCAGAAGGCTCTCCGCCATCTGCTCGCGGATCAGGCTCAGACGGCTGCCACCGAGCGCACCACGCACCGCGACCTCTTTGCGCCGCGCAGCACCGCGTGCGACCAGCAGGTTCGAGACGTTGAGGCAAGCGATCAGAAGCATGCATCCCACCGCGCACAGCAGAACGATCAATGGAGTCTTGATGTCCTTGACCACGTCGTCGATCATCGGCCGGAACACGGCGTCTTCCGCCACCGGCTTCGATGCGTTCGCCTCATGCAACCGGTACTGCAACGCACTCACTTCCTGTGTCGCTGTAGCTGCGCTTACGCCAGGTAGCAGCCGGGCAATGACGTAGCTCTGATGATTATCGTGCCAATCGTACTCGGTCGCGGGGAACGTCTGCGCGTACGGCACCCACAGCTGAGCTCTCGGGTTGGGATAGGTAAACCATCGCGGGAGCACGCCGACGACGGTGTAGGCATTGGTGTCGAGGCGAACCGTTTTGCCAAGAATGGACGCGTCTCCTCCGAAGCGCCGCTGAAACAGGCTCCACGAAAGCAGAACAACATGGTTTGCGTTGGGCCGGTCTTCTTCCGCAGTGAAGGTGCGACCCAGCGCCGGCTCAATGCCCAGAACCAAAAACAGGTTCCAGGAACCCCCGACGGCCTCAACGGTCTCCGGCAACTCCTGATGCTCACCTGTGAGATTGAATCCATAATTACGCCATGCAGCCATGTCCTCGAATCCATGCGTCTGCGCGCGCCAGTCACGAAAATCTCCGGAGGAAACCACATTCGTTCCATCGCCGCCTACTGAGGCGCGAAAATGTTCATAGACCATGACCAGTTGGTCGGGGTCACGGAAAGGCAGCGGCTTCAGCAGCACCGCGCGCACAATGGTGAAGAGCGAGGTCGTGGCGCCAATGCCGAGTGCCATGACGAGAATAGCGATCAGCGCGAAGCCGGGAGAGCGGCCCAATGTGCGCGTGCCATATCGAACGTCACGACCGAACCGTTCCAGCCAGTCCCAACTCCAGGTCGAGCGCGCCTGATCGCGAAGAAGGGTTGGATTGCCAAATTTGCGCAGCGCCGCAGACCGCGCCGCCGCCGGATCCATGCCCTGGGCCATATTCTCTGCGATCTGTTGCTCCAGATGGAACTGCAGCTCGTCGCTCAGTCGCTCAGTCTCGTTCTGTCGCCGAAACAGCATTAACACGGCCATGCGGAATCGTTCGAACCAGCGCATTAGGACCTCCTTATTTGTCACCCAATCTCGACGACCATGTTGATAGCAGTTGAAAGTCGGATCCAGCTCTCCATCTCTCGTTCAAGCTGCGCGCGTCCCGCCGCGGTGAGCCCGTAAAACTTGGCCTGACGGCCGGTATCGGTCTCGCTCCACTTCGCGCGTATCCATCCCTGCTGCTCCAGCCGGTGGAGTGCGGGGTAAAGGGAGCCTTGTTGCACCTGCAGGACTTCATTTGAAATTTGCTGGATCCGCTTCGCGATGGCCCAGCCGTGCTTCGGTTCGAGCGAGATCGTTTTGAGGATTAGCAGGTCGAGAGTGCCTTGCACGAGATCGTTTGGCTTGCCCATACTATGACTATCTACACTACCAAATTGTAGATAGTCAACAATTGAGAGGAGTGGTGTGGCTCTGAGTGGTTCGGAAATACCCGCCTTATGGTTGGATTGAACGACCGAAGTTTCCGAAAACCCAAATTTGGAGGGACTTCGCCGGTACCAGCGAGGCGGCGGCAGGCTCTCTTGTATTATTTTTGTTGTGCATGAGTTCGGCCTAAGCTGGTGGCGGTCAAAAAGGCACCCACATCAGCTCTAAGGCGAAATAGTCAGGACGGGTGATTTCAGTTCAACTCGGCGTATCAGCATATTGGATGGAGGGACCCTTATGAAACGCTTCACATTCTTCCTGGTTGCAGTTGCAACAATGGCCGGCCTTGTCGCCCTCATTGCACCTGCACCAGGACACGCGAGTGGGGATTCCTCCCCGGCCTTCGTTACCGAAATCCCTCACGGGTACCGCGACTGGAGATGGATCTCCTCGGCCCATGAAGCAGGCAACCTCAACAGCTTGGGTGCCGTCCTGGGCAACGATGTAGCGATCAAGGCCTACCGGGATGGGAAGCTTCCGTTCCCGGACGGCACGATCATTGCTGCTTTGCATTACGGTTACGTGCCATCGGAGGAAAACAACAAAGTCTTTGGCCAAGCCCAATCTTTCGTTCCCGGGGCCCCCACGAACATTCAGTTTATGGTCAAGGACTCAAAAAAATACGCCGCAACCGGCGGCTGGGGGTTCGGTCACTTCGCAGACGGCAAACATGGCGACGCGGCGTTTATGAAAAGCTGCTTCCCCTGCCACGAGAAGGCCAAAGCGACCGACCTTGTCTTTACTCACTATGTACCTTGATGCTGAAAGCTAGAGCAAACAATACCCCGGCGTGGTTCCCGCAAAACGAGGTTATAACCAAGTTCAGAGTTGAACTTGCCGTTTCAGGCCTTGGGATCAGGAATCTATTGGATGGTAACGGTGAATGCAGTGGTGTGGATGGTCGCGCCGCTAGTAGCGGTGACGGTGAGGGGGTAGGTTCCGGCGGTGGGGTAGAGGGTTTGGGGACCGGCGGACCCGCCACCGCCGCTGGGACCTCCGCAGGCGACGACAGAGACCAGGCTGGCAAGGAGGCTGACGGCGAGAAAGAGCAACTCTCCGCAAATGAGGTGGCGCGGCCGTGCGGTGGCGCTCCCAACTCTGCGACGGCGGGCGCAGATGAGAGCGAGTAGACCCACGGGCAGGGTCCCTGCCACGATGGGGGTGGACGCGCCGGGATTCAAGGGAGACCGACCCGGTGCCAAAGATGCGGACTGGACGCTGGTCTGGACGGTGAGGGTGGCGGTGGCGGCGCCACCGGCAAAGGTGACGGTCGACGGAGCAATCGAGCACGTGGAGTTGGTGGGTGCACCCGTGCAGGTGAGGGAGGTCGCAGCTGAGAAGCCATTGAGGGGCGTAAGGGAGATGGTGGTGCTGGCGGCGGAGCCGTGGGTGACGTTAGCCGTGGGAGAGGATAGCGAAAGCGAAAAATCGGAAGCGCCGGTGATGGTGAGCGTGGTTGGGGCGGAAGTCTGCGATTGCCCTTCGTAATTGCCGGGGTAGCTGACCTGGATGGTGTGAGACCCCACTGCAAGAGTGGAGGTGGTGAACGAGGCGACACCGTTGACCAGTGTCACGCTGGCGAGGTTCTGGCCCGAATCGATAAACGTGACGGAGCCGACCGGCGTTCCATAGCTTCCAGTCAGGGTCGCGCGCAGCGTGACTGCCTGGCCGAATGTGGCAGGGTTGGGGGTGACTGTCAGCTGGATGGTTGTCGATTGGCTCGGGAGAATATTCAGACCCGCGGCTGCGGACTGGCTGGGAGCATAGGTAGAGTTACCGTGGAAGACGGCGACGGGTCCGTGAACGCCGGCAGCGAGGGAGCTCGTGGTGAAGGTCGCGGTACTGCCCACGAGCGGTAGAGTAGCGATGACCTTATAGGGTGGAAAGGCGGCAACTTCGAAGAGATCGATGGAGCCGGTGGGCTGACCGCCGGAGGCTGTTTCCGTAACGGTGAATTCGATCGGAGTACCGGACTGGATGTTACCCGACGGGGAGGCGGTAAGGTCAGTGGCTGTCTGCAGCGTCGGAGCAATTACCTGGGTGTTGTGCAGGAAAATCTGGGCGGTGTTCTGGGCGTACTCGGTGGTAACGAGGTCGCTGAGGCCGTCGCCATCGAGGTCGGCGAGGACGGTTGCAGAGTTTCCCCAGGCGGCCGCCGTGAGTCCTTCGAGCAGGGTAGTGGGCGCGAGGAAAGTGCCGTCGCCTTTACCGGGAAAGACGAGGAATGTGTTCCCTCCATCGGTGGCGATAACATCGGGATTCCCGTCACCGTCGACGTCGCCGACCGCTATGGTGTAAAGGTAGGCCAGATTCCCGGGGGCCGTGGTGTTCTGGGGCGCGAGTGACTGGCCGGGATGCGCGGGATCTCCAAGGTATACGGAGAAGTAGCTACCTTTACCTGAGACCACGACGTCGGGAAGGCCGTCGTGATTGAGATCCTGCACCGCGATGCTGTTCATGGTAGCGGGCGGGGTAAAAACGGCAGGAGCGAGAAACTGCCCGGGGTGGGCTGGGTCAGCCAGGAAGACGAGAGACTCCCAGGTGTCGTCGCTTGGCGGCGTGTTGCCGTTATACGATGGCGCGCAACGCACGACAAGATCCGGAAAGCCGTCGTCGTTCATGTCTGCGGTTTTGAGATCAACGACGTCGTAGCCGGAAAACGATGAACTGGTGACGCTGATGGGGAAGGTGCCGGGTGCGGACTGCTGGTTGAGGGCAACGGTGATATTGCTGGGATTGGTGGAGATTGCATTTCCCTGGATGTAGGCTATGTCGGGCAGGCCGTCGTGATTGAAGTCTGCGATGGCGATGGGAGTTCCTTTGTCAGGGATGAGTTCGGTTGGCGCAAGAAAGGTGCCGGGAGCCGCGGGATTGTTGCGGAAGAAGACGGTATAGTTGTCGCCTCCCCCTGTAACGATGAGATCGACAAGACCGTCGGCGTCGAGATCGGCGGCGAGCACGCGGATGAAGGTGCTGTCGTTGTTGGACGTAATCGGCAAGTTGGTGGGGGGAAGGAAATGACCGGGTTTGTCGGCGAGCGAGACAGCCAGGGCATTCGGGTAGCCTTGCACGCTGGCGATGTCGGGGATGCCGTCGTTGTTGAAGTCGGCGACCACGACGTCCGCGAGCACGTTATAGTCGTCGTTGACAGAGAAGTCGATCGTCTGGGCGTAGCGCAGGGCGCTGGTGGAGGTGTAGGTCCCGGGAGTGACGGTGAGCGCGACGGGGGAACTGTTGGCGGCGGCGTCCGCGGTGGTGGCGTGAAAGGCAGCGGTGAGTTGGTGGCTTCCGGGCGCAAAGATGTGGCGCAGGATGGCTGTCCCCGGCGTGAAGCCGGACCCGGAGGTGCTAACGAGCTGGAGGGTCTGAACTTTCTGGGTGCCGTCGACGATATCGACCATGCCGAAGCGAATGGGACCGGCTGAGTCAGCGACAGTGACCGTGGCAGTGGTGGGGGTGGCAGTGGGCTGGGTGGGAGAGTTGAGCGCGAGCGAGATGGTGACGGGGCTCTGGGCGCCAGCGATGGCGCAAAGAGAAATAAGGAAGAAAGATATGGTCAAAGCGGGAAAACAAAGCAAAGCAGAAAAGCGCATCGTACAAAGAACTCCCGAGGGGATAAACCGAGCAATTTTGTGCCTCGGCGAGTCTACCTTTAGTTAGACAATCAAGGAAGCACCAATTGCTTCCGAGTCTATTTCCGGAAAAACGGGGTTACGGAAAATTGAGGGCGAAGCGTCGCTTCTTGCGCTTTGGACTCGTGAGGCCGGCTCGATGAAGGATGTTCGCCAAGGTATTGTCCACTGACCACTCCACGCTCGAATCTAGCTGCTCTAGCCTCGCCCTAAGCTTCCTCGCTCCCCATGAAGGATACTTGCGGCGCAGTGCCAATATCGCATTCTCGAATCGCGTCGAACCCGTAGTTTCCGACAACCCGATCTTGCAGGCACAACGGGAAAGTGTCCGGATAACACGTCAAGCGGGCGCAATCTTGATGCTCAGATGATTTCTTCGAGGGGGCTGGCAGTTTTGCTAGTTGTCAGGGCGGAGCACCTTTCATAATCTATGAGTTTCGATCAAAGGGAAGTCCGATGAATAAAACGCATTATGAATCCGTGGGTAACGGAACCGTGGACCGTCGCAGGTTTCTCAGTGCTTCCCTTTGCGCCTGCGCCATCAGTCCTCGGCTTGGTTTTTCGCATATGCAGCTTGGGGCAAGCTTGAGTGTGTCTTTGACAAAAGAGCAACGCGACAGCATGACACCGTCACAGGTCATCGATGAATTGAAGAAGGGAAATGAGCGATTTCGTTCGGGGAAGATGGTTCCTACAAATTACCTGGCTCAGAAACGGTCAAGCGCAGCGAACCAGTATCCGGCAGCCGTGGTACTTGGATGCATCGATTCTCGAGTGCCCGCCGAAATCGTATTCGATGCAGGCATTGGAGACATTTTCATCGGACGTGTTGCGGGAAACGTGGTAAACGACGACATGCTAGGCAGCATGGAGTTTGCGTGTGCGGTTTCCGGTGCAAAATTGGTATTAGTTTTAGGACATTCGGCTTGTGGGGCAGTAAAAGGCGCTATCGACGATGTTGTGCTGGGCAATCTTACCGGACTGTTGGCGCGGATCAAACCAGCGATACCAGCAACGAAGTTTGATGGCGAGAAGTCGAGCAAGAATGGCAGTTATGTTGATGCTGTTGCGCGAACGAATGTCGTACTAGGTCTTGCCGAGATTCGCCGACGCAGTCCAATCTTGGAGGAATTGGAAAAGAAGGGAAGCATCAAAATTGCCGGAGCGATGTACGATCTGACAAATGGAGCGGTGGAGTTTGTCAGCTAATAATTAAAATGGCGGTGCAATTCAAAAGTGTTATCCAGCGATTCGTAACACCGTGACCTCGAAAGTCGTGCGAAGGCGAAGGGACATCCGTACAGGCTCAGCAACTTATCTTTGGTTCACTCCAAATAATTTCAACAACACGTTTACTGGAGGAATTCAGATGAAAAGACCTAATGGGATGATTACTCTTCTTGGTACTCTCTGCTTGCTTGCACCAGCTTTTAAATACTCACAGGCGCAACCGGAAACTGATCGGCCGCGTGGTACCCAGGTCCACGTGGTCATCACAGATATGGCTGTTCAGGATGATGCCGAACTGCCTCGCCTCAGTAAGGAAGACATCAGCGTAAAACAAGGCAAGAACACGCTCACCGTGACGCAGTTACTTCCTGCCCGTGATCAGGCTGCGTCGCTTCAATTGATGGTCCTGATTGATGACACTCTTAATACATCTGCTGTCGGAAACAATTTGAATGACATTCGGGAATTCATTAACGCTCAGCCGCCCTCCGCAGCTATCGGCATAGGCTATATGGCCAACGCCGGCGTGAACGTCGTCCAACAATTCACGACCGATCACGAACTTGCAGTCAAAGCAATCCGTCTGCCGCGTGGCAGCTTTTCGTCGATGGATAGTCCCTACCTATCGTTGATAAGCCTCGCAAAAGGCTGGCCTCAACAAAACATCCGCCGCGTGGTTCTGATGGTCACCGATGGTATCGACCGGCTTCGCGGCGAGACGCCCACAGTCTCGCAACTTGGACCAAGGTTCGGAGGAGGACCGGTGGGACCACCCGTCTATCACAGCATGCCCACCATAAGTGTCGACGCTGACTCCGCAAGTGAAACCAGCCAGCGTTACAACATCATCGTCTACAGCATTTACTCGCCAGGCATTGGCAGGGTCGCACGAAGCGCCTGGGATCTCGATCTTGGTCTGAGCGGTCTTTCGAAAATCGCGGACGAAACAGGAGGCGAATGCTACTCTCTTGGCACTTCTCCCTTGGTCAGCTTCAAACCATATCTGGATCGTCTGCAGAAGAACTTGAATAACCAGTACTATTTGGTCTTTCTCGCTGATCCGAAGAATAAACCTGGTCTTCAGCGCGTACGCATCAGGACGGAGAAGTCAAACTCTGAGATCGCAGCTCCGAACAATGTATGGGTTCCGGCTGCAGGCGCCAAGTAATAAACGGGAAAACCTTCGGCCTCGTGGGAACGGACCAATGCTAGTGGGACTGCAAATCCCGTTTGCGACCGCAGCGCTCTGCTGCTGCCTGCTCACAGCAGCGGCTAGGGCGCAACAACAGGAGCCCGAGGATCCTGAAAATGAGAAGCAGTTTGGCCTCTGGCTCGATCAGGGAATTTCCACCGGCCTTTCCGCGAATAAATCTCTGGATCTCGAATTCCACGAGCGGTTCGACGAGGGAGGGTCCAACCTGTATGAGTACTTCGTCCAAGGCGGGGTTGCCTTTCGTGTGCGGCCCTGGATCACGTTGATACCGATTTATCGTTACCAGCGCTTTCCTGGAAATCCCAATATTACTTACGAAAACAGATTGCAATTCAATGTCACGTTGAGCACTTCCCACGGCCCGTGGCGGCCAACCCTGCGCACCCTCATCGAGGGACGGTTTGTCGATAACCAATCTGCTTCAGCACGCCTTCGATTTCGCCCCGGCGTCGACTACACCTTGCCCCTTCGCGTGGCGCGGCCTCCGGTGCTCGTGGTGAGCAATGAGTTCTTCATTGTTCCCGGATACAACCCCTTCGCCAACGGTGGCAGCAGCTACACTCAGAACCGCTTTCAGGTGGGAGTACGACTGCCCATCGCCGATTCTTTCTCCGTTCGGCCTTACTACTTATTACAGTCGGTTAACCTGCCCAGCGGCTGGGACACAAACGAAATCTTTGGCATCTCGCTGGCCCTCAGGATTCCGGGCAGAACCAAGTAAGGCGTTGCCGTAAACCGGCCATGGCACCAATGACTCCCGTAAGCGCCACAGGTCTAGTTTTCCGGACTTGGCGTTGTTATTCACGAAAACGGGGTTTCGGCAAATTGGCCTAACCCGACCGGAGTTTCCGATAGGCCGGCTTTGCGGGCGCTACCGGACTATTTCTTCGTGCGGCAAGTCAACCTGCTTCCAGGTCTTCTCGTTATCGAAATGGTTTTCGACTCCTCGAAGTCAAACCGAATGCCACTTCAGTCACATTCGATTGATCAATGAATTACGCGACGAATTGCGAAATAACTCTAGCCGTCAGCGCACGCTACAATCACCAGAAGCATGATCGCCCACCTCCGCGGACGCCTCCTCTCTAAAACCCCCAACCAGGCCATCGTCGAGTGCGCTGGCGTGGGCTACGACGTCACTATCAGCGTCGCCACCTTCTCCGCACTTCCCAACGAGGGTACAGAAGCCGCGCTGCACATCCATACCCACGTCCGCGAAGACCAGATCGCCCTCTTCGGCTTCTCCGAGACACAGGAAAAACGCCTCTTCGAAAAGCTCCTTACCATCAGCGGCATCGGCCCCAAGCTCGCCATCACGGTCCTCAGCGGCATCGACTCGAACCGTCTCGTCACCGCCATCCGCTCCGGCGACCACGCTACCCTAACCCGCATCCCTGGCATCGGCAGAAAGACCGCCGAACGAGTCGTCCTCGAGCTCAAAGACAAACTAGACGACCTCGCCGTATCCATCCCCACGACCGCCGGAAGCACCCATCACGGCCCTGCCGGCGACGACGCTCTCTCTGCCCTGGTCAATCTCGGCTACCCCCGCACCGTAGCGCAAAAGGCCATCGAGACCGCCATCGCCAAAGACCCAGCCGCCGCCCGCGACTTCGAGACCCTCTTCCGCGCCGCCATGGCCGCCATCCGCTAACCTCAGGACGACTTCTCCCAGTACAAACCTGCCACCGACGCCCGTGTCATTCTGACCCTGAGCTCCCCGAAGGGGAAGAATCCCGCATTTCGCCTTTGCTGTTGTCTGCTCTCTTTCCCAACTAACAAAGACCCGTCATCTCTACCGAAGCAATGAAATCCACAAAAATAAACTTCAAAAAAGTGGAAAATTCTGAGCGGTCAATTTGATGTCATTTTCAGCCACGTTTTCACCACAAATCCACCACGATCTAGCCATCAAAAAAACCACGTTCTGCACACCGAAATTCGCAAAACCCCCAGCAAAAACACGCCTCCACCACACCCAAAAAAAAGTGCAGAAAATCAGACGGCCTCGAAACCGTTTGAGCGATTTCGAGGCCATAGGTTTGCAGACGGCCCGTAAGCCGAATTCTGTTTTAGACGATCATTCCTCTACGCGACGCATTACTGCGGCGCTTTAGCAACCTACCCGCAGGTTTTGGCCCCCAAGCTGTTGAATCTACAGCTGAGTCTCTCCGCCTGGGCGCATCGGGCCGATACGCTCATCGCCGCCTGGAGAGTAGCGACGAGATCCCTGCCTATTTGGTCTTGCTCCGTGTGGGGTTTACCCTGCCGCGGTCATTACTGCCCGCGCGGTGCGCTCTTACCGCACCTTTTCACCCTTACCCTAAGCCGCGTACGGATTTACCGAAGTAAATCACCAACTTAGGGCGGTATGTTCTCTGTTGCACTAGCCGTCCAGATGGCTTAAACCATCCGTCCCGGACGTTATCCGGCACACTGCCCTGCGGAGTTCGGACTTTCCTCCCCCGCCCAACGCCTCGCGGCCCGGGCGGCAGCGATCATCCAGCCGCCTGCAGCTTTTAGTGTATCTCACGGACCGAACAAAACACCGTCTAATTGCGTATCAGACAACAGGTTGACCTCGCTTTGGAGGCCCCCGGCTGGTAGTCTCAAGGAATCCAGGAAAGATAGACAATGGAATTCAAAGAGGCGGTAAAGATCGCGCTGCAGTCGCTGTGGGCGAACAAGCTGCGTTCTGTGCTGACGCTGCTAGGAGTCGTCATCGGCGTGGCCAGCGTGATTGCGGTGGTGACGCTGGTGAACGGCGCGAATACCTACGTGACGACCAAGTTCGCCCGCTATGGCGCGGACGTGTTCACGGTATCGAAGATGCCGCAGATCATCACCAGCCCCGAAGACTATCAGAGGTATCAGAAACGGAAGAACATCCTGTTTCCCGATTTTAAGTATGTTGAGGCGAACTGCAAGCACTGCGTCGGAATTGGCGCGCAGCAGGCGGTGACGGGAAAGATCGTGCGGGGGACACAGTCCACAACTGATACCAGCATCCGGGGGTATACATGGCAGATGCCTGCGCTGCAGAACCTGGACATCATGCAGGGGCGCGGGTTCACGGAGGCGGACGAAGAACATGCCTCGCATGTTGCAATCATCGGGACCGATATCCAGGACCACCTTTTTGAGGGAATAGATCCGCTGGGACAAGAGCTGCGAGTAGACGGCACTCCATACACCGTAATCGGGATCAGCGAGAAACAGGGGAGCACGTTTGGTGCAAGTCAGGACAACTGGGTCGCAGTGCCGCTGACGGCGTTTCAGAAGAGCTATGGCACGGCCAAGACGCTGACGATCTATGTGAAGGCAGGCGAGGCTGGACCGGTGCTGGAGACAGCGGCGGACGAAGTGAGGGTATTGGTGCGGTCAAGTCGCCACGACGCTCCGGGAATGGCAGATTCGTTTGAGCTGGATGAGAACAACACGCTGGTGGGGTTCTTCAGCACGGTGACGCAGTCGTTTGGAGCCGTGGCAGGGGCGGTGGCGCTCATCTCACTGGTGGTGGGTGGCATTGTGATCATGAACATCATGCTGGTGAGCGTGACTGAGCGGACACGCGAGATCGGAATACGGAAGGCGTTGGGCGCGCGGCCGAAGGACATCCTAATGCAGTTTCTGATCGAGTCAGGCACGATGGCCCTCGTGGGCGGAGTGTTCGGCGTGGTTGGGGGGATCCTGGTCGCGCAGGCGATTACGATTCTGGCAGGATTTCCTTCGACCGTTGCGGTGTGGAGTGTGCTTGCCGGCCTGGTGATGGCCACCGGCACAGGGATCTTCTTCGGTGTCTATCCGGCGCGGAAAGCAGCGATGCTAGATCCTATCGTTGCGCTGCGGGCGGATTGAGTTAATCAAGACGGGGAGCAGGGGCCAAGGAGGCCGTTGATGCAGATTGCCGATACGAAAGAAACGGTAACGATGGCGCTCGATACGCTGCGTGCGAACAAGCTGCGCAGCGGTCTCACAATTCTCGGGATCGTGATTGGCGTGATGACGGTGATCGTGATCTCGTCGGTGATCAATGGATTGAACTCGAGTGTGGCAGGCCTGGTGGAGTCGCTGGGGACCAATGTGATGTGGGTGTTCCGGTTTCCAGTAATCGGAGTGCGGCCAACGACCGAGATGCTGACGCGGAAGCAGATGACCTACGACGATGCGATGGCGATGAAGGACCTACCGCATGTGGTAGCGGTGACTCCGGGATTGCAGTATCGGGACAATAGCGGGGTCGAGGGCACCGTTGCGGTGAAGTATGGCACTAAGAAGATGGAGGGGACGCTCCTCGAGGGGGACACAGCGGGCGTAAAGGATGTGTATGACCTCGACATGAAGGATGGCCGATTCTTCACCGATGCCGACACGGAGCGGTCGGCGAACGTTGTCGTGCTGGGGAACGATACGGCGGACAATCTGTTCGGCACGGAGAGTCCGGTGGGCAAGGACGTGACCATTGCGGGCATGGTGTTTACCGTGGTGGGTGTGATGGAGAAACAAAAACAGGCGTTTGGGGGCGGGAAGAACCCGGAGGACAATAAGGCGTTTTTTCCCGTGACGACGTTCCACAAGATCCATCCCGAGGTACTGGATTACTGGATCAGCCTGAAGTACGACGACCAGAAGAACAAGGCGCTGGTGCAGGACGAGCTGACGGAGTTGCTGCGGCGGCGCAGAAAGGTACCCAATGCAGCGCCAGACAACTTCGCGATCTTTGGAACGGACTCTCTGACTCGACTATGGGACAACATTACGAGCGGGTTGTTTCTGCTGCTGTTTGCGCTGTCCACCGTGGCGCTGCTGGTCGGCGGAGTGGGTGTCATGAACATCATGCTTGTCAGCGTGACTGAGCGAACTCGAGAGATCGGTGTGCGCAAAGCCATTGGTGCGTCAAAACAGACGATTCTGGTCCAGTTCACGCTGGAGGCGATCACTTTGTGCGCTGTCGGGGGAGTGATCGGTCTCTTTATCGGCAGCGCGATCGCGGTGGGCGTCGGTTTCTTGTTCCCATCGGCCCTGTCTGCGCTTTGGGTCACCGTGGCATTTATGAGCTCCTGCGCGATCGGCCTTATCTTCGGTATATATCCGGCGTGGAAGGCGGCGAACCTGAACCCGATCGATGCGCTGCGATACGAGTGAAGCCTGGATCTGCTCCGCTGATTGGTAAACTTGAGGGATGGCCACGGCAATTGAGGCGATTAGTGCGCTATTGACTCTTGCCGGGCTGGCTTATCTGCTCCTCGCGCTTTGGGGAGCTCGGAGCTTTGCGCATTACTGGCGGCGGAGGAAGGTCGACGGTGAGTTTGCGCCGGATGTCACTATCCTCAAGCCGGTGAAGGGTGTTGATCCGCGGATGTATGCGGGGCTGGTGAGCCATTGCCAGCAGAGGTATGCGGGCAGCTTCGAGATCGTGTTCGGTGTGAGCAGTCTTGACGATCCTGCTGTGGGCGAGATCGAGCGACTGCGGGCGGAGTTTCCTGAGTGTGCGATCCGCTTGGTGGAGTGTCGCGAACGGCTCGGGACCTCAGGCAAGGTGAGCAACCTGGTGCAGATGCTGCGCGAGGCGCGGTATGAGCACGTGCTTATCAATGACAGCGACATTTTCGTTTCTCCACGGTATTTGACGCGGGTGATGGAGTGGTTTGCGGACGCGCGTGTGGGTATGGTGACTGCTCCTTATATTGGGCGGACTGCGGAGCGCCGGCCTGCGATGACGGTTTGGTCGCGGTTGGAGGCGCTGGGGATTTCGACTGATTTTCTGCCCGGTGTGCTGGTGGCGCGGTGGCTTGAGGGCGGCATTCACTTTGGGCTTGGCTCGACGCTGGCGACCTCGAAGAGTGTCTTGGCGAAGGCGGGAGGACTGGAGCCGCTGGTGGAGTATCTTGCGGACGACTACGAGATGGGAGAGAGGATCTCGAAGGCCGGCTATCGTGTGGAACTGTGCGGCGAGGTGGTGGAGACGACGGTCCCTGCTTATGATCTTCGCGGATTTCGTGACCATCAGCTGCGGTGGGCGCGGTCGACTCGTGATTCGCGCAAGCTGGGATATGTGGGACTCGGCATTACATATGCACTGCCGTGGGCGATGATGACTTGTGTTGCGAGTGGGTTTGCGTTGTGGAGTTTTTCGCTGCTGAGCGTGGTGGCGCTGGCGCGGGTGGCGGTTGCGTTGTCAGTTGGCGTGGGTGTGCTGGGTGATGGTCAGGTGCTTCGCGATTTGTGGCTGCTTCCGCTGCGGGACTTCTTCGGGCTGTGGTTCTGGGCGTGGAGTTTTGCAGGCGATACGGTGGTGTGGCGGGGAGAGCTGTTCCACTTACGTGATGGGCGGATTACGCCGGTCGGGAGGGGACCGGCGGCGGGGGTACCCCCTCCTATTGCCCAGGCGTAAATTCCTTGTATTCAACTGTTTACGCGTGGTCTTGTTCTGTAAAATATTCATAACAAAATGGTTACAGCTAAAATATTCTTTCTAAATGAGTTAGCCCCGGAGAGTGTGGTATCTCCGGGGCCTTGCTTGTTTTCTGATCTATATATCCAGTATAGCGGTTGGGACCTAACTAACATGCCACGTGGATGTTGTTGGTTAGTAATGGGTTAGGCGGTTTTTGGACTTGACATGCGATTTTTGGGCTAAAAACGCAGAAAATAATTGCGGCATCGTGAAACACCCATTACGAAAGGGGCGGACAGGGCACCGGTTGGCCGAGCAGATCCGATTTAGCTGAAGGAGTAGGCTTCGCTGCGGGATTCATCTTCTACCGAAGTTGGGTCCGGTGTGAGATCTGTCTCCCTCGCCAGGCATTCGTTAATGCGATTGAGCATGTCGGTTGGGTGGATGGGCTTCGTCAATGTGGTGAAGTTGTACCCGGCATGACGGGCCTTTTCGAGCAGATCGACGGTAGCAGCTTGCCCGGAGAACAAGAGGACCTTGCATCCGGGGATGGTTTGGGTGACGGTGATCGCCAGTTCAACGCCGGTCATTCCGGGCATCACGACGTCCGAGATGAGAAGGTCGGGCGGAGTGGACCTGGCTAGTTCGAG
>Ga0210398_10002879_pt1 | contig 16600 bp, 16 predicted proteins | sample IncBWC4OmetaG_FD_161047 | JGI IMG/M metagenome (GOLD analysis project Ga0210398, IMG submission 161047) | Forest soil microbial communities from Barre Woods Harvard Forest LTER site, Petersham, Massachusetts, United States - Inc-BW-C-4-O | ecosystem: Environmental > Terrestrial > Soil >... | reverse complement strand
ATACCTTGCTGAGGACGACCGCGCGCGCAGCCGCCGCATCGAAAACTGGCGCGGCCGCATTGCGGAGATGTTGCGCGACGCACTCTTCCAGCGCGTGCTGTCCTATTACCTCAGCGAAAGCGAGGCGACGCGCCTGGCGACCGAGGTTGCCGAACATAAGCGTGACCCGTATTCTCTGGTAGAAAAGATTGTGGGGAGAATGGGGACGCCATCATGAGCCAAATTGATCATCTCGGCATTGCGGTGAAGTCGCTGGCGGAGGCCAGAAAGTTTTACGAAAAGCTTGGCTTGCAGGTCATGCCGGAGGAAACGGTCGAAGCCGAGAAGGTGCGTCTGGCGATGGTCCCAGTCGGGGAGAGCCGAATCGAGTTGCTCGAGCCAACATCTCCTGATTCAGCGATTGCGAAATTCCTGGATAAGCGTGGCGAAGGGCTGCACCACGTCGCTCTGCATGTGGATGATCTGCCCGGCACGGTCGAGCGCCTGAAGGCAAGCGGCACGCGGCTGATCTCGGATGAAATCAGAGTCGGTGCCGGTGGACATTTGTACGTATTCGTCCATCCCTCAAGCGCCGGCGGTGTGCTGCTGGAACTGGTGGAAGACGCGCCTCAGGGCGTCTAGGTTGAGACGATTTGCGGGGGGCGAGCGCAGCGGGAGCCTGCAGCCAAAATCCCGAGCGAAGCGAGGGATCCCGGTTACGAATGTTGATTATCGCCATCGATACGTCTGGCCGAAAGGGAAGCGTCGCCCTGTGTCGCGGCGATGCTGACAGTTTCGAAGTTTTGCAACTCACTTCCCTGGAAGGCGGGACGTATTCGGCGCAACTGATGCCGACGATCTCCCATGCATTGGAAGAACAGGGTCTCGATAAAACAGATCTGGACGGATTCGTTGTTGTTTCCGGCCCCGGCTCTTTCACCGGCCTGCGAGTTGGATTGGCGACGGTGAAAGGCCTTTGCGAAGTGCTGCAGAAGCCTCTGGCTATGGTGTCGATGCTGGAGGCTGTGGCTCTGAGTTACGGACGGACGAGCGACACTGCAACTACAGTTCTGGATGCAGGCCGTGGCGAGGTTTACGTTGGCGAATATCTTGTCTCGACCGGGAGTGCCGCCGTAGTTCGCGAGTACATCACGAAACTGGATGAATTCACAGAGGACGCGCGTGCCATCGTCGGTGACCTTCTCACGCCGGATGCTAAGGTTGGCGAGCGCCTGCGAGCGGCGGATCTCGACATAAAACTCATCGCCTCTCTCCAGGCCAATCAGATAGGCCGCATTGGCCTGCGCAAACTGCTCGCCGGAGATCTCGCCGATCCTGCAACCGTTGATGTCAACTACATCCGCAGGTCGGATGCGGAAATATTCTCTGCGCCTAAGCATTAATCTTGTGCTGATTCGCCAAGCCACCCCCGACGATGTTCCCGCCATCAGAAAATTAGAGCAGGACGCAGCGACTGCAGCTCATTGGTCGCGGAAGGAATATGACGTTTTGTTCGCACCGGAATCGCCAACTCGGATTACGTTGGTTGCAGTCGGCGTGACAGACAGCGACTGCATTGATGGATTCATAATCGTGCGCTGCATGGCGGAGGAGTGGGAAATCGAAAATGTAGTTGTAGCGCCCGGAAATCAGCGACGGGGTGTAGCGACCGCACTGGTTGGTGACTTATTACGGAAAGCCGTGCAATCAGGGGCAGCGGCCGTGCTGCTGGAAGTGCGGGAATCGAATATTGCGGCCCGCCAACTGTATGAAAAACATGGCTTTAGTGAGGTCGGACGCCGCACCGCCTATTACCATGACCCGCTCGAGGACGGATTGCTCTTGAGAATTTCTATTGCAGTTCCGTGACAAAAGCGCTTGAAGCGGGATGGGGCGTATGCTAGCGTTTTGGTTGGTTCACTCTCCGGAGGTCTACTGAATGGCAACTCAGGTACGCGATCAGCTTTTGGCAAACAATGACGAGTTTCGTCGCCTGGCGCAGGAACATACGCAATATTCCCAGCGCCTGGACTCTCTGATTGAGAAAAAGTATCTCTCTGAAGATGAGAAGCTCGAAGAAGTGCGATTGAAAAAGCTGAAGCTCCGCCTGAAGGATCAGATGGAAAGCCTGGAACAGAAGTTCCGGACCGACCGTCTGGCTGTTTAACCACTGTTAACCGCTTTCACGCGGCGGAAAAGACGAGGGTCTTGGCCGCCCTGCCCCATCTGTGTGTGCCTCCACTCTGCTGAAGCTCTTCTTGTGCGGCTGCTGTATCCTGACTGATACTCGCGTGAATCAAATCTTGTTGGTGAGGTACGTTTTGCGACAGTGGTTGAAACCTGGGTTGCGCAATGTGCTTGTCTGTCTGGGAACGTTGTCGGTTTCGCTGGGACTGGCGGCGCAAATGAAATCCGAGCCGCCGACTGGACTGTGGGATGGGACCGTCCAGGGGAAGGCCGGCGAGGTGAACTTCGGCATCGATCTTCAACGACAGGGAGACACGATTCACGCCGTCCTGCTAAACGCCAGCGACCATCAGCCGTTCAGCAGTGCAGCCTGGAGCGGCGAAACCTTGACTCTGCATCTGGACTATTACGACGGCACACTTACGGCGCACATGGTTTCTCCGCAGCGCATGGAGGGCGAGTACTCCCGGCAGAGCAGCAAGGGCGTGGTCCACATACCGCTAACGCTGGTGCCCCATCGTGAACCGGCGCCCGGAAAGCCGTGGACGGGTGCGACTCTGGATGGTGATTGGCTGATTCATCCAGCCGACGCTGAAGGAGCTGAGAAGAACACGCTGGTGAGCTTTCAACAACAATTGACGGCCATGGTGGATGGCAAAGTCGCGGTGACTGGGATTTTGGACTACGTGAGCGGCGATACCGGCTTGTTGCATGGGGCGATGTTCCAGGGAACGGATGGACAGGCCCATTTCCACTTGAGCCGCTTCGACGGCATTCATGTGCTGGCGCTCGATGGTGAATTTCAGCCGGATGGCAGCCTGAAAGGCCACCTCGGCGGGTTCGTCAGTCTTGCGACCTTTACGGCGGAGCGCAGCAAAGATATAGCCAGCGCCGATCCTAATGTGCTCGCTGAAGGCCTGACCAAAGTCAAAGATCCGCAGGAAGCGTTTCCTTTTAGCGGTTTGGATGAAGCGGGGAAAACCGTCGACCAGAACAATGCTGAGTTCAAGGGTAAGCCTATCATCATCGATATCTTCGGGACTTGGTGTCCGAATTGCCATGATGAGGCGCCTGTACTGGAAAAGCTTTACCGTAACTATCACGATCAGGGTCTGGAGATCGTTGGTCTAGCCTACGAATACACTGACGACATGGCGCGAAATCTGCGGCAAATCGGCATCTACCGGAGCAAGTTCGGGCTCACCTACCCGCTGTTGCTGTCTGGAACGACTGCGGAGGGGCAGATCGCGAAGACGCTGCCGCAACTGGTAAACTTTGGCGCCTTTCCCACATCAATCTTCATTGACCGTTCTGGACATGTGCGTGCGATTCTGGCCGGTTTCTCTGGACCTTCTACCGGCGACAAGTACAAGCAGGTACAGGAGCGAATGGATGAGTTGGCGCGGGAAATCGTGGGTGGTGCGAACTAGGGCATGCGCCCTGTAGGCACTATAATCAAAGCTGCCCATGGTTCGCGATGGCATCTATTACGGGCTGGCGTTTGTGATTGTGGCAGGACTGGTAGGCTGGCTCACCATTCCGATCCTGGCCATCGTTCCTTTGTTGCTGGCGGCGTTTTTTCTCTGGTTCTTTCGCGACCCAGAGCGGAGAATTCCGGCCATCCAGGGAGCTATCGTGTCACCGGCAGACGGGAAAATCACGGATATTTCCGTCCTCCATCTGAACGGGGAGACGCGGACCCGCATTAGCATCTTCTTGAATGTTTTCGACGTTCACGTGAATCGCTCGCCGGTAACCGGCGTCATAGAAGACGTGCAGTACAAGAAGGGGAACTTCGGCAATGCGATGGATACCGCCTCCGCTGAGTCGAACGAGCAAAATATCGTGACCGTGCGAGCAGATGCTGGCACACTGGTGTTCAAACAGATAGCTGGGCTGCTGGCGCGGCGTATCGTTTTTACCAAGAAAGTCGGAGACACCGTAGAGCGAGGCGAGCGGGTGGGACTGATCAAGTTTGGCTCACGTACGGATGTGATCTTCGCTGCCGACGCCGAGATGAAGGTGCGCGTAGGGGATCGGGTTAAGGGCGGATCGAGCGTTCTGGCCATCGCTCAGCCTCGCGCCGTGGCTACGCGCCAGCGTGATACCGCGGAGGTGCGATGAACCCGCGCCCGATGCAGATCGACCCAGATTCTACGGAGCGTCGCGGCGTCAAAAAAGGGCTTTACCTGCTGCCTTCCATGTTTACCGCCGGAAATATGGCGGCTGGCTATTACGCCATCTCACAGGCCATTCAGGGTACGGCAAATGACCCCTGGCACTTCGATCAGGCGGCTAAGGCGATTGGAATCGCAATCGTTCTCGACTTCTTTGATGGTGGTATTGCCCGCTTGACCAATACGGCCAGTGATTTCGGTAAGGAACTTGACTCACTCGCTGACGTGATTGCCTTTGGGGTCGCACCTGCCGTCCTGGCCTGGATGTGGGGATTTCGCATGCTGCCGCTGGAGGGCAACTTGGATTGGCGCACACGTGTCATCCAGTTGGGAGCTATCGCGACCTTCGCATTCCTGCTGGCCGGCGCGTCTCGGCTGGCGCGTTTCAACATTCAGGTAAACCCGCAGCCGTCGAATCCAGGCCGACCCGGGCGCAAGTACTTTGTTGGGATGCCGATTCCTGCCGGTGCGGGCGCGGTCGCCGCAGTGGTTCACCTGGTCCAAGGGAACCCTTTGCAGATGTGGTGGTTTTCCATTGGCTGGGGCGTATTCGTTTTCGGCATTGCTTTTCTGATGGTCAGCACCTGGCGATTCTTCAGCCTGAAAGGCATCAACTTCCGTCAGCGGCAGAACTTTCGCTGGTTGATCGTGATTGGCCTGGTCATCGCGCTGATCTGGTTTTCTTCGCAATATGTACTTTTCCTGTTGGCGCTGGTTTACATCCTTTCGGGGGTGCTGGCCCGGCTTTCCTTTGTATTCCGTCGGCCTACGCTGCCGCCTCCTCCGCCTCAAGATGAGGCTTCGCACGCCTGATGAACAACGAACCGAACAACACCTCCGCAGCCCGCGCCGACGGAGGACATTGGGGCGGCCTGTTCCGTGTGGCTATCGTAGGTGCCGCTACCCTCAAAGGCCGGGAGTTGAAGGATGTCCTCAGCGATCGCAATTTTCCGGCGCAAAACATACGTCTGCTAGACGACGAAGAGTCGTTGGGACAACTGGAAGCGGTGGGTGAGGAACCTACCTTCATTCAGAGCGTGCTTCCCGAACATCTGGAAAACATCGACTTCACTTTTTTTGCTGCGGATGAAAACTTCACGCGAAATATCTGGGAGATGGCTCGCAAGGCGGGCAGCGACATCATCGATCTTTCTTACGGCTTGGAAGGCAAGGAAGGAGTCGTGCTCCGCGCCCCCTGGGTCGAACGCGAGTTAGGAGTCTCTCCGAAGCTTGATTTTATTGAAGCTCCGGTAACCATCGCCCATCCGGCTGCGGTTGTGCTTGCCCTTTTACTGTTGCGGGCGCAGAAAGTAGGCAAGATTGTGCGTGCTGTTGCCACGGTTTTCGAGCCGGCCTCCGAACACGGACGGCGCGGCATGGACGAATTGCATGAGCAGACAGTGAATCTGCTCTCCTTCCAGCAGCTCCCTAAGGGAGTGTTCGACGCGCAGGTGGCATTTAATCTTCTGGACCGCTACGGGGAGAAGTCATCGCCCTCCCTTGCCAGCGTTGAGAGCCGCATCCAGCGCCACTTTCAGAGCATCGTCCAAGGTAACCTGGCCATACCGTCACTGCTGCTTTTGCAGGCTCCCATTTTCCATGGGCATGCCTTTTCGCTTTACGTTGAGCTGGACAATCCGGCACAACTCGAAGAGCTGACCGCCGCCATCTCTGGTGAGCATGTAGACGTCCTCCAGGGCGCGGAAGAATCGCCGAGCAACGTTAACGCCGCCGGACAGGAACAGATCCAGGTCTTTGTCCGGGCCGACCCGCAAAGCCCCAAGGGATTCTGGCTGTGGGCCGCGTCTGACAACTTGCGGATTTCAGCCTTGGCCGCAGTAGAGTGCGCCGAAAACATGATTGCTTCCCGGCCGAGAGGAACCGTACAGTGATGGATTTTCCAATCAGCCGCCGGTTCTTTGCAGTAGCGATCGCCGCGTTGTTAGTGCTCACGACTGCGTGCGGCTATCATACCGCCGGAACTGCGGTGCGCTTGCCACCCGACGTGCATTCCATCTATGTGCCGGCATTTACGAACATTACGCAGGCCTACAATGTGGGACAGCTTTTCAACGAAGCCATCATCAAAGAACTGCGGAGCCGAACTAACTACCGGATCATGACCGCGAACGACGGCACCGCGGATGCCACCCTGGCGGGAACGATTTTCAACCTTTATAGTGCCCCTCTGACCTACAATTCCACTACCGGGGCTATTTCATCTTCCATGGTGGTGGTGAACCTGCGAGCCTCCTTGACCACCCGGGACGGGAAACTCTTATGGAGCAATCCCAACTTCCTGTACCGCGAGCAATACCAGGAGTCGAATAGCACGGCCAGCTTTTTTGAAGAAGCCGCTCCGGCGTTGCAGCGTATCGCGAACAGCTTCTCCAAGACATTGGTCAGCGATATTCTGGAGGCATACTAGATGCGCAGTTTTGCGGCTTCTGACAGATTTGTCGCCGATGTCAAAGCGCGCAAACTGGCTCCAGGGTACGTGTTCATCGGGGACGAGGCGTTCTTCCGCAAGCGCTGCCGAGAGGCGATCCTGCAGCATCTGGTGCCGGCCGATGTCCGGGAACTTAGCCTATACGACATGGATCTGGCTGAGGTTGATCTGCAGCAGGTGCTGGATCGCGCTCGTACTCCGTCGCTCATGTCTCCCTTCCAGGTTTTCTTCGTGCGCGGCATTAAGAGCCTGTACGGCCGGGGCAAGCACGATGATGAGTTTGCCGCCATTGCAGACTACTTTAAAGACCCCAACCCCGACGCTATGCTGGTATTCGTCGCCGACTACATCAACATACCGGCCGACGCCCGCCGCATGGATCTGACCGACAAAGACCGTTATGAACGGATCCGTGAGACCTTGGGCGAGCACTGTCCCGTGCTGGAGTTCGCGCGCGTCGACGAAGGCGACGCTGTGAAATGGGCGATTGAGACTGCCGGCGCCGAAGATATCAAGCTTGATGTTGACGCCGCCCGGGAGCTGGTGGATTCGCTCGGCAGTGACATGATGATGATCGCCAACGAACTGGAGAAGCTGGTGTTGTACGTTGGCGACAAGAAACGCATTACGCTGGGTGACGTTGAGACCCTGGTGCTGGCGGCGAAACAACGATCATTTTACGAATTGACCGACGCCATCTCATCTCGTGACCGCGCCCGGGCGCTGGCTGTTCTCGACGCCATCCTTAACACGGGCGACGGCGATGATGCTGCGATCGGACATCTATACATGCTGGCGCGCACCTTCCGGCAGATGCTGGTGATCCTGGAGCGCAACGTGCGGGACTCGCGTGCTCTGTGGCAAGCACTGTGGCAGGGCTTCCGCATACCGCCATTTGCCGCAGAAGACATCATTCGCCAGGCACGGCGCTACAATTCGCGGAGGGAACTGACCAGCGCGATCCGCCGGGTGGCGCGCGCCGATCTTGCATTGCGCTCGAATCCTCCCAGCAAACGGCTGATACTGGAGCATCTGGTACTCGACTTAACCGCCGAACCCAAGCTGCAGGAGGCCGGCTGGCTGCAGGATGAGCTGCCGGTGTGACATGGATGTTGAGGCGTATCTGCGCCGTATCGAGTACGACGGGCCGATCCAGCTCACCTCCGACACTCTGCGTAGCCTGCACCGTCAGCATCTTTTCAACGTCCCCTTCGAAAACCTCGACATCCCGCTGGGCACCCCGATCGCCCTCGATATTTCCCAGCTCTACCAGAAAATCGTAGTGCGGAGACGCGGGGGATTTTGCTACGAGCTCAACGGCCTGTTCGGCGAGTTGCTGAGAGCAATGGGCTTCCGGGTCGAAATGCTTTCCGCTCGCGTGCGCCGCGAAGACGGTGGCTTTGGTCCCGAGTTCGACCATATGTTGCTGAAAGTCGAACTGGAAGAGCCCTGGCTGGTCGATGTCGGCTTCGGCGACTCATTCGTCGATCCCATCGTCTTCCACGCCGGCGGTGCCGACCAGGTGAATGGACATCGGTATGTTGTGTTGCCGAAAGGACAAGCGTGGGAGCTTTTGCGCGAAGATGACAACGGACAGGTTCCCCTCTATGCTTTCAGCGATGTTCCTCATCCGCTCAGCGATTACCAGGAGATGTGCATTTTCCACCAGACTTCTCCGGAGTCGCACTTCACCAAAAGCTGGATCTGTAGCCGGGCCACTTCCGATGGTCGAATTACGTTGGCCAATATGCGGCTGATCGTGACGCGGGACGGAAGTCGCGAGGAAATTATGCTGAGTACCGAAGGCGATCTTCGCCGCTGCTTGCGGGAAGCTTTTGCCGTGGAGCTGGATGATTCGGTACCCCTGTCGAAGCTGTTAAACACTTAACCTGCGGCAGGTTCGGGAACCGTAGATCAACCCGGGCTGAGTTTGATACCGCTTCGATTGTCATTCTGAGCGAAGCGACCGCAGGGAGCGCGGTCGAAGGACCGCTATCGCTGCCAGAAATTTCGGATAGGCCGCAGCGGTCCTTCCAGACTCTGTGTCTCGGGCTAATTCGTCTTCACTTCTTCTCTTTCACATCCACACTGGCGATGGTGTTTTCCCATTCCAGTTTAAGGGTCGCCGAATTGGCGCCGGTCTTGTCGAAGGAGATGGTGAACAACTCCAGCCCCGAGGGACGTTGCGTGATCTTCATGTCGACGCGCGCCAGGTCCTGCCCTTCGTTGTATTCCGTGCCCCACTGCCCGGTCTGCTTATTGATGATCAGCTTCCAGCTATTCATGCCGGGCAGCGTGTAGAGCGTGTAGCTGCCTTTGGGGACGGTCGTCCCGCCGATATCCAGGTCGACGTCAGTCTTCAGACTAGTGGCCGCGTTCGCGCCAGTGCGCCAAACCTGGTCATAAGGAACAAGTCCGCCGAAAATCTTCCGGCTGCGCATCGAAGGACGGCTGTAATCGATGGTGACGGTATGTCCGCCGGCGAAGGTCACGGTCGCCACGCCCGGAGGGCTGAGCGGCGGCTTCTTATCCTGCGCTGTCGCCAGTACGGTCAGCATCATGAATGCGATTAAGGTCAACGTCCACAAACGGCTCTTCTGCATTGCACTCTCCTAATTTTCGTGTTGCCGTTCCATTATTCACATCGGAGCAGAACAGTACAATTGGGCCATGGGCATTCTGGATGAAAAGCGCGAAGAACTGGATCAATATGAGTTCATGATGGGCATGCCGCGGGGACGGCTGGCGGTGGCCCTCGATGTCTTGACCGATACGCTGACCATGGTGGGCCAGCACGGCGTCTATTGCCACAGTGCGCGCCAACCCGGCAAGCCGGCTATGGATATCCAGATCGTGATGAAAGGCATTACCGACGCCAAGGAACTCATTTCGTCGGTGATGGAAGAGATTCGGAGGCAGAAGGAAGAGAAGGCGTAGTCACCACAGAGACACGACAGACACAGAGGAAGGCGTTTTCACCACGGAGGACACGGAGCGGATGGAGAATGCGAAACAGTCGAGAAATCGTTCTGGTTCGACCGTAACATAAAAAGAGCGGAGCCTAAGCCCCGCTCTATACTGGCACAAAATCAGAAAGAGCCTCGTCGAAACGCGCACAAAACCAGATTTCAGGACGGACCTACCTCTGATTTTCCCGTGCGCTCCGGGTTAAACAGATCCGTGTCCTCCGTGCTGAAGACAACGAATTCTCTGTATCTTTGTGCGTCTGTGGTTCAGGCTTTACCCCGTTACGTACTTCCCGGTCTCAAGCACACGGGCGGCAATTTTTTCCTGCAGCGCAATCACGTTGACTGGCTCGTGCTTGGCCAGACGACGGACAATCGCCATCTGGGTGCGCAGCATGTCGCCTTCCGCCACGGCAGCAATGACTTTCTTGGCCGCCGCTTCCAGCTTGGAAAACGCCCCTTCAAGATAGACCTGCGTCATCGCGACCATCAACCCGGCCTTCTCTTCGCCGTTCGCTTCTACCGACTTACGGGCGCGCAGCAGCGCGGAGTCCATGGCAAACGCCTCGATCACCATGTCGGCGATAGCGCCCATGACCTCCTGCTGATCGGCCAGCTTCTGCATATATTTCTGCGAGGCAGCGCCGGCAACCAGCATAGCCAGCTTCTTGGAGTTGTCGACCAGTTTGCGCTCGGTCGCCAGCGCGCCTTCCAGTTCTTCGCCCGACGGACCGGCCATCACTTCATCCATCGTCTTCTTGATCGCGGGCAGCAAGGCGAGCTGTCCGCTCATGGCCCGTTTCAGCAGCCATCCGGTGATGATGAGACGATTGATCTCGTTGGTGCCCTCGAAGATACGGTTTACACGCGAGTCGCGATAGGCGCGCTCGGCTGGATACTCTTCGACGAAGCCGTAGCCGCCATAAACCTGTACGGTCTCGTCGACTACCATGTCGAGCATTTCGGAGCCCCACACCTTGATGATGGAGCACTCGACCGCGTACTCTTCGATCGCCTTGCGAATGGTTTCAGGATTTTTCTCGATGTCGGCCAGTGCCGTGTCCATCATGCCGACGGTGCGATAGACCATCGACTCGCCAGTGTAGATGCCGACCGCCATCTGCGCGAGCTTCTCGCGAATCAATCCGAAGTCGGAGATGCTTTTGCCGAAAGCTTTGCGCTGTTTGGAGTAAGCAATCGCATTCTGCAGCGAGGTGCGCGCGCCGCCGACGCATCCCGCGCCCAGCTTGAAGCGGCCCACGTTCAGAATGTTGAAGGCGATGATGTGACCTTTGCCGATGTCGCCGAGAACGTTCTCAACCGGCACCTGGCAATCGTTGAGGATGAGCGGTGCAGTGGAGGAGCCACGGATGCCCATCTTCTTTTCTTCGGCGCCGACGGAAAAGCCGGGAAAATCTTTCTCGATCAGGAAAGCAGTGAACTTTTCGCCGTCGACTTTGGCGAACACCGTAAACAGGTCGGCAAAGTGAGCGTTGGTGATCCACATCTTTTCGCCGTTGAGGATGTAGTGCTTACCGTCGGGCGAAAGCACGGCCTTGGTACGGCTGTTGAGCGCGTCGGAGCCACTGGTGCCTTCCGAGAGCGCGTAGGCTCCGATCATCTCGGCCGAGGCTAGCTTGGGCAGATACTTCTTCTTCTGCTCCTCGGTGCCGAAGAACACGATAGGAAGCGTACCGATACCGGCGTGTCCGCCCATCGAGACCACGAAGCTGCCGCTCTTGGCCATGTGTTCGGCGATGATGGCCGACGAAACTTTATCCATGTCGGAACCGCCGTATTCGGCGGGTACGTCGGCATTGGTCAGGCCAGACTCGCTGGCCTTGCGCAGTAGTTCACGCGTGACTTCCCACTCCTTGTGCTCGATCTTTTCGACCTGAGGCAGGATTTCATTGACCGCAAACTCTTCCGCCAGCTTGGCGATCATCAGGTGATCTTCGTTGAAGTCTTCAGGTGTGAAGACGTTGTCGAGGTTGTGATCTTCGAGCAGAAAGCTTCCGCCCGTAGTTTTCGTCTTCGATTTGGGAGCTGTCGTCGTGGTTGCCATTGGTTCCTCATTCATTGCCGAACTTAGAAATTCTTTTCACCACGGAGAATACGGAGCGCACGGAGAAATTCAATTCTTTAGTCTGATCACTCCAAGTTTGATCTCTTCACGCCTACTTGGTCGATGATCGACAGCTGATTTCTTCGTTTCTTGCTTTTCTCCATGTCCTCCGTGTTCTCCGTGGTGAATACTCTTACTGCAAATTTTCGAAAATGCCTGCTGCGCCCATGCCGCCGCCGACGCACATGGTGACCAGGCCATAGCGCCCGGTGCGGCGCTTGAGTTCACGAATGATGCTGGCCGTCAGCTTGGCGCCGGTGCAGCCCAGAGGGTGTCCGAGAGCAATCGCGCCGCCGTTTACGTTGACAATCGCCGGATTCAGCTTCGCTTCCTGGATCACCGCCAGCGCTTGAGCGGCGAAAGCCTCGTTTAACTCGATCACGTCGATGTCGCTAAGTTTGAGTGCGGCCATTCTCAACGCTTTTGGAATCGCGTAGACCGGGCCGACCCCCATTTCTTCGGGCTTGTATCCGGCAGTCGCGTAGGCGACGAAGCGCGCCAGAGGCTTCAATCCAAGAGCTTTGGCCCGGTCGGCCGACATGACTACCGCAGCAGCCGCGCCATCGGACATTTGCGACGAATTGCCCGCAGTGACCGTGCCCTTGGCATGGAACGCAGGCTTGAGGGCCAGCAGCGCTTCCAGCGTTGTGTCGGCCCGCGGACCTTCGTCCATTTTGAAAACGATGTCGGTGCGCTTCGGCTTGCTGCCATTCGGCGTGGTGAAGCTGACGGGCACCGGTACGAGTTCGTCATCGAACTTGCCGGCTTCGATCGCGGCGAACGCTTTCTTGTGGCTTTGCACCGAGAACTCGTCTTGCATCTCGCGCGTGATGTTGTAAAGCTTGCCGACCCGCTCGGCGGTCAGGCCCATCGACAAATATGCGTCGGGATAATTCGCCACCAGCCAAGGGTTGGCGGAAACTTTGTTGCCGCCCATGGGAATCATGGTCATGGATTCGACGCCGCCGGCGACGATAGTTTCCGCGCCGCCAGCCATGATGCGCTCGGCAGCCATGGCAATCGCCTGCAATCCGGAGGAGCAGAAGCGATTGATGGTCATGGCCGAAATTCCGACAGGCAGGCCGGCTCGCAACGACGCGATACGGGCGACGTTCATGCCTTGTTCGGCTTCAGGCATGGCGCAGCCTAGGATCACGTCTTCAATCTCGTTGGGATCGAGTTGCGGCACGCGCTCCAATGCGCCTTTGATGGCTACCGCGGCCAGATCGTCGGGCCGCGTCGCCCGCAGAGTTCCTTTATAAGCTTTGCCAACCGGCGTCCGGACGGCAGATACGATTACAACGTCACGCATGATTAACCCCAGCAGTTAGCAATTAGCTGTCAGCCTTCAGCCGTCAGCATTCAGCCAAACGAATTCGTTTTATGGTCCGTTTAATTTGATTTGTGATCCGACCAAGGGCTTCAGCCCGAGCGGAGGGATCTGCGGTTTTCTGCCGTCCCTACGGGACTCAAATCTATTTTTCGCCCTACCCAGGACTCCGCCTTCGGCTCCGTCCTGGGCTAAGTTATTCCGCCCTCCGGGCTGGACCACCGCTCATGCGAACGAATCCAGCAAGCACCAAACCCTCACTCGCCACTGACAACTGACAACCGGCTACTGACAACTGTTTTAGTTCCTCAGCGTCTTGCCCGTCTTCAGCGTGTACTGGATCCGCTCCTGCGTCTTCTTCTCGCCGCAGAGCGACTTGAAGGACTCGCGCTCCAGATCGAGCAGATATTGCTCGCTCACAGGGGTGCCCGGATTCACCGCACCGCCGCAGAGCACCTCGGCCACCTTGTTGGCGATCTTGACTTCGTGATCGCTGATGAACTCGCCCTCGCGCATGATGTGTACACCCAGCTTGAGCGTCGCGAGAATGCTCTCGCCCGGCGCGGGAATGTCGGTGCGCGGTACCGGTGCGCGATAGCCTTCACGCGCCAGTTCCAGCGCCCGATCCTTGGCGTCGGTCAAAACCCGCTCCCGATTCATAGTGATGTCGTCACCGGTGGAAAGGAATCCGAGATTCCGAGCCTCCATAGCCGATGTTGAAACCTTGGCCATCGCAACGGTCTCGAACGCCTGCTTCATGGCTTCCATCAACTCGACGCTCTCGCCGCGACCGGCGGGCCGGATGTGATACGCCTTATCGAGCGCACGTAGCGTCATTTCCTTGCAGCCTCCGCCGCCGGGCAGCAGGCCGACGCCAACTTCGACCAGTCCGGTATAGAGTTCCGCATGGGGTTGACGCGCCGCGCCATGCAGCGTGATCTCGCAGCCTCCACCCAGGGTCATGCCGAAAGGAGCAACCACCACCGGCTTGGATGAGAACTTGATTGCTTGGGTCATGCTCTGGAACTGGCGGACAGCGAGATCAACTTCGTCCCATTCTTCTTCCTGAACCGCCATCAACAGCATCATGATGTTGGCGCCGACGGAGAAATTGGCCGCGTCGTTGGTGATAACGAAAGCGTCGAAATTGTCGCCTGCGCCACCTGGTTTCAGCGTCTGGGTGATCATCTGCACGATGTCGCCGCCCAGGGAGTTCATCTTAGAGTGAAACTCGATGCAACCCACGCCGTCACCAATGTCGACCAGCGAGGCGCCCGGATTTTTCTTGACGATGAGGCCGGACTTCTTTGCGACCGCTACCGACCACACCCCAGTGGGAACTTTTTCCGATTGGTAGTGACCGCTAGCCAGATCGAAGTAGGCGCGTCCGCTGGCGGCCTTGAGATCGTCGGTGTACCAGCGCTCCTGGCCTGAGGCCAACAGCTTTTCGACGTTGGGGGAAACCGGCTTGCCCTCAACTTGCATTCGTTTCACGGTCTTGGCGACTCCGGTAGCGTCCCACAAGTCGAACGGACCCATTTCCCAGTTGAAGCCAAGCTTCATGGCACGATCGATCTCGACGATTGAGTCAGATATCTCGCCGATGCGATTGGCGGCGTAGGTCCACAGATCTGACAACGCCGACCAGAGCAGGATGTTGGCCTTATCTTTCGGCGGAGCCAGCAGCATGTTGAGCCGCTCGGGCAAACTGTCAACGGTCTTCGCCATCTCCAGCGAAGGAAATTTTGGCCGGCGCGAGGGACGGTATTCCAGAGTCTTCCAGTCAATGGCCATGATCTCGCTCTGGCCATCCGGCTTTTTCGTCTTGCGATAGAAGCCGCCTTTAGTTTTATCGCCGAGCCACTTGCGCTCCAGCATTTGCGCGAAGAAGCTGGGCAGCGTCAGATCACCGCGCTCGTCGTGAATGTTGTTGGTCGCATTGCGCACCACGTGTCCCAAGACATCGAGCCCGACGAGATCGGCCAGACGGAAGGTCGCGGTCTTGGGCCAGCCAACTGCCGTTCCGGTGAGCGCATCCACTTCTTCGATGCTGAGATCCATGTCCTGCATCAGGCGCATGACATTCAGGATGCAGAAGGTACCAATGCGATTGGCGATAAAGTTAGGTGTGTCTTTGGCGTACACCACGCCCTTGCCCAGGTGGAGATCGCAGAAGTGCGCAATGGCATCCATCGCCGCCGGATCGGCGTCGGGAGTCGGGATCAGTTCCAGCAGCCGCATGTAGCGCGGGGGATTAAAGAAGTGCGTTCCGAACCAGGAGCGCCGGAAGTCATCGGAGAAGCCTTCGACGATTTTGGCCACCGGTAGGCCGCTGGTGTTGGTGGTGATGATGGTTCCGGGTTTGCGGATCGCTTCAATCTTGCGCAACAAACTGCGCTTGATCTCCAAGTCTTCGACAACCGCTTCGATGATCCAGTCGACTTCGGCCAACTTCTGAAGATCGTCTTCAAAATTGCCGACGGTGACCAGTCTTGCCAGCGAGGACTTGAAGAAGGCAGCGGGTTTGGACTTGACGGCTGCCTCAAATCCCGCCGCGGCGATGCGATTACGTGCCGGGCCGTCGGCATCGGGCGGAACGATGTCAAGCAAGTAGGAGGGAACGCCGGCATTGGCAAGATGCGCAGAAATTCGGGCACCCATAGTGCCTGCGCCGAGTACGGCGACTTTCTCAATCCGTTTTTGCATGATGTAGTTTGATTACTCCAGCTCAGACCAAGCAGAGCGGTTCGATTCAGTTATTGCTTCCAGCTTCATCAATGGCAATATGTGAGTACTATTCGTTTGATTGAGGTGAACGCAAAAGCGCTCATGAGTTTTGAATTTGCAGAAATCCTCGGCGCACTTTCCCCTTCAGTAACGACGGCATAAATATAAGAACGACTCAAAATACAAGTAGCGCGCGCCGTAAGATGTGGGGTGAGGATGGCAACGGCGCGCGCTTTATTAAATTGAAACGATCATAATGAATGAGTATTCATTCAGTCAAGAAAAATCGGCATAAATCTTTTCCCATAATGGGTTTAGGAGATCAGCTTAGCTAACAGGAAGGCTGCTCCCGCAGCAAGTCCGCCGATCACAATGGTTTGCGTGGCAGATCGTCCGGGACGCGAGCCTGTGAAGCGACCTTTGACATAGCCGAAGACTCCCAAAGCAATCAGAGTCACGAGCACGGACCATCCTAGTGCCATACGTGAGCTATGCAGGGCCATATAGGGAGACAAAGGGATGATCCCACCGGCAACATAGGAGACGGCAATGGTCGCAGCACTTTGAACAGCGCGCTTGGGATCGGGCTCTTCCAATCCCAATTCGAAGCGCATCATGAAATCCACCCACTCTTTCGGTTTGCGAGTCAGCGCCTGGACC
>Ga0210398_10002878_pt1 | contig 16601 bp, 12 predicted proteins | sample IncBWC4OmetaG_FD_161047 | JGI IMG/M metagenome (GOLD analysis project Ga0210398, IMG submission 161047) | Forest soil microbial communities from Barre Woods Harvard Forest LTER site, Petersham, Massachusetts, United States - Inc-BW-C-4-O | ecosystem: Environmental > Terrestrial > Soil >... | reverse complement strand
CCCGGATGACACCTCGAAAAACGGGTCCGAGCGATCACGTGGATCCCAGGTTAGCCCAACCGAGGGGCGAGCTGGGGGCACAAGCAGGCCCTTCCACGGCGGTCAGAATGACACGTTGAGGGGTGGTGACTATAGGGGTCCTTCGACTCCGCATTCGCTAAGACCCAGCGAATGTTGCGCTCAGGATGACAGCTAAACTTCGCCGCTAGGGAAGATTCCAGCCTCGGAAGTGAAAGCAGGTCCCTCCACTCCGCTTCGCTCCGGTTGGGATGACACGGTGAGCGGTTGGTCGCTATAGGGGTCCTTCGACTTCACATTCGCGAAACCCGCAAATGTTGCGCTCAAGATGACAAAACGAAATTTGGCCGCTACGGGGAGGTTCCGGTTGCAGGGAAGTGACAACAGGTCCCTCCACTCCGCTGCGCTGCGGTCGGGATGACATCCAAAGTAAGCTGCGCCGCGGTTGGGATGATACCCAAAGTAAGCTGCGCCGCGGTCGGGAATAACTCCTCGAGACAGCAGGTCCCTCCACTCCGCTTCGCTCCAGTCGGGATGACACCCAAAGTAAGCTGCGCTGCGGTCGGGAATAACTCCTCGAGACAGCAGGTCCCTCCACTCCGCTTCGCTGCGGTCGGGATGACACCCAAAGTAAGCTGCGCTGTCGACGGGGGTCAACCAAAAGCAGTGGCAACACTTTCAAGCCCTAGATTTCACAATTCCAAAGCAAGAGGAAACAACTCCGCAGCGAGTTGCCGAATCCTAGCTGCTGCAGTCGCAGCGAAAGAAGGCGTGCGGCATTTGACCTGGCAAAGGTCAAGAAATGCGCCCTGAGTGCTTCGAGGAGTGGAATTCGTTTATGGTCAGGTTACGTAGTACAGCACCCCTGGTTGTGATTAGTTTGGCGTTGTTATTGATCGCCGCAGGATGCGGCGGGGGATCGAACGCAAATAACTCCGGCAATAACGGAGGCGGCGGCAATGGCAGCAATGGTGGCAATAGCGGCGGCGGAGGAGGGGGAGGGGCGACCACTCCCACGGTGAGCAACTTCGCAGTTTCGCCCGCCAATGCGGCTCCCGGCCAATTCGTGAATTTCACCTGGACCACGACGAATGCGACATCGATTTCAGTAACTCCTTCGATTGTGAACTCTGGGCAGGACGACGGTCAGGCATTGCCCCTGCAAGCTGCTCCTTATACCGACACCGGCATCCCGACGAGTACAACCACATTTAAGGCGACAGCCAGTTCGGGCACTACCAATTCGACCGCGGCTTCGACGACCTTGACCATCATTCCGGTGAGCCTGACTGCATCACCGACGACGATTAACGCTGGAAGCACGGTTAATTTGACGTACAGTGGCCCGAATAATGGCAGCACGTATGTCTTGACCACGCTGCCGGCCAATACCACGACTCCCCTTACGCCTGCTTGCAGCGGCAACACGTGTACTGCTACCTACACCACTCCGCCGCTGAACAGCACCACGACGTACCAGGTTTCGGCGAAAGGGCCGGTGGGCAGTGGCGCCAGCGGTACGGCGTTCTCGCCTTCGGTGGTAATCACGGTCAACCAACCCACGACGCTGACGTTTACGGCGCAGCCGGTGACGGTGCCCCCGGGCGGCGCAGTGACTTTATCGTGGACCACCCAGAACGCGTCGGCAGTCAGCATTAATCAGGGAGTTGGAAACGTGACGCCGGTGGGCATGGGATCGTATTGCTGCGTGCATCCCCAGGCGACGACGACCTACACGGCGACGGCTACCTCGATTTACCCAGGCACCCCGCCGGTAACGGCGACGGCGACAGTAACGGTGAGCACGGGTGGAGTATCGAACCTGAACCACATCATTTACATGGTTCAAGAGAACCGTGCATTCGATAACTACCAGGGAGTCCTGGCCGAGTACCGGGTGAACCACAATCCGCCGATTCCGGGAGCGCAGCTGAGCGATGTGAACGATCTGCACACGTTGCCGCAGGGCTACACCATCAAGAATCCGGAGGGACAGGCGTTTGGGCCATTCCATCAGCGGACGGAGTGTATCGAAAACCTTTCGCCGTCGTGGGATGAAACTCATTACGACATGGACCTGGTGGGCAATGACTGGATGGACCTGACCATGAATTCGCAGTATTTGATGGACCGGTTCCTGGACACCACGCTGTCAGGAGGTACGGGCGATCAGTATGATCCGACGCACTCCCGGCCGCTGGGATATTACGACTCGACCGATCTGCCGTTCCTCTACGAACTAGCAACTCAATTCAGCAGCAGCGACACCTGGTATTCACCGATTGCGGCCAACACGGTTCCGAATCGGATGTATTTGTTCGCGGCTACTTCGTACGGGCACGGGTATCCGCCGACCAGTCCGAGCGATCCGGCGTGGCAACGGCCTACGTTTTTCCGCGCGCTGCTGCAGGCGGGAATCACGTGGCGCTATTACTACCAGGACAACAGCGTGTTTCTGGCGAACTGGGCAGACTGGAACGATCCGCAGATCCAGGGTAATGTGCGCAACATTCAGGAGTACTACAACATTCTGGCGAGTCCGGGGGCCGACACTGCTCTGCCCCAAGTGGTGTTCATCGAACGCGCAGCCTCGACCTCGCTGGATGAACATCCGGGCAACAACGTGCAGACGGGGCAGGCCGACGTGCAGAAGATTTTGAATGCGCTGCTAACCAGCGCGGCGTGGCCTGACTCGGCGTTCATTCTGACCTACGACGAAGGCGGTGGATTGTTCGACCACGTGGGGCCCATTCTGGTGACGCCGCCGGACGACGTGCTGCCGGTAGATTTACAGGGGCATACGCAAGGGCTGTTCAACGTGACCGGATTCCGCGTGCCGGTGGTAGTGGTGTCGCCGTGGTCGAAACCACACACGATCGCGCACCTGCCAACGGACTACACGTCGATCCTGAAGCTGATCGAGACGCGGTTTAATGTGCCGGCGCTGACGCAACGAGATGCGACAACTGGAGATATGACGGATCCGAGTGCCGGGTTCTTCGACTTCACTGCGCCTAATATGCTGACCGTGCCGCCGCTGCCGACACAACCGACGAACGGGACGTGTAACTATCAGCTGGAGGGAGCACCGCAGTAGACGGGTATAGCGCAGAACAAAAGGCCCCCGCAAACCAGCAGCGGAGGCCCTGCAGAGAAAACAGAAACGGCGAGGCTAAAAGGCCTCGCCGGAATCAGTTACCGCTTTTTCTTTTTGGCGGCTTTCTTGGTAGCTTTCTTCTTCGTTGCCATTGGTAAATCCTCCTTGTAATGGAACCTTCCCTTGAAGGTTTGTTGAACGTTCGTTTGGGCCCAACTGCCATAGATGCCCAAGATATTGCACGAGCACTATGTCTATCGCAAGATATTGCGGTTACTTCTCTAGAATGTCAACAAAAATCGTTAAAAAATATCTTGCGCTCCCTACGGTTTAGTGATTCTCCCCCGCGGACAAACTCTTGACCCGAAAGAATAGCGGCCTTTTTGCTTTGGCGTAAACTGCTCAACGTGCGGCCTGATCCCGTCGAACTCGAAGTCTTCAAGCATCTCTTTCATTCCATCGCCGACGAGATGGGCGCCTCGCTTCGTCGCACCGCATTCTCACCCAACATCAAAGAGCGCCGCGATTACTCCTGTGCGTTATTCGACGGTTCCGGGCAAGTTCTTGCCATGGGCGATCACATGCCGGTGCATCTTGGCTCCATGCCGATGTCGGTTCGCGCTGCAATCACCGACCTCACCTTCATTCCGGGCGACATCGCAATGTTGAACGACCCCTTCCGTGGCGGCACGCATTTGCCCGACATCACCGTAGTGGCGCCGGTCTTCATTGCAGATGCCACGCCGGCACCCCGTGCATTTCGCAGCAGGGGTAACCGGCGGGCGATCGCAACTCCGCATTCCTCCCCGCCGGACTTCTTTGTCGCCGCCCGCGCCCACCACGCCGACGTCGGCGGAGCCTACGCTGGTTCCATGGGCCCATGCCGCGAAATTTATCAGGAAGGCTTTCGTATTCCTCCGGTAAAGATTGTTCGCGGTGGTCACATCGATCGCGACTTGCTTGCGCTGTTGCTCAACAATGTTCGCACCCCCGAGGAGCGCCAAGGCGACTTGAACGCCCAACTCGCCGCTTGTCACACGGGCATAACTCGCTTGCAAGAACTCTGCCAGCGTTACGGGATGGCACGGGTGCGCCGCGCTGGTCCGGCACTACTCCATTACTCCGAGCAAATGATGCGCGCCCTCCTCGCAACCATTCCTCCCGGTACATACGCTGCGGAGGATTTTCTCGACGACGATGGTGTTAGCGACGATCCCGTCCGCATCGCCGTGCGCATCAGGTTCCCGCGAAAGTCGTCCACCGCTCGACCGGTAGTCGTGGATTTCACCGGCAGCTCGCCCCAGGTAGCCGGCAGCATCAACGCGGTGGAAGCCATCACCTACTCCGCCTGCTTCTACGTTTTCCGTTGCCTGTTGCGCGACGATGTTCCGGCCACCGCCGGCCTCATGCGTCCCATTCAGCTCATTGCGCCCGCAGGTTCCGTGGTCAACGCGCGGCCTCCGGCTGCGGTTGCCGGCGGCAATGTCGAGACTTCACAGCGCATCGTCGACGTGCTTCTCCGCGCGCTTGCCCAGGCTCTTCCCGGCGTTATCCCCGCAGCTTCGTCTGGCACCATGAATAACCTCACCATCGGTGGCATGGACACGCGCAGCGGTGAGCCCGCGCCCTTTGCTTATTACGAGACCATCGCCGGCGGTTCGGGCGCCAGTCCGGCGCACGATGGTGTCTCCGGCGTGCACACCCACATGACCAATTCGCTGAACACGCCGGCAGAGGCGCTGGAGTACAGCTATCCTTTTCGAGTAACAAAGTATGCGTTGCGGAGTGCGGCGCCCCGGTCCGCATCGCTCTTACACGACGCGGAGTCGATTGGCGGCAATGGCAAACATCGTGGCGGCGACGGCATTGTGCGCGAACTCGAGTTGCTCACTGACGCGACCGTGACCCTGTTGTCCGATCGCCGCAAGACTCGCCCTTATGGACTCGCCGGCGGAAGCGAAGGTGCGCCCGGACGCACTACGATCGTTCGCTCCGACGGTTCGACCGAAGTTTTGCCCAGCAAGTGCAGCGTGCGTTTGCGCCGCGGCGAACGAATTCGCATCGAAACTCCCGGCGGCGGCGGTTGGGGACCGCCCGACACAAAAAACGAAAAGCCGAAATCGTAGACGTTATTCGCCTGAGCGCAGGTCGTGCCGCTTTTGCACGCTGTAATCGAAGGCGCTCGCCTCATTTCGTAACCCTCACCTGGTGTCATCCCGACCGAAGCGAAGCGTAGCGGAGGGACCTGCTTTCCCTTCCACTTGGCTGGAATCTTCCATGGCACCCCAGTTCCGTTTCTGTCATCCTAAGCGCAGATCGCGCCGCTTTTGCACGCCGTAGTCGAAGTACGCTACTGATTCCGCAACTCCCCCGAGGGTTGTCATCCCGACCGAAGCGAAGCGGAGTGGAGGGACCTGCTTTCGCTTCCCAGGCTGGAAACCTTCCCTAGCGGCCAAATTTCGTTTTGTCATCCTGAGCGCGACATTCGCGCGGGTTTCGCGAATGCGGAGTCGAAAGACCCCTATAGCTACTAACCGCTCACCGTGTCATCCCGGCCGCATCACCGTCACCTCTAACGTTGCGCAGCTACGCCATCTCGCGAAAGCGCGGCTGGAATCTTCCATGGCCACCAACTTTCGCTTCTGTCATCTTGAGCGCACATCACGCCGCACTCGAAGCACCATCACAAACACCAAAGAAAGCCTCCAGAAAGCGAGTATCATAGTCCGCCGGAGTTATCGAAATGGAAAAGCTCTCTATCTTCTTGAGCCACCTGACTGTGGAGTCAAGACTGGCCGATATTCTTAAAGCCCACCTCACTCAGGATTTCATCGGCCTGGTGGACGTATTTGTTTCGTCCGATCGCACCAGCATTCCGGTGGGAGCCAAGTGGCTCGCAGAAGTAACATCTGCTCTTGATAAGGCGTCGATTCATCTGGTTTTGTGCAGCCCTGACAGCGTTACCCGTCCGTGGATCCAGTTTGAAGCAGGAGCCGCCCAGATTAGAGGGATACCGATTATTCCAATTTGCCACAGCGGACTTGCGGCGGCGCAATTGCCGGTGCCGCTAAGCGTTTGGGAAGGCATCGAAGCGGCAACCGCCGACGGAATTCGGAAACTGTACGATTCTATAGCCGCGCCCTTAGGTTCGAACACTCCCGGCATCAATTTCGAGGCCTACGCCGCAGAAGTTGTCGCATTCGAGAAGGTATACCGAGCAAACCGTGCCAGTACGATAGAAACCAGCGGCGACCCGACCATCGAGGTCATTCAGAACCCGCGCGTCATTTGCGTTTCCAGTCAACAGTTCTTCAAGCTGGGATTTGAAAACCAGATTCAGATTGTCTTGGAGGCGTTTCCAGCCAATATTGCGCATGAGCGAGTTTTCACGTCAGCGGACCTGCGCGATCGCCTCAGTCATGGACGCTTTGACATCGTGCACATTGCCGCATTCGTGTGCCCCCGGACGGGAGACCTCTACTTCAGCGAAGTAGACACGCAGACAGGCAAAGCCACAGGTACTCCAGTCGACAAAATGTCGGCTGAAGCTCTTTGCTTATTGTTAAAGATGGCGCAAACAAAGTTGGTGGTGATCACCAGCTGCGAGTCCTTAGTCATGGCAGCAAATTTAGTGGCTGTTACGAATGTGGTTGCTACGAGTGACATGATCAGCCCGCAGATGATGGCTGTGTGGGTGGAGAGTTTCTACAAGATCCTGCAGAGCCAACCACTCTCTCAGGCTCTAGACTTTGCGGCCATGGAAAGCCGTGCGCCGATGCGCTATTACGGTCGTCAGACACAACAAGACGAAATGTTATTCAAAGTTGAATCCCCTAAGGGTGGATGGCCCACGCAACCAACCTGAGGGAGCCCACTCATCGGCGTGTGGCCCACCCGCCCGTCTCCATGGCGAAAAGTAGGGCGACGACAAGGTACACTGATGGTGCGCACCGCCCACAGGTGCTCACGTTATGCCCGACATCGCTACCGGCTATCTCGACGAAGTCTTCCGCAGCCTGCGTGGCCACAAACGCCTGGCCGACGATGCCATCGCTCAACTTAGCGACCAGCAGTTCTTTGCCCTGCCTGATCCCGAGTCCAATAGTGTCGCCATCATCGTTAAACACATGGCTGGCAACATGCGTTCGCGCTTCACCGATTTTCTGACCAGCGACGGAGAGAAGCCCGATCGTAACCGTGACCGCGAATTTCTGATGCACAACGATGCCAAGCGCGACGAAGTGCTTCGCGCCTGGGAGCAGAACTGGCAGCTCGTCTTCGAAACCATCAACTCACTTCAGCCTGGCGACCTTGAACGTACAGTCACTATTCGCGGCGAGCCTCATTCCGTCTTGCAGGCACTCAATCGCGCCGTGGTGCATCTGGCCTACCACGCCGGGCAAATCACATTTCTGGCGAAACACTGGAAGGGCGCGGACTGGAAGTCGCTCAGCGTCCCCAAGGGCCAGAGCGAACAATTCAACGCAAAGATGTTCGAGAAGCACAACAAGAAGTGAACCTCTGAAGGATGTTCGGGCGGGTGCCCATCGAACCACCTTGAGGGTGCCCCATCCAAGCCGGGGTCTCCAGCGAGCGCCGCATTTGCGCTCGTTGGGGTGGAAGCCGGGTTTGCTTGGGTGGGGATTTTTCGTCCCCGGTCCCTGACTTCCCAAATATCGAGATTACAAGGCGCCGGAATTGAACCCGGCGCCCTTTCAACCTGCGTTGTTAATCCCGCCGTTACTTCTTCAGCGACGCCATATCGATGACGAAACGATACTTCACGTCACTCTTCAGCAGACGTTCGTAGGCTTCATTGATCTGTTGAATATCGATTTTCTCAATGTCAGCGGTAATGCCGTGTTCGGCGCAGAAGTCCAGCATCTCTTGCGTTTCCCGAATGCCGCCGATACCCGATCCCGCCAGCTGCCGCCGCTTGAATATCAGATTAAACCCCGCCACCGGGGCTGGCTCAGGAGGCGCTCCCACCAGGGTGAGCGTTCCGTCCCGCTTCAGCAGATTGAGATACGCATTCAAATCGTGGTTAGCCGAAACCGTGTCGAGTATGAAGTCGAAGCTGGCAACGTGTTTTTCCATGGCCGCTGCATCCTTGGAGAGAACCACTTCGTCGGCGCCCAGCCGCAGCCCGTCGTCGATTTTATTCGCTGAGGTCGTGAATAGCACCACATGCGCGCCAAAGGCGTGGGCAAACTTCACTCCCATGTGGCCCAGCCCGCCGAGTCCCACGATGCCCACCTTCTGTCCCTTTTGCACGTTCCAGTGGCGCAGAGGAGAGTAGGTGGTAATGCCCGCGCATAGCAACGGTGCGGTCGCCGCCGGATCGAGCTTGTCGGATACGCGCAGCACAAAAGCCTCGTCGACCACAATGCTGTCGGAATAACCGCCGTAGGTCACGCCGCCCAGCAGCTTGTCTTCGCTGTTGTAGGTGAAGGTGGCCATGCTGTCGCAGTACTGCTCCAGGCCTTCCTTGCAGCTTGGACACGCCCGGTCCGAGTCCACCATGCAGCCCACCGCCGCCATGTCGCCCGCTTTAAACTTCTTCACCGCGCTGCCGACTTTCACCACGCGGCCCACAATCTCGTGACCCGGCACGCAGGGATATACCGTGGGCATCACGCTCTCCCACTCATTTCGAACAGTGTGCAGATCGGAGTGGCAGACGCCGCAGTAAAGAATTTCAATCTGCACATCCTGCGGGCGCGGATCGCGGCGCGGAATGCTTCCTGCCGCAAGTCTCGAAGTCGGGCTGGCCGCCTGATAGGCTCTGGCGGTAAAAGTTTTTGTCGCCTGGTTCTCTTCCTGAAGAGTGCTGGTAGCCGTCTGACTCATAAATGATTTCTCCTCGTTCGACCCTATTCCTCGCCGTCTCCGGCTCGGTTGGCGCAACACGTCATTGTTATGTGCAAAACGCGTCGCCCTTCGGAGTTGGCAGGAACGCTTTGCCGTAACCAGCAGTCACGATACGTTTCCTAACGGCTGGCGTCGGCTTTGATGTTTTCGTTTTATGAATGCCTCGCGAAGTGTTTCCTGTAATCGTCAACAATTGTCGCCGCGCACGTTCGTTCTGGCGGGATTTTTCTACTGCCCTTTCGATGATCGTAGGCTACTTAAGGACGCGCTTGGCCACTCTTTTATGCGTGGTAGACTTACTAGTTTGCCCGTTGTGCGCTGCTTTAACAATTGAGCGCGAATTGCCGGGCTCCATCCTTGACTTTTGCTGGCACGGTTTCTTGGCCCGGTTTTGAAGAAGGATAGAAACCAGCCGCGCAGCGGCGTCATTTGGGTTAGCCGTGTGCGAAAGCCCACAGGTCATGCGGGAAAATTAGTGAGCCGCGCAAAGGCGATACGGTCACTTTGTAATCGAAGAACACGTCAACAGAGCTGAGTCATCATTTATGTCGAATACCATGATTGCCGTTGTTAAGCCGGAGCCCGCGCCGGGCACCGAGATCCGCGAAGTTCCCATCCCGAAGTTTGGACCCGCCGACGTTTTGGTCAAAGTCGAAATGGCCTCCATCTGCGGCACCGATCTACACATTTATCAGTGGGACCAGTGGGCGCAGCGCCGTATTCATCCGCCGCTCATTCCCGGCCACGAGTTCTGCGGTTATGTCGAAGCCGTCGGCAGCGAAGTCACCAGCGTGAAGGCAGGCGACTTCGTCTCCGCCGAAATGCACGTGGCTTGCGGAAAGTGTCTGCAATGCCGCATCGGCGAGGCGCACATCTGCCAGCACGTAAAGATCATCGGGGTCGACGCCAACGGCGCCTTCGCCGAGTACGTTGTCATCCCCGAGAGCAACATTTGGAAACTCGATGCTTCCATCCCGCCGGAATATGCCTCCATTCTCGATCCGCTGGGCAACGCGGTGCACACCGTGCTGGCCGGCGACATCGCTGCTAAGAGCGTTGCCATAACTGGCTGCGGTCCGATTGGGCTGTTCTCCATCGCAGTAGCGCGCGCCTGCGGAGCTACCCAGATTTTCGCGCTCGAAGTCAACGAGCATCGCCGCAAGATCGCTAAACAGATGGGCCCGGATTTCGTGCTCGATCCGACCAAGGACGATGTCTACCAGATCGTGATGGACAATACCGGCGGCACCGGTGTCGATGTGGTGTTGGAGATGGCGGGACGAACAGATGCCATCCGAACAGGATTCAAAATCCTGCGCCTCGGCGGTCGTATGTCTCTCCTGGGAATTCCCTCCAAACCAGTCGAACTGAATCTTGCCGAAGAAGTCATCTTCAAAGGCGCAACCGTGCAGGGCATCAACGGCCGCCGCATGTATCAGACCTGGTATCAGATGACCGCGCTGCTCAAGGCCGGCAAACTCGACCTGCATCCAGTCATCACCAATAAGATTGCGATGAAAGATTTCGCGTCAGGCATGGAACTGTTGAAGACGGGCGAGGCCAGCAAGATTCTGGTGTATCCCAACGGGACACGGTAGGAGTCCGGACGCTAATCTGCTTTGAGTTTAGTGAGGAACAACAGATGCTGTCCGCTAAGGAAGTTTGCTTCGTGTTGATGCCATTCGGCCCTCCTTTTGATCGATATTTTGCGAACATTTACAAACCCGCCATTTCTGATGCCGGACTCGATCCTGCTCGGGCAGATGATCTTTTCCGTCCGTCATCAATCCTCCACGATATTTGGCATCATGTCAGAACGGCGCGGGTGTTATTAGCTGACTTGACCGGCACAAACTCGAATGTGTTTTACGAATTGGGACTCGCCCACGCAATTGGAAAACCTGTTGTGTTGGTTTCGGACGACATCGAGGATGTGCCTTTCGATCTACGAGGCTTGAGAATCCTTATCTACGATAAGGACAATGAGAACTGGGGATCCGATCTCAGGGAGCAGATAACCCAGGCGCTTCAGGAGACATTAAAAGATGTAAATAGGGCCATACCACCGCCCTTTGCAAAACCCTACGTGTTACCAACTGGCGCTGAAGACCCCTTAACTGCCCAATTAAGAGCCGTTGAGTACGAAGTTCGGGCATTAAGGACTGAACGTGAGAGCAAGAGGCTGCGAGATGAAACAGCGAGGATTCTCAGCGGGACGCTGACCCCCAGGGAAGAGGCTGTTGTAAGAATGCGTTTTGGCTTAGATGATGGGACGGAGCACACTTTAGAAGAAATTGGTGAAGCTTTTGCTGTCACCAGGGACCGTATAAGACAAATCGAAGCAAAGGCACTTCGAAAGCTACGGCACCCGTCGAAAGACCCTTCGAATACCGAGCCCGCAACGAAGACGGGAACCCGCGAACCACGTAGACCGACTGGAGCACCCGACGAATTCTGAGCAACCTCGGAATCGCGCAGCAGCCGGGCAGCGCGCGATAGAATATCCCTTCACCTCCGGAGACCTTCATGTCCACAGCAACCCGCACCGATCCGCTCTCATTCCTCACCGATCAACTGAACGAACTCAAGCAGAAGGGCACCTACTTCAAGCTGCGCGTGCTCGACGACGAGCAGGCCGCGGTCTGCACCTTCGACGGCAAGAAGGTCATCAACCTTGCCTCCAACAATTATCTTGGCCTCACGACCCATCCCAAGCTGCGCGAGGCTGCTCTGGCCGCCACCAAAGAATACGGCGTCGGCTCAGGCGCGGTGCGCACCATCGCCGGCACCATGAAGATCCACATGGAGCTGGAAGAAAAGATCGCGCGCTTCAAGAATGTCGAGGCCTGCGTGGTTTTCCAGTCCGGCTTCACCGCCAACGCGGGTACGGTTTCGGCGATCCTCGGCAAGGAAGATTTCATCGTTTCCGACGAGCTCAACCACGCCAGCATCATCGACGGCGCCCGCCTGTCACGCGCCAAGATCAAGGTCTTCCGCCACAAAGATTTCGCGCACGCCGAAGAGCAGTTGGAATCGATCAAGAATGAGCCCGGCCACAAGCTGCTGATCACCGACGGCGTGTTCTCCATGGACGGCGACATCGGCGCGTTACCGCAACTGACCGCGCTGGCCGAAAAATATGGCGCGATCATGATGGTCGACGACGCTCACGCTTCCGGCGTGCTGGGTCGCAACGGACGCGGCACGGTCGACCACTTCAATCTGCACGGCCGCGTCGACATTCAGGTCGGCACCCTGTCGAAGGCCATCGGCGCGCTGGGAGGCTACGTCTGCGGCACTCGCGATCTCATCGAGTTTCTCTATCATCGAGGCCGGCCATTCCTGTTCTCAACATCGCATCCGCCATCCGTTGCCGCCACCTGCATCGCCGCCTTCGACGTGCTGGAGCAGGAGCCGGAGCGCATCGAAAAGCTCTGGCAGAACACGCGCTACTGGAAGCAGGAGCTGGGCGCGCTGGGATTCAACATTGGCGGCGTCAATACGCCCGCCAGCGAGACGCCGATCACGCCCATCATCGTTGGCGATGGCCGGCTCACTATGGACTTCTCGCGCGAGCTGTTTAAGGAAGGCGTGATGGGCACAGGCATCGCGTTCCCGACGGTTCCGGAAGGCAAGGCGCGCATTCGCACCATCGTGACCGCGACCCACACCAAGGAAGAGTTGGACCAGGCGCTGGAAACATTGAAACGCGTCGGCAAGCGGATGGGGATTCTGGGGTAAGCGGGTGGAGATTTCTCTTATTCTGTCATCCCGACCGAGGACTTTAGTCCGAGCGGAGGGATCTGCTTTTCGTTCGGCGGCTGGACGCTCTGGTCATACGAAGACGTTTGCGATGGAAATCAGACCTAATCTTGAGCGCCAGCGTAACGGTTGGGCAATCGTCCCCCTCGCTCTCGCGATCACAGCTTTCGCTGTTCCATACTTCCTGACCCACGGTTTCTTGCCTATCGCCTTCGCTCTGCAGCGCGGCTTCGCCCTGGTCTGCCATCAGCGGCCTGAGCGCTCGTTCTTTATCTTCGGAGCGCCGGTCGGGGTTTGCGCGCGCTGTCTGGGAATTTATCTGGGAGCGGCAATTGGATTGTCCTTCCGAACGTCTCGCCGGATTGCCGTTCAACTCCTGACCATCGCCGCGGCGCTCAACCTGCTCGATGTCGCGACCGAATTCGCCGGACTGCACGGCAACTGGATGGCTGTGCGATTCGCCTTAGGCATTGCGTTGGGCGCGGCAGGCGGGCTATTGATTTCGTCGGCGATCACGTCCGCAATCGTTCACGTACGCGTGCCCGACTGCTAGTCCAGCGATAGACGTAGTCAAAGTTCCGATTAGTGGCTCTGAGCGCGTTTGTGAGGACCTATATGGGGTGACGTTATAGTGAACAATCTCGCAGATAGGGTGCCACGATGGAGACAAAGATGATCAAGGGGACAACGCCAGCTCCGCGATTGGTGCCGCCTGAGGCGGCCTTCGAAGAATTTAAAACCTTTGTACAGAAATTCGATCCGATTGAACTCCTGTGCCAATTGACAATGACCTTCCTGTTCACGCAAGAAGGCTTTCACGGGGAGGCTTCAGACACGCGCCGCTGGGCTCGCTGGATTGAGTTTACCGCTGGCTACCTTGCCACAGTCCCTCCCCGTTCTGAGCCGTACCAGACTTTCGACGGCGCTCACATCGAAGAGTTCGAACGCCTCATTTTGCAGTATTTTGATTCTTTCCTCTATCAGGCGGTCAACGGACCTCCTGGCGCTCCGCAATTGACTCCGTCGGAGCGAGTTCTGCAAAGTGCGAAAACATACTCGCTTTGGGTTCGCGGCGATGCATATCCGCATCAATTCTTCGAATATTCGTTAGCGCTGTACGGGGAGCATGACGATTGGTTCCGCGCCAAGCTTGGGTTCACAATTCAGGAGGCTGTTCGAATCTTTCGGGCGGTCTCGCATGAGTTGAACCGGCGATTCAATGAATCAGCAGACAATGCCCGCGCTAACGCGCCAGCCGAATCCGAAAAACATTGGGAGGAAGCGAATGCAGCCGGGATGACCCGAGAGGAACTGGAGGCGAGGATTGCGATTCACCTTCATTACGGAAATGGTGCGGTGCTCTTGCGCTTCACCGCAGAACAGGTCTCTCAATCGTCCGGACTGGCGATAGCCGTTTGCAGGGCGTTTCTGAAGCGAATGAGTCAACCGTTCGGCTATCGAAACCCCAAGTTCACCAACACGTTTTCAGACCCTCTAAAGGCACCGTGGGACTTCAACACCGTGGATGAAAGGCCGTTCATTGAGAGGGATGGTTTCTATTGGCTTTTCACGAATCCGATGGTCCCTTCTGTTCTGTTCCAAACCTTCTTCTTCGATCTGATGAGCGACCGCTCATATTCTCCTCGCTTCGAAAAGGCGAGGGGGAAATTCGTGGAGCTCAAGGTTCAGGAATACATGAGCAGGATATTTCCGAAAGATATGATCTCCATGAATCCGGACTACCCGGACGGCAACGAACTCTCCGATGTAGCAGTGTTGCATGATGGCAAGATTCTGATATTTCAGTGCAAGGCGAAAGGACTGACACGAGATGCCCGAATCGGCGCAGATTTCTCTCGGCTGCGAGCGGACATGCAAGCTGCCATTCGTTCTGCCTTCGACCAAGCAGTAAGGGCGCGAAAGTATATTCGGTCTACAGACACACCGACTCTCAAAGTGGGGCCGATGCAATTGCGAATTGACGGAAGCGCGATTACAGACATTTACCTCATAAATGTCACGCTGATGCCCTTCCTAATCTTCGCAACGCGGTTCGAGAATATCGAAGAAGCGTTGGGATTGTTCCCTGAAAAAGAGTACCCATTCTCAACGGCCCTGGGCGATTTGGACATCATCACGCAAGTGCTAAGTTCCCCTGCGATGTTTCTGCATTATATCGAGCGACGGCTTGCGATAGAGAAGACGACTTTTGGTGTTGACGCCGACGAGATGGATCTGCTCGGGTTCTATATCTCACAAGGAATGTATTTCAATACCGAGGAATTCTCTAACATCTCGGACCTCTATCTGAATGGGTTCTCCGATGAGATCGACGAGTACGTGTACAGGACGCACGATGCACATGAAGAGGTGAAGCCCCCGGCTGCTCCTGTAACGGAGGGATTTTCAGAGTTGATTGCAGGAATTGAAAAACTATCCAACCTGCACAGAACCGATGCGGCGCTGGCGCTTTTGGACATGAGCGGACCGAGTCGCCAAAAATTTCTGGAGATGATTGAAAAGACTAAAGACTTGACCCGGCGCGATGATTCAGGCCATTCGGTTTCGATGGGATCCTCGGAGCTCTCTCGAGGTTTTTCGTTCATCACCGCCGTAGGCGAGAAGACGGACGAAGTAGTATTTGAACAAGCGATGTCTTTCGCCATGTTGAAGAAATACTCAGAGAAATGTAACGAATGGTTTGGTTTTGGATGGCATAAGGACAGCGACCGAATCATTGATGTCGCCGTATCACTCAAATTTCCATGGGAAGAGGATGAGCAGATGAAGGATTTTGCGAATCGCTTTCTAAAGCCGGGCGAACGCATTGATCTCCGAAATGAGGCTTAGCCTGCCACTGAGTCTCAGCGTCTATGCGATAAGGCGGTAAGTCCTCGCAAGTCTGTTCGTGTTCACGAAGATATGTTTCGTTGCCAGGAATGATCGAGTGAATCTCTATCCCTCGTAAACCACGTTCCCGCCGACAATCGTCACCACCGCTCTGCCCGTAAAATTCCATCCGTCGAACGGCGTGTTCTTCGACTTCGACAGCGACTGCGAGGCATCGAAAGTCCACTTCTTCTTGGGATCGAAGACGGTGATGTCGGCGTGCGCACCCTTGGAGAGCGTCCCTCGTCCGGCTAATCCAAAGATCTTTGCCGGATTCGTCGACAACAGCTCAACCATGCGCCACAGCGGCAGTTTGAAGTGATGATGCAACACAGTCAGCACGATCGGCAGCGCGGTTTCCAGACCGGTGATGCCGAAGGCCGCGCGTTCGAACTCAACCTGCTTCTCGTGGAAGGCATGCGGCGCGTGGTCGGTGGCGATGGCGTCGATGGTACCGTCGATGATGCCCTCGATCAGCGCATCCCGATCGGCGACCGAGCGCAGCGGCGGATTCATCTTATAGTGCGTGTCGAACTCGCCCACATTCTCATCGATGAGCGTAAAGTGATGCGGCGTGACCTCGGCCGTCACCTGCAGGCTAGCCTTCTTGGCCGCGCGCACCGCATCCAGCGCCTCTCTCGTCGACAGATGCGCCACGTGCACATGACCTTTGGTGGTGCGTGCCAGCTCAATATCACGCTCCACCACACTCGACTCCGCCGAATTCGGCATCCCGTGAACGCCCAGACGAAACGACGTAGCACCGTAATTCATCGAGCAGCCGGCGGTCACTCGCGTGTCTTCGGCATGCTGCACCACCGTCATCTTCAGCCGCGCAGCCGTGCGAAGTGCGTTGCGCATTAATCGGTCATCCAGGATCGGCTTGCCGTCGTCGCTCACCGCAACGGCCCCAGCTTTCTTCAGGGCCGCAAAGTCGGTCAGCTTCTCGCCCATGCTGCCCAGG
>Ga0210398_10002875_pt1 | contig 16607 bp, 17 predicted proteins | sample IncBWC4OmetaG_FD_161047 | JGI IMG/M metagenome (GOLD analysis project Ga0210398, IMG submission 161047) | Forest soil microbial communities from Barre Woods Harvard Forest LTER site, Petersham, Massachusetts, United States - Inc-BW-C-4-O | ecosystem: Environmental > Terrestrial > Soil >... | reverse complement strand
ACCCACAACTCTCGAACCACCGCACCTGAACATCATGCATTTCATCGGTGACCACCTGAGCGTACTTGCTCGGCATGATCTCCGGACCTGCGTGGCGCATGTTGCCTTGCGCGGTTTTCCCGTCGGTTTTGTCGATGGACACCATCTAAATTGCCAGGCTGGATCGCAGCGAGTGCAGAGCGAACTGCTGTCCGTCAGCAATCTCGACTCCTGCGCTCAGAACAGCCGGTTGTTTTAGTCGCGGAGCGAGCTTACCGATGGTATCTTTCTCGACATGTCGAGTTCGGCTCGTAAGCGCAAATTTATCGTCTATGTAGCCGTTAGTGCTGATGGATTCATCGCACGACGAGACGGCTCAGTTGACTGGCTAGACCGTCCGCGTCCGAAGGGCAACTACGGCATGGCTGAGTTCTACCGTTCCGTTAACACCTGCGTTCTGGGGCGCAAGACTTACGACCTCTCTGTCAGCTTTGGAATGGCTGAAGGCTACGCTGGCAAGAAGAATTACGTTTTCTCGCGCACGCTGTCGAAAGCTGCCAGTCCAAAAGTGAATATCGTCAGTGAAGACGTTCGTGTCTTCGCCGAACGCATGCGCTCGGAAAGAGGCAAGAACATTTGGTTGGTGGGCGGGGCTGAGCTGGTTGCCGCATTTCTCGATTCCGGGCAAGTAGATGAGTTCGTTATCCATGTGATCCCGAAGATGATCGGCGAAGGTATTCCTTTGATCGCACCACGCCATCGAGACCTCAGTTTGAAGCTGCTCGCAAGCAAGCAGTTTCCTGACGGCGTGGTCAAACTGCACTATACAGTTCTCGCGAGAGGAAGCTTGAACTAACGGGTGCTGATGTGCTCACGTTATCTACAGTTCTAATTTAGATCATGACCTTGAGCAAGACAAAAGCCTTGATTCATCAGGTCCTCGTATTAGGTGCCGGCTCTGCGGCTGGTCGCCTCGCAAAGAAGACCGATGGTCTTCGTCATTCGGACTGGTGTGCGCAGTGAGAAAAGACGATCTGTCGCTTCAGTGCGGAGGAGTGCGATGATTCCTATTCGTGATCTTTTCGAAGCCCACCTTACGGTAGCCAACCTGCAACGCTCGATGTCTTTTTTCGGTGACGCATTGGGACTGGAACTCGCACAGGTCTTCCCGGAAAGAAAGGTCGCGTTCTACTGGATAGGGCGTCGAGGAGATTCAATGATCGGGCTGTGGGAAGCGGGGATGGGTCCGCAACGAATGAACCTGCACGTAGCCTTCAGCATCGATCTTGATAACCTGTTGCAGGCTGCGGATCGCCTTCGCGAGGCTAACGTCATCCCACTCGATTTTGCGGGCGAGCCCACCGACGAGCCAGTCGTTTTTGCCTGGATGCCCGCTGCCTCTCTCTTTTTCCACGATCCAGACGGCAACTTGCTGGAATTCCTTTCGATGCTGCCTGATGCTCCGCAATGCGATCTCGGAGTCGTCGGGTGGAGTCGCTGGAAGTCGGCTCAAGCGAATGAAGCGCGCAGGTAGGTGCCAACATGCCAACTGTAAAAAACGGATTGAAAGACCGCCTCACCCGCTACCGCCAGATCGAGATCAGCGTGATCGGCAGGAGGTCTGGGCAGACAATCTCGATCCCCGTCTGGTTCGTGTTGGAAGGCGAGAAGCTCTACCTCTTGCCCGTGCAGGGCTCCGACACGCAGTGGTACAAGAACGTTCTCAAGAACCCGGCGATTCGGATTGATGCGCGGGGTGCGGAAGCTGAACTAAGGGCAGAGCCCATCACCGACTCGGCAGCCGTGAAGTCCGTAATCGAGAAATTTCGCGAGAAGTACAGCGCAGGAGACGTGAAGAAATATTATTCGAAATTCGACGTCGCGGTTGTGGTTGAGATGGGTTAACCACGGGAGCGTTGCCTTGGTGGATTTGTCCATAGCAGAAGGCAAATTGATGTTGAATGTCCAAGGTGTTGACAAGCTTTGGGCTTTCACAGAGCAGCCTCGAAATACCGCTCGTCCACATCACAGGCGTCCGAGCCGACTCGGAGGTCGCATGCGGATGGTGGCATGGCGTGCGGATGCCCGGAACCAGTGTGCCCGGAGTGATTACTGCAGGAACCTTCTATCAGGACGGCAAGCGAGTCTTCCGGGATGTGCATCACCCGGAGAAGACCATCGTGATTGATCTGCATGACGAGCGATTTAACGAGTTGGTTGTTGGGTGGCTGATCCTGAGGCAGCAGCTATCAGCACGAGATGGTCAGCCAGTATACGTTCTGAGGCGCGAAAATCTAGCACGCGGATCGCTTCAAAATGCGCTTCGGATGAGCTTAGGCGAAACAGGGGGCGAAAGGTCGCCAAGAATAGAAGCTGCGAACGACCCTTTTTGAAACGCTCGACAACGCGACAACGAGCAAAATTTCCCATTAACTCGTCCGGCTGCTCCGAGCGGACTTCGGGAAATTGTGAGCGATATTGAACATCGTCCATCATCGTTCGTGTGCCCTTCGAATCATTTCTCCACCACGAGAGTATGTCGAAACGATCAACGCAGCGGGCCGAGGACCGGAAGAGGCTCAAAATCTCCGCCAAAGGATCATTTCCAATGGGGTCTCCTGAGTTCGCGAGTCCCCGATTACTTTACACACCCCAAGCTCTGGCCGCTTGCGAGAAGGCACTCCGAACGATTCTCACGAACACCGGACCCTGGGGTAACCGATTGTTTCTAATCGGGGATATGACACCACGCTATCTCGTAGGCACGGTGCCGTGAGAAATGAGGGAACATAACGGTAGCACCGATCTCGATATCGTGGTCGGGGTGAGCCTTGCCATCGAAGAAGCAGAGGTCTATCGGACCCTTCAGCAGAATTTGAGGGCAGCTCAGTTCGCGTCATTTACTCCAGCCCTAAATAGGTCTAATCTCCTACTTGAACAGCACCAGGGGAGGGCTGATCAACATGCGCCCCGTGACTCAACATCGAGTTAGCGCCTTTGTTTTGCGTCCAAAAGTTTGACTACGTATATGCGTGACTCTAGCCCAGTTCCATCGACAGCGATCAGTCCACCGTCTACAAGCGAAACCAAAGAGCGTGGCGGATTGGACTTTCGCGACTATCAAGAGCTTAAAAACGGCATCCATCGCTACCTCCTGAACAAGGTTGAGCTGGAAAAAGTTGCTGCCGAACCGGACGAGCGAACGCGTTCCCAAGTACTGGCTGTGATCCAGAATCTCGTGTCTTATCTCAAAATCCCCTTCAGTGATTCCGAGAAAGAGAGTCTATCCCGCGAAATCCTGGATGAAGTGTTTGGCCTCGGCCCGCTTGAGCCGCTACTGAAGGATCCATCCATCAGCGATATTTTGGTCAACGGAGCCAAAGAAGTTTACGTCGAGCGCGCCGGCGTTCTGGAAGAAACCAAGATCATGTTCAAGGATGATGCTCACCTGATGCGCATCATCGACAAGATTGTTTCAGCCATCGGACGCCGCGTGGATCAATCATCGCCCATGGTGGACGCTCGGCTCGCCGACGGCTCTCGTGTCAATGTGATCCTTCCGCCCTTGGCACTTGACGGTCCTCATCTTTCGATCCGGCGTTTTGGCAGCATTCCGATTACCGAAGAGGATCTCTTGGCAAATCAGACCCTAACCACGCCCATGCTGGCGTTGCTGAAGGGAGCAGTGGCTTCACGTCTTAACATCGTGATTTCCGGCGGGACGGGCGCCGGGAAGACCACGTTACTGAATGTGCTCTCAGGCTACATTTCCGCTAAGGAACGTATTGTCACGATCGAAGACTCAGCGGAATTACAACTGAAGCAACGCCATGTCGTCCGATTGGAATGTCGGCCTCCCGATGCGGAAGGCAGGGGAGCAGTTCAACCACGCCAACTCTTGATCAACAGTCTGCGTATGCGTCCCAACCGGATCGTCGTCGGAGAGGTCCGTGGCGAGGAAGCCCTCGACATGCTGCAGGCGATGAACACCGGTCATGACGGATCACTGACCACGATTCACGCCAACACCCCTCGGGACGCGATTGCCCGAATGGAAACTCTGGCCATGATGGCGAACCTAAACCTGGGCGAAAAGGCCATTCGAAAACAGATCGTGTCGGCAATCTCTTTGATCGTTCAGGTTACCCGCTTCAGCGACGGAACGCGCCGTGTCACTCAAATCACCGAGATCACCGGCATGGAATCTGACGTCGTCAGCATGCAGGATATATTTATGTTTGAGAAGGGGGGAGTTTCCTCCGAGGGCCGCAGGCTCGGAATCTTCACTTCCACAGGCATCCGCCCCAAGTTCGCTGAGAAACTCGAGACCGCCGGTTTTGACCTGCCGTTGAACATGTTCGAACCAAACAGGAGACACTAGAAGTGTGACGAGATGTTGCTTAAGAAACCTGCTGGTTGCCGCCTTCGCTTGATAAGCTGAGTGGTAGAATTTGATTCCGAAAAGTCAAGAGACTACTATTTTCCAAGAATAAGTAGTCTTCCACACCTCGCCGGTTTTACCGGCGCACAGGAGAATAGGTAATGAAAAGAATTCTTTGGGCAGCTCTGCTGCTGCTGCTGTCGAGTGCCTTTGGATGGGCCACAGATGACGTAGTCAGCGCCGTCCACGGAACTGTTACCAAGATGGATGCTGGCACCAAGACGGCTGTCGTCAAAACCAAAGACGGTACCGAGTACACCATCAAATTTGTCGACGAGACCACCGTCCACGGTGTCAGCGCAAGCGCTGACGCAACCGCGACGGGTACCAAAGACACCTTCCACGGTCTCAAAGAAGGTTCGGACGTAGTGGCACACTACACCGTCAAGGGAACGGATAAGACAGCGGTCGAGATCGATAATGTTGGCAAACATGGGATCAAGGCTGTAGACGGTACGGTCACGCATATCGATCGCGGCACCAAGACCGTGGCCGTCAAGACTGCGGATGGCACGGAGCAGACATTTAAGCTTTCCGGCCACGCCGCAGCCGATGCGGGAAAGGACATCGGAAAGGGTACCGAAAAATCCGCCAAGGTAACCGTTTATTACACCGAAAAAGCGGGCAAGAAGACCGCCCATTTCTTCGAAAAAATCTAGAACGCTTTTTCGTACCATAGTCCGAGCGGCCAGGCGAGTTATGGAGTACCGTCAGATCCTGGGCGATGGGGCTGCCCAGCCTCCGTAGTTGATCTTGCGTCGGGCGTCGCGTGAATCGACAAATATCGGCGCAAGGCGCGTCCGCAGCTGGCCAGCGACCCGGACGATGGCAGGGTGTTCCTCAGCGTCGAAGGCGGGCCGTTTCATCCCGACCGCTTGAGCACGCTGGCGCGGGAATGCGTCGAAGCTGCCAATCTCGGCAAGCGCGGGGCCTGTCACATGTCCGTCCCCCCATGGCGACGTTGATGCTCGAAGGCCGGACCGATATCCGTTACATCCAGCAGATGCTTGGTCACAGCGATCTGTAAGCACGCGGGTGTACACGCTGGGGTACACGCCGGTGTCGATCCGGAACCTCAAGCAAATCCACACGGCCACGCATCCCGGCGCGGCGCTGGAAAAGAAACCGCCCGCCGACATCCAACCCACGAACGAAGAAGCGCAGCAGAAGGCCGATCTGGCCGCTTTAGAGGCCGAATCCGGTGACGAGGAATGACGGTATAATCGCGCCATGGCTGACCATGTGATCCACATCTCGAAGGCAGAAGCCGCCAGCAACTGGGCTGACCTGCTGGCGCGCGTGCGCGCCGGCGCGGAAATCGTGATCGAGAGCGGCCAGCTGCCTGTGACGGTGATCCGTGCGCCTGCCCCACCGCGCGCACCATCTCCGAGTGCATCGCGCCCTTACCCGAGGACTCGACTGCGGCCATGGATGCTGACTTCGCCAAGGATGTAGAAGCAGCAATCGAGAGCCATCGCGAGCCGCTGGAACGCTGGAACCGCCCGCATGGGACTAATCCTCGATTCCAGCGTTCTGCTCAAAGCCGAGCGGCGGGGCCAGAACGCGCGGCAGATGCTCGCCGCCATCGCCCGCACCGCCGGAAATATCGACATCGCCATCCCCGTGGCCACGCTGATCGAATTGGCCCCACGGCGCGGCCCGCGCTGACACAGCCGCAGGAAAAGCGAAGCGGCAGCAGTTCATCCAGGAACTATTATGCTCACGGCACTACCCATTCATCCGGTCACGATAACCGTTGCTCTTCGCGTCGGTCAGATCGACGGCGAGAACCAGGCGAAAGGCGTACGCCTTGCGCTCGCCCATCGGTTGATCGGCGTCACGGCCTTGGAACTCGCATCCCTCCGAGGAGCGGGGAGGAGTTTTTGTTCTTGACATCCCCTCTCTCCAAGAATTTGTCAGATAACTCCTGTCGAATCAATAGAATCCTCGCCAAGTTCTTGGCGTCAGTGACTCCTGCGGAGGCGCAGTCAACTGCTCTTATAGGATCACTTACGGGTGGTGGTAACAGGTTCCATTTCCACAGCTATTCCACAACTTTCCAAAAAACGGCCCTGCGCCGCGACCGTCGAAAACCGATCTTCTCATCCTATGTGATCGGGATGCCGCCGAATAGGAACGAAATCAGGCGGGGAGAAGCCCCCAGTCGGGGGTGTCTTGCGAGAATCCTCTCCTCGTCCGGAAACAGCCTACTTTAAGGTTCAATGGTCAGGAGCGATGCGTCTGATCTCCTCCACGAGACTCGCAGTGTTTTCGGGGGAGCACGAGTTGAGTTGCCCGATCCGGTCTGATTTCAGCGGGAACCAGCGCTCGACTTGGCTCCAGCACACTCTATGGTGTGTCTATATACTGGAGAATGTCTCGATAGCAGACGTGTGACTGAATCTTTCCAGTTAAAACTCCTCTCCGATTCGCTGTTAAATCAATGGCTTAGGCGATTCGCGTCCGGCGGTCGCTTACCTGCTTTATCGAGGGCGTGTGAATATCTTTCAGCGCAGAGAGACTGGAGTTGGCGAGCGGCCCTTCCCGGATAAGAACAGGCTACGACTTATCGTCAAAGCGGTAATTGCTTCCGCCGCCTTTGTGTCCCTTTTCCTTCTTCTGGATGGCGCATCGACGACTGCTCAGAAGTGGGAAGGAGCACCTCCCTGTTACCTGCCAGTCGCGTTGAGCGTAGCTATCCTGGTCTGGGGCGGAACTCGTTACGTCCCTCTCATTTTGCTCTCCAGTGTCATCGCAGCCACGATCAACTATCATCGTCCGCTACTATCTTGGTGTGGGATACCGGGCGCGTGCGCGATTTACGTCGGCTACATCATCTGTGCGATTATTCTGCGAACGAGATGGCGGATCGATCCTCGCCTGAGCACGCTGCGGGACGTAGGGCGGTTTGTATGCGTCTTATTTGGCGGTGCTATTTGGAGCACCACGTTCGGTGTGTTAACTCTTTACCTGGACGGTCTCATTCCTCGGACCGAGCTTCCCCATGCCATTATTGACTGGTATGCGAGCGACGTAATTGGAATCGTTACATTCACACCATTTCTTCTAGTATCCCTTGCCCCACGCGTGAGTTCCTGGTTGCATTCCAGCAAGCCGTCTCCTTGGTTCGAACTTTTCAGGTATCAGCTCGCGCCAGACGGAATACTCGAATCGGTAGCACAGGCTTGTGCCGCAGTAGCCGCAATCTGGGTTCTATTTGCCGTTGAAGCCATGAGGCCCTACCAGCCCTTGTACCTCCTGTTCGTGCCGTTGGTGTGGGCTGCAGTTCGGCGCGGGGTTCATGGTGCGGTCTTTGTCACGTTCGTGATGGGCACTGGAATGGCGGTTGCGGCAGGTCTAACGGGCGCAACCAGAGGTTCCCTGCCTCGGCTGCAATTGGCTGAATTGGTGATGGGACTAACGGGTCTTTGCCTTGGTGCGATTGTGTCAGAGCGTAAAAGAGCAGAGCGCGAGCTACGCCGAAACGAGAACAGACTTCGAGAGGCGCAGCGAGTCGCGAGTCTTGGTAGCTGGACTTTGGAAGTAGCCACCGGCGAAGTCACATGGACGGAGGACCTTTATCGGATGTTTGGTCTCGATCCCCGCTCCGAACCGCCGATGTTTCCCGAACAGGAACGGTTCTTCTCGTTGGAGAGTTGGGCGCGGCTCACCAGAAGTGTAGAGAACACAATGAGAACCGGCCAACCCTACGATCTTGAATTGCAAACTGTCCGCGCAGACCGAAGTGGTGGGTGGATTCGCGCAAGGGGAGAACTTCAACCCTCGTCCAAAAGCGGCCAGATCACCCTTTCCGGCATCGCACAAGACATCACCGAGCGAAAACGGGCGGAGGAAGCACTGGTGTTCAAAACCGCGCTGTTGGAGGCTCAGGCTGAGACAACCATTGATGGCATCCTGGTCGTCGACGAGTCCGATCGCATCGTCCTCGCCAATAAACAGTTTGGGCTCCACTTCGGACTGTCGGATGAACTGCTCAACACGCGAGACGATCGTATCGTTCGAAAGCGCTTGACTGATCAAGTCGAGGATTCCGACACCTTCGTTGAGAGAGTTCAGTATCTCAATAGCCATCCGAATGAAAAGAGCAGGGACGAGTTCAGACTCACGAATGGGAAGGTGTTCGACCGATACTCTGCGCCGTTGATCGACTCAAACCTTCAGCATCGGGGCAGAATCTGGTACTTTCGCGACATCACCGACCGAAAAGTTGCTCAGCAGCGAATCAACTATCTAGCCTATTACGATGCTCTTACGGATCTGCCGAATCGGGTTCTCCTTCGTGATCGTCTTGCCACAGCACTGGCTGGAGCGCGGCGACGAAAAAACAAGGTTGCTCTGTTGTTCCTCGACCTTGACCGATTCAAGTTCATCAACGACTCGCTCGGCCACTCCGTTGGGGACATTCTTCTCCGAGAAGTCGCTGTCAGGCTAAAGAGTTGTGCGCGTGAACAAGATACCGTCGCTCGCTTAGGTGGAGACGAATTCCTCGTTGTGTTGAGTGATGTAAATGCCGTCCCTGATGCAGTGATTGCCGCGGAGCGGCTGATGGATGCAATGACCCATGAGTTCATCATTCACGATCAACCATTAAATATCAGTTGTAGTCTGGGCATCAGCATCTATCCAGAACATGGTGGGGACGGCGAAACATTGATCAAGAACGCCGATGCGGCCATGTATAGCGCAAAGGAAAATGGACGTAACAACTTTCGCTTCTTCACCGACGGCATGAACGCACTGGCCATTGAGCGAATGGCTTTGCAGAGAGGTTTGCGGCTGGCAATGGGGAAAGACGAATTCTTCCTCATGTACCAACCACAGATGGACATCGCCACCGGAAGCATTAATGGTTTGGAGGCGCTGCTCCGCTGGCAACACCCTGACCTGGGTCTTGTGCCACCGGATAAGTTCATACCGATTGCTGAGAACATCGGCCTGATTACGATCCTCGGAGAATGGGTGCTCAGGACTGCCTGCGGTCAGGCTCGAAAATGGCAAGACGAAGGACTCCCCGCCATTTCAATGGCAGTCAACGTATCGGCGGTCCAGTTTCGTCACGACGGTTTCTGTGATCTCATTAGAGCTGTTCTCGAAGAAACTGGCCTTCCCCCACAATGCCTCGAACTTGAGCTAACAGAAAGCGTCTTGCTAGCTGATGTCGACGCCACCATCTCGGTTATTAAAGAGTTGAAAGCCATCGGGGTAACGCTGGCGATTGACGACTTTGGGATTGGTTACTCCAGCTTCAGCTACTTGAGGCAGTTCCAGATCAGCAAGCTTAAGATTGACCGCTCATTTATTCGAGATGTGGCAGTTAACCCTGACGACGCGGCGATCACAGCCGCCATCATCAGCATGGCAACCAGCCTGAGGCTAACCGTGATTGCCGAAGGGGTTGAGAACGACGCCCAAATGTCATTCTTGCGATCACATCAGTGCAACGAAATCCAGGGGTACTTTTTCAGCAAGCCCCTAACGGCTGAGAACGCTGCCGAGAAGCTGCGGAGTCTCGCGGCGAATGCGTTGGTTGCGAAGGGTGAGCGGGATAACGTCTAAGGAATCCCAGGGGCCTCTGCGTATAAGGAGTTTCTGACCTGCAGTCAGTTTCGGGTGGTGAACGCTTCTGATACCCCTACGACGAAAAGAACGCGGGCAAAACCGCCAGTTCGCGGGGTCAACGCGGCCCCAAAAGCGGGGCGATCGCGGGGGGTGTGCGGGCGAGGAATCGCCAATGCTGACACGGCGCAACGGCAATTTATACCTCAGGGTGCCAGTTACCTTTACCGTTAGTCCTCTGCGAAAGTGAGAGTGGAGGTCGTTTTCCTTTGCGATGCCTGATTCCTTGGCTGCATACTCATACGCGCCCCCATTGTTGAAGGCGAACCAAAAACCTTGTTTCCCTTCGCTGAGGATTCCCACTACCGCGATCTTCTGTCCGATCTTCGGCATCATCCCGCCTTTGAACTTAATGAACGCCGCGCGTTCGCTCTGTGCGGCGGCCGCAGCTGTGCACGCCGACAGGGCCCATGCCGCGGTTGTGCAGCCGATGTTCAAAAGCATCGATCCCATGGCGAACACTGTTTCTCTTATAAGTAGTCTCAGTTTGTGACTAGAGGTTTGAGTTTGTCCAAGTGAGGAACGAACCAATCTGCTCAGCCTCGCCATTTTCCGGATCATGCCACGTCAGGGCGGTCAAAATCAGGAAAGTTTAGGAATTTCATCCCGCACCTGATACGAAGCGCGGCGCATTGGCACTATGTCCACGAATGGCTGCACCGGCCATCTGGAAAAAGGCGAGCCGCTCGCGGGGCATTGGAGTGGCGAGGACCTGCCGTACCCCTGACCGGCAAAGCAATTCAACCACATCCTTGGAGAAAACAAATGAGCTTTCAAGTACACCACACCCAAAGATATTCACTGAAAGTATTGAGTATTTATGGCTGTGTCGCGGCACTCGCTCTGGTCTGTACATCGGTTATGGCCTGGAGCCAGCAATTACAGGTCTCTGGCTTAAAGGACCTGCCTGCCTTTACCAACACGCCACGACAGGTGAGAGAAGGCTCTGCACCCCTCGTCGAAGCGTACAATCCTGCCTCGAAACTGCGCCTCGCCATCTCTATTAAAGCTCCCAAAATGGCTGAGGAAGAAGCTTTCCTCAAAAAACTGCAGGATAAATCCTCGCCCAATTTCCACAAATATCTCTCGCCCGAGCAGTGGAATGCACGTTTCGCTCCTTCAGTTCAAGAGGAGCAGGCGGTCGTGGACTGGGTCACTAGCCAGGGGCTGACGGTCACCGCTCGCTACCCTAACCGTCTCATGGTGAACGTCGAGGGCTCGGTCGACACGATTCAGAAAGCCTTTAACATCCACATCAACAGGTACCAGGCAAACGGGACGACTGAGTTTTCGAATGACCGTGATCCCGTCATCCCGGCAAACCTGACCGGGATCGTGGAATATGTGGATGGCCTGAACAGCATCATGCGTATGCGCCCCGCCAACTCGGCGCTGAAGGGTATGCGCGGCCCCGACTATGCTCCCGGACCGATGCACCAGATCGGCAAGGCCACCGAGGTCGATGCCGACAAAGACGCTGCCGAGGCAATCAAGCGTTCCTCCGGCGCTCAAATCGGATCTCAGATCACCGACGGACGCTACGATCCCGCCGACATCTGGAGCCAGCAGGCCTATAACTACAATGGCCTTCAGGCCTTGGGACATTGCTGCAATCCGCTCCACAACGCCGGCCAGACCCCGCCGGAGACGACCATCGGCCTGGCAACCGACGGCGCTTTCGCTGATTCCGATATTTCGGGCTTCCAGAGTCAATATCCTTACCTTGCCTATCACTACAATTACATCTACGTTGATGGAACCCCCGGTTGCTGCGATGACGAGACGACCCTGGATTTGGAGTGGTCACTTGCGACCTCCAATAGCCGCGGCTCCTATGTCGACACGTCGTTCATCTGGGTCTATGAGGCTGCTCAGGGCTTCGGAGATTTCGGCACCGTCTTTCAGCAGATGGTCAACGACAACTATATTAGGGTCGTTAATATCAGTTACGGCCTACCCGAATACTGGTTTCTGGATAATGCTCCTAGCCTGCTAAGCTCCTGGCACTCCATCTTCAACCAAATGATCGGCCAAGGCTGGACGATTATGGCCGCCTCCGGCGACGGCGGAACAACCGCGGGTTGCACCGATGCAGTCGCGGTCCTTTATCCTGAGTCGGATCCTGATGTCGTCTCTGTCGGCGGAACGCAGCTCGAGCTCAATCCCGACGGCAGCCTGAATACCGAGGTGGCGTGGAGTGGTGACACATTCTCTGGCGCTTGCAGTGAAAATGACGGAGGAGGAGGAGGAGGCTGCAGCCAAGTCTGGGCAGCGCCGGGCTACCAGGTAAGTCCTTACTGTGGTACCAGCAGCCGCAGCGTTCCCGACGTATCGCTAATGGCCAGTGCACACCCCGGACTAAACTTCTACTTTGACGGCGCCCTGGATTTCGTGGCTGGCACCAGCGACGCTTCTCCAATGATGTCCGGTTTTATCGCACAGGAGAACGCCTATTCTCTTAGCATGGGCAACGCCTGCGACGGCACTCACAACTGCGCCCCTATTGGCGAGGTCAACTACGACATCTACGCTGAAGGTGGATATAACAAAAGTGCTCCGCATTATCCCTTCTATGACATCACTTCGGGATGTACGAGCAACGACATCACCAACCTTTACGGCACGGGAGCTTGGTGCGCAGCACCCGGCTATGACGCCGCCACAGGCTGGGGCTCGTTTAACGCTCTACAACTTGCCTGGGCAATCAACTGGGAAGACAACCTCGCCTATAACCCACCTTCTGTGGCCTTCAGCGGTCCAGCGATAAACACCTGGTATAACTTTGATCAGATCGTCAGCTGGTCGGTCAACGCGAACAGCAACCCTACCGGCATCGCTGGATTCACGCAGGGCTGGGATTCCATTCCGTCGGACCCGTACCTCGACTCCGATCGGAATGACTTCAATTCATTCTTCTCTGGGCCGCAGTATCCAAATGCCACTCTCGGCTGCCTCGACTTCACCGGAGCGTCCTGCACCGGCAGCGTGAGCCAGGGTTGCCATACTGTGCATGTTCGCGCCTGGAGCAATCAGGGCAGCACCTCCGGCGATGTCACTTACGGTCCCATCTGCTACGATACCGTGCCGCCAGTAACCACAGATATTCTGAGTGGCACTTTAATAAGTGGCACGACTTACAAGAGCGCAGTCACCGTCACGCTCAACGCCAGCGACCCAGCCCCGGGGAGCGGCGTAGCCAAGACGTACTACGAGGTTAACGGCGATGGCTGGAAAACCTACAGCGGCCCATTTACCGTGAAGTATACGGGCCACTACACGGTTCAATGTTACAGCGTCGACCACTCTGGAAATATCGGAACCACTCACTCGGCCAGCTTCGTAATCGACCCGGTCCTGAGCCTGTCTCCAGGCACCTTGAGTTTCGGTAATGAGGTGTTGGGCACTACCAGCGCGGGAAAGGTCGTAACTGTCACCAACATCAGCTCGTCGGCGGTGAGCATCTCGTCGATCGCCTCGAGCGGGGACTTTGCCATTTCCTCTAAGACCTGTGGCGCCTCGCTGGCGGGTGGCGGGAAATGCACTATCACAGTAACCTACAAACCTTCGATATTGGGAGCGGTTGCTGGAGATGTGACGATGGTATATGGCGCCATAGGCTCTCCCGATCGACTCGGTCTTTCGGGCACGGGATTGGCTCCGCTCACGGCCTCACCCAGTTCCCTCTCCTTCGGAACGGTTGCGGTGGGCACCACCAGCGCCGCAAAGATGGTAACGCTAAAGAATGATAACCCGAGCACGGCTTTGAGCATAAGCTTCTCGGCCAACGGCGATTATTCTGCGGTGGCCGGGGGCGGATCTCCTTGCGGAGCGACGCTTGCGGCCGGGGCGAGTTGCACCGTCAACCTAACCTTCAAGCCGAAGCAAAACGGATCGATTGACGGCGCTGTTACGGTCAAGGATGGTGTTGCATTGACCCCGCTGGTTGTGGGGTTGAGCGGCATCGGCAGCGGTGGAGTCACTTCCCCACTCAGTTTCACGCCGGCATCGCTCAGCTACACCAATGCCGTTGTGGGGACGAGCACATCGAAAATGGTGACCGTGAAGAACACTAGCGCCTCGTCGGTGACGATTTCGAGCGTTTCGGGCAGTGGCGATTACAGCGCGTCCGGCTGCGTCGGAGCCTTGGCCTCGGGAGCTTCATGTACGTTGACCGTTACCTTTGTTCCATCGACCACCGGATCAATTAACGGGGCAGTTGGAATAACGAACAACACCGCCGTTAGTCCGGAGGTTTTGGACGTTACTGGGACGGCCATCCTGCCGTTAACTATATCTCCGGCCAGCCTGAGCTTTGGTAGCTTTACGGTAGGCACTGCCAGCGGACCTGCTACGGTGACTCTGACGAATCACCTCGCAGCATCGACCAGCATCACTTATTCAGCAAGTGGTGATTTCTCTGCCGTCGCCGGGGGCGGATCTCCTTGCGGCGCTTCATTGGGAGCTGGGGCGAGCTGTACGTTTGTAGTAGCCTTCTCGCCTACAACGACCGGAGCGGTCAGTGGAGTTGCAACCGTGACCAACACAGGTGGATTTAGCCCGCAGGAGGTGAAGCTTTCCGGCACCGGACAGTAAAGCGCCGGCTGTTTATGCGCAGTTGCCCACTTCAACCGCCAGCATGTCGGCAGTGCTGACGCAGGATGTGTCATACCTCAAGGCCTACCCGGTTGGTAGGCCTTTTTTCATGAGGAAGCACCTAACCAGTGTCACTGGAGTCGCAAAGGGATCCATATATGATATGGCTCGATGATGCGGTGGCGCGGCCTCAGAGGCTGCTTAATGTTACCCAGCGCGTCTAGAAGTTCCGTCTTCATTTCGCCAGGTTGGACCGGATGACTCCCTCCAAAGGAATGGGAGAGGAAGCCATCCGCTACGTGCGATACTGACGGGATCTAGATTCGATTGAGCATATCGCGAGTCCAGGGTGGAGGAAGACCAAACGTGTGTTTTTCGGCGGCAGCGAATTTTACGGGCAGCGGAGTCTTGGCAACAGTCGGTGTCGCGACCTTGACCAGAGTGAAGCACCGGCGTGAACTTCTCTTTGCATCTCTCCCTGCGCTGTTTGCGATTCACCAGTTCATCGAAGGCTTCGTATGGCTCGGGCTGGATGGAATGTTGTCCCCTAAGATTACCCACAATATGGGCGCGGCGTTCATGCTGTATGCGCAAGGGATCCTTCCGTTTCTACTGCCCCTCAGCGTGCTTCTGTTTGAACCTAGCGGCCAAAGCCGCAAACGGATGGTGCCGTTTCTGGGGATTGGGACGTTGACCACCCTCTACATACTTTGGGCTCTGGCGGCGTATCCCACCGAGATTTTCGCGAAAGGCAATAGCATCGTCTACATCAATCCGGCCACCAACAATACTACCGTGGCGCTTTTCTATGTCATTGCGACCTGTGGTTCGCTTCTGTTCTCAAAGGTAAAAGACATGGTGATCTTCGGAGTCGCGAATATGGTCATACTGCTGACCGTGATGGCGGTCAAGCGATACGCGTTCACATCTTTGTGGTGCGCCTATGCGGCGGTTGCAAGCGTGATCATCCTCGCCTACTTCTGGAAGAGCAGCAAAATGAGACCTTTTCAGTACGGCGCGGCAAAGTAAGAGGCGACCCTGTCAATGATATGGTTATATTTCGACAGCTATCCTGTCTTTGTACGACACTGGCGCCAATGAACCGGCCCTCCAAGTATTCACGACGGTTTCTTTGACGGCGTTTGCGTATCGGAGGAAAAGACCGCTCATTTATTCTGCGCACCTAGGCCAGGGCAGCGCTCAACGGTCGTTTTGAAAGAGGTGGAATGCGTGAGGCGAACTTCATACCGGGAAACATCATCTTCGACATTGTTCTTGTCGAACCAGCGAACCTGACGGTTGCGCATCACGCAGGCTTATCAGCTCCGACCATCACAGGCGGAACTGGCGCAGCAGCTTCTCGAAAAGGCGCAGCAGCGAAAGCTACTGGACTCGTAATCAATCCCTCAAATGGCGCTGAATGTAGGGCCCTTTTTCGAACGGTTGAGATATTGCCAAACCACATTCTGCCGAGTGCCATAGCCGACGTCTCAACCTAGTTGGCGTGGAGCCTTTATTGAAGTGCCTGACTCTCATCAATGCCTGCAGCAAATCGCATGACGGAACTTTTGAAACTTGCTCAGTCTGTGATGAGTGAAGACGTCGGCCGGAAGCAATTAGGCTCTTGAAGCAAAACTCTGCCCCTTGTCGAAAACATTGGGAGCTGTTGTGGAATCTTGGTTGCCGCTACTTCAAGCTCGTAAGCAGCAGGAATGACGCTCGTAAATATCTGGCAAGAGCCACGAAGCTCGCTACTGAGAATCACGCTTGCAAGTTCAATCGGAGCGAGAATGATCAACGCCAGGTCGGAAACGGCGGCCACGAAACCCGCCTTCCGCGATGCGCTGAACTATCGCAGGTGCCTGATTCCCGCAGACGTCTTTTATGAGTGGGCGCGGATTGGAGAAGCCAGGCAGCCTTCTGCTTTGAAGCCAGCGATGGGAAACCGTTTGCGTTC
>Ga0210398_10002873_pt1 | contig 16614 bp, 13 predicted proteins | sample IncBWC4OmetaG_FD_161047 | JGI IMG/M metagenome (GOLD analysis project Ga0210398, IMG submission 161047) | Forest soil microbial communities from Barre Woods Harvard Forest LTER site, Petersham, Massachusetts, United States - Inc-BW-C-4-O | ecosystem: Environmental > Terrestrial > Soil >... | reverse complement strand
ATCATCGCCGCCATGGGCTTGGCCTTTTCGATGATGTTGTCGGCGGCCTTTTTCAGCGCGTTGCCGCCGACATGCATGCTGCGCGAGCCGTAGGAACCGCGCCCGATCGGCACCGCGTCGGTGTCGCCCTGCACGAAGCGGACGTTCTCGAACGGCACGCCGAGCCATTCGGTCACCATCTGCGCATAGACGGTCTGATGGCCCTGGCCGTGCGAATGGGTGCCGGCGAGAATGGTGAGCATCCCGCTCGGATCGAAGCGCAGTACCATGCGGTCGTTGAACACGGCGGCTTCTTCGAGGAAATAGCCGATGCCGCGGCCGCGCAGCTTGCCGCTCTTTTTCGATTCGGCTGAGCGCTTGGCAAAGCCGTTCCAGTCGGCGACCTTGAGACACTCGTCCATCACGTGGACGAAATCGCCGCTGTCGTAGGTGATGCCGGTCTGGATCTTGTGCGGCATGGCGGACGACGGAATGAAATTGCGCCGCCTGATCTCGATCGGATCGATGCCGATCACGTTGGCGGCGCGGTCGAGCAATTGTTCGATCAGATAAGTCGCTTCCGGCCGCCCGGCGCCGCGATAGGGCGCCAGCGGAATGGTGTTGGTGAACACTGCTTTGCCGACGCAGTGCACCGCCGGGATCTGATAGACGCCGGGCGCGAGCCGCATGGCGAACAGCGGCACCACCATCGAGGCGCCGAACACATGAGAGCCCATGGCGTGCAGCGCATTGACGCGCATGCCCAAAACCTTGCCGCGCTCGTCGAGCGCCAGCTCACCGGTGACGACCTGGTCGCGGCCTTGCGAGTCGCCCAAGAGCGCCTCCGAGCGCGTCGATACCCATTTCACCGGCCGGCCGCCGACATGGCGCGATGCCCAGACCACCAGCGCGTCTTCGGGATAGCCGCCGTGCTTCATGCCAAAACCGCCGCCGACGTCGGGCGAGATCACGCGTAATTTGGTCTCTGGAATTTTCAGCACCTGGCCGGCGACCGACGAGCGGGTGCCGTGCGGGTTCTGCGACGTCGAATAGAGCGTGTAATTGTCGCCGTCGGGGTGATAGTGCCCGATCGCGGCGCGCGGCTCGATCGAGTTGGCGGTGATGCGGGTGTTGTTGAGCTTGAGGGTGACGACGTGCTTGGCGCCGGCGAACGCGGCGTCGGTGGCGTCCTTGTTGCCCATCATCAAGGTGAAGGCGACATTGTTCGGCGCCTCGTCCCAGATCACCGGCGCACCGGACTTCACCGCGTCTTCGACCGTGATCGCTGCCGGCAGCGGCTCATACTCGATCTCGATCAGCTCGGCGGCATTGCGCGCCTGCGCCACCGACTCGGCAACCACGAAAGCGACGCGCTCGCCGACCGCGCGCACCTTGTCGGCGATCAGGATCGGCCGCAGCGAGCGAAAGCCCTTCGGGCCGCCCATGTCTTCGGGCATCGGCGGCGCCAAGCTGCCGAGCTTGTCGGCGACGACATCGGCGCCGGTGAGCACGGCGAGCACGCCGTCGGCGGCCTTGGCCTTGGCCGTATCGACGCGCTTGATGCGGGCGTGCGCATGCGGCGACATCACCACCACGCCGTAGCATTGGTGCGGCAAGTCGATGTCGTCGACGTAGCGGCCGCGGCCGGTGATGAAGCGCGGGTCCTCGACCCGGGGCACAGGCTGACCGATGCCGAACTTGTTCACTTAAGGCCTCCACGACAGTTCTCATCCGCCCCGGCGTTCGCCGGGCGCAAAACTATACTTGCGATTAAGGCCGATGAGAATGGACGGTTCGGCTGGGGCAGACGACCAATCGTGCCCGTAAGAGTGGCGGCCAGGCAAGCGATCCGCACCCCCAGTGCATTTCGTCGGCCGCGCGGCAATGGAGGTACGACACTTCGTCCGCAATCGATTATCATCGGCGCGATAGGTGATTCGATTCGACTCATGAAAACTCTGGTCGTCGGAATCGCGCGATCGGGCACCTCGGCCCTCTATTTCAAGCTCAAGCAGGCGCTGCCGGAAACCACTTGGTGCCTCTACGAGCCGCCTTGCTTCGACCCGTCGGATCCCGGCGGATCGCCAAACGTGCTGGCAAAGATCGTCATCGGGCCGCCCGACGAGTTCGATTACACGAGTTTCCGCGGCTTCGACAAAAAGATCATGATCGTTCGCGATCCGCGCGACAACGTCGTCAGTCGCGTTCTCTACGGCCCGTGCGGGTCGGAAGCGTTCCGCAGGGACAAAGCGAAGATCGCCGTTTTTACCCGGGCGTTGCTCTGTAAGGAGGCCGATCCCTTGAGCATATCCCTATTGGATCTGACCGAGTTGTTCCGCCACCTCATCGGTCGAAATTGGGCGGGGCAACCGTCGACGCTTTTCGACATGGCGCTGGACTTCCACCGGGCCAATGACGACTTCCTCGTCTTTAAATATGAGGACTTCATTGCCGGCCGCTACGCGGCCATAGAGGACTATCTCGGTATCGGGCTGCCAGGCGGCGACGCCGATGTCACGGCGCAGTACGAGCACGTCGTGCGCACCAAGGCGGCCAACGATTGGAAAAACTGGTTCACCGCGGACGATGTGGAATATTTCCGGCCGTACCTTGCGCCCTTTATGCGTGCCTATAGCTATCCTGACGACTGGGCGCTTGCCGCCGAGCCGCGTATCAGCCCCGAGCATGGCTCGGAGTTCGTCCGGCGAAGCGTTGCAATTCGGAGCCGGCCGGAAAAGGAACTGGCACATGCGCGGGCAGCGTAATGCTGCACGGACACGGTAGCCGTTCGAACCATCCTTGCACTTCGATGCGAGCCGGCCGATGCTTGCGGGTGTTTTTGCGAGGGTCGGCCGCGTGCTGCACAATCCGGGCGTTACCGAGGTTTTGGCCAAGTTCGTCGTCGACATGCGGTGGGACGACCTGCCGCCGCAGGTGACCCATCAGGCCAGGCGCTCGCTGATGAATTTCTTTGCCGTGGCGCTGACCGGCTGCCGCGATCAGACCTTCGAGACCGCGCTGCAGACGCTCGCGGCATTCTCCGGCGGCCGGCAGGCGACCTTGATCGGCAGGCGCGAGCGTATCGATGCGCTCAACGCCGCCTTCCTCAATGCGGCCGGCGCTAATGTGCTCGACTTCTGCGATACGCACGTGCCGACGGCGATCCATCCGACCGCGCCGCTGGCGCCGGCGTTGCTGGCGCTTGCCGAACTCAAGCCGGTGAGCGGCCGCGATCTGATCCTCGCGTTCGTCCTCGGTCAGGAAGTCGAATGCCGCATCGGGCTCGCGATGTCGCCGAGCCATTACAACAAAGGCTGGCACATCACCGCGACCTGCGGCGTGTTCGGCGCTGCCGCCGGCTGCGGCAAGCTGTTGGCGCTGAGCTCCGCGCAAATGGTCTGGGCGCTGGGCACCGCGGCGACCCAGGCCGCGGGGCTGTGCGAATGCCTCGGTACGCCGGCAAAAAGCGTCGGCGTCGGCAATGCGGCGCGCAACGGCTTATGGGCAGCGCTTTTGGCGGAAAAAGATTTTGCCGGGCCGGCCGAGCCGCTCAATGGCCGCCAGGGCTATTATCACGCGCTCGGCGAGGCGCCGAAATTGTCGGCGCTCACTGACCGCCTCGGTGAAAGCTGGGAAATCATGCCGACCTCTTACAAGCCTTATCCGTGCGGTTTCGTCGTGCATCCGGCGATCGATTGCGTGCTGGGATGGCGTCGGGAAAATCCCAAAGTGTTGGTCGAGAAGGTCGTAGTGATCGGCAATCCGCTGATGGCGACCCGCGCCGATCGGCCGAATATCTCGACCGGCCGCGAATCCCAGGTCAGCGTGCAGCACGCCGTCGCCGCCGCCTTGACCTTCGGCAAGGCTGGCCTCGAGCAGTTTACCGATGCCTGCGTCAACGATCCGGCGGTACGCGCGCTGCGCGGCAAGGTCGAGGTGCTGCGCGATGAAAAATATTCGACTATCGCGGCGGCGGTCGCGATCACCACCGCCGACGGCAAAACGCACCAGCTGTCGCAACAGGCGGCGCGCGGCAGCGACGCCAACCCGATGAGCGATCGCGATCTCGAGGAGAAATTGCGCGACGCGGCCTCGAGCTGGAATCCCCGCCATGACGTTGCGCCGCTGATCGATGCCATCTGGCAGGTCGACAAAAGTACGGATGTCGCGCAGCTCGCCGCCATGACGGTGCCGCACGGGTGAGTGGCTATGAAAGTTTACCAAGGCAAACGCACCATCGACGGGCTGGTCGTGACCGTGGATGGACAGCCGCTCGGCGAACATTACGAGGTCAAGCGCTTCACCAAATTCGGCTTCGAATGGACCTATGAGGGCGACAGCCCGCGGCAACTCGCACTGGCGATTTTGGCGGATTACCTTGGCGACAACGCCAGGGCGATCCGGGTTTCCGAGTCGTTCATGAAGCAGATCGTGGCCAATCTCGACAATGATTGGCAGCTCACCGGCACCGAGGTCGATGCTGCCGTTCGCGGCATCGAGGGAGGCTGAGGCGGTTCGCTCACGCGTCTTGATGTGTTAATCTTGCGGCCAACAAGAAACCGCGGGCTCGGCAACGGCAGCCCAAGGGAGTTCTGGCAATGATCACGCAGCGGCAGATCGACTTCCGCAACGAATATCGCTCCCGCATCGTCGGCTGGTACAACGGCTATTTCCACATCGCGCTGATCTACGCCATGGGCGCGGCGGTGTTTTACATTTATGTTTCGCACATCCATAACGTGACCTGGCTTGAGTGGCTCACGGTGCCGCTGACTTTCATCTTCACCAATATCTTCGAGTGGACCGTGCACAAATACGTCATGCACCGGCCGGTCAACATCAAAGGTCTGCGCGCCATCTATGAGCGGCACACGCTCAATCACCATCAATTCTTCAGCGACGAGGAAATGCGCTTCCGCGACGACAAGGATTGGCGCGTCACGGTGTTTCCGCCCTATGCGCTGGTCGTGTTCACCTTGATGTCGATCCCGCCGGCCGCCGTTCTCGGCCTTGTGTTCACGCCGAATGTCGGCTGGCTGTTCATGTGCGTCACCACCGGCATGTATCTGATCTACGAATTCATGCATTTCTGCTGCCATCTGGACGAAGGCTGGTTCGTCAAGCACTGCCCGTTCGTCAACACGCTGCGGCGCCATCACACCGCCCACCACAATGCCCGGTTGATGATGGAAGTGAACATGAACCTGACCTTCCCGATCGCCGATTGGGCGTTCGGCACCTCCGACCTCGACCGTGGCCTCATCGGCCATCTGTTCAACGGCTATTCGATCCTCCACCTCAAGGGCCGCCTGCGCGCCCGGCCGAAGGGCCCGGAAGAGGCCGCCGCCGTGCCGGTCGGGGCCAATTAGGCAAAGATAGAGCGTCGCCATGCCGACCGATGTCAAAGCGGCCGTCTCCGCCGTCGTGATCCTGGTGGCGCTCGGGCTCGCCTTTTGGAGCGGCTCACCGATCCGGCCGGAATTCGACAAATTCGTGCTGTTCACCGCCGTCTTTTTTGTCGTCGCCATGTGGATTTTTCCCGAGGCCGGCGGCAAGAAGGGCGCCGGCAAGCGTTAGTGCACTCGCGTAGGAAACGGGAAGGGAATCGATGAATAACGCGGTCAACAATAAGCGCGTGTTTTGCGTCCAGCCGCACCGGCCGATCGGCTTTGGCGAAATGCTCGGCAAGCGCGGTGATATCCGGCTCGATATGCTGGAGCAGAAGAGCCCGGACGCGGACGCGTTGGAGATTCTCGGCGCTGCCCATGCCTATCAGATGAGTTCCGCCCGCGACGAGCTGGCGCGGCACTACCATGCCGGCGCCGAGCTGTTGGGCCGGACGCCGAACCTCTTGATCGTCTCGACCAACGGCGCCGGCTACGACACGGTCGACATGAAAGCCTGCACCGAACACGGCGTGCTGGTGGTCAACCAGTCCGGCGGCAACGCCGAAGCCGTGGCCGAGCACGTCATCGGCATGATGCTGTGCCTGATCAAGCGCATGAACGATTCCGATCGCGCGCTGCGCGCCGGCACCTTGAAGAACCGCAATGACTATACCGGCCACGAAGCCTATGGCCGCACCATCGGCATCGTCGGCCTCGGCAATGTCGGCAAACGCGTCGCCGAGCTCGCCGGTATTTTGTTCAAGATGAAGGTTTTGGCCTACGATCCCTATCTGCCGGCCGACGCGGTGCGCGCGCGCGGCGCCGAGAAGGTCGAGCTCGACGAGTTGCTCAAGCGCTCCGACTTCGTCTCCATCAACTGCCCGCTGACGCCGGAAACCCGCAACCTGATGGGCGCGCGCGAATTCGCGCTGATGCGGCCGGATGCCTATTTCATCACCACGGCGCGCGGCTCCATCCACGACGAGGAGGCGCTGGAAAAAGCGTTGCGCGACAAAAAGCTTGCCGGCGCCGGCCTCGACGTCTGGGAAAAGGAGCCGCCGCCATCGAGCCATCCGCTGATGAAATACGACAACGTCATGGTGACGCCGCACATGGCCGGCGTGACCCACGAGGCGCGCGCCAGGATGGGTCGGATCGCCGCCGAGCAGATGCTCGACGCGCTCGACGGCAAGCCGGTGCCGCGCATCATCAACCCGCAAGTGTGGCCGGCCTACGCCAAGCGCTTCGAGCGCCTGTTCGGCTTCAAGCCGAACGAGCCGCCCAACGAGCCGAATTGGCACGCGTCCGAGAAGCACGCGTGACCTTGTCGCGTGGTCAGCGCCGCGGGTGACGGTGTAAGCATTCGAAAACCGCCAATCGGGAGGCGCCGTTGTTCCATCCGCTCAAGACTGCCGGGGTCGCCGGCTTGCTGCTCGCAGCGTCGCTCGCCCACGCCGCCGCGCAGGACCATCCCTGGCTCGATCCAAAATTGCTCGAAGCCGCTAAGGCCGAAGGCGGCGAGATGACCATCTATTCCGACACCAACGAGGGCGAAGGCCTGCCGCTGTTCAAGCTGTTCGAGGCCGCGACCGGCATCAAGACCAATTACGTGCGCGGCGCCGATCCGCCGCTGATGGCGCGCATGGTGATGGAATTCCGCGGCAACCAGAAAGCCTGGGACGTGGCGCAACTCGGCTCCATGGACAAGATTCCGGCGCAACTTTTGCAGCAATTCGATCCGGCGGAAGCCAAGAACATTTCCGCCGAGGCGCGCGACAAGGACCGGCGCTGGTACGGCCTCTACGCCAATTACAACGCGCCGGCTTACAACACCCAGCACGTGAAGGCCGACGACCTGCCGAAGACTTACGCCGATTTCGCGCAGCACAAGGACTGGGCCGGCCACGTCGCCATCGACGGCACCGACAGCGAATGGCTGTGGGCGATGTATCAGTATTACGGCGAGGACAAAGCCACAGCCCTGATCAAGGACATCGTCGCCGCGATCCAGCCGGTCACCACCGACGGCCATCTGGCGCAGGCGCGCTCGGTCGGCTCCGGCGAGTACTGGATTTCGCTGAACAATTTCGTCAACCTCACCATGAACGTAAAACTCGCCGGCGGGCCGATCGACTATTTCCCGCTCGATCCGGTGGCGCTGACGTTTGGCGCGGTCGGCATCAGCGCCAAGGCGCCGCATCCGAATACGGCGCTGTTGGCGGCGAACTTTCTGCTCAGCCAGGAGGCCCAGACCTTCCTGGCAAAATTCGGCCGCATCCCGACCCGCGCCGACGTCGAATCCAACCCGCCCGGGATCGTCGCCGCCATCAACAAGAAGAAAGTCATCACCGTGCTGCTGACGGCCGACGAAGAGCACAAATGGCAGAAGCGATTCGACGAATTGTTCAAGGGGCGGTGAGGGCGGCGGCACTGTCATCTTCGGGAGGCGAATGTCTCTGACCTGGACGCTGGCGTATACGGCTCCCTCTCCCCAGCGGGGAGAGGGTGGGGGTGAGGGGGTTCCGACCTCTCGGCCCGAGCCCCCTCACCCCTCCCTCTCCCCGCTGGGGAGAGGGAGCAGCGAGCGGCGAGGTGACAGCCTGTGACCGCGGCCGATGGATCCATAGACTTTCCCCGCGCCACCGCGTCTGCATCGCGCTGGCGGCAACCGAACATTCTGTTGATCGTTTGCGTCGCCATCGGCGCATGGCTCGTGCTGGTGCCGGTCGCGGCGTTGCTCTTGACTGCGTTCACCGAAGATACCGGGTTTGGCTTCGGCGCTTTCACGCTCGATAATTTCATCGAAGCTTATGGCAGCACGCGCATCCTGCGCCTCTTTGCCAATTCGCTGATCTATGCGCTCGGCACCGCCGTCGTGACCTTTTTCATCGGCGGCTTCGTTGCCTGGGCGGTTGAGCGCACCGATGCGCCGGGCCGCACGCTGTTTCACAATCTGGCGCTGTTGTCGTTCGCTGTGCCGGGTCTGCTCATGGCGATGGCGTGGATTTTTGTGCTCAGCCCCAATATCGGCTGGGTCAATGCGGTGGCGAAATCCGCATTCCACCTGAACAAGGCGACGGTAAACATCTACACCATGGCCGGCATGATCTGGGCGCTGTCGAGTCATTACTTTCCGCTCGCCTATCTCGCCATCGGCCCGGCGTTGCGCGCGCTCGACGTGCGTATGGAGGAGGCCGGCCTGATGTCCGGCGGCCGCTATTGGCATGTGCTGCCGAAGATCACGCTGCCGCTGCTGCGCCCGGCGATTCTTTCCGGCCTGCTGCTTCTGTTCATCATGGGCATGTCGTCGTACGAAGTGCCGCGCCTGATCGGCCGGCCGGCGCGCATCGACGTCTTCACCACGGAAATCCAGAGCGCCACCGCAAGCGCGCCGCCGGAATTCGGCATTGCCAGCGCGCTGAGCCTCACCCTGCTGCTGACCTGCATCGTCGCGGTCTATTTCTATCGCCGCGCCACCCGCAATGCCGAAGCCTTCGCCACCATCACCGGCAAGGGCTACAAGCCGACCCGCATCGAGCTCGGCCGCTGGCGCTGGCCGGTGGCGGGCGCCATCGGGTTCATGTTCCTGATCGCGCTCGGGCTGCCGCTGTTCACGCTCGCCTGGCAGTCGTTCTTCCGCAACCTGTCGCAGCCGTTCATGGGCTCGCCGTCGCCGGCGACCTTGGAGAATTATCGCTTCATCCTCAGCTACCCGGTATTCCTCAACGCGGTGCGCACCAGCGTCGTGGTCTCCGCCATGGCTGCGAGCTTCGTTGTCGCGCTCACCTTGGTGATGGCCTGGATGGCGCGCCGCTCGGCATCGCGATTCGCCTGGCTGCTCGATGCACTGGCGTCGGCGCCGATCGCCATCCCGAGCGTGATCGTCGGCGCCAGCATCCTGTTCACCTATCTGGTCGTGCCGATACCGATCTACAACACGATCTGGATCCTGTTCGTCGCTTACGTGACGCTGTGCCTGCCCTACGGCATGCGCTTTGCTTCGAGCGGCATCACGCAAATCCACCGCGAGCTGGAAGAAGCGGCGTCGGTCTCCGGCGCGACGCTCGGCCAGATTTTCGTCCGCGTGCTGTTTCCACTGATCCTGCCGTTTCTTCTGGCGGCCTGGATCTACGTTTTCGTGCTCTCAGTGCGCGAGCTCGGCGCCTCGGTGTTCCTGGTCGGGCCGGGCACCAGCGTGCTCGGCACCGTCAGTCTCACGATGTGGGAGGAGGGCGGCAGCTACGGCGCGGTCGCCGCGCTCGGCGTGCTGCAAATTTTGCCGCTGCTGGTCATCGTCGCGGGCTTGCGATGGCTGGAAATGCGGGTGCAGCGGCGCGGGCAAGCGGGCGGGACGAAAGCGAGCAGTTGATTTTCGCCGTCATTCCGGGGCGCGGGCGTTGGCCCGCGAACCCGGAATCCATAATCACGATTCGAGCATGTTTTGCACCGACCGTGGTTATGGATTCCGGATAACCGCTACGCGGTTTCCGGAATGACGGCATCACCCCGTATATTCCAAAATATGCATGCCCTGGCCCCAGCGGTCGATCAGATAAAGACGACCTTCCTCGTCCGAGCCGATGTCGTTCGACTGGATGCCAGGCGTGCCGTCGGGCCGCTCCGGCACGTAGCAGCCGACTTCCTTGGGATGCAGCGGGTCGCTGACGTTCACCACGCGCAGCCCGGCATTGAAATAGGTCAGGAATACGATGTCCTTCCACGGCCCCTCCGCCGGCAGGTTTTCCAAAATGTTGTGGGCGCCGAAGCGGCCGGGGCGGTCGTAGTATTTTTCGCGGTCGGGCATGAAGGTCGCGACCGGCAACGGGTTGGTTTCATCGCGCGCGTCGATCACCCACATGAATTGCGCGTCCCAGAATTTCTCCTTGGCGCGCGCCTCGTCGGTGCAGATCAGATAGGGGCGGTCGCCGAGCGGCCAGCAGGTGTGCGTGGAGCCCGGAAACGGCGGCGACCATTTGATGTGGCCGACGAGCTTCATGGCGCGCAGGTCGGTGCAGTCGATGATCGACATGCCGCCGCCCCACCACGCGCAATACATGCGGTTGCCGCGGATCATTGGCGGGCCGTGCAAGGTGACTGCTTCCTCGGCCGGCATCGGATCGTTGCCGACTTCGTCGGAATCGGTCTTCATCCACGGCAGGCCCCAGATGCTGATGACTTCGGGCTTGAGCGGGTCGCGGATGTCGAGCGTCCAGATCACGCGTTTTTTCCAGCCCGGCGCGTCGTTGGGCATGAAGGCAAGCCCGCGCTCGAGATCGACGCCGAAGCGGTGCGGGCCGGACCCCGGCATGTCGTAGAAGCCGATCGGCTTCGGTGCCGCCGGCGTCGAGACGTCGAAGATGAAGAAGCCGGCGCGCGCGTTCTTGCCCTTGTCGCCGGCGAGCCGCTCCGAGTTCACGTAGAGGAGATTGTCGCCGACGATGCGCAGCTTGTGGCAATGGATGCCGGGCGGCGCGCGGAATTCGCCGACTTTCCTCGGCGCCGTCGGATCGCGCACGTCGTGCACGGTAAAACCTTCCGGGCCGTTGTAGCTCGAGCCGCCGACCGCGCCCACATAGGCGTGGCCTTTATGAACTTGCACAAGGCTGCCGCCGCCCCATGCCGCCGAGGCGTCGTGGCCGAGGAGCCGGAAGTTTTTTGCTTCTGCGGGAGTGGTGGCGGGCATCTTTGGCTCCTCACTTGTTCACGAGCGTCATGGCGCGATCATAATAGCTGAGATCGATGTAGCGTTGCGGATCGGACGGTGCGCCGCCTTCGACCTCGGCGCGCAGCGCCAGCACGTTTTTGAATCCGGCCATGTCGAAAGCGGCATCGCGGGCAAAGCCGAAGCCGGGCTCCGCCATCAGCGCGAGGCTCTTCTCAGCGACATCCTGCGGCAGCTTCAGCTTGTCGACCAGAATGGCCGTGGCCTCGGCGTGGTTGTTCGGATTGAGCGACCAGCGCAGCGCCTCGACGAAGGCGGCGAGATAATTTTCCAGCACCGCCGCATTGTCGCGCGCCCAGGTGCGGCGCACGAAGGCGCCGCCGGCCTGATAGGGACCGAGCATGTCGGTGGTGCGACCAAGGCTGCGCAGGCCTTTGGCCGCGGCTTGCAGCGAATAGGGCAGGTTGAGGATGGCGCCGGCATTGTTCTTATCGTCGAACAAGGCTTTGAGGCGGCGCTGGCCGTTGCCGACCGGATTGAGCGAATAGTCCGTGCCGTCCCGCAGCCCGTGCTGGCCTAGAATTTTTCTGGCCTGCAGCGCATAGGCGGTGTTGGTGGCATCGACCACGATGGCCTTGCCGCGAATGTCGGAAAAATCCTTGATCGTGTCCTGGACGTAGAACTCGTTGCTGCCGCTGTCGCCGCCGGAGACGATCACGATGTCGACCTTGGCGACGTCGATCATGGCCACCGCGTTGTCGACCGCCGAATGCACGATATCGACGGTGCCGCCAGCCAGCCCTTGGCGCTGGCGCTCCGAGCTTTCGGTGAATTCGAGCTCGACCTTCAAGCCGCGTCTGGCGAAGAAGCCGCGGTCGAGCGCCACATAAAACGGCAGCGAGCGCGCGGTGGGGAAGGTGTTGACGTGCAGCAAAGTCGGCTCCGCGGCGTGTGCCAGCAAGGTAAGGCTACAGAAACCCAACGCCAGGGCAATCGCGCGACCAAGCATGTCTCCTCCATGGCATTCTGCTTGCTTTATTGTCATCATCCGCGAAGGCGGATGATCCAGTAATCACCAGCGGTGGAGGATATTCAAGTGCGGTCAGCGGTTACTGGATGCCCCGCATTCGCGGGGCATGACAAGACGGGGTATGCCGGTGGTTGACAGCGCGTCCACCGTCACTGTCGATCGCCCCGGCGGCCGCGCCGAGATTTTCGGCCACCCCAAGGGTCTCACCTTCCTGTTCACCACCGAGATGTGGGAGCGCTTTTCCTATTACGGGATGCGCTCGCTGCTGGTGCTCTACATGACGAAATACCTGCTGCTGCCCGAGCACTCCGGCGACGTGCGCGGCCTCTTGACGGTGAAGAGCGCGCTCGAAGGTATTTTCGGCCCGCTCGACGTGCAGCCGCTGTCGTCGCAGATCTGGGGCTTTTATACCGCGCTGGTGTATTTCACGCCGATCTTCGGCGGGCTATTGGCGGACCGCGTGCTCGGCCAGCGCCGCACCGTTATCATCGGTGCAACGCTGATGGCGATCGGCCATTTCATGATGGCGATCGAGCAGCTTTTCCTGTTCGCGCTGTTGGCGCTCATTCTCGGCAACGGCGCGTTCAAGCCGAATATCTCGACCCAGGTCGGCGGGCTATATGCGGCCGGTGATCCGCGCCGCGACCGCGCCTATTCGATCTTCTATGTCGGCATCAATGTCGGCGCGTTCCTGGCGCCGCTGATCTGCGGCACGCTGGGCGAGAAGGTCGGCTGGCACTACGGCTTTGCTGCCGCCGGCGTCGGCATGTGCATCGGGCTGTCGATCTATCTTTACGCGCAACATTTGCTGCCGCCCGACGAGTTGCACAAGGCGCGGGCGGCGCATGTCGAACGCAAGCCGCTCGATCGTGCCGAATGGCGGGCGGTCTTGGCGCTGCTCGTCCTGTTCGTGCCCGCCACGCTGTTCTGGGCCACTTACGATCAGATGGGCAACACCACTGTGTTGTGGGCCGATGCCAATACCGATCGCACGTTTTCCTTGTTCGGTCTCAACGCGCAAATTCCGACCACATGGTTTCTTGCCTTCAATCCGTTCCTGATCTTCGCCTTCACGCCGTTCATCGTCGCGCTGTGGACGCGGCAGGCGGCGCGCGGCACCGAGCCTTCGACCATCACCAAAATGTCGCTGGGCTGTTTCGGCGTCACGGTGGCGAATCTGATCATGCTATTGATCGCGTTGCATGCGGACGGCGGCAAAGCGAGTTGGGTCTGGCTGCTCGGCTATTACGTCACCATCACCGTAGGCGAGCTTTACCTGTCGCCGGTCAGTCTGTCGCTGGTGACCAAGGTGGCGCCGGCGCGCATCCTGTCGATGATGATGGGGGTGTGGCTGGCGACGAGCTTTACCGGCGGTTTTCTCGCCGGCTGGCTCGGCAGTTTCTGGAGCCGGATGGAGAAGCCGCACTTCTTCCTGATGATCGCCGCCATTTCGGCGCTGGCGGGCATCATTATCTTTCTCTGCCGCTGGCCGTTGCGCGGGGCGCTGCGGGAGTGAGAGCTGTCGCGCCGCGACGTCGGCGTTGCGCCACATTGGCCGATCCCTGAGCCAGCCGACAGTGAGGCGACGGTTCACGACCGGGTCGCCATGCCGGCAATCCCGACGCGCCAGGGATGAAGTTTCTCGACAACGCTACCGCTAGTTCATAAAGTCCAACTGCCATAGCCCGCATCGACCGTGCGCTACGCGCACCGTCGCCAGCCCTTAAACCAGAGTGCGCCCATGAAAACGCGACGCGCCAGAAAACCGCTTACCGATACCGTCAAAATTGAGATGGCGCTGGAGCGGTTCACATACGACCAAACCAAAAAGCGGTTCAAGCGGCTGTCGGAAGTGGCGAGAGCGTTCGATCGCGATGCTGCCATCGTGGCCAAGGCCACCAGCGACGCATTCGACAAGGGTTTAGTCGAGATAAGAAAGGTGGAACGCAACAAGGACGTCGAGCCGTTTCAACAGGCCGTGAAGCGGAACGACGAGCTGGAACAAAGGCTCAGGGACAGATTACCTTCCATCAACGTTCGCGTTATCGACCCTCCTGGCGAGGTCGCCGTCTCGTCCGCCAACAGCGATTCGCGAAAATATAGTGACGACGTCCATATGTATTTGGGCGCAGCCCTGGCCAAGGATTTGTATGACGGGCTCTACGTCAATCAAAACGACATGATCGGGTTGGGCAGCGGGCGCAGCGTTTTTTACACCGTCGAAAGTTTGCGACACCATCCCAAGCTGAATTGGACCGGTGTCAAACTTGTCAGCCTGTCGGGTCACGTCAACGCCACTGACTATTCCGGCCAAATCAACGGCGGTCTCGACGCCGACCTGCACGTCAATCTCCTGGCGCTCTGCATCCGACAAAGGGCGAAGCAGGTCCTCTTCGGGTGTCCGATAACGGGGCATAACCTACCTGCGAAGGCCAGTAAGAAAACTATGATCGATCGCTTGGAAGAGGAGAAGAAGCGATCGCCAGTCGGTCTGAAATGGAAGGAGAACCGTTGTAAGCTGGCGATCTGCGGCGTCGGTAGCTTTACGACTGGACACCGGTTCTACGAATTCATCCACAATCGCGCCGAGATCGAAGATCGAGACAACGAGCTTATTCCGATCGTCGAGGAGCTGCAGACCATCAACAGCCTTTGCAGGGCTAACAGCATTCACGGCGAGTTCGACTACATTCCCGTTGGCGATATCTGCAACCATTTGTTTTTCATCCCGCATCCGAACGGCGCCATGCCGGTCGAGCAAAAGCTCAGAGCCGCGATTCAGTCGGTGAATAAGAAGCTGCTGAACGTGTCGTGGGAGCAGTTCAGCCAAGTCGATCGGATCATCGTCCTGTCCGGCACCAAGCGAAAGGCCGCGGCAGTGCTCGAGCTGGTGCAAAATCGGGCGCGGCAGCCGCGGCCACTGAAGGTACAAATGCTCTACATCGACGCCGAGACGGCAAACGGCATGCTGGCGCTGCTCAAAGCGCAACGCGACAACGGGTGATGGCACCGCTGTCTCGCGGCCGCGAAACGGCTCAATCGGTGCACGTCGGACCGAGTCTGTCGGTCGCGGCATCACGTCGCCAGCGCGGCGCGCGCGCCGGCGGCCCTGTCGGCCGAAATTTTGCGAGGTCGACGCTTTGCCGGCTTGGTCTTCGTCTTCACGCCGTTCGCCTTGCGAGTCGCCGCATCGCGACGCGCGTGCCGCCGCGATGGCTTGGCGGGGGCCGCCGCGACCAAATCGAAATGCGCCTCGTATCGGTCGTAGCGCGTCAGAAACTCCGCCAGCGCTTTCGTCACGAACAGCAACGAGCCGAAAATAAGGACAAGGCCTTTGGCGATCCGTTCGAGATGCAGGATAAACACGAAGACTGTGGGCATAGCGGCAAAACCTAACGTGCCTACGCCGCTATAGTCCTTAATCAGAATGCGCGTGATCTCCCAGGCGTAGCCCACAACAGCAGTTATGAACATCAAAGCCAAGACCACTGCAACGCCGGTTTTGCAAACTGGCTCGCGCGACTCGCACTCGATCCACTCGAATGGCGCGATGGTGCGTCCCTTCGGACGCTGTGACTGCCGATCCATGACGAACCCCCTCAATGCCGCACGTACATCAAGGTAATACTGTGATCCTGGAACGGGAAAATTTGTTTGGACCAGCTCGTCCGAGCGCATGATCATCATCATGCGCTTTTGACTTTGTTCGCAGTTTTTTTGACTTCGACGATCGGATTATTGCGTTGCGTCGCAAAGCGAGATTTTGCGGTCGCCGAGCTGCGGCGGCAACTAACGTGCTAGGCCAGCAGCGCCTTCATCTTCTCCTGGTTGATCCCCTTGACCAATTGATCGACCAGGCCGCCGAGAGGCACCGAAACCTTCGCGGCCTGCGCCAGTTCCAGCGCCGTATCCATATCTTTCTCCGCCCATTTGCCCGTGCTCTTGCCCCAGCGCGACAGCGACCAGTTGGCGCCCGAGCCGTGGCCGAGCGCGGCGGCGAGTTTTGGAATGTCCATGCCGAGTTGCTTGGCCAAGGTCAGCGCTTCGAAATTCGCCACCATGGTTGCCCACAGCAGCATGTTGTTGATCATCTTTGCGACCTGGCCTGAGCCGACGTCGCCGAGATGGAGGATATCGCGGCCAAATGTTTGCAGCACCGGGCGCGCGCGCAAGAACCAGCGCTCCTCGCCGCCGACATAGACCGTGCAAGTGCCGTTGTCGGCGGCTTCCTGGCCGAGCACCACGGGCGTATCGAGCACGCCGATATTTTTTGTCGCGGCGAGCGCGGCGAGGCGCCGGCAGGTTTCGGGCGCGACTGAGCTGGCGATGCAGATCACCGAGCCCGCCGCCAATGCATCGATCAGGCCTGAGCCCTCGACCACGCTTTCGACCTGTTCGTCGGTCGCAACCATGACAACGACGACTTCGGCATGCTTGCCGATTTCGGCGGGCGAGCCGCGATGCCTGATGCCGTCGTTCTCGGCGCGCCGCACCGCGTCGGCATTGATATCGTAGCCGGCGACCTCAAAACCCTTGCGCTGCATGTGTCGGGCGAA
>Ga0210398_10002872_pt1 | contig 16618 bp, 15 predicted proteins | sample IncBWC4OmetaG_FD_161047 | JGI IMG/M metagenome (GOLD analysis project Ga0210398, IMG submission 161047) | Forest soil microbial communities from Barre Woods Harvard Forest LTER site, Petersham, Massachusetts, United States - Inc-BW-C-4-O | ecosystem: Environmental > Terrestrial > Soil >... | reverse complement strand
TCGCGGTCATTTTCGGCTTCTTCTTCTGGAACTCCGTGGGCTACTTCGTGAACATGGCCATGGAAGCCACGCTCGAAGGCGAACAGTTCCCGATGAATATCAACGAGCAGGTGGTGCGGCCGCTGCTGGCCAACATAAACGTGATCGGGCTGTTTTTCATTCCGCTGATCACCATGCGCCTCTTTGCCGAAGAAAAGCGCAGCGGCACCATCGAGTTGCTCGCCACTTCGCCCGTGACGGACGCGCAAGTGATCCTCGGAAAGTGGCTGGCCGCGGTCATCTTGTACGGGCTGATGCTGCTCACCACGATTCTGGACATGCTGTTCCTGTTCCGCTACGGCAATCCGGACTGGAAGCCGCTGGCCATCGGGTACCTGGGCCTGCTGTTGCAAGCCGGCGGCCTGCTGGCCATCGGTACGTTCATTTCCACGCTGACCCGCAACCAGATCATCGCCGGCGCGGTGACCTTCGCGGTCTGCCTGATGCTGTGGGTGCTCGGCTGGGTCAGCCAGTATGAAAACGCCACCTGGGCGCAGGTGCTCTCCTACATGTGCGTGATCACGCACTACGATTCCTTTGCCAAGGGATTGCTGGACACCAAGGACGTCATCTTCGACGTCACTGTCATTTTCGTTGGACTGTTTTTTACCGCGCGCTCGATGGAATCGATGCGCTGGAGGTCTTAAGTGAATCGCGCGTGGATCGAAGCAAGACAAACCAAGTACGCAGCGTACGTTACGATGTATATCGTCGTCGTACTCGCCATCATTTCCGTGGCCAACGTTTTGGCCAACCGCTACGACAAATCCTATGATTCGACCTCCAACAAGCGCTACAGCCTCTCCGACCAGACCGCCAAGATCGTGAAGGGGCAGGCGCAGCCGATCAATATCACGTATTTCGATAAGACCTCTAACTTCCAGACCGGCAAGGACTTGCTCGACCGCTACACCACGCTTTCGCCCAAGGTTCATCTCGACTACGTCGATCCGGACAAGAATCCCAACGCCGCGCGCGCAGCCGGCGTCACCAAGTACGGCACCACCGTCGTGCAAGTAGGCACGAAAAAGGAAGATGCCAACAGCCTGACGGAAGAGGACGTCACCGGAGCGATCATTCGCGATCTAAAAACCAATACGCGCGAGGTCTGCTTCCTGACCGGCAGCGGAGAGCGCCAGATCGACGACGCCGACCGTTCCGGACTTTCCCACTTCAAGGATTTGTTGACCAAGGATGACTACACCTCGAAATCGATCAACCTTCTGCAAAAGGCTGAGATTCCTTCCGACTGTACGGTGATCGTGGCCACCGGACCGAAGAGCGACTACCAGCAGCCGGAAGTCGATGCCATCCAGAAATTTGTCGAAGGCGGCGGGCGCGCCATGATTCTGCTCGATCCGCCGATCAAGTTCGGGCACCCAGCCGCTGATAACGCGGCGCTGGATAACGTCCTGCAGGGTTGGGGCGTGAGCGCGGAGAGCAATCTGGTCCTCGATTTCAACCCGATCGGCCAGTTGATGGGGGCCGGCCCGGAATTGGTTCTGGTCTCGAACTACGATCCGCACCCGATCGTGAACGATATGAAAGGCACGACCACGGGCTTTAACCTCTCCCGTTCGCTAACGGTCAAGAACACCGACAAGGCCACGGTGCAGAAGCTGTTTGAATCTTCCGATTCGAGCGTCGCGACAACGAAACTGGATTCGCCCAACATCAATCCGAATGACCCGAAGAATACCCGCGGCGCGATGACGATCGCGGCTGCCGGCACCTACAGCACCGGCAAGGAGAACTCCGAGGGACGCTTTGTGATTGTAGGTAGCTCTTCGTGGGTCTCCAATTCTCTCCTCTCGTTCAACGGCAACAGCGACCTGGCGATGAACGCCTTGAACTGGCTCTCCTCGGATGAAGATTTGATCTCCATACGCCCGAAGCCGCAGGAAGACCGCAAAGTCAACATGACCGGCGCGCAGTTCAACTGGGTCCGTCTCAGCAGCCAGTTCCTCTTGCCGGGAGCGCTGTTGCTGATGGGACTCTCCGTGTGGTGGCGGAGGCGCTAGCGGGCGCTGCGTTGCTGATTCATTCCATCGCGAGACGAAATCATGATGAAGATGCGACAACTGATGGTGGCGACCATTGTGCTGGCGGCATTGGCCGGAGCGCTGTATTGGTCCAACCATCGCAAGCCTGCTTCCGACAGCGTGACCGCTGCGCCCAGCGTCACCAACGCCAAGGTGATTTCGCTCACGCAGGACGACATTACGAAGGTGGAAGTGAAAACCAAGGCCGGCGACGACGTCGTGTTGAGCCGCAGCGGCCCATCGAATTGGAAGATCACTTCGCCGAAGCCGCTGGTGGCTGATCAGGAAGCCGTCTCGTCGATGCTGTACAACATGTCGCCCATGGACGGCGCGACCCTGATCGACGAGAAGGCCGGTGACTTGAAACAGTTCGGGCTGGCCGATCCGGAAGCCCAGGTTTCCGCCACCGGAAAAGACGGCAAGACGCAGACGGTTCTGATCGGCGACGCAACGCCGACCGGCGACTCCGCCTACGCGATGGTTTCCGGCGAGTCGAAGGTTTACTCGGTCCCCAAAAACACCAAGACCAACCTGGACAAGGGCCTGAAAGACTTGCGCGACAAGCGCCTGATGCCCGTGGACTTCGACAAGATCAACAGCGTGGATATCAGCGGCGGAAAATTGCATATGTCGTTCGGCTCCGACGACGGTAAATGGAACGTGCACAGCCCGGCCAATCTGCGCGGCGACACTTCCATGATCGAGACGATCATCGAAAAGATGCGCACGGCGACCATGGACCCCAGCACCTCGGACGCGGAGATGAAGAATGACGCCGGCCTCTATGCGTCCGGCACGCCCATCGCTACGATCAAGGCTACCGACCCGTCCGGCTCGCAGGAGCTGCAGATTCGCAAGACCAGCAGCGGCTACTACGCCAAAACAACGGCCATGGACGGCGTGTACAAAGTGCCCAATGAACTAGGCGACGCCGTCAATAAAGACGCCGGGGATTTCCGCGAGAAGCACGTTTTTGACTTCGCCCAAGATGATCCGGACAAGGTCGAGTATCACGACGGGGCCAACGCCATTTTCCTGACCCACAACGGCGAGGACTACTGGTCGGGGGACTCGAAAAAAATGGACCCCGTCAGCGTTCAGGATTTTCTGCGCCCGATTCGCAGCCTGACTGCCACGAAATTCGCGACCAGCGGATTTTCCGCCCCTGACCTATCCCTGGTAGTGACTTCCAAAGACGGCAAGCACGTCGAAAAAGTGGAAATTGCCAAGAGCGGGAACGACTATCTGGCGAGACGGTCGGATGGGTCGGCGCTGTTCGTACTGGACGGGAAAAGCATCGACGAGATGCGCAAGGCCGCGGGCGATTTGAAGCCGGTCGAACCACCACCTGCAAAGAAGTAGCACAGACTTCAGTCTGCGGGTTTCCAATTGAGCTTGCCTGGAATGTATCTGGATTAGTGCGGACAACCCTACCTGCGACGTGGCACGTCCCTCTGCAACTGTACGACGCTACCAAGCCTAAGCCAGCCTCAGTCTGTGGGAGCATCAGGCGCGCTTAAGCTCAGCGGGCTCGCCAAGCACGTCTGGAACCCCACAGACTGAAGTCTGTGCTACGAAAGGCTAGCTCGGGTACCACTCGAGCAAGCGGACGTCGATCCCCGTGCCGTCGAGCGCCTTCTTGAACACGGTCGTGTCCTGGCCCTTGTAGTGGTACGGGATGACGACCTTGGGATGGAAGGCCTTTACCGCGTCGGCCGCTTCTTCCGGCGTCATGGTATAGGGCAGATTCATGCACACGAAGGCGACATCGATATTCTTGAGAGCGCGCATCTCGGGAATATTCTCGGTGTCCCCGGAGAAATAGAAGCGCTTGCCGCCATAGGTGAGCACGTAGCCGTTGCCGCGGCCCTTGTCGTGGAAGAACTTGCCCTCTGAGGGACCGCGCTTCATGTTGTACATGGGGATGGCTTCAATGGTCCAGGCGCCCCAGGTGGTCTTATCGCCGTTGGCGAGGACCTTGGTGATCTTCACTTCCTTCACCATCTTGGCGACGGCGTCGGGAGCGATGATGGTGGTGTCCGGCTTGCTCTCGGCCTTCAGCAGGGCCTCATCCAGGTGATCGCCGTGGATGTCGGTCACCAGGATCAAGTCGGCTTGCGGCAGCCCGGCAAAGTTGGCGGGCTTGGCCGGATCGATGATGATGACCTTTCCGCCTGCTTCAATTTCCAGCGAGGCGTGATACACCGGCGTGATTTTCACCGGACCGGCGGAGGAATCGAAGGTCTGCACCGGCCGCATCTGCGCATTTGCGCCCGCCGCGAAGGACAGCATCGCCGCGCACGCCACAATAGAAACAATGGATTTCATATTTCACTCCTGTGGGAAAATTCCACTCTAAGCGGGCCGAATCTTAGCACGCGCCCCGCGGGACGTACAATCCCGGGCCCAGGGGCTACCCTGGAATGGACTGGGGCCAAATTTCGGCGAAAAGGAGGCCGCCGGGCAGTCACGACCTGTACCGAGGTACAGCTAGCGTTTTGGCAATTCCCCGCCAGCCTTCGCGCTCCATCCCTCTGCGACACGCGTAGAATGGTTAGACGGGTCCACATCCAAAAACTCACCGGAGCGAGACGACGCAATGAGCGACACCACTCCCTACACCGTGGCTCGAACGACTCCGCGTTTCGCGTTCATCGCTGAAGCGGAAATCGTAGGCATGAGGGACCGTGCCCGCATCTCGGAATTGAGCGCGCGCGGCTGCTACATCGACTCCATCAACCCGCTCCCCAAAGACACCGAGGTGCGCCTGCGCATCCGCTACGGCCCCAGCAACTGCGAATTCACGGGCACGGTCATCTACACCCACGCCGGCTTCGGCATGGGCGTGGTGTTTCATGACCTGACTTCCGAGCAGCGCTCCACACTAGATGTGTGGCTCGACGAGCTCGCCCGCAAGCTGAACGAGTAGTACAGCAACCCCTACTTGCCTTCAAGGAATAATTCCCAAGGGATAATTCCCATCACTACTGGGCTATCGCGCTTCACTAATATGCACCGCAATTTCTGCCGCTATCCATCAAACGCTGCGCGTTACGCCAGCGATGGAAGCAGGAATCTCAGACCATATTTGGAGCACAAAGAAGTGGTAATGCTGCTGGACAGAAGCGCTAGGATCGCCGCTTAGTCGGTACTAGTTCGCACAGCCTATTGTGCTGCAACCTCCACTTTTGATACCCTAGCTTTGTCAACCTGCAAGTAAGAATCCTTTGGAGTCACCACGTCATCAAAAGTAGTAAGAGGCCCCGGTCATGGCTACGGTTGTCCACATAATTAACGCGAATTTGACGTGGAAGTATACCCGCGCGCGCGGTGGGAACTATGTTGCGGTTTGTGACGCTCTGAAACTGACATTGCAAGCAAAAACATTTTCGGAACTGATGGAAGACATAAATTTTACTTTGGACGCGCTCTTAAAAGACCTGCTCAGTTCTAATGAGCTAGATAGTTTTTTGAGAGAACGGGGATGGTCTGCTGCTGGAAACATACCTCAAAGGAACGTACGTTTTGATGTGCCGTTTGCAGTTATGGCGATGAGGGCGCATGATCAGCAGAGAGACGTTCATCAATAAAATTCGCGCTCTCGGGTACAAGTACAAAAACCAGCAAAAGAGAACCTATATGTATCGCAAAGTTGGCGGCACACATCGCATTTTTGTGCCAATGGCCGATCTGCTTGAAGATGATTATGTCAGTTCTACCTTGGCACAAGCAGGAGAAACTGCTTCCGATATTCAGGCCTTTCTCGCCTCGGCCAAAAGCTAGCTAGTTCAAACTGTACGACTACCGAGTAGTTCTCTCCGATTGATCGCATTATGTGCTTTTGCAGCGCTCGCCCGGTTTTTGGGCGGGCACGTCCACTACAAGCTGGATTCCCGCTTCCGACTCTTGACGCGTCCTTTTGCGTTCGATACTGTTGCCCCGCTCATTCGCCGAAGCAAAAACCTCCGCTCATCTGGAATGAGGACTGATTCGCCATGCCTACAACTTTTCGCGCCGAACAGGTTGGCAGCCTACTTCGTCCATCAGAGCTGTTGAAAGATCGCGCGGCGCACGCCGCGGGCACTCTCCCCCTGGACCAGCTTCGCGCTACGGAAGACCTGGCGATTCTGGAAGTCCTGGCCAAGCAGCGCGAGCTGGGGCTCGACGTGGTGACGGACGGCGAGCTGCGGCGCGGCTCGTGGCTCACGGACATGGCTGATGCGGTGGACGGCTTCGTGGCCGAGCGCGTGCCGCTGGAGTGGAAAGGGCCGGGCGGAGGCGTCGAGGGCAGCACCGCGCACGCCGCCGGAGCGAAACTTCGCAAAGTGCGAAAAATGACCGGGTACGAAGTTCCGTTCTTGAAGGCGAACGCCCGCGCGCCGTTCAAAGTGACTCTCCCCGCGCCATCCAACTTCATGCTGGCCAGCTACAAGGCGGGCATCACCGACAAGTTCTATCCGGCGCACGCCGACTTGCTGAGAGATATTGTCGCAATCGCGCGCGACGACGTGCAGTGGCTCATCTCCGAGGGCGTGCAATACATTCAATTCGACGCGCCCTACTACTCGCACTACCTCGATCCGCAGCAGCGGGCGCGCATGCAGCAGGCGGGGGTCGATCCGGACAAGGAACTGGAAAACGCGATTGCCGGGGACAATGCCGCGCTGCGCGATCTCCCGCGCGGCGGCGTCACGCTGGCCCTGCACGTCTGCCGCGGCAACAGCCGTAGCCGCTGGTACACCGAGGGCGGCTACGACGCCATCGCCGAAAAGCTCTTCGGATCGCTGCAAGTGGACCGCTTCCTGCTGGAATACGACACGGAGCGCTCGGGCGGCTTCGAGCCGTTGCGCCTGGTGCCGCGCGGGAAAAACGTCGTCCTCGGCCTCATCACCACCAAGGAGCCGAAACTGGAATCGCAGAACGAGTTGCGGCGGCGAATCGAGGAAGCCGCCAAGTTTGTGCCGCTGGAAAATCTGGCGCTCAGCCCGCAGTGCGGTTTCGCGTCAGTGGCCGCAGGCAATTTGCTGACGCCGGACGAGCAATGGAAGAAACTCGCGCTGGTGGTGGACACGGCCCGCAAGGTGTGGGGCGCCGCATAATTCCCTTCTGAAATATCTTAAATACCGTACTCAAATTGACGGGCCGGCATGGGGATGAGTCCCCATCCCGCATGCCGGCCCTCCCGCTACGCTCAGAGAGAGCGCAGGAACAGGATCAGGTTCTGCTGGTCCGTTACGGATAGCTGGTTGTAGTTGTTGATCACGCGGTTGGCCTCGCTGCCGGGACTGCGATGCTCCTGAATCGCCGTGTACAGGTTGTCGGTCCGCCCATCGTGCAGGAAAAATACGCGCTGACCGATTCCCCAGAGCGGAGAGGTCCGGAACTGATCCGGCCCGGCACCTCCCTGCGTGACCCCGTCCGCGAGGCCCTCGCCCATATGATGCAAGGCCAGATCGGAGAAGAGATTGGCTTGCACCCCCGAAAGGGCAGCTGGCGTGAACTCGGACGTGGTTGTGGTCAGCGAAGACGTGTGGCAGTTCGCGCAACCGATGGTGGCAAAAACTGTTGCGCCCCGTTGAATCGGCTGTGAGCAGACTACCCCACTGGTTCCTCCACAAGCCGGAGTCGGTTGATCCAGGAAACGCATGAAGACTGCGAATTGCGTCACATCGGAGAGAGTCAGCGAAGGATCGAAGATTGTTAGGTCCTCCGGCGTTGGGTTAAGCAGGCAAGCTGCCGGAAGGGGAGTTGGGGGATACCCACGCTCGTCGGGAAACTGCTCGTTGGTTACGCCCATTTCCACGTTGTAAGCTTCCCCGGCAAATATGATCAGAGATTTGTTCTGCGCCTTCCAGCCGAAGCGGGTAATCGAGCCGTCGTTGCCGCTGCGATTAAACGTTCCCGCGATTCCCAGCTGCAGGCTCGTCGAAGCGGCCAGGTTGGCCATTAGCGTGGCTTCCGAAATATTCTCGATCAGGCCCGCGCCGAACACCGGTGTGGGAATGCGAAAGCTGAGGTTGTTTCTTGCCGCTTCCGTGGCAAAGTCAGGCTGCGCCAGGGTGCAGTTGTTCGGAGGATTGGACACGTCCGTCCGCCCTTGAATGGTGAACAGGTCGTGCACGCCGCTGTCCGATTTGAAACGCGCTTCGCGCACGGGTCCGTTCGCCGTGACGAAAAACGGAATTGTGTTCGTGCCGCCCGCGACTTGGCCCGCCGTAAACTGCGGGTTCGGCAGGAACGCAGGACTCACATCGATGCGGGGAGAAGTTCCGCCAGGCGCAGGCTGCGAGTGGCAGGAACCGCAGGAGTCACCGTTGAACGCCGGCCCGAGTCCACCGTTGCCCGGGCCGCCCGCCAGGCTGACGGGTTCCGTTTCGATGAACTGCGACAACCCGTTTTGAAAGCCCGGTAGTTGGCCCGTGGTCGTCAGGCCTTGGATCGGACTGCCGGCTCCTGCGGCACCGGGCCGGGGACCCGGATCAAGCGTGGTTAGATCGCCACCGCCACCGCCACCGCCGCCTGGACCATGATCGCGGTCGAAGTGTTGAGCGAAAGCTCCAGCGGCCGCGAAGCAGATAGAAATGACAAACAGCGTCGCTGAAAAACCGTGCGCGATACGAATCTTGCGCCTCGCGTGTTTTTCCTGAGACTTTTCTGAGCGTGAAAAAATGGGGGCTATGTTCATGGTTTCCCTCCCTTTCTCTGTGGGAATCCGGTACCCCCAAGCACGGGACTGGGGCCCCGCCTGGGACCGCTATTGCGCTCATGCCGGGGAAAGAAGGGACCGTCCGCTTGGACTTGCCCGCGAACGAAAGCTGCGCCACGTCCGCTGCACAGTTCAGGACGCAACGCCCTGGGTCTCCAAATCTGACAACGCTTGTTCCAGCTTCCCCCGAGCACTCGCGAATATGGCTGCAGACACTATTCCCTTCGACGAAGAAAGTCCGCTGACCTGAGGGACAGAATTGGGAGGGGACTCAAGCCTGTACCAACACTAAGATCGACCTGTTCGGTAATCTTCTTTACGAATCGCGAGCCTTCTGTGCGTTTGTTGTCAATGTCGGTGACAGCAAAGCAACAGGCCATCGAGCCATCGAAGCGTGACTGACCCTTTTGTTGTTTCAAATTGGATCGACGGAAGGTTACCGGAGCGCAAGCTGGCGCCCACGCTCCGGCGATGGCGGGAGCCGCTACAGCGATCGCAGGAAATTCAGCAGGTCCTGCTTCTGAGTTTCCGTTAGCCCGTTGAAGATGCGGATCACGCCGTTGGCCTCCGACCCCGGCCCGGCATGGTCCTCGATGGCCTGCATCAAGTCAGAAGCTCTCCCGTCGTGCAAGAAGAACAGCCGCTGGCCGATTCCCCAGAGCGGCGCGGTGCGGAATTGATCCGGCCCGGCGCCGCCCTGGGACACGCCGTCCGCCAACCCCGCCCCCATGTGATGAACCAAGAGGTCAGAAAACAGGTTGGCCTGGACGTTGCTTAACGCGGTGACGTAGGAAGTGCCCGTGGTCATGCTCGGCGTGTGGCACACGGCGCACTTGGCCACGTTGATGAACACGTTCCGGCCGTCTTGAATAGACGCCGAGCACGCCGTGCCGGTGCACGACGGCGCGGGCTGGTCCATGAAGCGCATGAAGTTGGCAAAGGCGACGATGTCGCTCGGGCCTTGCACCGTGTTGGTCACGTCAAAGTTGGTGGTGTCTTCCGGCGTCGGATTGATGAGGCATCCTGCTGGCAGAGGCGTCGGAGGATAGCCGCGCTCGTTCGGGAAGAGCTCGTTGGTGATGCCCATTTCCACGTTGTAGGCCTCGCCCGAGAACATCACCAGCGATTTATTCTGCGCCTTCCAGCCGAAGCGGGTGATGGAACCGTCGTTGCCGCTGCGGTTGACCTGACCGTTGATTCCCAGGCCCTCTCCGGCGGCCGCTTCGGCAGCCTGATTGGCGAGGATGGTATCTTCGGTGAGGGATTCCACCAGACCCAAACCAAACGTCGGAGTTGGAATTCGGAAGGAAATATTGCGTTCCCTCTGCATGCGCTCGAAGTCCGGCTGCGCCAGCGTGCATCCGGTGGCGTCGCCGCGCCCTTGGATCGTGAACAGGCCGTGGACGCCTCCGTCCGGCGTATTGGTGATCGCTCCGTTCGAGGCTACGGCAAACTTGAAGCGCGCCTCACGGACCGGACCATTGAGAGTGATGAATGAGGGGATCGTATTGCTGGCTCCGTTGGCCTGCCCGGCGGCGATTTGCGGATTCACCGCGGGACTGGTACCGCCCACCGTGGGCTGGGCGTGGCAACTCGAACAGGAATTCGAATTGAATGTGGGCCCCAGACCGATGTTTGGACCGCCCTGAACCGTCTCGACGTTCTGAAAACGCGTCTGCCCGTCGGTGAAGTAGGCTTGCTGCGACGGCGTCAGACCGCCAATGGCGGTTCCCGCCGCCGCCGTTCCGGTGCGGGGACCGGGGTCGGTGGGCGTATTCTGGCCCTGCACCATAAACACACAAACGAATGTTGCAATCACTGCGGACAAGCCGCAGAGAGTCAGCCTTCGAAACAGATTGTTGCCCCGGTCCCCGTTGGAATGGCCCACGTGTCCCGGGGGAAATGCGTGAAATTGGTTCATCGCTCCCCCTTTTTTTCCGTTTTTTGGGCCGGGGGTGCGACGCCGCTGACGCGCGACTGAGCTGCCAGTCCCGTCTGAGACCGCCGCAATGCCGAGAGCAAAATGGAGAACCCTTCCTCCGCCGCGCCGGGTTGGTTTCCGGCGACGGGTGTTTCTTCGCTCTTGCTCACCGGCTCCGTGCGGCCGCCTCGCGCAAAGGAAATCCAATTCACGTGAGAAAGATTTGGGTCCGGTGGAGGCAATGGTTTCGGCATGGGCGCCAACGATAGTCACTTTGAATTGTGAAATCTGCTGACCCTAGGGACAGAATCGGAGAGGGTAGAGGGCTGGCCTGGGGGTGTTACAGGGGACCTGACCCTTTCCTGCCTCGAACGAGGCGCAACCCGTCGCGGCGATGAAATCGGGAGGGACTGGAGGAGGAAAGCTCGACAGGCCTCGGCGGGATATTTAAACTAGGTTCCGCGGCGGAAAGCGGAGGAGCGGGAAGAGCGATGCCGATGGTCACTTATGTTTTGCCGAGTGGGGCGTCCCGGCAGCTCGACGTCCCGACCGGTATGTCGGTGATGCAGGCCGCGCTGAATCACCGGATTGACGGAATTTTGGGCGAGTGCGGCGGCAGTTGCATGTGCGCCACCTGCCACGTGTACGTCGATCCGGCATTTCTGTCGCGCATTCCGCCGGCCGTCAACAACGAGAAATCCATGCTGAGCATTGCCGCCGAGGGGCCGCACCCGAACAGCCGGCTGAGCTGCCAGATCAAGATGACGGAAGCACTGGACGGCATCGTGGTGCGGTTGCCCGCCAAGCAGAAATGAAACACTGAGAAAGATTTGTCAGGGTGGAGGCAGAGCGCCCATGAAATCACGCGAATTCGCCAAGCCTTTCCGTATCGCCGACGGCTCGCATTTTCGCCTGAAGGACATCGACCCGGCGGAGACGCTTGGAGTGAAATCGAAGGAGCATGCCCAGGATGCGCTGGAACGGGGAATCGAGCGCCTCACCAAGCTTCAGGAAAAGCTTTACGCTCAGGACCGCTGGGCCGTTCTCCTGATCCTGCAGGGCATGGATGCGGCGGGGAAAGATGGCACCGTCAAGCATGTGATGTCCGGAGTGAACCCGCAAGGATGCCAGGTGTATGCGTTCAAGGCTCCGTCCCCCAAGGAATTGCAGCACGATTTTTTGTGGCGCACGTCGCGTTCCGTGCCGGAGCGCGGCCAGATCGGCATTTTTAACCGGTCGTACTATGAAGAAGTCCTGATCGTGCGCGTGCATCCGGAATTGCTGGCGAACGAGAAAATTCCCCCGCAGCTGGTCCTGGATAACATCTGGCAGAAGCGCTTTGAAGATATCAACGCCTTCGAGCGCTACCTCGCGGAAAACGGGTTCGTGGTGCTGAAATTCTTCCTGCACCTGTCGAAAAAGGAGCAGAAGAAGCGCTTCCTCGAGCGGCTGGAAGATCCGGAGAAAAACTGGAAGTTCTCGATCAATGACGCCCTGGAGCGGCAGTACTGGGACAAGTACATGCGGGCCTACGAAGATATGATTCGCAACACCAGCACCAAACAGGCCCCCTGGTATGTCGTTCCCGCGGACCACAAATGGTTCACGCGGCTGGTGGTGGCCGAAGCGGTGATCGACGCCCTGGAATGTCTCGACCTCTCCTTCCCGGCCGTGGACGCCGAGAAGCGCAAAGAGCTGAAAGCCGCGCGCGCCGCGCTGGAGCGAGAGTCCTGAAGGAAAAGCGTCCTGACAATTTTTGCCATTGCTTTTGCCAATCCGGCCGAGACAAATTGTTTACATCGATTTTTCGAGCCAGCAACAACTGGCTCCGTCCCGCCAGCATCTCATCATCGTAGTATGGCTCTTCTGTGATCAAACGCTGCGAGGTCATCGTCGTCGGAGCGGGACCGGCAGGCATCGTCGCCGCCATTGCTGCGCGCAAGCACGGCCTGCAAGCAACCGTACTGGACGCCCGTATACCGCCAATCGACAAGCCCTGCGGGGAAGGCATCCTGCCGCAAGGCGTCGCCGCGCTCGCTGCGCTGGGCATTTCCCTGCCAGCTGAGAGCGCGTTTCCGTTTCGGGGAATCCGTTTCGTGCAGGGGACACTTTCCGCGCGCGCGGATTTTGCCGGCGCGGCCGGGTACTCGGTTCGCCGTGTAAGGCTGCACCAGTTCCTGGTGAATGAGGCCCTGGAGGCGGGCGTGGAGTTCCACTGGGGCGCGCGGGTGAAGCAATTCAGCCATGATGCTGTGAGCACCGGGAGAGAGATATTTTCCTACCGCTGGCTTGTCGGGGCCGACGGCCAGAATTCGCTGGTCCGCAAATGGGCCGGCCTCGGTCCGCGAAGCCGCCGGTGGAAGCGCTTCGGATTTTGCACCCACTTTCAGAGGAGCCCCTGGTCGGACGTGACCGAGGTCCATTGGGCGCGGGACTGCCAGATTTTCATCACGCCCATGGCCGGCCAGGAAGTCGGCGTTGCGGTCCTTTCGGGCGATACCGGACTGAGGCTGGCCGCGGCCCTTGCGCGGTTTCCGCATCTTGAGGAAAAGCTGCGCGGAGCAGCGCAGACCACGCGCGAGGTCGGCGAGACCACCGGCCTGCGAATCCTGCCTGCGATCGCGCGCGAGCGCGTGGCGCTGGTAGGAGATGCCGCGGGAACGGTTGACGCGGTCACCGGCCAGGGCCTCAGCCTCGCGTTCCAGCAGGCCATTCAGCTCGCAGAAGCCATGCGGCGCGGCGGCCTGCGCAGCTACCAGCAAGCCCATAAAGAAATGGCCGCCTTACCGATCACTATGACCCGCATCATGATGCTCATGGGCAAGAATGATTGGATTCGCCGCCGAACGATTCGCCTGTTCCAGAAATCGCCGGAGCTCTTCGCGAGAATGCTGGCTCTGCACACGGAGTCCATTCCTCTTTCCTCCGTTGGCTTCCGCGAAGTGGCGGGCTTCGGCTGGAAATTTCTCAGGACGTGATGCTGATGATTCGTACCAATCATCTTTCCAAGCGATTTGCCGTCCTCGTCGTTGTATGCCTTGCCGGCTGGGCCACGCTCACGCTGGCGCCGGCTTCGCTCGCGCAGGACTCCGCCCTGCAAGTAGAGCCGGCACAAACCAAGATTCAATTTTCACTGGGCAGCAGCCTGCACACGGTGCATGGCACGTTTGCGCTGAAGAGCAGCAGCCTGCGGTTCGATCCGGCCAGCGGCAAGGTCAGCGGCTCCATCGTGGTCGACGCCACCAGCGGCGAGAGCGGCAACAGCGGCCGCGATTCGCGCATGCACCGCGAGATTCTAGAGAGCGCTAAATTCCCGGACATTGTTTTTACGCCCGCGCAGATCATGGGAACCGTGGCGGCCAGCGGGCCGTCCAAGGTGGACGTTTCAGGCACTTTTCGTTTGCACGGGAAGGTTCATGACGTGACCTTGCCCGTCGAAGTCACCGCCGACGGGCAGACCTTGCAGATCGCCATTCACTACGTGATTCCATACGTGGAGTGGGGGCTCAAGAACCCGAGCAATTTCTTTCTGCGCGCGAGCGACAAAGTGGAAATTGAAATCCACGCCACCGGGCGCGTTGAAACCGTTTCGGCCGCCCATTAATTCCCCTTCACTGATTTTTCTGGGACTTCGATTCCCGCCCTAACTAAGCCCTGCAGGCTGTAAGCCTGCGCCACAAGAGAAAAGCAGATCCCTCACCCACTCGCGAAGACGCGAGTGAGTTCGGGATGACAGGGTTGGAGTTTCTCCGCACGCTGTGAGCCTGCACCACTCAGGCCGAGATTCCGGCGGCCTGGACGGCTTGGGACATGGCGCCGATCAGCGGGGCTTCTTCGTTCAGGACCATCTGGATGGGGATTTGGGCCAGGAGCGCGCTGAACTTTTCCTTCTCGCAGAAGGCGCGGAAGAACGTGCCGTCTTCCATTTTCTTGCGGATTTTCACCGCGATTCCACCAGCCACCCAGACGCCGCCGCGCGCCAGAGTCTTCAGCGCCAGATTCCCCGCCTCCGAACCATAGAGGGACACCCAGAGATCAAGCGTCCGCACGCAAACCGGACACCCGCCCTCGAGCGCCAGCCGGGTGATTTCGGGAGCCGCGGCGTCCAAGTCGCGCTCAGCAAACGAGGGGTGTTGCACGGAGGGGTCGAGGAACGTGTGAATGATGCGGAAGCCGCGCCCGGAGAGGATCAGCTCCACGCTCACACAGGGGTCACTTTTCTTCATGTAGCGCAGTAACTCGATTTCTTGTTCGGTGCGCGGCGCGAAATCGGTGTGCCCGCCCTCGGTGCCGGCGACGACGTAGCGCCCGCCGTCCCAAAAAAGAATCGCTTCGCCAAGACCCGTGCCGGCAGCAAGCAGCGCCCTTGTGGCCTGCGGCGCGGGAGTGCCGTGGTTGAGGGTGGAAAGTTCCGATGGCTCGAGGTAGGCCAGGCTGTGGGCCGTCGCTTCCAGATCGTTCAGCAGAACGACGTGCGCCGTGCCCAGTTGCTTGGAGAGCGCAGCAGCGTCGACGATCCAGGGCAAGTTGGTGGCCTTGACGCGGCGGTCGATGACCGGCCCAGCCACGCCGAAGCCCGCCGCCTGGATGCCCCGCGCTCCGCCCTGTTTGAGCTCGTCGCGGGAATCTGCCAGGAATTTCGCGATGATTTCATCGAAGGTGGCAGACTCGCGGCTCTCGTAGCGCCGGTCTATAAGCTTGCGGCGGGATTTTCCCTGAACTTCATACAGCGCCAAGTTGGACTTGGTGCCGCCGATGTCTCCGGCCAGGATCACACGCTTCTCCCCGGCCGGCTGCGCGTGGTGCCCTCGGGCTTTTGCGATGGATCGGCGTCGCCATCGAGGACTGGCTTCAACAGCGCCGCGGCGGCTTGGTCCACCAGAAAGAGCTTTTGCCCCTGCTCGCGGGGCTGCACCAGCTGCGCGGGATAGGGAGGGTCAGCCTTGGCCTGCAAGACGTCGTGCAGGATTTGCGTTTTCTCCCTGCCCACCACCAGGAAGACCACGCGCCGCGCGGCGTCCAGCACCGGCAGCGTCAGCGTCATGCGGCGCATGTTCATCTTGGTGACGTAAGGCGTGCTGACCCAGCGTGACGTCTGGCGCGGCGCGCGCGTGCCGGGAAAGAGCGACGCGGTGTGCCCGTCCGTGCCCATGCCCAGAAAGATCAGATGGAAGCGCGGAAATCCGCGGTCGTCCAGCTCCAGATTCTCCCGCAACGCTTCTTCGTAGTCGTGTGCCGCGCGCCCGATGTTGGTCTTTTCAGCTTCCATGCGGTGCACGTTGCCTTCGGGGATCGGCACGCGAATCAGCAATTCGCGCCGCGCCATCCCGTAGTTGCTCTCCGGATTGTCGGGAGGCACCGCGCGCTCGTCGCTCCAGAAGACGTGCACCTTGGCCCAGTCCACCTGGCCGCGAAATTCCGCGGAGGCCAGCAGCGCGAACATCTCACGCGGGGTGTTGCCGCCGGAGAGCGCGACGATGAAGCGGCCGTCCTTGGCGATCGCTTCCCACGCATAGTCCACGAAATGCCGGGCCGCGCCGCGCGCGACCTCGGAAGGGGTGGGATATACGAATACGCCCGGGAGGATCTCCCGCGGGGTGCTATTGAGTGTTCCGCCAGTGCCGGCCATCGCGCTCCAGTAATTCGTCGGCTTCGTACGGGCCCCAAGTACCCGCCGCGTAGTTGGGGAATTTGGGCTTCGTCGATTGAAAATACTTCAAAATCGGATCCACCAGGGCCCAGGCTGTTTCCACTCCATCGGCGCGGTCAAACAGCGTGGCGTCGCCGCGCATGCAATCGTTGATCAGCGTAGCATACGCCGAGCGCTCGCCTCCGCCAAATGCCGCTTGATAGCTGAAATCCATGGTCACCGTTTTCAGCTTCATCTCCGGTCCCGGCAGCTTGGCGTGG